>Ga0184628_10000066_pt1 | contig 53570 bp, 53 predicted proteins | sample PLM4_5_b1_FD_133149 | JGI IMG/M metagenome (GOLD analysis project Ga0184628, IMG submission 133149) | Groundwater sediment microbial communities from an aquifer in East River, Colorado, USA - PLM4_5_b1 | ecosystem: Environmental > Terrestrial > Soil > Riparian zone | place: USA: East River...
GCGACCGCACGGGAAATCCAAATTCCGTCGCCGCCTGCTTCAACGAATTCAGGAGTGGACCATCCGCCTTCGATGGCGTCACAAATAATGTCTCGCCGTAACCAAAGATATCGAAATTCAAGGCCTGGACAGGAAGACCGGATGCAGCATGGGTTTGAAAGTACGAACGCGAGCCAACCAGCCCAAGCTCCTCAAGATCGAAGAACACGACGGTGACTTTAACCGCGAGCGGCTTCGACTTCAGACGCCCAATCAGGTCCAGAAGAACGGCGCAACTTGCAGCATTGTCGACCGCACCTCGTCCGCGAGCGACGCGATCGTAGTGCGCTCCTAACAACAGCCCGCCAGAGTCGGGCTTTCCTGGAAGCGTTGCCACGATGTTGGTGCCTGAACGCGTCCCGGAGACGAACTCCTCGACATGGAAATCCACACCTGCAGCTTTGAGGCGGTCGGTAATTGCGGCTCGCCGCTCGGCGGTCGTTGCCCCTGCGGTGATCGCTGTGGCTACATCACGAAGCTGGTCGGCCGGCGAGCGGGGAACCTGAAGGAAAACCAGAAGCGACGCGAGAATGATTCGTTTCATGACGCGTGGAGAATACGCCGAATTCGTTAGTTCAACAAATCGTCGGTCAACTTGCGTGCCCAGCCAATCGCAGTCATATAGTTCGCGCGCACAGAAGCCGGATCCAGACCGTTGAACCGGACGTTATTCCAGTCAGCTCGTTCGTAGGCGATGGCGCAGGTCAGCGCCTTTCCAATCGGACCGGATCCGTCGATAAGCGCTGCCTTGATATCGTCCGCCAGAGGCAGTTCGGAGAGCGCTTTATCCATTGGAGTGTCGAGAAGCGCATCCAGAACCGACAGCAGCCCTGCTGAAAGGTACGATTCCTTCTCTGCACCCTTCACCGATTCGCTCAGCAGTTCGCACATCCGGGCTCGTATGAGGGCGCTCGTCATCAGTTCGCGAGGCTTGTTATCCACCGACGACAGCAGAAGCGCGCTCGACCAGTTTCGAATCGTCTCCAGTCCGATCAGTCGAACGGCGTGACCCGCGGAATTCACTTTGCTCTTCAACGCCATTCCCGCGGAATTGGCGTACTGAAGAATCCTGTAAGTCAGAGCCACATCCTGGGAAATGAGCTTCTCGATATCGCTCATTTCCATTTTCGGGTCATGCAGCTTCGACAGCAGGCGCAGCATATTCAGGCGATTCACAGGAATACTCTTCAGCTGGGCCGCCGGCCTGAAAAGAAAATGTCCCTGATAGAAGTCGAATTTCAGATCCTTGCAGTACTCCAGATCGTCGTAGGTATCGACGCCGGATGCCGCAATGAATGTTTTGTATTGTCGCAGCCCCTCGACGCGCGTGCGGAGTTCATCCGGCGTGTAGCTTCGGACATCCAGAACGATGGTATGAGCGGCGTCGTTAAGCAGCCCCATACAGTCCGCAGGCAGGTTCCCTGAAACGGCAAGCCGGTACCCATCTGAGGCGACGTCCGACAGTAACTTCAAAGTTTTGTCTGAAGCTTCAAAGGAGTCCAGATAGCCGAGCATGACGCGTGATTTTGGAATTGTTTTCCAAAGGCCCTCAGACAGGGCTTCGCTGGTCAGATTGACCAGTCCTGGATGCTCCCCAACGACTTCGTCCAGTCCGGTATCGGTGAACATCTTGTAAATCGTCCGCATCTGGTCGCCAGTGGATTCCGTGTGCGCTTCCGAAGCTCCGTAGTGGGTTCGAAGCTCGTAGGCTGCCACATCCATGGCAGGGCCAAATATGGGTTGCCGGCTAAGCAGACAAGTACTCTCACTCATGACCTGCCGTATCGGCTGAAGGCACCGAAACCTTTAATCGCAGATTACTTGCAAGGCGTCTACTTGATGACGTAGCCATCGCGGGACTGGTGAACCGTGTAGTCCTTGCCGCGAATCCGGATTTCAATCCGGTGCGGTTTGTTGTCGGCCGACTTCACCGGACTGAATCCAAGACTGTAGGAAATTCCCAGTTCGCTTCCGATTTTCAAAAAGAAGGGAACAACGTCGCCGGGCTGCTTCGGAAACACAGCGCGCCCGCCGGTTTCATTGGCCATGACTTCCATTCGAGCGCGAAACTGTTCCAGATCCGGAACCGCTCCGCCAAATTCCCGGCCAGGATTGACATCGGTATCGACGGCGACGAAGTAGAACGGTGCCCGGGTTTCACGTGCGGCTTTCAAAACATTCTGGAAAGCTCGATCTTCAGCGGGCGGCACGACACGCCGTACCTCGGTTCCATTTACCTTCACTTCCTTACGAGCGACGTCCGATTCCCTTCCGTCGGTGAACACAACGACGCCACGCCGGCCACTGACTTCGCGGAGTTTCCGGATTGCCCATTCCAGAGCGCCGTAGAACTCTGTTCCATGACATATTGGCAAGTCCGGAATCTGTATCGCTTTCTGCTTATCGAGGTTCCAGTCCATGACCTGCAGCACCTCCGTGCCAAAGACGGCAACCGCCGCCTTGTCCTGAGGACGCATCTGGTCGCCGAACCGCGCCATTGATGAAACCAGCATATTCAGGCGGTCCCGAATGCTCTCGCTGCAATCAAGAAGCAGAACGACGTTGTAAGGAGATTTGACCGGAGAAAAGTTCTGGACGGCACGCGGCTCCCCGTTATCGAAGACTTCGATATCTTCACGATTCAAGTCGGTGATAGCCCGGTTCATGGAATCCGTAACGCTGAAATCCACCGAAACGAGTGGGACATCCAGACGGATGACGGCGGAGTCCTGGGACATGAGAAGGACGGAACAGAGCAGAATGCCCGGCAGCATGAAAAACAGAATCCGTTTCATGGGAATCCGCCGCATCTAGTCTCCGGTGTATCCCTTTCGCGACTGGTGAACCTGATAGTTGCCACCTCGAACGCGAACCTCGATGTTGTGATACTTGCCATCCCGGCCATGCGGCGGTGTATAGGCAAGGCTGTACGACGTTCCCAGTTCACGGGCGATTTGCAGAAATAAAGGAACGACGTCTTTTGTGCCCTTTGGAAACACGATACGTCCGCCGGTCTCGTCGGCCATCTGCTCGAGCCGGGCACGAATCTGTTGAAGATCCGGCACGGGGCCCGCATACGTCGGACCTGGGTTCAAATCCGTATCCACGGCGATGAAATAGAATGGTGCGCCGGCCTCCCGCACTCTTGTCGCGACTCGTTGAAACTCACGATCATCCTTCGGCGGTATCACACGGTCGACCTTGTTTCCGTTCACCGTCACTTCCTTCCGTGCAACTTCGGTGTGGAAACCATCACTGAACACCACAACGCCGCGCCTTCCGGAAACATCGCTAAGCTTTCGGACGCTCCAGTCCAGGGCACTGTAAAAGTCGGTCGATCGGCAAATAGGATCGTCAACGAAATTGATCTTACGTTTTCTGTCGGAACTCCAGTCCAGCATCGTGTGCACTCGCGAGCCGAACGCCGCCACCGCAATCCTGTCATTGGCCCGCAACTGTCCAGCGAACTGTTCCATGGTGTCCACCAGCAGTTTCAGCCGGTCTCGCGTGCTTTCACTGCAATCGAGAAGAAAGAGGACGTTGTAGGGTGAATTGACCGGACTGAAGTTCCGGATGTTCTGGGGAACGCCATCCTCCAGAATCTGGAAATCATCGCGAGTCCGATCCGGCACAGACCGCCCCTGAGCATCGACCACCGTGACGTCCACCGATACCAGCCGAACATCCAGGCTGATGGAATCAGGAGCGCGCACGGGCGTCTGCTGAGACAGCGCCGCGAGGGCGCTGACGCAAAGTATCGTGAGAATGGCTGGAAACACACGCTGCGTCTGCATTGGAAACAGCCGAATTGTATGGCCGTGCAGGAATGAACTCCAGCGGAATTGGAATGGTTTAGGCATTGACCATGCCTGGCACACAGGCTATAAACTCGGCTTCTGAAGCATATGATCAAGAAACTCCTTCCGGTGCTGCTGGTGCTCCTGTTTTCTTCAGGCATCGCGAGCGCTCAGTCCGATTGCACCATTTTCAATCTCTATGGAACTCTGATCATTCCCCAACGCGACCACCCCGAAAAATTCATCGTGCTCCTGAAAACAAGAATGGGAGAGCAGGAAATCGCGCATGCCTATATCGATTTGAACGGTCGCTTCTTCTTTGAAAGTGTTCCGGTGGGCACGTATGACGTATTCGTAAAGATTGACGGATTTAAAGAGATGCGGGAGAGAGTGGATTTCTCGGGCCATCAGGGCGGGCAAACGGAAAGCCCGGCCTGCAAACAGAACGAGATTTACTGGCTCAAACCGGAAGATGTCACCGTGATCGTCGATGAAAGACTTCGCGGATATCCAAAGGCGGCAATCGATGAATATGTTTTGGCAGTCACTGCAGACAATGCAAAGCGCTACAAGGAAGTCGTGGCCCATCTTGAAAATGTGGTGAGACTCGCTCCGGACTGGTTTGACGCGCACTGCGAACTGGGAGCAGGGTACGAACAAGTGAACCAGAGAGACGATGCGGAAAAGGAGTACCGCAAGGCGCTGGAACTGAAGCCGGACGGATTTCGAGCGATGATGAGCCTGGGCCGTCTGCTCGTTTTGGAAGCGGATGAAAAGCTCCAGAGTGCTGCAACGCGAGATCAGGCCCCGCCGCTTCTCAATCAGGCTCGCGTCGTGCTGGCCAGCGCAACCGAGAAGGATCCCATGGCTGCGATGGCCGCATACCTGTTGGGAGCTGTCTACTTCCGGCTGGCATCCTACAAGATCGCCGAGACGGAACTAAAGCGAGCTCTAGCGCTTGATGCTTCGATATTTCCCGCACGAGTCACGCTGATCAACGTGTATATCGCCCAGCAGCAATGGCAGAACGCGCTCGACAACGTGGACACCTTCATGCTTGAAAATCCGGACTCCATTTACCGGCAGCAGGTTCTCGCGATACGGTCGAACATCCTGCGCCGCGTGACGCCCCCGCAATAACCTAGTTCCAGGTGCCGATTGTCTTGCCATCCTCGAATTTGGCTCCAACGAACGCGCCGCCTGTGGAGCCGCTCTTCATTGGATTGATGCGCACCGTGACTTTGGCGCCAACTGGAAAGGACGTCGGGCGAAAACCCTGACGTCCGAGAGCGTTCGGGCTGCCCCACTCCAGGCTCCATTCGACGGCACCGCCTTTTTCATTTGGAACCATCACCTGAATCCAGGTGTGCGGGTTCTTGAATTGAAATTCCTTGATCGTCCCCGTCAGTTCGACAACTTTGGTCGAATCGAATTCCACGCCGGAATGATGGGCCATGGCCGTGGGGATGCCACCAGGAACGATAAAGACCATCGTCACAACGAACAGCACGGCGATTCCAATTTTATTAGTCGGCTTCATAAAAAATCCCCTCATACAGATTGCTTTGAGCTTCACTTCAGCGGTTTTCCGTCCGGGCCGAGAGTGAGTGTCTGCCCCGTCTTCTCGTCAACAGGGTTTCGGTTGTTCTCGGCGCAACCGTAATCATAAAGACGTGTCCCTGCGGGCATCTTCTGGAACTGCTTGGTGACAACCCAGGGCTTCGTCAGCGCCTTCGAATCTTCGATCGTCATTTGAACCTCGATCATCGTGGGGCTGGTCTTCCGCATTCGCGTCGTGGCGTGCGCCTTGTCGCTCAATACAAGGCCGGTACGGTCGAGAATGCTGTCGCCGTCGCGCGAACCTTTCAGGCCGATCGTCGTAAAGACGAGCGTGTCGCCCTCCCAATGTCCGACCGAATCACCGGTATACGTCTCCCATTGATCATCGAGATGCTTACGGCCATCGGTGTAGATGCGCATGACGTTGGGTCCGTTTTCCGCCAGTATCCAGGTTTCCTCCGGACGAACGGCAAACTCGTACGGGTCCGGCAGATTGAACATGCGGGGAAATCCAGAAGGCACTCCGCAGTTGGTCACAACGTCAGGAAAGCGGCCTTGATCCTTTAACGCGACGTTCTTCGCGTACTTCGCTTCCCATTCGGCGTTGTACGGCGGATGTTCACGGACGCCAACGGCGAGAGCTCCTCCCTGACCGGTCTGCGAAGCACGATCGAAAACAGTCCCGCCCATCATCGACCATGCGCCGCTCCAATCCGGAAGCTTATCGTAGGCAGGAATGGGACTTTGCGCGAAGGCCAGTCCCATCAGCAGCAGAAAGCCTGCGCCCGTTCGCAAAGCCGATTTGAGATACATGGTGGTCAGCCTGGTTTGTTTCATGATTTCAGGTTCCCCGAATTTAGAGTGTCCCGGACCACTCCGGTTGCGACGAATTTATTCCTTCATGCCAGATGAGTAAACAAGTTTCGGAGGGATATCCGCCGGGCTACTTGAAACGCGCTTGAATCTTTCCGCGATGATAGACTCGCGCCTCATGACGAACAATCTTCCGAACCGACGTGAAGTTCTGCTGGGAATGGCGGCGGTACCCGTGCTTCTTGGAACTCTGGAGTCGCAGCCTTCAACATCCTCCCTTTGCTTTACCAGCACCGTCGAAATGGCCCGTCTGATCCGTTCGAAAAAATTGTCGGCTCGGGAGGCACTCGACGAACACCTGAAGCAGATTGAGCGGGTGAATCCGAAAGTCAATGCCATCGTGACGCTCGTTCCGGAACTGGCGGCTGCTGCGGCCGCGAAAGCGGACGAAATGCAGGCCCATAAGCAGACGCTGGGGCCTTTGCATGGTCTGCCGGTGGCGCACAAGGATCTGATGGAAACCCGGGGCATCCGCACGACGTTTGGATCGCCGTTGTACCGTGACAACATTCCCACCGAAAACGATCTCGTCGTCGAACGCATGTCGCGTGCCGGAGCAATCCTCATTGGCAAAACCAATACGCCGGAATTTGGTTCCGGATCGCAAACGTTCAACGCCGTATTCGGGGTAACACGTAACCCCTGGGATCTGACGAAGACTTGCGGTGGATCCTCGGGTGGCGCGGCTGTTGCGCTGGCATGCGGTCTCGTTCCCGTCGCATCCGGCTCCGATACCGGCGGATCGCTGCGCAATCCCGCAGCGTTTTGCAGCGTGGTTGGATTCCGTCCGTCGCCTGGCCGTGTGCCCAACCCGAAAGCCTCGTTCGCATGGTGGACTCTGAGCACCTCCGGATGCCTCGGACGTTCGGTGGCTGACCTTGCGTTCGCACTGAGCGCGATTGCCGGACCGGATCCCGGAGCGCCACTCTCCATCAACGAACCCGGAGAACGCTTCGCCCGGCCACTCGACCGCAACTTCAAAGGCGTGCGTGTCGCCTGGTTCAAGGATCTTGGAGGAGTGCCCTTTGACCCGCGGGTGCGGACGGTGATTGATGGGCATCGAAAGACGTTTGAATCCCTGGGGTGCATTGTCGAACAGGCGGAACCGGATTTCACTCCCGCCGAAATTGCCTTTCGCAGACTGCGCGCGTGGAATACCGCAAATACCTATGCTGCCCGGATGCATGATCACCCGGAAGCTTTCAAGGAAACGCTGAAGGGCGAGATCGAGGAAGGCCTCCGCCTGACCGGAACGGAAGTTGCCCAGGCCGAGACCGCACTTGGTCAACTATGGCGGCGTTTTCAGACGTTCCTGGAAAAATATGAATACTTCATTCTGCCAACCACACAGCTGCCGCCATTTGACGTCGACGTTCCATACCCGACGGAGATCGCCGGAGTGAGATTCAATTCCTATATCGATTGGATGAAGTCCTGCTGGTATATCTCGGCCACGGGCAATCCTGCTGCATCGGTGCCTGCCGGCTTCACGCCAGAGGGATTGCCTGTCGGTTTGCAGATTGTGGGCCGCAACAAAGAAGACTTTAGCGTGTTGCAAATGGCGCACGCGTTCGAAAAGGCGACAAACTACGGCAGCAAGCGACCCGCTATTGCTTAGCTCGTATTCTTAGTTTTTGGTCGTCGGTGACTGCGTCTGATCCTGCCGGACACCGGCGGCCGACACAACGACGGGCCGTTTTGCTTCCGCAGTTCGGCCAGCGGCTGATCCGCGGCGATAGTTCGCGATGAAATGGCGCAGCGTGGTCAGAAAATCTCCAGCCGAAAATTTATACGCCACACACCGCTTCAGATAGAAGCCGTCGACAAGATCGCCAAAAGTTCGAAATGCCGCATTCGGTTTCATCTCCAGCAACGGTCGCACAAATCGCAGGAGCCAGGGATGATGCGAAAGAATGCTGAAGAAGCATCGAAGATTCAGAATCCTGTTCTTGTCGGCAGGGTCATCGAACTTCAGAACGGAGTCGTGGTAGTAGTTGGAGTTCAGTCGATTGAAGTCGCCATCGAAGTAGCCCTTCTCGACGGCATACCGCGTCATCTCAAGTTTCGGATACGGCGCAAAGACGGAAGCATTTGCAATGTCCGGCTTGATCTTCATGTTCACGCTCAGAGTGCGCATCGCCGAATCCAGAGTCTCTCCCGGAACACCAACGACATTTTCCGTTAGAAGCTTGACGCCGTGTTTCTTGTACAACTCGGCCGCATCGACCATGGATTGTTCCGTCATCTGGCGCTTCATGACGGTATTGCGAATGAACTCGTCGCCCGATTCCACGCCGGCATACACGAGCCGCAATCCGGCGTCTGCCATAGCGGATACGACTTCGGGATCGACATTGTCGAAGCGCGTGTTGATGCTGAACGGAATGCGGCAGCGGCGCGCATACACTTCGGCAAACTCCATGGTCCATCGGCGGTGGAGGGTAAACACGTCGTCGACGAAGGCAACCATCCGCACTGGAACCCTTTGGCGCAACCAGAGGATTTCATCCACGATGTTGTCGGGTGTGCGAGACATGAAGACCTTCTTGTCGCCGGCCTGCTCCTTATAAAGCTGATTGAAGGATTCGTTGAAGCAGTACGTGCACTTGTATGGACATCCTCGATGCGCCAGAAAGTGCTTGATCCCGTGATTGCGAAGAACCGGGAACTGATCGGTATACAGATCCCGCGCCGGATAAGGCAGATCGTCCAGCGATCGGTTGCGCGCACGGACCGGATTTTTTTGAATCGTGTCGCCGCGCTTCACCCAGAAATTCGGGACGTCCAGTGGGAAGCGCCCACCTTCGGCGTCAAACCGGTTGGCGAAATCGAGCGATGACTCTTCGGCTTCCCCGACACACACCGCGTCGGCGAACGGAAGCTCGACCATTTCCGGAAAGAAAGTGGGATGAGGTCCACCCCAGATGGTGGGAATGCCGGTGGTGTCTTTCAGGCGCTGGGCAAACGCGTAGTAGCCCTGATGGCTGCCGGAAATCACACTGAACGCCACCGCATCGGGCCGATAGGCCGCGATTCTGTCGATGGTCTTGTCGGCATCGTTCCCAATCACAAACAGGCCCGGTTCGTGGCCGCCCTGACGCAGCATGGCGGCAATGCCAGAGATGCCCAAAGGGATTGAAAAGCGTATCGTATCTTCGACAAAGGCGATTTTCATGTAGGGCTGCGATTGTATCAGGAGGAAGGCCCCGGCGAAGACTGCTTTTGACTTACTGAACCAAACTGCCGGCGGCGGCGTCTTGCACCAATGAAACGGGATTTGACCGATGCATGAATACACAGAGCGATTAGGCGCCACTGCCTTCAGCATGGAACAGGACCTTCAACGGGAATTCGAGATGCGGCTCACCGAATCCTCGACTCTGGCGTTCCGTGTGGCTTATTCGGTTCTGAGAAATTCCGAAAATGCGGAAGACGTCGCTCAGGAGGCTTTCGCAAAGGCCTATTCGAGTTTCCGGCGTCTTCGCGATCGCGAACGCTTCCGTGCCTGGCTGGTTCGAATCACATGGAGATTGGCCATCAATCGATTGCGCTCCGACCGCCGCCGGCAATTGCGGGAAACCGTTGTACACGACGCGCCGGCGACGCCAACTCCGGTTCAGACGATCATTGCCCAGGAGCGTGCCGCACAACTCTGGCGCGCCATCGATTCCCTGCCGGATAAGCTGCGGCTTGTGACCGTACTGGCTGGAATCGAAGAACACGATATCCGCGAAGTTGCAGCTCTCTTGCGACTGCCGCAGGGCACGGTAAAATCCCGATTGTTCCTCGCAAGGCAGCGCTTAAAGGAGTTGATGCAATGAAGCGGGACCAGGATTACAACTTCATGTCCGATGCTTCACTCGATCGTGAAATCGAGGCAATGCTTTCAGCGGAGCCGTCACCCGAGTTCGTCTCACGCGTGCGAACACGTGTTGCCGACATGACTCTTTCAGGCTGGACGATGGGTTGGACCAGCCTGGCTGCTGGATCCGTCGTCGTTGCGGTTGTCGTGGCAGTCGTGATGTCAAATCCGCATGAAATTGTTCAGCCCGAGGCGATGTCACCTGTTGCAAGAACATCCGTGCGGGTGGATACGCTTCCAGATGAGGTGCCCGTTTCACCTGAGTTGAACTCCGCAAAGGCGACTCCGCGGCACAAGCCCAAAGTTTCCAAAGCCGCGCTCCGGGAACCACAGGTGCTGATCAATCCGAAGGAAGCCGCGGCGCTTCGACACTTTCTTTCAAACCCCCAGCCGGAGCGGGTCGAACTTTCATTCGTGAAGATCGAACCACAGCCTCTTCCGGAATACACATTTACACCACTGCCAGTCTTCAATCCTTCGACAGTACTGCAGGGAGAATTCAAATGAACAAGAGTCTTGGAACTTTCATGGTCACCATTCCGTTTGCCCTGAGTTTCGCCGGTGTCGCGCAAGCCCAGTTACCGGTGGCCCAGCCGCAGCCCATATTCCCAGCTCAGTCGCAGGCCCAGTTCCAGGCCCAGTTCCCGGCCCAGCCACAGGCGCAGGCCCAGCCGGAAAAGATTCCAGTGAAGCTGCAGTTTGTGATTTCGACGTACGAAGGAGATCGGAAAGTGAGCAGCATTCCGTACACGTTGCTGGCTACCGCCAACGGTGGAATGGCCACATTACTAAACGGCACAAACGTGCCGATACCGAGTGGCGATGGAAAATATTCTTACACCAATGTCGGTACGACTATCGTTTGCACTGTTACGACCGAAGGTGGAAATTTCAAAATAGCGATCAACTTCGACGAGAAGTCCGTCGTTGCCGCCAAGCCACCCGTGGCTCCTGCATCCCCGACGTTTCACGATATTAACTACGTCAGCACCATCACCATAAAGGAAGGCGAAACGAAGCAACTGATTTCGGCGACGGACAAAGCCACCGGGGAAGTCGTGAAGGTCGATGTGACATTGACGCTGGACCCGCCACGCCGCGCTTCGATTGATACGATGTCGCGTGGTGCGGAGATAATTGAGATTCCGTTGTCGTTGAATTAGCTGGGAACTAGCGGGCCGCGCGGATCTCCGCCAGGAGCTCCCGGCGGAGCGATTCCATTCCCCGGTCCATTGCAACGAGACGAACGTCGACGTTGCTTTCGATGCGCACAAAGTCTGCTGAAAGTGTTTCTTCGACGCGGCGGATTTCCGCTGACAGCTTTTCATCAACTCTGCGGATTTCCGCGCTCAATTCGCGGCGAAAACTTTCGAGTTTGCCGTCCAGGAAACCAATCGAACTGGCCAGGGCATCAAATTTGGAATCCATACCATCGATCTTGCCATTGAACTTGGAGGCCATAGCGTCGATCTTGCCATTGAACTTGGAGTCCATAGCGTCGATCTTGTATTCCAATGCTCCAAACTTAGCCTCGAACTTCGAATCCAAGGCGTCGATCCGAGAGTTAACTGCCTTGAGCTCACCTTCAATTCCAGACAGGCGTGGAGCGATCAGGGTTTGAAACAATTCGCGAATTTCGTCAATCATTGGCATTAATCCCACGTTAACGCAAAAGGCGAGGCGATTTTACCACGCCCAGCCACCCGTTTTTACAGCAGCATTGGCTGAAACCGGTCCTTAAGAAATTTCCCAATCGCCTGCCGCAGCTTCGCATACAATGCGCTAACCGAGGATCACATCGTATGTCACGTTCTTCTTCACTTCGTACCACACTGGGGCGAGGTGCGAGCCTTCTTGCGTCCCGCATTTCCTGGATGTTTACCAAACTTTTCGGCCGCTGGCAGTGGCAGGCTCCGGCCTGGATCCGGTGGGCCGGAGATCAGTGGGCCCGATTTACGCGTTACGTTGCTGCCGATCGCAAGAGAGCTGCCGGCCTTCTGCTCGTGCTCATCGCGGCGAGCGGCGCCCTGGCCTGGTACGTGACCCGGCCAAAACCCGACTATGTGGAATACACGGTCAGTCCCCCGCCGCTTACCACATACGACGAAATGGGTGTCCAGCATATCTACCCCATGCGCATCGATTTCAGCGAACCGGTAGCGCCACTCAAGAGTATTGAGAAGGCCGTCACGTCCGGTATCGATGTTTCTCCGGCGATTGCAGGCACGTGGTTCTGGGTCAGCGATCGTCAACTGCAGCTGACACCTCGAGACGACTGGCCCATCGATACCAAATACAAAGTGCGCTTCGCTTCGAAAGGATTTCTGGCCGATCTCGTCCGCCTGGAAGACTACTCCTTTACGTTTGCGACTGAACCCTTCTCAGCCCGGCTTACTGAAAGCCAGTTCTATCAGGACCCGCGCGATCCGAATTTGAAGAAGCTTGTCGCGACCGTTCAATTCAGCCACCCGGTCGACACTGCAGAATTTGAAAAGCATGTATCGCTCGATACTGCCAGCGATGCCGCCTATCTTGGACTGAAACCAGACAGCCGCAACTTCACCGTCGTTTACGACAAATTGAAGCTTGCGGCCCATATTCATTCCGCGTCACTGGCGATGCCACGCGACGACACGCCGATGAAGGTCAAGTTCGGCCGAGGGATACGCGCAGCACGCGGAGGCAACGATACTCGAGATCCATTTGAAGCCACCGTCACGATTCCTGGACGTACCAGCCTGCGATTCTCCGATGCGCGAATGACACTGGTCGACAACGCCCGCTACGAACCCGAACAAATCATGCTGGTGCAGAGTTCATCCCCCGTAGCAGAAAAGGCACTCACCGGCAAAGTCACGGCATGCCTCCTGCCCGAGCGTCACGAAAAACAACCGAAAGAGGATCTGCAGCCCTACCGGTGGACCAACATCGAGGAGATCGGCGCGGAAATCCGCACCAAATGCGAAGCTCTCACGCTGAGTTATGTGCCCTCTGAAGAAGGCGGCAATACGTCCCACGGACTGAAGTTTCGTGCCCCGGTGGGCCGCTACGTCTATGCCACGGTCAAAGATGGCGTCGACGGAATCGGTGGATATATTTCGGGCAAGCCCTATGTCGCCACTTTCGAAATTGAGCCGTACAGGAAAGCCCTGACCTTTCTGGGAACCGGCGCCCTTCTTTCCCTCACGGGCGACCGGAAAATCGGCTTCATGTCGCGCGACGTGGATCGGGTGGAAGTCGCAGTCGGCCGCGTCCTGCCCAATCAGCTGCATCACCTCGGCGCAGCGCTCGGGGACTACTCGAATCCAAATTTCGGCGGGGATCTTGAAGACAAGATCGTCGAGAAATTCACAGCAAACCGAGACTTCAGCGCCGTCGATCCCGGGAAGCCCAGCTATGACAGCATCGACCTGAATCCGTATCTGCAGGACCGGTCCGGCAGGCACGGCCTGTTCCTGCTGCGCCTCCGCTCCCTGCCCGACCGGCCCGGACGGGGAGCCAACGCCAATCGGCGGAGGGATCCCCGAGAAGTTCAGGACGCACGCCTGGTTCTGATCACCGATCTCGGCTTTGTGATCAAGCTGGCGAAAGACGGATCGCGCGACGTCTTCGTCCAGTCGATCCGCAGCGGCGACCCGGTGGGCGGCGCTCGAATTGAAGTGATCGGGAAAAATGGCGAGCCCGTGATGGCATACACCACCGACGCCGGCGGACGCGCTCAGCTGCCCAAATTCCCAGACACGCTTCGTCGCGAGAAGACCCCGATGATGGTCGTGGTGCAGAAAGAAGACGACTATTCGTTCCTTGCGTTCCGCACTGGAGGCCGGCAATTGGATCTCTCACGGTTCGACACCGGAGGTGTGGAGAATGCGGCATCCTCCGAGCAACTCTCGACGTATGTATTCTCGGACCGCGGCATTTACCGGCCGGGCGAGACAACGCATCTCGGACTGGTCACGCGCACCGCGGATTGGAAGTCGTCACTCACTGGATTGCCAATCGACGTTGAAATCACGGACTCCCGCGGAACCATCGTCAATCGCAATTCCATGAAACTGTCTCCGCTGGGCTTTGACGAAATCACATACACCAGCCAACCCGCCGCGCCGACGGGCACGTACCAGGTCTCCGCATACCTGGTGAAGGACGAGAGACGTCGAGATCTTTTGGGAAGCAGTTCATTCAAGGTTCAGGAATTCGAACCCGATCGCATGAAAGTCCGGCTGACGCTGTCGGATCAGCCTTCGGCCGGCTGGCTCACAACGGACGACGTCAAGGCGCGTATCGTGGCCGCCCATCTTTTTGGCGAACCGGCAAGCAATCGACGCGTGGAAGGGGAGATGACGCTCACGCCGGTCCTGCCCCAGTTCAGCAAATTTGCCGACTATCGTTTTCAGATCGGAGAAAAACTGCCGGAGCCGTATCGCGAAACGCTTCCGCCTTCCGTCACCGACGACAAGGGCAGCGCGGAGTTCAAGCTCGACCTCGGCCGGTTTATCGGCCGCGCGTACCGGCTCAATGTTCTCGCGCGCGCCTTCGAAGCCGAAGGCGGGCGTAATGTGGCCGCGCAGGATAGTGTCATTGTTTCCGACGCTCCATACCTGGTTGGCGTGAAACCCGACGGCGATCTCAATTTCGTCCGGCGCACCAGCAGCAGGCAGGCCAACTGGCTCGCTGTGAACCGCCAGCTTGCGCCGGTCGCCGCAGATGGTCTGACGCTGGAATGGGTCCAGCGCAAATATCTTTCCGTACTGACCCAGCAGGACAATCAGACTTACAAGTACGTTTCGAAACTCAAGGAAATCGTCCGCGACACCCGGAAAGTGAATGTCGCTTCCGGCGGCAGCAACCTCGCCATACCCACCGATGAACCCGGAGATTTCGTTCTCGTTCTGCGAAACGCCGCCGGTGCGGAATTGAACCGTCTCAGCTACAGCGTTGCCGGTCAGGCCAATGTCTCGCGGTCGCTTGAACGGAACGCGGAACTGCAGGTTCAGCTCGACAAGCCTCAGTATCTCGGTGGAGACACCATCGAAGTCAGCATCCGCGCACCATACACGGGCGCTGGATTGATTACGATCGAGCGAGAACGTGTCTTTCACTACCAGTGGTTCAAGAGCACGACGACGAGTTCGGTACAGCGAATCACTCTGCCCAGGGATTTCGAAGGCAACGGGTACGTCACGGTACAATTCCTTCGCGATCCGGCATCCGATGAATTGTTTCTCAGCCCTCTCTCCTATGGGGTCGCTCCGTTCGCGGCAAATCTCGGAGAGCGCATTCAACCGGTAACACTGACGGCACCACGAGAAGTAAAGCCCGGTGTCACGATGACGATGCATGTGTCGACTCCCGAACTCTCACGAGTTGCTGTCCTGGCAGTCGACGAAGGCATTCTTCAGGTCGCGCGGTACAAGAATCCGGATCCGCTGGGATACTTCTTTCAGAAGAAGATGCTGGAGGTGGAATCCACTCAGATTCTCGATCTCATCCTGCCGGACTTTAAGAGATTCCTGGCGCTCGCCGCTCCGGGCGGGGATGCCGACGGAGGATTCGCGCGTCATCTGAATCCGTTCAACAAGAAGAGCAAGCCGCCGGTTGCATACTGGTCGGGACTGGTCGATGTGGGACCGGGCGGCAAGGATCTGAAGTACACCGTACCCGACTACTTCAACGGGAAGCTGCGCATCGTCGCAATCGCCGTCAATGCAAAGCATGTCGGAGTCGCTGAAGCCGACACCGAAGTGAAGGGCGATTTCATTCTGACGCCCAACGTCCCCGCCATGGTTGCACCCGGCGACGAACTGATCGTCAGCATGGGCGTGTTTAACAACACCGTTACGAAGACAGCGAATGGGGCCGCTCCGCCGCCGATACAAATTGAAGTGCAGGTAAGCGGTGGTCTTTCCCCTATGGGATCCACGCGTGTGGATCTTCAAATCGCGGATAAGCAGGAAGGCGTCGCGGAGTTTCGATTCAAAACCAATCCGGTGCTTGGAGCCGCGTCGCTGAAGTTCACCGCCCGAAGGGGAACTTCCGAAGCGCGTATCGAAGAAAGCGTCAGCATCCGGCCGCCGATCGCGTTTCGAACGCAGCTGAGCCTGGGACGCTTCGACAGCAGCAATGCAACCGTTGCGGTGACACGGAACATGTACTCCGAAAAGAGAACCGTGGATGCTTCGGTCTCGACGATCCCGCTGGTCTGGGGACAGGGACTGCTGGCGTACCTCAACGACTACCCGTACTACTGCACGGAACAAATTATCAGCAAAGGCATCGGCGCCATGCTGATCACATCACGACCGGAGTTTGGTTCGATTAAGGGTAACGAGACGCTGGCCAACTTGTATTCCGCGCTGCAGAGCCGTCAAAACGAGGAAGGCGGGTTCGGATTGTGGGCCTCCACTCCAGTCAGTGCGGAGTTCGCTTCGATTTACGCCGCGCATTTCCTGGTTGAGTCCAAAGAAAAAGGGCAGAAGATTCCGCCCGAAATGCTGTCGAACGTCGACAACTGGCTCACGGGATATGCCTCAACTCCAGCCGGCACACTGACAGGAGGACGGCTGCGAGCCTATGCGGTGTATCTGCTGGTTCGTCAGGGCATCAAGCCGACCGCGGCAATCGCAAACGTCGAACAGGAACTGACGCATCGATACGAAAAGACCTGGCAGACGGATCTGGCTGCTGCATACCTGGCTTCGTCCTACCGGCTGATGCAACGCAACGACGAGGCGGAACGCATTATCAAAAACGTTCCATGGTCGCAGCAGAAAAAAGATTTTATCGACGAATCGTACTATGACCCCACAGACCACGACACCCAGCTGCTGTACCTGCTGGCACGGCACTTCCCGAACCGCCTGCCCGGAGTGCCGGTCGCAACGCTCGACGCAATAGGCACGTCGATCAGCGGTAACGGCGTCAATTCGCTCTCCGCGGCTTATACATTGCTGGCTCTCGACGCCTATGCAAAGTCGGCTTCAAGCACGGTGAAATTCGGCATCAGTGAAATCGACAGGAACGGGCGGGTGCAGGCACTCCCTCTTCCGGCAAACTCATCCACCTCGATACCCAAAGTCAGCGTCTCGGAAAGTGCTTCCAAAGTGCAGTTCAGCAAGGCCACCAGCAACGGTGCGCTCCCGGGTTACTACCTCATTAACGAGTCCGGCTTCGACCGGAATCCGCCCACGACTGAAATCAATCAGGGAATCGAAATCATTCGGGAATTCCTGGATATGAAGGGCAACGTCATCGTGCGCGTGAAGGTCGGCGAAGAGTTTCTGGTGCGCCTGCGACTACGTTCTACCAGTAAGGACATGGTGCAACAGGTTGCTGTTGTGGATCTGTTGCCTGGCGGCGTGGAGCCGGTTCTGGAAATTCAACCGTTGGCCGACAGCAGTATCGGAGTCGATCCCGCGGCGGCTCCCAGCCGGCAAGCCGGAGCCGCAGTGCTTCCAATCGGACTGCCGGACAAATCCAACTGGAGTCCGCAGCACGCTGACGTGCGCGACGATCGGATTGTCCTGTATGGCGACGTCGCGCGGAATCAAACGACGTTTGTCTATCGCATCCGCGCTACAAATGCCGGCACGTTCCAGGCCCCGCCCGCCTTCGCCGAAGGAATGTACAACCGAAAAATCAGCGGACTCGGCCTGGCCGGCAAGCTGGAAATCGAGAAACCGTAGCGATCGCCCCTCCTGGCCAGGAGGGGCAATCGCTCTGATTCGCCAAATATCCCCTCACGACCGCCGGCGCGAAAAGACGTCTTCTGAGATTTCGAACTGCGTCTTGCCGTCTTCCTTTATCTGATGGATGGTGACATGGACGCCTTCCCCCAGTGGTTCGTCTCCCGCGGGCAACGGCGGATTGTGAAAGTGAATCTCGCCGTCTTCTTCGACACGAGAGGCGGAAGGCCATTGTGCCGTGTAAAAAGCGTCGACGACAACCGGGGCCAGATCGGTCTGCAGATGCCAGGTGTAGGAACTGAACTTCGTCGGATCCGAGATCACATCGCTCGTGTGTGCAGTTGTACGTTCCTTGAGCGAAGCCGGTGAGAAGATCGGAATTGTACTCAGGGCGCCGTCGAGTTCCTTGACGGGGCCACCATCACAGGCAGAAATAGCAAGAACCAGCAGAATCACAGTCAGCGAACGTGCATAGCGAATGGGCACGACGTATGTCCTCCTCCTTGACGTTTACATACGACGGCAAACATACGATCAGGGCATTCCGCAGACAAGTACTCGTGGCGGATACGAACTATGCCCTCGGATATGTCACAACCCAGTACATGCACAGGAGGAGCAGACTAAACGCGACCGCAACAACCGCGACGCGTGGTCCGAAGATATGAAAACGCTGGCTGAGTGCGGTCAACAGCAGCACCGTCGCGAGAAGCACCGTGATCTTGACATAAGCCTCACCGGTTTCCGCATTGACGACGCCCTTTTCAAATTCCGCTTCCGATTCCTCCCTGAGCTTCTCCGAGTCATGGGTATTGGCGCTTTGGTATTCCGGCATGAATATGGGACCTGCCGGCGCGGCTGGATTGTTGAAAGGATCCAGTTTGATCCATGCTGCGAACGCAGTCGAGTATTCGGGCCGGAATCGGCGTTCAAAGTATGAAGTCAGCTTTTCGTTCCCGTTGACCTTTGATGAAACCCAGCCATTGAACGTCACGATGTCGTATAGCCGGTCCTGACCCGCCAGAGTCGCTTTACCCTGCGACTCAACCCCGATACGCGCCGCAATGTGATAGTGGCGGGACGAAAGGGCGTCCCATCGCGCGGCCTGGTAACCACTCCACGCCGTGGCAACAGCAACAATTGCGAGAAGAACTGCTTCCGCAATTTCAATCCTGTGCTGTCGAGGGCCGTGCGGCAACGCGTTATGGTGGCCTTGCTCATGAATTTTGTGTGCGAACTCGACATTGGAAGTGGCCTCAGACATTGGAATTTTTCTCCTGCACGTATTTCCTCAGCGCTTAAGTGAGGCTGAAACTTTAGCGGATTGCGAAAGGCTTGGGGAAACTTTACGGAATGTCCCTGAACTGCCGGGCAGCGTCCTTTATACTTCTTGCCTGTTTGAGAAATATTGTTGGAGGCAGAATGAAAATCGTTGTTCTCGATGGCTACACTCTGGATCCTGGCGACAACCCGTGGGACGAGGTCGCGAAACTCGGAGAATTCGTATGTCACGATCGAACAACACCGGATCAAATCGTGGATCGAGCGCGTGATGCGGACATCCTGCTGACCAACAAGACACCGCTGTCTGCCGAAACGATTGCACAACTGCCAAAACTGAAGTTCATCAGCGTCCTGGCAACGGGCTACAACATCGTCGACGTCAAGGCCGCACGCGCACGGAACATTCCCGTTGCGAACATTCCGATTTATGGCACAGACACAGTCGCGGAGTACGTGTTTGCGCTGATGCTCAACTTCTTCCGACAGCCTCAGCTTCACAGCGACCTCGTCCACCAGGGCGAATGGACGCGAGTGAACGAATGGAGTTTCTGGCGACGGCCGCTCGCCGAGCTCGCAGGCAAGACCATCGGCATTGTCGGGTTCGGACGAATCGGCCGCAGGGTTGGTGAACTGGCGGCCGCATTCAAAATGAACGTGGTGGCAAACGACGTGTTTCAGGGAAATCCGCCGGCATATCCGGTTGAATGGAGTGAGATTCCAGAGCTGTTCGCAAAGGCGGATGTTGTCACCCTGCACTGCAATCTCACCCCGGAGAATACCGGAATGGTGAACACCTCTCTTCTTCGCTCGATGAAGAAATCCGCCTATCTCATCAATACGTCGCGCGGACCGCTGGTGCGAGACGCCGATATTGCGGAGGCGCTGCAAGCTGGCTCGATTGCGGGGGCGGCTCTGGACGTGGTCACCATCGAACCACTGCCGGCAGACAGCCCGCTGATGAAGGCCCCCAACCTTACCCTCACACCGCACATTGCGTGGGCTGCTGTTGAGGCTCGCCGCCGGTTGACAAAGGTCACCGCTGAAAATATCGCGACGTTCCAGGCGGGCAAGCCGATCAACGTGGTGAATTAACAACTCGACTTATTCATTGTGCATCCACAGTCACGGGTGATAAAAATTGCCGCGATAGCCCTTGAAGATTCCGGACAGACACAGGAGCACCTATGAAACTCTTTCTGGTTGTGGCGTTATTGCTGGCCATTCCCTACACGCCGGTCAAGAAATATGACCCGGCCCGGAATGCGGATCAGGACATTAAGGAAGCGGTTGTCGAAGCGCAGAAGACCGGAAAGCGGATACTCCTGGAGATCGGCGGTGACTGGTGTCATTGGTGCCACATCATGGATGACTACTTCGACAACAACCCGAAGCTGACGACTTCACGGGACACCAACTTCATCACCGTCAAGATCAACTACAGTCCACAAAACGAGAACGAAAAAGTCTTGTCGAAATATCCGAAGATTCCCGGATATCCGCATCTGTTCGTCCTCGAATCCAATGGCATGCTGCTGCATTCGCAATTCACCGGGGACCTTGAGCAGGGGGAAAGTTACAACCTCGAAAAATTCACGGCGTTCCTGAACAAGTGGGCGCCTGGCGCCAAATCTGCAAAGTAACGATCGCCCCTCCTGGCCAGGAGGGGCGATCGCTCAGACTTACCAGAACTCTAATCCCGCAACGCGAACGCAAACAACGCGTGGCCTGCAGCGACGGCGACGTATTGCTTGCCGTCGACCTGGTAGGTCATTGGACCAGCCACGACCGGACCGCCAAGAATCGTCTTCCACAGAAGCGCGCCGGTTCGGGCATCGAGTGCCTGGAAATAGCCTTCACGTCCGCCGGTGAATAAAAGATCGGATGCTGTGGTCAGAAGGCCACTGTCGGAGGTGTCCGTCATCGGAAACTTCCACTTCTTCTCACCCGTTCGCGGATCGATGGCAATCACGGCTCCGTGTCCTGCGGCTTCAGTCCACACGTTGATCGGCGGGCGCCGCGTTGCGCCGGGCACGTTCTGTGCCCCAGGGATCGGACTGGTTGGCCGGCCTCCGACAAATCTTCTCCCCTCTTCAAACGTCTGAGCCTCGCGGATAAAAACACTGGCATAGTCTTCCCACGCGGACACGTAGAAGAGACCGGTGCGCGGACTGTACGACGGCGAATACCAGTTCGTCCCACCCTGAAGCCCGGGGAACGTCGGCGTGCCTTCGGGCTGTGGTGTGGGTATGGGACGACCTTTGGCATCGAGACCACTGGCCCAGTTCAATCGGATGAATGGATAGCCGGCGAGGAACTGGCCGTTCGTGCGATCCAGCACATAAAAGAATCCGTTGCGATTGGCCCACATCATCAACTTGCGCGCGGAACCGTTCCACATGCCGTCGACGAGGACCGGGATCTGAACGGCGTCGTAATCGTAGGGATCGTTTGGCGTGAATTGGAAATACCACTTGAGCTTTCCCGTGTCGGCATCGAGCGCGAGGACCGAATCGGAGTACAGATTGTCCCCGGCTCTCTGGGCGGGGTTCCAATCGGGGCCAGGGTTGCCGGTGCCCCAATATGTAAGATTAAGGTTGGGATCATAGGAACCGGTGAGCCACACCGGTCCGCCACCGTGCTCCCATGAATCGCCCTGCCAGCTTTCATGTCCGGGCTCGCCGGGTCCTGGAACCGTATAAGTGCGCCACACCTCGCTGCCGGTGCGCGCATCAAACGCTGCGACGAAGCCACGAATGCCGAACTCTCCGCCCGCAACACCGATGATGACTTTGTCCTTTACCACCAGCGGCGCAAGCGTCATCGCATAACCGGCACTCGCATTGGCAACCTTGACGTTCCATAACGGCCGGCCTCCCTTCGCGTCGATGGCGACAAGGTGCGCATCGAGGGTGGCCAGGTAGAGCGTATCGCCCAGAATCGCGAGACCGTGATTCACCGAGCCGCAGCAGGGCCTCACATCGGTCGACACGACGTGCCTGTAGATCCAGAACACTCGTCCATTCTTTGCATCCAGGGCCACCACATCGCTGGGCGCCTGAGTGAGGTACATGATTCCGTCGACAACCAGCGGCGTGGTCTCGAACTTCTCCAGCGACTCGGCCTGGAAAACCCATTTCTGCTCGAGGTTCTTCACGTTTATGGGTGTGACCTGCTTCAACAGGCTGTACCGCTGGCTTGCGTAGCTTCCGGAATAGGTCAGCCAGTTGTGAGGTTCGTCCGACGCGTGAAGCAGGCGGTCGTAGGTAATCTGCGCATGCAGGATGGGTATCAACAAACACGACAAAAGCACCGCGGTTATCAGGCTGCTCTTCACGAACTTCATTCCAGTTACCTCGAGCCTTTCAAACTACGCAGGTACGTCACCACGTCGTCGAGTTCTGCCGGCGTAAGTGTGTTTTTGAAAGATGGCATCGTCGATGTTTTCAGGACGACGTATTCGCGCAGGTCCGACTTCACGAGAGACACGAGACGTTCGTCACTATCGATGATCTGAACCGTATAGGTGTCTTCGTTGAGGCGCCGTCCGGTGATGACTTTTCCGGCGCGAGTCACGGCGCGTATCGATCGATTGATCGGAAGCATGATGCTGGAGGAATCGATCAACGCGCGCTCAATCGCATCGGGAGCGCGTACGGCACCAACATCGCTCAGGTCCGGCGCCACGCGCGAGCCCTTTCCACTGATCCGATGGCAACTCAGGCAGCCGCCTTTTCCTTCAACTACCGTTCGGCCGCGGGTGGCATCGCCTTTCGCAGGACGCGTATCGAAGTCGCGCATCGATCGAACATAGGCGACAAGCCCTGCAAGGTCGGCCGTTCCAAATCGGCCCGGCGGCATGGCTGTGCCGGGAATGCCGGTCTGGATGAGACGATTCAGTTCCGCATCTGTGGATACCCGGCGGAATTGTCCGCTGCGCAGATTGACGCCGGAAACCGAATCGCCATTGGCGCCGTGACAGGTAATGCAGTTCGAGTTGTAAAGATTGAAGCCGACTTCGACTTCCGCCTGCGGATATTGTCCGGCGCGCTCCTGCGCGGTAACGCTGGGGATGCCAACCGGTAATATGACGGCAACAATTAGAACAATGTGTAAACGCATCGCGAATTTGCGGCTGACTCTAACAGCGCGGATTTAGGCGTGTCAACAGACAGGAGCGTTGGGTCGAGGCGAAACATGAAGGCGTAAGTTTGTCGGAATGGATTAGGGGAGGTTTGCGCTTAAGTGTAGAAAAATAACATACTGTCGTGATAGTGTCAGCGGCATGAATCGCAAACAACTTCTTGTGTTGATCGCCGGTCTCGTGATTTTCGGGACATTCATTCGTGTTGAAGGACATGCCCAGTCGACCAGCCCGGACCTGTCCGGAAAATGGAAGCTGATTGAGGGAGACACTGGCGCAAATAGCCCGCTCGGCAATGAAGGCTCAATTTCACAAGACGGGATAGCTGTGACTTTTCAGTCGCTCAAGGTTCCGTTCGATGGCACTACGATTATCAAGGATGAGGCGGTATACATACGGGAGTATGAGGGACAATGGATTGGAAGGGCTTTCGTTGTTTCAATGAAGGCACGAACCGGTACGACTCCTGCTAATTTTACAGACTTGATGATCGTGTCCTTAGCGCCGGATGACGGGATGACAATGGTTCTGATGCGAACGACTATGACTGGCAAAACGAACACCTACACTCTCAAATATCGGAAAAGCTAGGCGCACGTCCGGAAGAGCCCAAAGTGCTACTTTTTGCTTCGTCAAATTAGGACACTACCGAGTTGGACGTTGGCCAGACTCAGCGATTATCCTCAGGTCCATATGCTGGACATATTGGACGGAATCGTTAGCCTGCTCTGGCCATCCGACGGAAAAAAGCGACATCCACTTGTGTGGGTGGTTTTTCTGGGCGCGTTTGCCGGCGCAATTGTCCTTCTTGCCATAAGGTAACTTCCAGGACAGACGTCTTCCTGTAATCCCGCGTTTCGCTTTCGCATTCTGTGCTTCGAGCAGGAGCGCAATTCCTCTAAATTAAAATGGCGGACTTGGCTAAGGAGTAAAGTGATTTACTGAAGCAGCCATGTGCAGAGGAGGTTCACTCATGAAACGGTTCCCGTTGGTTACAATCTTGATTCTGTTCGTCGCCCTCCCTGCTTCGCTTGCCGCACAGCGCGGACCGGGCACAACAGCGAAAGCAGTAACCGCGGCAAATGCCTTCCTCGCGATGCTGGATCCAGCGGAACGCACGAAGACGGCATTTCCGTTCAATAGCCCGCAGAAAACGAACTGGTCCAACCTTCCGAGCGGAATCTATCAACGCAACAGCATGCGCCTCGGGGATCTCACACCCGCAAAACGCACGGCAGCACTTGCTGTCGTTGCCGCCGTGCTCAGCACCGACGGTTATCGCAAGGTCACCGACATCATGAACGGCGACGAAGTTCTCCGCGGCGCCGGTGGCGGCCAGACGGGCGGGCGTGGCGGCAGAGGCGGCGTCGCTTTTGGAGCGGCGGAGTATTACATTGCGTTTCTTGGCACGCCATCCCCATCCACTCCGTGGATGGTTCAATTCGGCGGGCACCATCTCGCCATCAACGTCACCATTGTCGGCTCAAACAACGTCATCACACCGAGTCTCCCGGCAGCTCAGCCGGCGAAATACACGTTGAATGGCCAAACCATCCGGCCACTCGGCAAGGAAAACGACAAAGGATTCGCGCTCATTGGCGCGCTCAACGCAGACCAGCGGAAGCAGGCCATCCTGAACTATCGTGTAAGCGATCTGGTACTCGGCCCTGGCGAGGACGGCAAATCAATCCAGCCCGAAGGGATACTTGCATCGTCGCTGAACGCCAGCCAGCAGACCATGCTGCTGGACCTCGCTCACGAATGGGTCGGCATTCTCAACGATGAAGGCGCCGCGGCGCGCATGGCGGAAATCCGTGCCAACCTCCCACGCACATACTTCGCCTGGAGTGGCGCAACCGAGAATGGAGGGCTCGCATACTTCCGCATTCAGGGGCCAACAGTCCTGATTGAATATGCGCCGCAGCAGGGTGATCTCGATCACATCCACACCATCTACCGCGATCCCACAAACGACTATGGAGCCAGGCTGGTTGCCCCATGAATGCGGGAACGCGGCTGCGCCAGTTGCTGGTGTGTCTGACAATTACAGGATTTGGATTCCCCCGTTCCACGGAAGCCCATCGGCTGGATGAATATCTGCAGGCAACACGAATTTCCGTTGAACTGAACCGCGTTGGAGTGGAGATGAATCTGACGCCGGGCGCCGCAGTTGCCGACAATGTGATTGCCGCAATAGATCACGATCACAACGGCACAATCTCTTCCGCGGAAGGAGCCACCTATGCCAGGCTTGTGGTCACTTCCCTGTCTCTGAATGTCGACGGCCAGAACCGCGCGCTCGCGCTGGATGGATTTTCAATTCCTACGTTAACGGATATGCGCAACGGCGAGGGAATTATCCGGCTGAAGGCTTCTGCGAAAATGCCGCAGGCGTCGAAGGGTGCGCATCGCCTCGCCTTTGCGAATACGCACCGGTCGGATATCGGCGTGTATCTGATCAATGCGCTTATTCCCACCGATGACCGGATTCGAATTACCGGTCAGTCGAGAGACACGCTGCAGAACGAATTCAAGATGGACTACAAAGTGAACAACCGCTAGTGCCTCGCTAGCGGACGTTATCCTTCGAATGCGTTGACGGCAAGTGGTCGTTCAAATCGGGCAGGCACGACACTTCGGCAATGTCCCGGGTGTCGACACGTCTCCACTGCTTCGTCATTTTCCAGTCACCAACCCAGCTCTTCGGATCGGTCAACGTGTATTCGATCGACATCGCCTTTCCGTCTTCGATCAGGCGAACGCGTTCGACGATGTGCAGCGCGTCGCTGCCCGGAATGCCAGAATCAATCCAGTGATGGTCGGCAACGAAGTATTTCGTGTCGATTACCAGCGTGTTGCCTTCCCATCGTCCAATCGATTCGCCATTAAAGCTGGGCACGGCAATATCCGGGTCCGTGTGAGGACGCCCATCCAGGTAGACAATGCGCAAGCTGTTCATGAATTCGCTGATCATGTAGATCACCGTGGGCATTTGAACCATGGTGATGGGCCAGACACGCGTCATGATAATGGGAAGCCCCGCCGGCCAGCACTGCCCGATGTCGTCGTGATACACCTTTCCTTCCGACTGGGCTTTGCGCGCCGCGTCGTAGTGAACCTGAGCTTCGGGGGTGAGCTTGAAACCTTCCGGAGGCGAGAACCGCCAGTTGTTGTCGGTACCACCACCGTGAAGCCAGACGCCAGTCACGTCAAAGGGAGCCTTTGGACGAGGCTTGGCAAGATTGTCCGGCGCCAGCGCCCCCAGCGCGCCCGGCGGCTGGAACTGTGCCGATGCATTCGACGCGGCGACCAGGAAGCTCATGGAAACCAGAATCACTGTGGCATTTCGAATCCAATTCGATCGTTGCATCTTGTCCTCCGTCTGCTATTTCTCCCGCAGCCTCAACTGAACGGCGCCCTTTTCATCCGCATACTCGCGATTGTTATCGCACACGAATTCGACCATTTCGTATTTCGGCAGCCGGCGGTACGCCAGCGTATATGTGATTGGTTTCTCCAGCGTGACTGGATCCGTAATCGTGATCTGATCGTGAAGAACATCCGGTGCCGCAAGACGGATGCGCTCTGTAATTCGCATTTGATCGCTGTGAGGAACACGCTGGTATTGCACCGATGGTTTGATTCCGATGGTATCCACGACCAGCGTGTCACCCTCCCAGTGGCCGACGGAGCGGCCGAAATATCCAGGAGGTACCTCGTCGACGGGAACCTGCGGCCTGTCCATAAAAACCCGGCGCACCTGCATGAATGCTTCGGCGACAATTGTGATTTGATTCGGGGTCTGGATGAACTCGACGGGATACACCGCAACCGACATCATCGACGGCATCCCGCTCGGCAGACAGGCTGAGCTGGCAGAGGCCAGAGGCTCGCCACGCCTGTTCGCTTCGGCATCCGCCGCACGTACCGCCTCATAGGCTTTGAGGTACTCCGGCTTCACCACGATCGGACTTGCCGGAACCGGTGCGAGCTTTGGATCGCCACCACGTCCTGCCGCACCGTAGGGCCCCCATGACCCGCTAAGGTCCGGTGGTTTTGCTGCTGGCGTCTGACTCAACGCGGGGACGAATGAGTAAGAGAGAACGAGGACCATGACCGTCGCGAAATGTCGAGCCAGTTGGGATAAGCGCTTCATGAAATTCTCCTGTCAGGCTACCGTGCCGGCGCAGCTGGTGTCGATGATGCCGCTGGGGCAGCCGGGCCCCTTCCCGGGCCATTGCCAAGCACGCGCCCGTCGGGCAACTTGACCTGCACCAGCAATCCACCCGGTTGCTTGCTCCGAAGCGGGTTGATCGTGGCGGTCACCTTGTCTCCAAATTTCAGATCCTTAAACTTCCATCCACTTTGCTGGAGGATGCTGGGACTGCCCAGCTCGATGCTCCAATGTTGCTTTGCCGTGCCATTGGCTTCCGGAACATCCAGTTCAATGTAAGCGTGTGGATTGGTCCACTGAAATTCTGTGACGGTTCCGCTCAGAGTCACCGACGATGTCGTATCGAACATGGCAAAGGAATGGTGAGCCATCAGAGAGCCTGCTCCCACCAGCACGCCCGTTATAAGAATGGCCAAACTAAATACTCGAACCCGATGAACTACAGTCATAGACCCCCCAATTGGTTTCAAGCCCAGGGAATGTTTATTCAATTGCCGCGAATTCTAGCTCAGGTAGGCACTCCAGTCCAATTGGAAGCGATTTCGTGCCTATCCTCTCCTGAAGTGAGAGCGTGCCGCAAAGCGGCGGGTGAGGGGTACAGAAACGGGGCCATCTCTTCACCCCTCACCCGGCCCTTCGGGCCACCCTCTCCCTCCGGGAGAGGGATTCGACTGAAACACGTTCCCAATCGGGACAGGTATTCGGTGATATCTTTTCGTGGGTCTTTCATCGATATGAGCATTCTCGAAAAACTCTTTGAGCAGCATTTCGGTTCACCGCCAGCGCGTGTGCAGGCCATACAAGGCCAGCTCGGCGGGTCGGGCCGCCAGATCATCCGGCTCTCCGACGCCGCCCACAGCGCCATCGGAATTCAACATGGAGTTCGTGAGGAGAACATGGCGTTTCTCGAATTCACGAAGCACTTCCGCCGGCATGGTCTTCCCGTCCCGGAAATCTACAGTGAAGAACTGGACGAAGGCGCCTACCTCGAAGAAGACCTCGGAGACACCACCCTCTTTCAATACCTCTCGAAGAACCGGACTGGTGAGAACATCGCCCCCGAAGTCGTCGATGCATATCGCAAGGCTATCGCGGCATTGCCACGATTCCAGGTCGAAGCGGGACGCGATCTGAACTTCAAGGTGTGCTATCCGCGTGAAAGCTTCGATCGACAGTCCATCGCGTGGGATCTGAACTATTTCAAATACTATTTCCTGAAACTTGCCGGGATTTCCTTTAACGAGCAGGCTCTCGAAGACGACTTCAGCCGGCTGACCGATTTCCTGCTGACCGCCGATCGCGATTACTTTCTCTATCGCGATTTTCAGTCTCGCAACATCATGCTTCGCGGCAATCAACCGTTCTTTCTCGACTACCAGGGCGGACGAAAAGGCGCACTGCAATACGACATTGCATCCCTGCTTTACGATGGGAAAGCGGATCTGCCGCCGGATTTGCGTCAGCAGCTGTTGAATCACTATCTGGTCGCTCTCGGCGGCTTCATCAAGGTCGATCGCGATGCGTTCATGCGGCACTACTATGCCTACGTCTACATCCGCATCATGCAGGCGCTGGGCGCATATGGATTTCGCGGTTTCTTTGAACGCAAGCCGCATTTCCTGCAGAGCGTGCCGTATGCACTCAAGAACCTGCGGTGGCTGCTTCACAATGTCGAACCTCCTGTTGCGACGCCCACGCTGATCAACGCATTCAGAAACATGCTGTCTTCCGAAAAACTGCAGAACCTCGGATCCGAAACGGAAAACACGGTCGTACGAATCTTCAGCTTTTCGTTTCATCAGGGATTCCCGAAAGACGAAAGCGGCAATGGCGGAGGATACGTATTCGATGCGAGAAGTCTCCCGAATCCGGGGCGCGAAGAACGATTCAAGAAGCTCACGGGCAGAGACGCACCGGTCATGGACTATCTGGTACAGCAGGAAAGCGTTCATCAGTACCTCGCCAACGCCGTGTCGCTGGTGGATGCCAGCCTGAGCAACTATAAGAAGCGCGGGTTCAAGAACCTGATGGTGTCTTTCGGTTGCACCGGTGGGCAGCATCGGTCAGTGTACCTCGCCGAACAGATCGCAAAACATCTCGGCAACAGAAATGGTGTCGATGTCGTCGTACGCCATCTCGGCCTGGAAAAGCTGGCCGCTGAAATCGCGATGAAAGCCCCATGAAGGCCATGGTTCTGGCCGCCGGCCTCGGCACTCGCCTGCGGCCGATCACTGACAGCCGACCCAAGGCATTGGTGGAAGTCTCCGGCCGCACTCTCCTGGAAATCGCGCTCGTGCGCTTGCGCGATTTCGGCGTCACCGAGGTGATTGTCAACGTGCATCACTTTGCCGACATGGTTGTCGACTTTCTGAAATCGAAAAACAATTTCGGAATGCGGATCGAGATTTCCCGAGAGGAAGTCCTGCTGGACACAGGCGGCGGTCTTAAGAAGGCGGCCTGGTTCTTTCTCGACGATCCAAAACGCCTGGACGAGGCTTTCATTCTGCACAATGTCGATGTGCTCAGCGCAATCGACCTTCGACGCATGGTGAACGCTCATGTCGAGAAGCAGGCTCTTGCAACACTCGCTGTCAAAGCGCGAGAAACGTCTCGATATCTTCTATTCGATGAACAGGACCGGCTCTGCGGACGGCAATCGAAACCGGACATGAAGTCCGAGTTGGTACGACCTGCAGAAAAGACGCAGGCACTGGCATTTTCCGGCATCCACGTTATTTCTCCGCGACTGCTACCCATGATCCGGGAAGACGGAGTTTTTTCAATCATCAACACTTATCTGGATCTCGCCGCACGCGGAGAAAAAATCCTCGCATTCCACGCCGATCCGTACTATTGGCGAGACCTGGGCAGACCGGAACACCTGGCCCAGGCTGAAAAGGAGATGGCATGATCCGAATAAACCAGGTTCTCGTCCTTCTGGCGTTGTCATCGCAGCTCTTCTCCGTTAAACCAAAGAATGATCTTCCCAATCCGTTCCACACGGTTCGCAACTGGGCCGTGCCGCCTGGCGGTGTTCCGTGGGCTGCAGTGACTGCGGTGGAAGTGGCACGCGATGGGAGCGTGTACGTCATTCATCGATGCTCGGGAAATTCCTGCGCCGGAAGAACCGAGCCTCCCATTCTGAAATTCGACAAATCCGGCAAGCTGCTGAAGAGCTGGGGTGAAGCAATGTTCGTGTTTCCCCACGGCGCGACCATCGACGGCCAGGGCAATCTCTGGGTGACCGACTCGCAGACGCAGGATGGAAAGGGCTCCCAGGTTTTTAAATTCAGCCCGGACGGAAAAGTTCTAATGACGCTCGGTAAAGCGGGAGTGGCAAGCGCGGAGCCCGGACTCTTCGACGAGCCCACGGATGTCCTGGTCGCTCCCAACGGAAATATCTTTGTGACCGAGGGCCACTCCGGCGGGACTGCCGGGAACGATCGTGTTTCCAAATTCTCCAAAGACGGAAAGTTCATCAAGTCCTGGGGGAAGAAAGGAATGGGTACGGACGAACTGGATTCGCCGCATACCATCGCGATGGATTCGCGCGGACGCCTGTTTGTTGGCGACCGGGGAAACAATCGCATCCAGGTCTTCGATCAGGATGGACGTTTCCTTGAGACGTGGCGGCAGTTTGGACGGCCCAGCGGAATTGCAATTACGCGCGATGACACCATTTACGTCGCGGATTCGGAATCGTGGGGACCGGATCAGCCTGAATGGAAGAAAGGCATCCGCATCGGAAGTGCGAAAGATGGCTCGGTGAAATACCTTATCGAAGACATGGAGTCGACCACCATCGAACACAGCGGCGCCGAAGGTGTTGGCGTGGATGCGGACGGGAATGTCTACGGTGCCGTCGTCCGTCGCCAGATGCTCGAAAAACACATCCGGAAATAGAGTTAGGGAGTTATGGGGACAGACCCCTCAATCCCCTAACTATGCAACCCCGGCGGGGTTCCATAGTTAGGGGATTGAGGGGTCTGTCCCCATAACTCCCTAACTCAGGGGACTATCGGGCTGGTGCGATCAACGGACGTTTCGGCGCCGACCATGAGTTGCGGGCCAAGATTGTTGTCCTGGCAGATGTACTCGAACAACTCCGTACCTGCCGTCCATTGCAGGTTGAACCCGGTAGACCATGTGGCGGTGTAGGCGCCGGGATCATCGATGGTCACCTCATACTTCAAGGTGCTGTAATCGACGCGAGTCAGGCGTTCGATCAGATGCATCTGATCCGTATTCGGCAACCCATCCCGGTTCATCCAGACGCGCTCATTGAAACCGACGCTATCGATTACGAGCGTGTCTCCATCCCAACGGCCCACGGCATGACCGTAGTAACTGGGCGTCAGATCCTTTGCTGCGGGATGAGGCCGCCCATCCATATAGACGGTCTGGAAGCTATGCGGACCGCCGTTGTTGAGAATGTAAATGCGCTCCGTGCCCGGCGTGTCGAGAATCTCAAAGCCATATGCGGTGGTCCACAGCCGCGGACCCGGAGATGCTTTGCACCGGGTATACGGTTCGTCTTTTAAGAAGTTGAGGTGGCGATAATCGACCATCGCGCGCGCCCAGGGCTGCAGTGGAACGTCATCGATGTGAATGGGTGCATTCAGTGTCGTGCGTGGTTCGTAACTCCTCGGATTGATTGCCAGCCGGCCGCTTCCTCCCCAAAGACCTTTATCGCCGGCAGGTGCACTCAAGCGCACTCTCCCATCGGGCCAGCGTGGCGCCGGCCGCGATGTCCCGGCCTGTCGTGCATCCTGTGCGGTGGACGAGATGCACAGCAATGAGAACAGCGACAACAGCGCGCCTGCAATCAGCCCATTTCGCATTTCAAGATCCTCCGGAAAGATTGCCGGGAGTATATCAATCTCGACTAAAAGATCCTCCAGCCGTTCTTCGTTGTAAATCCGGCGGCATCCGGGAACAATGCCGGATAGAGGAGGGTAATCTGATGCGTGTGATTGTGGGGCTCTTGAGTCTGATCCTGGTTGCGCCGGTCTTATCCGCGGCCAGCGACGAAGAGGAACGTATTGCGAACGGTGCCGAAGTATTGCAGGAGATCCTGAATATTCCAGACGGCCTGCCCAAGGACCTGCTGCACAAGGCCGAATGCGTGGTCGTGCTGCCATCCGTCAAGAAGTTCGCTTTCGGCGTTGGTGGAAGCTACGGCAAAGGGATGATGGTTTGCCGAACGGGAAGTGGCTTCACCGGACCCTGGGGCGCACCCGCCATGTATCGTCTCGAAGGAGCCAGCATTGGATTCCAGCTCGGAGGCCAGGCAACGGACTTTCTCCTCCTGGTGATGAATCCGAAGGGAGCAGAATCCCTGCTGAAAAGCAAGGTCAAGCTGGGTGCCGATGCATCAGCAGCAGCCGGGCCGAAGGGACGAACCGCGTCGGCAGAAACCGATGCCTATATGCGAGCTGAAATCCTTACCTATTCCCGATCGCAGGGTCTGTTCGCGGGAGTCTCCCTGGCAGGATCCACTCTGCGACAGGACAATGGCGCCAATGAAAGTCTTTATGGAAAGAAAGTCACCGCACAGGAAATCGTAAAAGGCGGCGTCTCGAAAGGTCAGAACCTGGTCGCCATTTTGCAGAAGACATCGCCGCGGAACGAGTCCGATCCGGCTTCACAAAAGAAATAGCGAATTGGCGCCGAGGTGATTCGGCGCGCACGAGGGGAAAACTCCGTCAGGACCCGAACGTAGTCCCCTGGGCTGCCAGCCTGGGTGTCGAACGTAATCTGATTTGTTCCGCTGATCGTCACAGAGTCTCCCGGCTCAAGACCGCGGGCGCCGGGATTCAGATAGTGGACGCCCGTGTTGGCCAGGAAGTCGCTTGCGGCAAGATTGTCTGTCGACGTGATGATCGCCACAACGCGTGAATCGAAATCCACGGTTCCCAGCATCAACTGACTCGGACCCGGGTCGAAAAAGACATAGTGGCTGGCAACGACTGTCCCTGCAGGTATTGGATTCTTCCCGACATCCGTCGGGAGATTCGACTTCAGCTTGATGTTCTGATCCTCGTCGAATGCATACAGATTCGGTAGTTGAAAAGTGTCCTGGCCCACACTATTCGGAGGTCCAACGGGATTCGGAAGCGGAATAGACAACTTGATGAATTTTGCACCCGTCGCCCCGCCGACTACTGCTCCGCCAATTACCGTTGCCAATGCGGGCGCTACCGATAACAGGCCAGCAACGAGACTCAAGCCTGCGATCCACCTGGCCGACCTCATCTTCCTACCTCCACCGCACCGAACATTACGACTTGTGGGGCGCGCGACCTATTCATTGTCAATCCTCAACACAGAGTGATAGAAGAGATCCCTATCGTGCCTTCGACCTTACAGAAATTTTTCTCAAGCCGATCTGCTCGGATTCTCACGGCACTTCTGCTGATTCTCCTGGTTCTTCGCTTCTATCCGCACGACACCCTGGAGACACGCATTCCGTTGTCGACGGCTGTCTGGTCTGCCGATGGCGAGTTGCTGCGCGTGACTCTGGCATCGGACGATCAGTACCGGCTGTGGACTCCTCTGAACCAGATGTCACCCGAACTCATCGATGCATTTCTGCTCAAGGAAGACCGCTGGTTCTACTGGCATCCCGGTATCAACCCGATTTCGATTGTTCGTGCCGGCTTCCGAACGTGGCGCGGACCAGTCCGTCAGGGTGGTTCGACACTGACGATGCAGGTTGCCCGCATGATCTACCGTCTGAACACCCGAACTCCGGCTGGAAAGCTGCGACAGATCGGCGCCGCACTATGGCTCGAAGTTCGCTATTCGAAGAGAGAGTTGATCGAGGCCTATCTGAACCTCGCGCCGTTCGGCAGCAACATTGAAGGCGTTGGAGCGGCGAGCCGGATTTACTTCGGCAAGTCTCCCGAACATCTGACTCTCGCGGAAGCATTGACGCTGGCTGTTATCCCGCAGCATCCCGCGTCGCGTGCGGGACGCACCGACGTTTCCGGAGATGGATCGCAGGAGAGCGGAATGCTGGCCGCTCGTTCGCAGCTTGGCGCTCTTTGGGTGAAAAGTCATCGGGGCACGGACGGAATCCAGCGACAACTCGATCTGGAAATCGTCGCCCGCCGGCAATTTTCAATGCCGCAGCAGGCGCCTCACTTTGTCGACGCATTGCTCTCCGGCCAGTCCAGCCTTCCCCGCCGGCCTCGCATCGAGACGACTCTCGATGCGAGTCTGCAGAGACTGGTGGAGCGCCAGATTCAGCGGTACATCAACCAATACGGCAATCGCGGCATTCGCAATGTCGCCGCATTACTGGTGGATTCCCGAGATATGTCGGTGAAGGCCTGGGTTGGTTCCGCCGATTTCAGAAATGAAGCTATCGACGGCCAGGTAAACGGCGTTCTGGCCAAACGCTCGCCAGGCTCGACTTTGAAACCCTTTATTTATGCGCTCGCGCTCGATCAGGGCGTACTCCATCCGAAGACCATCCTGCGAGACGCGCCCACGGCTTTCGGTCCATTCACTCCGGAAAATTTCGATGGACGATTCTTCGGACCCATCAGCGCGGAAGAAGCGCTCATCCGAAGCCGCAATATCCCAGCGGTGTGGGTTGCGACGCAGATCAAGCAACCCAACCTGTACCAGTTTTTACAGAACGCGGGAGTGAGTCGCTTGCTGCCGGAAGAACACTACGGCCTGTCCCTGGTTTTAGGCGGCGGTGAAATCACAATGGAAGAACTGACCGGGCTTTACGCCATGCTCGCGAACCAGGGCGTGCTGCGGCCACTGCGAATTGAAGCTGCAGCCCAGCCCGCTGAAGGCGTGCAGTTGCTGAGCCCGGAAGCCAGCTTCATTACACTGGACATGCTTCGACACAACCCACGGCCCGACGACGATGGAGCGGTACCGCTTCGCAGCCGATGGCCCGTGGCATGGAAGACCGGCACATCCTGGGGATTTCGCGATGCCTGGTCCGTCGGGATTGCCGGACCGTATGTGCTTTCCGTCTGGATTGGAGACTTCAGCGGCCAGGGAAATCCGAGTTTCATCGGCGTCGATGCCGCAGCTCCGTTGTTCTTTCGTATCACGGATGCGTTGAATCTTGAGCGAGGACAGGAATACTCAGGCGGGTCCCCGGCGCCGACGGGCGTCAGCAAAGTTGCGGTGTGCGCTGAAAGTGGCGACCTTCCCAATGCGTATTGCCCACACACCCTGGAGACCTTGTATATACCGGGCAAGTCCCCGATTCGCGTCAGTCAGCTGCACCGTGCAGTTGCCATCGATACGCGGACCGGCCGGCCCGGCTGCCCTCCCTACGATCCCGGCGCTACGCGATTTGAGATTTATGAGTTCTGGTCATCAGACATGCTGAAGCTTTTCCGCGAGGCGGGAATGCCTCGGCGAGTTCCGCCGGTGCTGCCGGAATGCGTTGCCGAACAAACGGGCGAATCCCCCGTCATTTCCTCTCCACTGCGAAGCGTCAGCTATTCGCTGCATCGAAAATCGTCGGAGGATGTCATCCAGCTGGAAGCCAGCGTCGCCGCCGACGTCCACAATGTCTTCTGGTTCGACGGCAGAGCACTCATCGGCAATATCCCGGTCTCCACGGGCCCAATGCCCTGGCGTCCCATCACCGACGGCGTTCACCTGATCCGCATCGTCGATGACCACGGACGCGCCTCTGAGAGAGAAGTGAGGGTTCAGCTTCTTCCGTGACGAATTCTCCGTGTCCCTCTAATGGAGGAGTTCTTCTCCCCACGCAACGGCGTCGAGGTAGGCTTTTGCGATTTTCTCCGGCGCGATATGCATCTGTTTGAGAGCGGTCCAGTCACCTTTCTCGTATGCAATGACCGCGGCCAGCATGCGTCCTTTAGCACCCTTGCGGTGCAGCAGCGCGTTTTTGATTTCGTCGGACAAGGGAATTTGTTCCAAAGCTTTTTCCATAGGACACTCCAAAAAGGCCTCCAAAGTTGAGAACAGACCGGTTGTGAAAAAGGAGCCGTACTGCCGCGTCGGGCCTTCGCCAAGGATCTGGCACATGCGCGCGCGGATGACACTGGTCTTGATGAGTTCGCGGGGCTTGTTGTCCAGACTGGAAAGCATCACCAGGCTCGTCAAAGTGCGAATGTGGTCCAACCCGACCATGCGTACGGCGTGTTTAATGGACTCGATTTTTCGCGGCATTCCGATCGCCGCAGAATTGATGTATCGCTGCAGACGGTAGCTCAGCGATGGGTCTTCACCGAGGATCGCTTCGACTTCCGAACTCGTCACGTCCGGTTGCTGCAAACGGGAAAGCAGTTTGCAGAGCGTCATTCGATTCGTGGGCATCGTCGCTGCCGAAACGATTTTCGGTTCGCAGAAATAAAATCCCTGGAAATACGCGAACCCCAGTTCCTTGCAGAACTCAAACTCTTCTGCCGTTTCCACCTTTTCAGCGAGCAGCGAAGCCGTTTGCGAGCGCAGCGAAGGCAATTCGGCAATCAGCCTGTCGCGATCCACGGCCCGGAGATCGACCTTGATGAAAGCGCAGTGCGGAAGAAACGGCCGCAGGTGTTCCTGAAAATTGAAGTCGTCCAGGGCGAAGCGATAGCCCTTCATCCGAAGAGTCGCCATTCCTCGAAGCAATTTCGGATCGGGAATTGAACTTTCCAAAATCTCCAGGACGACGCGATTGCGTGGCAGCAACGCACAGTTTCTGCTCAGAATGAAATCGGGCGTGAAATTGATAAACGCCCTCGACTGGCCAACAAGGCGGTCCAGACCGATCTCCACGATGGAGTTGAACACGACACGCGATGTCGCTTCGTCATCGCTGCCGAAAACACATTCCTCGGTTCCGAGTTCGCGAAACAACAGCTCATAGCCAAAGGTCCGCTGAAGCCGGTCAAAGATCGGCTGGCGCGCAACGATGGCAGGAAGTGAAGACCTGGCTGCCGGTTCGATCTGTAGTGATTTGGACACTCTTTCGGGTTAATCGGCGGTTTGGAACCCGGTCTTTAGCCTTTCATTGCAGTCCTCGATTACGAAAAAACCCCTAAGCAACCCTGTAGCGCCGGCCGATAACGGGCTTTAGGAGAATTTCATCGATGCGCTTCTTCAAGCCAGACAAGGCAAAAGAGCCTGTAGCGGTACCTGCGCCGCCAAAGCCTCCCGTTGTCGACGGCTGGACGGAGCGCGAGCTTGCCTCCGTCTATTCGGTGGCCCCTGTCCGGCACTTGAAGCCGCGCGAACCCCTGTTTACCGACCTGAAGGGAACGGAATCGTTTTTCGTCATCATTGATGGCTCCATCCAGATCGTCGTGAAGTGGGATGATCACGCGGGACGGCCAGGAGTTTTTCGACGAGGCGACTGCGTGGCGCCGCTGCCGAAATCCGAAGGCCTGCAGTATTCCGCCGAAGCTCTGGAACAGTGCACGCTGATCGAACTCACGCCGACGGTGATGAAACACATTCCCGACAAAACGCAGTCGTCGGTATACAAAGTCGCTGTTGAGGCGACGAGCCGCATCAATGCCTACATTCGCGCGGTCAACGGAGAAGTCGTTTCGAAAAATGCCCTGCTTGCGGCCTACATCGAACGTCAGACTCATCGCAATGCGGAACTGCTGCAAGCAGACTTCGTAAAGAACTTCCTGGCGGGTATTCCTCGCATGCCGTCTTACGGTACGGATCTTCTGTTCAAACTTATGGATGACCGATGCTCCGTCCAGGAGATCGTCGACGGAATCAAAACGGACCCGTCCGTTGCAGCCATCCTGTTGCAGGCGGTCAATTCCGCGCGATTCTCGTTTCACAAGAAAATCGAGTCGTTCTACCACGCGTGCATGATCCTGGGCCTGAACAACATCTACACCATGGTGCTGCACGAAGCTGTGCGGTCGGCTATGCCCCGAACGAAGAGCACGAAAAACATCCAGCGCCACTCGATACTGACCACAACGCTGTGCAACGAAATCGCGACGGCGTCGAGAGATACCCACGCCCAGGCCGCCGCGACGATCGGACTGCTGCATGATGTCGGCAAGGGCATACAGGAAGTCATGAGGCAGCAGCATCCGGATAAGGCGGGACAGATCGACAATCTGCATTCGGCCGGCCTCGGTGCCGACCTGCTTCGATCATGGGGAATTCCGGAGAGAATCTGTCAGGTCATCGAACACCAGCAACAGCCGGAGTACACCGCACCCGACCTGCTCCCTGAAGAGTATCGGCGCGAAGCTGGAATCCTTCACGTTGCGCATGTCCTGGAAGGGATTCTGATGAAAGCACCCGTCGCGCCGGAGCTTCGGATCTATACCCGGGACTACATGGCGATGCTCCGTCTGCCAAATCCAACACCGGAGCTATTCATGAAGGAGACGATTCTTCCCGGACTCATTCGGAACCGTCACCGCCTTCCCCAACAGATCGCGGATATTCTCCCCTTGGACACGGCCTCAACCGACGCATCCAAACAATAGCTACCAGATATCCCGGAGCAACGTCATAGGTATATGCGAGCAGCGTCATGGCATTGACGGGATTCCTATTTTCTCCCTGCGAAAGTTAAACCCCGCTTTTGCACAATGCGTCGTAAAATACGCGCACTCAGTAAAAATGGCATTGAGCCAGAATGGAGCAGATCATGCAGCGTTCAACTATCTTCTCGACCAGCTGGTGCAAGGGCTGGGCGATTCTGTGCCTGGCGATTGCAGTCTCGACCTGTCTGCCCGCAATCGCATCTGCAGATATCGTTTCCGGACGCATCTTCGGTCTCGATGAAAAGCCGATACCGAATGGCACGTTCACGGCAAAGGATTCGAAAGGCGCTTCAACAACCATCAAGACCAATGCGATGGGCAACTTCAGCGTGTATCTGGATCCGGGGAAATTCACGATCACCTATAGCGCAGATCCCACACTCACGGGAGCCATTGAAAGTTTCCCGCAGCCAAAGCAACAGGACGTCCATCTGAAAAAAGAGGGGAAATAGGTCATGGCTGAAGAGGCAGTAACCCCGCCGAAGGTAACTTCCCGCATTCTGGATGCGCTGGAGGTTCTTGCCAAACTGGTGGGAGCATCTGCGGTACTGGTGGTTGCTCTCTTCGCAAACTCCCTTCAAAGCCGACTGACCGGTGTCTCCATTCAGAGTCAGCGGGAACAGGCGGAGAGTCAGCTGCGTGCGGGAATGTTCAGCAGTCTCATCAGCCCGCTTGGCGGTTCAGGCAGCGACAAGCCGATGCCGGCGGACCGCGAGATGCTGCTCGCAGAGCTTCTGGCCCTTAATTTCAACGAAAACTTCGAAATGAAACCGTTGATGGAAGACGCCCTGAAAAGGATCGTCGTCGAACAAGGCAAGAAAACCAAGGATGGCAAGGATACTCGCGAACCCTTGTGGACCATCGCACGTCGCATTTCCGAACGTCAGAAGGCTTCGATTGGCCGGGAATGGTCCGCCAGTGAAGCCAACAAACCTTCAGGTCTTCCTCCACTCGCGTCGGTCTTTCGTCCATGGAAGTCGGATGCGGATTCCGGTACTCCAGGCTGCGCATTTTACTCCCTGAACCTGGATGAAACGACGGAGCTAAAAGGCGAGCCTGTTACATCAAATGTGGATTGTCAGGTAGCCGGCACGTTCGGGGACATTATCGATTTGAAATCGCCCGATGGCGTTTACACGCTGCGCATGGTTGCGGTTCATCCCAACTGGGAAGACCAGACAATTACCGTGAGCGCCCAACCCTTCCTGACAATGCAGAAAACGCCCAAACCGACCGACACTCAATACAAATTCGAGCTGACCTGGCTGGATCTGCCCCTCACCGACAATACGGTCCTGTCCGATGGCAACCGCTTCGCGATTTATCTTCGAACTTTTTACAATCAAACCGTCAGCATCACGGTGATGTGGTTCCCGAAGGGATACTTCACACCGCGCGAGCGGCCGTTGAATTACAGTGAAGTTCAGGAACTCTGGGGAAGAAAGCAGTAGTACCCGGGCGTTGAAAGGAAGTTGATTGGCAGCGGTTAGTCGATATTGTTCGGAATCTGGATTTTCAGTCCTTTCAAGTAGGCTTTCTTTTCGTTCAGCGCCGTAATGGAGCGCATCACGGACGAAAGATCCACGGAGTCCTCATCCGTCATTGCCCGTATTCGAAGTTCCTCGGCCTCCACTGCAGCTTCGGTTTCCTTGATCTTTCGAAGTACCTGCCCCTGCCACAGGCCGTCAAAGCTGCGGATCTCGTCGACGAGCCATTCGCGCTGAGCCATCAATTGACCCGCGGCTTCCAGCATGGCGCCGACGAACGATTCTTTTGCAGCCTTGATTTCGTGGGGAGTGAGTGATTGTGCGTCTTCCACTCGATCGGCCAACTTACGCGTGGCCGCATCGACGCTCTGCATGAACTGGTCTGCAATCGAGGGCATGAAGGACATCAGGTTGCTGACCGTTTCCGTCGCCGACGCTTCAGCAGCTTCGGGTGTTTGGGTGTCGGCAGGATGCCGGGGAGCAGTCTCCCGGCTGTCCTGAACTTGAACAGTTTCATTGATGAGTCCTTCATCGAAATCCTGTTCGAGAGCCATCGTGGCACTCCGCGTCATACTGGCATCCTTTCCAATCTGCTTTATCTCGGTGCGGCATCTTGCCGACGAACCCAATGTACTTTCGGGGCATGGCCAGCCGAATCGGTCGAAGGTAGTACCCGGGCTATGGTCCAAGAGTGCTATATGGGGACTGTCTGCTGCAGGCGCGGCCACAGACCAGAACTATCCAAGACAGAAAGAACAGTTCAGCGAGACACCACGCAGCCTGTGGGTTTCAGCCGTTTTGAAATAACTGAGACCTGTATTCGCGCGTCCCTCTCCTGAAGGGAAAGGGTGGCCCGAAGGGCCGGGTGAGGGGTGAAAAGATGCATCTCTTCACCCCTCACCTGCCGCTTCGCGGCACCCTCTCCCTTCAGGAGAGGGATTCGTTCCAAACATTCTTCCATTTTGGACAGTTCTGGTCGCAGACCGCGCCTACAGGGTGCGGGCTCTCTAGTTTCTATCCTGCTCGTCGTGTTTCTGTTCGCGGATGTTCTCGCTGGCCTTCTTCAGTTCTTTCTCGAGGCGGGCGCGTTCGGCCGCTGTGACTTTTCCATCGGCTTTCGCGAACCTTTCGTTGACTCGAATCCGGGCTTCCTGGGCTTCAAGGCGGGCGGCCTCGCGGCGGGTAAGCTCGCCACTCTTGATGCCCTGCCGGATCCGCTCCTGCTGGTTATGCTGCCTCTCATTAACGGCCGGTGTCTTCACGCGGGCAGGAGCCTGAGCTGCCTTCTTTGCGGCAGCCAGTCCTGTTGCCGGAATAGCACCAGTGACGATCAAAGCACCACACACAAGACTCAAAATAGTTCGTTTCATTTCGTGACCTCCATTGAATCGATCATTTCGGACTCGTCTGCAATGGACACGAGGCTTTCCGGGAAGGATTAATAAGAAAAAAGGTTTAACGTGAGGCGCGAAAAATTACTTCTTCTTCCGTTTCGTGCGTTCGATTCCGGCACGCTGTTCGAGTTCGAGAATATAGTCGGCGAGGACGTCGACGCGGGCTTTGCAGTAGCGAAACTGGCCTTCGGGGCGGATCTCGATCAGGCCGGCATCGGTCAGTTCCTTGAGATGATGAGAGACCGTCGCCTGCGAAACCGGGAAGCGTGCAACGATTCTGCCGCACGCCATTTCGTCGGTTGCTGCAGCCATTTCCTGAAAGATTTCAAACCGGCGGGGATCGGCCAATGCCTTGGCGATACGCTGAAACTGGCTTGCGTCCATACTCGAGACCACTATACTTGATGCCATGGATCTGAAAGTAATATTGAAAGAAATTCTCGCCGCCCACCAAAAGTGGCTGGATACCGATGGCAAAGAAGGCACACAGGCCAATCTCAAAAACGCGCTTCTTCAGGAAGCCGATCTCCATGATGCCAATCTGCAGGATGCCGATCTTGAAGGCGCGAGCCTGAGTGTCGCCGATCTCATGCGGGCCAATCTCCGCCGCGCCAATATGAGGAACGCGGACTTCTGGATGGCAGACATGAAAGATACAGTCCTCCAGGGCACAGACCTTCAGGGAGCCAATCTGTCCGACGTGACCAACCTCACGCAAACACAAATAAACTCGGCGATCACCAACGAGAAAACAGTTCTGCCTGCCGGTCTCAAACGCGGTTGAGCCTGGCGCACACTCATGCGCTACATCCAATTCACCAAGGAAGAGTGGGGCCGGCTCAGGGCTGCCACTCCACTCACCCTTACTGAAGACGACCTCGCTGAACTGCACGGCATCAATGAACGCATTTCGCTGGAAGAAGTCGCGCTCGTCTATCTTCCGTTGTCGCGCCTGCTGAACCTCTATGTCGCCGCAACCCAGAACCTGCGCCAGACCAGCGACACGTTTCTCGGAGCGCTTCCCGCTCCCGTGTCCTATGTGATTGCAATTGCCGGTAGCGTCGCTGTCGGCAAGAGCACCACTGCACGCGTGATTCAGGCTCTGCTGTCGCGCTGGCCCAATCATCCCAAAGTGGATCTGGTGACGACGGACGGATTTCTGTATCCGAACAGTGTGCTGGAAGCGCGGGGAATCATGGGGCGAAAGGGATTCCCGGAAAGCTACGACCTGAGACGGCTGCTGCAGTTTCTGTCGGATCTGAAATCCGGATTGCCGGAACTGGAGATTCCGGTCTACTCGCACGAGTCCTACGACGTCGTGCCGAACAAGACTCAGGTGATTCGCCAGCCGCACATCGTCATTATTGAAGGACTCAATGTCCTGCAGACCGGACATGGCGGCAAAGGCGCGCCTCCGCTGACGTTCGTATCCGATTTCTTTGACTTCTCCATATTCGTCGATGCGGAGGAAGCGCACATCCGGCAATGGTATGTGGAACGGTTCCTGACATTTCAACGAACCGTGTTTCAAAACAGGGAGTCGTACTTTCACCGGTATGCCAGCCTGGACAGGGATCAGGCCACCGCTACTGCAGTTCAGATCTGGGAATCGATCAACGCCGTCAACCTTCGGAACAATATTTTGCCCACACGCGAACGCGCACACCTGATTCTTGAGAAAGCGCAGGATCACTCGGTGCAGGGAATAAAGCTGAGAAAGCTGTAGACGGGGAATTGTGAAATTTCGAAAGTGCACAATTTCTCGATTCAAATCCTGAAATCGAGAAATCTCAAATCCGATTGTCCCGTCGGATTTCAAATTTCTGATTTCGGCTTTGAGATGAGAAATCGTGCGATTTCGAATTTGTCCGATTTCCTGAATTCCCTACCCGGCGACTTTGACTTCGGTCTTCACGGAGTTCGAGATGAAGCAATTGTCGTGCGCCAGGTGATGGAACTTCTCGATCTCCTCTGCGGTTGGAGTCTTCTCTCCGCTGTAAGAGATCTTCGGGTGAAGCGTAATGGCGCTGACCCAGGGAATCCCTTTTTCATTCTTGGTTAGAACCCCCACAGCCTCATCTTCGTAACTGTCGACGATGAAACCGTTGCGGTACGCCACCCACAAATACGTCATCATGTGGCAACTTGAAATCGCCGCGACATACGCCTCTTCGGGATCGACATTCGCCGGATTCGAATACGGCACAGGCACGGCGTGCGGCGATGATGACGCCGGCACGGTGAGGCCTCCATCAAACGACCATGTGTGCGCCCGCGGGAATTTGCCTTTCAAAAACTCGTCGCCGGTTCTGGCCCATCGAATCGTTGCCTTGTGTTCAGACATCCTCGCTTCTCCTCCTCGAAACCCGGCAGTATACATGACGTTGTCATTGCAACTTAGAGTTAACGCCGGTTACCCTTCGATGAGGAGCGCCGATGAAAACACTGGTCCTGCTGCGTCACGGACAAAGCGTCTGGAATAAGGAAAACCTGTTCACCGGATGGGCCGATGTCGGCCTTACCGAACAGGGCATGAATGAAGCCCGTTCCGCCGGACAGATCCTGAAAGCCGAAGGCTATGGGTTCGATATCGCCTTCACTTCGGTGCTCAAGCGAGCAGTGAAGACCCTTTGGCTTGCCCTCGAAGAAATGGATCAGATGTGGATTCCCATTCAGAACAGCTGGCGCTTGAATGAACGTCACTATGGCGCGCTTCAGGGACTGAATAAGCAGGAGACTGTCGATCGCTACGGCCCGGAGCAGGTTCAAATCTGGCGGCGAAGTTACGATACGCCTCCTCCCGCGCTCTCATCGGACGACAAGCGTTCCCCGAAAGGCGATCCCCGCTATGCGGAATTGACGAGTACGGAGCTCCCCCTCACCGAGTGTTTAAAGGACACCGTCGAGCGCGTGCTTCCCTATTGGCAGGCAACGATCGCCCCCATGGTGAAGTCCGGGAAGCGCGTGGTCATCGCGTCGCATGGAAACAGCATTCGTGCTCTGGTGAAGTACCTGGACAAGATTTCCGACGACAAGATCGTGGAGCTGAATATTCCAACAGGGGTTCCATTGGTCTATCAACTCAACGACGACCTCACTCCCATCCGGAATTTCTACCTTGGCGACCCGGCCGCCATTGCAGCCGCAACACAAAGCGTTGCCGATCAGACGCGCAAGGCGAAATAGAACTTATGAGTTCCGACGTCAAACAGCATCTTGCCGAAGTAGCCCGAGGATTGGGAGTTGGAAAAATCCAACGGCATATCTTTCTGTGCGCCGATGCCACGAAACCGAAGTGTGCGCCCAGAGAAGTCAGTCTCGAATCGTGGGATTACCTGAAGCGGAGGCTGGACGAGCTGAATCTCAACTATCCGAAAAATGCCAGCAATGTTGACAGCTGCGTGTACCGCACCAAGGCCAACTGCCTGAGGATCTGTGAACATGGACCCATTGCCGTTGTGTATCCCGATGGGACCTGGTATCACTCCGTCACGCCCGACGTTCTTGAACGCATCATTCAGGAGCATCTCATCGGCGGCAATCCCGTTGAAGAGTTCGTCTTTGCGGAACAACCACTGACCTGACGAAACATCGATGCGCACATTGAACTCAATGCTGCTCGTCACATTGCTCCTGGCCGCCCTTTCCCTGACCGGCGCGCCGCCGACTCATGTCGTCCTCATGCATACGAACGATATCCACGGTCACGTGCTTCCCGAAAATGGCGATGGCGGCCTGGCCGTGATCGCGGCCATCGTAAAGCAGCAACGCCCCGATATTCTTCTCGATGCCGGAGACATGTTTACCGGCACACTTGTGTCCGACACGTTTTATGGCGAATCCGTGATGGCCGTCATGAACCGGATGGGCTATCGGGCTTCCATTTTGGGAAATCACGAGTTCGATTACGGACTGAAAACCCTGCGAGACCGTATTCGACAGGCACGCTTCCCGGTACTCTCTGCCAACGTTGTATTGCCTTACGAGGTCGGCAAAACGCGCGTGATCCAGGCCAGGGGCATCCGGTTTGGTATCGTGGGACTCACGACAGAGGAAACGCCCACCACCACCCATCCAAAGAACGTGAAGGAAGTCCGTTTTCTCGATGTTGTGAGCACGCTGCAACAGATCCTGCCTCAATTAAAGAAGACCAGCGACATCGTGATCGTGCTCGGTCATCTTGCGCCCGTCGAGGAACTCCGGCTCGCAAGGGCCTTCCCCGATATCAAACTCATAGTCAGCGGACATTCCCATACCGAACTGCAGCAGCCCATACGGGAAAACGGTGCACTGATCGTGCGAACCGGCAGCTTCGGCCGATTCGTCGGCCGCGTCGATCTGGATTTTGAAAACCGCGAGCTGAAAAGCATGTCGGCGAGATTGATCGAAGCCAGAGGAGTGACTCCAGACCCGGAAGCCCTGAAGACTGTCGAGCCCTACCGCGCGAAGGTCGAACGGCAAATGAACGTGATTCTTGGCGAAGCGACGGCGCCACTATCCAGGATTGCCGAAGAGGGAGGAGCATTGCTGAACCTGGTCACCGACGCCTATCGCGCCAGGACCGGCGCGCAGATCGCCCTCACCAATACCGGCAGTATCCGGACTTCCCTTCCGGCAGGCCCGATCACATACGGAAAGATTTTCGAAATCCTTCCGTTTGAAAACACGATTGTGACGATGAAGATTACCGGAGCGCAGCTGAAGCGAAGCCTCGCCGTCCGCCTCACCGCGGTCAGCGGAGTGCGCGCCGTATTCGATCTGCGCAAGCCGAAGGACGAACGTCTCGTTTCCGTCACGCTCGAGGACGGCTCGCCCATTCTCGATCATGCAACCTACACCGTCGCGATCAACGATTTCATGCAGGCCGGGGGAGACGACTACACCGAGTTCGCAAACGGAACCGATGTGAAGGATGCCGGCATCCGATTGCGCGACGTCGTAAGCGACTATATTAGGGACAAGAAGACGATCACCCCGACTCTTGATGGCAGAATTCAGCTCGTCAATTAGGGGGTTATGGGGACAGACCCCTCAATCCCCTAATTCCGAAAAACGGAATTAGGGGATTGAGGGGTCTGTCCCCATAACCCCCTAACTCCCAGCAGGCGACCTAGAAGAAGGCGATTCCGCGGGAAGCGAAGATCACAGCTGCCCATAACACCAGCGCTATTGCCGAATGCAGCTTTTGACGATGCTGCCGGGAGGCTGCCATCGCATTCAGTGTGAGAAGGGCAAGCAACGCCATTTTGATTTTGAAGGACGTACTTTCGTAGTAACCGGCGGCACCGGATGCAAACACGAGCATACCGGTCAGGACTGCCAGTGTCAGACCGACGCGCCGAATCCACCGTATGTCCGCGAGCGGGGCCAGCACCGTGCCGCCGAACAGTGCGATCGCCAGAACATGGAGGGCGCCTGCGATGGGATATCCCCATGTGGTTTCAGCGATTGTCCGGCTCAGCGACAAGTCCTGAATCCGCTGGCACCATTCAAGAATCGACATCTGGAAGTTCAGTAGGCGCGAGTGTCAAAGTCCGCGATTGCGCGTCCCGCCAGGACAACGCTGCTCCACAGGATCAGAGAGAGAATCGCCGCCAATTTTTGTTTTGAGGTCTTGAGCCCGGCGTAATCCCGAACAACACTGCGGTGTAGCGTAAAGTGGGCGACAAGGGCCAGGGCGATCAATCCCATCTTCAGAACGAACGCCGGATTGTGCACATACCGCACAACATCCGACCCGAACATCAGCGGCCCAGTCACCAATACTGTCAGCAGTCCGCCAAGTGTCCATGGCGAAAGCCCGAAAGCGAGATCGTCCAACGGCTGGCGGCGCATCGCAATACCGAGAAGACGCAAATCCACCAGGCATATCGTTCCTACCAGCATCGTCAGACCGATGATGTGAATCGATTGGATAACCGGAAACAACCACGACTGCTTAATGAACTCTGCCATCGGCCGCGTTTGAGGGTTTTACTTCTTATCGAACAGTTTCTGGTAGTCGACAACCGGAGCGTCGCAGACGAATTCCGAAACGTATTCGGTTTCCGGACGCAGCTGAAACGTTCTTGCCGGTATCACCCATGGGCGAACCCAGACGTTCGGGTCTTCCACGGTCACGTCGTATTGCAGGTTGCCGTTCTCGAGTTTCTTGAATCGTTCGACGACGTGTAACGACTCGGTGTGCAGGAACCCATGAACTTCCGTCTTGTCGTTGTACCCCGCGGACTCGATCACCAGAGTATCGCCTTCCCAGCGCCCGACGGCAGTGCCCATCCATGCCGGATCGGGATCCGGAGGAAGCGGCCGGCCATCCAGGGGAATAAACCGGATGGCGTTCGGATATTCGAAGACCTGAATCAACATTTTCGGCGTCTGGATAAACTGCCAGGGGTACGGCGTGATGTACGTTTGAGGGATGCCAAGGGGGACGCATTCCTGAACGAGAGTCGTTCTTCCGCGAACATCCCTATCCGTCCGGACGACCTGGAATCTCTCAGCACCGGGTTTCAAGGCAGGCGGAGTGGCTCCTTGTGGAAGGCCTGCATTGCCATACACGCCGGTAAAGTCCGGATGACCATCCATTCTGCCTTTGGTGTCGGTACGAGAAACCGCGTTTACCGTCGCTCCTGCAGGAGGTGTCACCGGCGTCCCGGCCACTGTTACCGTCACAGTTTTCATGACGGTATCGCTCGCCCGCAGGGTGTAGGTTGTCGTTTGCGTGGGAGTCACCTGTTTGCTTCCCCGAACGGCAACGGCGCCAATCTGCGGCTCAATCGTCAGGGCACGCGTGGCTTCGGTTTGCCAGACCAGTTGTACGGATTCACCGGGACGGATCGTGGCAGGCCTTGCCTCAAATGAAAGAATTCGCGGCTCGATTGCAGGTCCGCGCTGCTGTGAGAGAACGACCGAGCAGAACGCCAGGCCCAATATGATTTTCGTGAATGTCTTCATACCGGAATACCTCCCCTTCGTTACCCAGAACAATATGGGATTGCGTAATTTTGATCCATGGATATTTGCTTCCGGCGACTCCCGGTGTATGGTATTGCTGCAATCCAGATATAGTGTCGGGGAACTCAGAATCGGAGGACTTACATATGAAACGAATATTGGCGCTTCTCGTGGTTTGTGCCCTGTTTATCGCTGCGGCGCCGCTCAGCGCCCATCACTCGACTGCAATGTATACAGGATCAAAAACGGTGACCGGCAAGGTCCTGAAATTCGAATGGACCAATCCGCACGCGCACGTCTACGTCGAGACCAAGGACGAGAAAGGCGCCACCGTCGTCTGGGACGTGGAGCTGATGAGCCTGAACCATCTTCGGTCCTATGGCTGGACGGCCAAGACGGTACAGGTCGGAGATACGGTCTCTGCGACCGGAGCGTTTGCGAAGAGTGGCGACCCTGCCATGATCGCGAGCCGAATGAAACTCGCTGACGGCCGCGAGATCTCATCCTAGTCTGTCTGCCGCTACTGGAGGGCTGCATGAAACGCTCGATAGGCATAGTGTTTGTCTTAACGCTGATGGTTTCCTTGATTTCTGTTCAGGCGGCACAGGCGCCGCAGGGCGCACCTGCTGCAGGCGCTCCCGCACAGCCCGCAGCAGCGGGCCAGGCTGCACGGGGTGGTGGCCGGGCTGCGCTCCCCCCTCGCGTTGTGACGTTTGAGGCAAGCCCTGTTTCAATCAAGCCAGGCGAGTCCTTCGTCCTGACCTGGGTGACAGAAGCCGGTGCGGCGACCATCGACAACGGAATTGGCGACGTGTATCCCCGCGGTACATTCAAGGTGACGCCGAAGGCGACGTCCACGTACACGATTTCAATGGGCGGAGGCACCGTGACGAAAGCGGTGACAGTGACGGTTGCAGGGACAACACCTGTCACGGCGGCCGCAGCCAGCGCGATTGCCCCCAAACCGATTGCCCGCATTGATGGCAAACCGGATTTTTCAGGGATCTACGGGTTCACCGGCATGGCCGGTTTCGGTGCACGAGGTGGACAAGGCACCGCTCCGGCACAACCGGCGTCGCCCTTCGCCAATCTGCCCGCGACGCCAACATTGAAACCGGGGGTCCAGAATCGAGCGGCCACGAATCCCGCGGGCGGAACAGCCGATTGCCTGCCGCTTCCGGCCGACACGGCGTTTGGCGTGCCTTATCCCTTTCAGATCGTCCAAAACAAAACCCATGTCCTCATCCTTAATGAATATCCCGGAACCTTCCGCATCATTCCGATCGATGCGGCGCATGGTATCGACGCGGATCCCACATGGATGGGCGACTCCGTCGCCAGCTGGGACGGCGACACGCTGGTTATCGACACGATTGCTTATAACGGCAAACACGCCATCGGCGGCATCAATGAACCCAGCGACCGCTTTCACACCATCGAACGCCTCACGCGTACCAGCGCGACGGGCATGTTCTACGAAATCGTTTACGAGGATCCGGAGAAGGCCACAGGCCAGTGGAGAAAGACGGCCACTTACAACGCCGATACCCGGGCCGGCGTAATTAAGATCATGGAGTTCGTTTGTGAAAACAACCGCGACTACGTTCCTTTCTTTGGACCGCAGGGTCCGCCGCCGGCCGGCCAGGGTCGCGGAGGAGGCGGAGGAGCTGCCGCACCGGCAGGTACAGCCGCTCCGGCAGCACCAGGAGGCGCGGCAGCGCCAGCAAGAGGACAGTAGTAATCGCGTGATCGCCGGTTGGCGCTCCAGTTTCCACTAATGGATTTCTTACTAAGGATCGAAGAGAGCGGCTTCTGCCAGTGGGTGCGTGAAGCCGACTCTCTGCTCGCTTTTCCGGGAATACTTCTTCTTCACACTCTGGGGATGGGACTCGTGGTCGGTATCAACGCGACCTTCGACCTTCGAATTCTTGGGTTCGCTCCCGCGGTGCGCCTTCGGGCCTTTCAAAAATTCTTCCCCATCATGTGGGTTGGGTTTTGGATCAATGCCATCACCGGCACGATTTTGCTGGCCGTCAATGCAACGAAACTAACGCACAATCCGGACTTCTACGTGAAACTCGCATTCATCGCCCTTGCCGTGATCAACGTGCAGATGCTGAAGCGGGATGTGTTCGGCAATACTACAAGCGCTTCAACTGCTCCATCCGATGACAAGACACCGCTGCCTGCTCGAGTACGGATACTCGCCGTGACGTCCATGCTCTTTTGGATCGGCGCGATCACATCGGGACGTTTGCTGGCATACGTGGGAAAAAGTTCAGTGTTTTAAATCCGATGAATCCCTCACACGTCCACCTTTTACTAAATCATCTGCCCACGATTGGCTTCGGTATCGGATTCGCCATCTTTGTTGTGGCTCTGATGGCAAGGCAGCCGGAACTGCGGCGCGCCGGCTTCGTGATTTTCTTTCTGGTGGCGGCCCTGACAATAATCACCTATGTCAGCGGAAACGATGCACGGGAACTACTGAAGAAAACGCCGGATATTTCGGATCCTCTGATGGAAGCTCACGAGAGCGCCGCCCTGGTCGCTCTCGTGTTCATGGAAATTACCGGATTCTTTTCGTGGATCGGATTGTGGATCTGGGGCCGGCCATTGCGCTTTGCACGTTGGAACGAGGTCATCACTCTGATCTTTGCCACCCTGGCACTCGCGACGATGTCCCGTGCGGCCTACTTCGGCGGTGCGATCCGGCATCCCGAAACCGAAGCTGCAAAGTCCATACCTCTTGATGCTTCCGTCCCGACACTGGCGAGGGACTGGGGAGTCTTCATCCAGGACCATTCCTGGGTTTGGCCAGCCTGCGAGACGCTTCATTTCGTCGGACTCAGTCTGCTGTTTGGGGTGGTGCTGGTCGTGAACCTGCGCATGCTCGGCATCGGAAAATCGATGTTGTCTTTCGCGGCATTGCGCCAGCTCCTGCCGCTGGGGATGCTTGGATTTGCAATGAACCTGGTCACCGGCATGATGTTTTTCGTCGGCACGCCGGAACAATACACCGGAGATCTTTTTCTTTTGAAAATGGCGTTGATCGTTGCCGGTGCACTGAACCTGCTTTACTTCATGCTGGGCAAAACTGCGGATAGTGTCGGATACGGAGACTCTGCGGGAATGGGAACGAAGCTTATCGCGGTTTCAGGAATCGTGATCTGGATGGCCGTACTGTTCTGCGGGCACATGCTTCCCTGGCTCGGGAATTCATTTTAGGACCGGGGAATTGGGAAATCGAAAAGCTCGAAATCGCACGATTCCAGTATTTCCAATCCAAAATTTAAAAACCGAAATCCGAAGGGAACTCGTTCTTCCGTCGGATCGTTCATTTTGAAATTTTGGATTGGAAATACTGGAATCGTGCGATTTCGAGCTTTTCGATTTCCCGATTCAGAATGGATGCGCTGGCGGATTGCGCGAAACTCCGCCAGCGCTACTTTCCAAGCTTACGTTGAACTTTAAGCCAAGGCCTTTCCGTACAGAGCGAGCAGACGGGCCCACGCTTTCTCGGCCAGATCCTTGTTGTAGACTCCGGAATCCGGCGGGCACCAGCCATGCTGTGCACCGGTGTACACTTCGACCTCCGCGGCCGCGCCGAGGGTCTCTTTCAGGACAGTCTTCTCGGTGGGTCTGGATGTATCGTCGTTTGCTGCGATCGCGGCAAGGAACTGAGCCTTGGTTTTCGCAGCCAGAACATTGGGGCTGTCTGGTGCATTGCCGGTAAGCGCGGAACCATGGAATGAGGCAGCCGCTCCAACGCGGTCGGACGCGGACGCGGTACGAAATGCAACCGGTCCACCCATGCAGTAACCCTGGGTTCCGATCTTTCGATTCTTCGCAACCGATGCCTGCTGGTCCAGCCACGCAATGTACGCCTTCGCATCGGATATCTGCAGCGTCGTCGGCATGATGAATCCGTTCATGAGCGGCAGCAGTAGGTTGATTGCTGTTGCAGCTCCCTGCGGAGCCGTCGGCGCTTTCTGGGTGCGGTAGAACGGGTTCACCACGACCACGGAATAACCCGATTGCGCCAGACGCTTGCCCATTTCGCGAAACGCCGGCCGAAGCCCGAAGATATCCGGCCACACAAGAACGCCCGGGGCCGTGCCCGTCGCCGGATGCACGAAGTAGGCATCGCAGTTGCCATCCGGCGTTTTGATGGTCACTTCCGATTCGGTCACGGCCACCGGGTTCTGTACCGGCGGCAACATCATCATCACCCCGGCTCCCAACAACGCGCCAAATTGCCGGCGGGTTATCTTGCCCTGGGCGTCCAACTCTAGCAGTTCATTCTCAGAGTGATCCTGATCGCACATGTTCCCTCCTTATGCGCGCTGTTGCGCGCGGTTCATCGAATACTTCCGCGACATTCTATAACTATTCTTCTGCTCACTTCCAGACAACGAAACCCTGAGCCGTGCCGGTGCCCGCTTCAGTGCGATAGCAAGGTACATAGTCAATGCGTTCGCCCGACAAACCCGTTTGAAAAAGGCAACCGGAGGCGGAAATCCAGTTCAGCAGTTCGGATGTTCCGTCTTTCATGAGGTTGGGATTGATCGATCTAAGATATGTCTCATCCCGATTTTGAATGGCTTTGAACAGCCTGTCGTCGAAGTCTTCGTTAATCACAAAGTGCGACATTCCGCCGGAACCAAAGACCGCCACACGCACATCTTTTTTCCATTCCGTCAGGACCTGATGCACCAACTGGCCGAGCTCAAAACAACGCTTTGGTCGCGGCTGGTTCGGAGGGAAAAAAGTATTCGTGATGATCGGAAGCATGGGAATCGCGCGA
>Ga0184628_10000067_pt1 | contig 53190 bp, 70 predicted proteins | sample PLM4_5_b1_FD_133149 | JGI IMG/M metagenome (GOLD analysis project Ga0184628, IMG submission 133149) | Groundwater sediment microbial communities from an aquifer in East River, Colorado, USA - PLM4_5_b1 | ecosystem: Environmental > Terrestrial > Soil > Riparian zone | place: USA: East River...
CTTCCATGAAGCGGTTATCCATCCTGCATTTGCAGACATCGTGCCCGATGGGTTTCCTTTCCGCGGGACATTGAATGAGTTCTCACTCATGGACAATGTGGTGACCAAGCGGCCGATAATTGATATTCGCCGGCACCAAAACATCATGCAGCGCCGTGATGCTTCTTGTGACATCATATACAAAAAAGTATTTGGCGCCACCACACGGCAGATCAGCGTCGAAGAAATCTATGGCGCAACGGATTTTTGCCGTAATGAATTCTACCAGGGTGACCTGAAGCATTACCGGTCAAAAGATCCGCTGTTTGAAAAAAATATTCTTCCTTATTTCCAGGGCGCATTGAATGTCGACATCCTGTCAAATGCATACTTCGGTGATGTGGAACGCATAGCCGTTGACGGTGACCAGTGGAGCACCAATATTTTTGATGGTGTGTTTAAGTGGATCGACACTTACATTGCCAACACATTGATTCCTGCCAGCCAAACTTTCAACATTGCCGATGGTGAAGATTTTTATGATGCTGGTGGACCTGCAGCAGCTTATGCATTGTTCAAACAAATGTATGAAGCACAGCCGGTGTTGATGGAAGCATTCTCCGATACTGAAAAGGCCTTTCATGTGAGCAAGCAGATTGCTTCAGCGTACGAAGATTACCTGATCGCAACTGCAGGACAGGGCAGCGGTTACATTACCGAATTAAAAACCGGTATCAAACAACTGGCTTATAAAGGCATTCCAATATTGGTGCAGGATACCTGGACACCGATCATCACACAAATTAAGGGAGCAACCGGTTATGCAGCTGTGCTGACCATCCGCGGAAACTTCGTGTTTGCAACGGATAAGATGTATGGTGAAGGTGAAAACGGCACCACAGCATTGGAAGTGTGGTATGAAAAGAAAGATATGAAATGGTATTACCGTTTCTTCATCAAAGCCGGAACACAGATCGCCTTGCCGGAATTCATCGTGGTAGCAAAGAGTTCATGGGAATAAATCCGGGATTTTTTTTGACCCGGTATGTAGTAATTTAATTATTAACGTCTTAATTCAAATATCATGCTCTGTGTATCATTAAAAGCTTACAGTCGCGCCTGCGGTGGAGTATCCGGTGGTATCTCTGATCTTGGCATCTTTGATCCCAACGATATCAACTTTACCCAGGCTGCTGAAGTTGATGGAGTAGCGCAACCTTATACGGCCCTGGCTGAAAGGGCTGGTGTTACTTCGCCTTCCATTTTCCTGGTTTCTTTCCAGGTGGATGAAGGTGAGTGGACATACACGCAGTCGGTAACAGGCTGTTCTGTAAAATATGAACATGAGTGGGTATTCCAGTTGCCGGAAAACAGCCAGGCATTGACCACATTCCAACAGGCTTTGGATGCGGCAGGTTGTTGCTGCGGTCTTGGATTGATCTTCCGTATGAACAACGGTAAGATATTCGTTGCCGGTGAAAAATACGCCAACGAAGCCTCTATCACCAAGTTCACCGTTAAACAGGATGGTACGGAAGGTGGATCCGGTAAACTGCAGGATGATTTCAACGGCGCTAACATTCACTTCAAAGCTGCTTACAGCCGTAACCTGTATGAATTCACAGGTACCTGGGATTCCGTAGAAGCGTTGGCTGAAGCACCTGGCTCGTAATAAATGGTACAAGCAACAATCAAGGAAGAATTTAAAAATAAAAGATTGGCGTTTGGGAAAAGCGCCAATCCTCTTTATAAAAGAAGTGGGATTGAAATAAATGAGCTGGCAATAATCGCCCACGAAAGCAAGGATAAAAGTTTGTTACAGTTATTTGAAACATTCCCAACACTTGCTGAATTAAAAAAAACGAAAACAGACCAGCAGTTAAAAGAGGCTGTGGGTGCTGCGGTAAAAAAAAGGTAAATAAAACTTCTTAGAAAAATGCAATGCAAGGAAGTAAAGCAATCAAACTTAAAGCTCAGACCGAAGCAAAGAAGCCGCGGAAATCGACTACTGTCAGCAATGTAGCGACACAGGATCCCACAAAGCCTATTCCTTTCGAGAACGGCAACACTGCTTTTTCCTATTCCAACAATACAGACTATCTCCCATTCCTTCCCGGTAACGATACCAATAATGATAATTATGCCCAGCTTTTATTAGAAAGCCGGGTTTTGTCTGTTACGCATAATTCATGCGTGGCCACTAAAAGAGATTATTGCGCTGGCGATGGATTTGTTGATAAAGAAGACCGGGATCTTAACGATCAAATATTGGAATGGTTCGGTAATATGAACCTTGACAATGAAGATATTACCGACCTGAATAAAAAAATATTCGAAGATTTCTTTACCTGGGGGAATGTTCCCATAGAATTAGTAAGGTTCAAATCTGGCGGCACACCAAAGCTTTTTATCTACGTGCACAATCTTTTGGATTGGCGGCTGGAAGCTCCAGATGATGATGACCGGGTAAACGGCGCTATTCAATCCAAGCTATTCCGTAGGTGCGCCTTTCTTACTTCCGAAGACCTGAAGAAAAGCAAAAACCTGCCTTTATACTCAGCCAATAAAACGGATAAGGATAATTGGTTCCACGATACTGAAAAGGACGTATTCAGAACAGTTATCTGGTATAAGAACCGGGTAAGTGGATTTGATTATTACGGCCTGCCTTCGGCTATTGCCGCATTAATTCACCAGAATCTTGAATACAAGGGCGCCAGGTATAATATGGATAATTTCCTTAACAACCTGGTGGCAGCAACGCTACTAGTTTTAAAGGGATCCCACAGCCAACCCGAAGCCGACAGGATAGCCAGGAAGATTATTGGTACACATACCGGCGACGGTAAGCGCGGCAGGACGGTGGTGCTGGCCAGCGAAGAAGGCATCGAGGCAAGTTCTATCCAAAAGATGGAAACGAAAACGGATGGCAGTTTCACATTGGCAGATGAAAAGTGGAGTCAGAAAATCATCATGGCAAATCAATGGGATGCTATTCTTGCCGGTATTGTTTCTCCTTCCACATTAGGAAAAGGTTCCGGCTTTCTTACTAAAATCATAGAGCAAAAAATGATCAGCGTTATCAGGCCTGCGCAGCGGGACCTGATGGATAAGGTATGGCGGCACATTTTCAAAATAGCCGATCAATGGCTGGGCCTTGGGCTGGATCAGTACGACCTGGAAATAAATAACCCGGTTGATATTTCAGGCTTAACAGATGTTGATATCACTCCTGCAGTAACTATTAATGAAGTCAGGAAGGCAAAGGGATTACCTGAAGATCCAAAGATGGAAGGGGTTTATATGAAGGCCACCGGAACGATCACAGAACCAGCCAAAGAAAAAGAAGAAGAAGGAGGTAAAGAAGATGTATAGAGTAAACCCATTGATGCGCAATGTGCTGATCACAACGGATGAAGTAATATTCCATGCGCCTACTGCTCACACATTCGATCCGCGAATGATTGAGCATTCAATCATTATAGCAGAAGAAAGGTTTATCCGGCCGGCGTTGGGATTTGATTTCTATGAAGCATTAAAGACTGAAAAGAATTTAACAATCACTTCCGGAAACCAGGCTGCACAGCAAGCTTTGCTGGAGTCCAGCATGGGCACACAGCCGGAAGGTGTTGATTTCCCAACGTTGGTGGCCGATGATATCGTTAATGCTTTTGAATATCTAAGTACGGCCAATAAACTGCTTTGGAAGGAAGTCCTGTGGAAGTTCACAGCCGAAGCAGTATTACTGGTGGCGTATCCAGAAAGTTTTATCCAGGTAGAAAGTTCAGGTTTAGTGCATAATCAACCGGCATCCGGTCCAATGAATACTTCTGGAGTTGTCACACCTGAATTGCGATCCGTTAAGTGGGCTATGGATCAAAAGCTAATGAGCCGCATCGAGCCATTGCGTGAATCGCTTCATTTATGGTTGTGTAAAAAACAGGCAGAAGATGCAGATGCTTATCCGGATTACGAAAAGGATTGCGCCTGTGATGAAAATGGCGTGGCTTATAAAAGAAAATCAGATTTTATTCTTGGAATATATGATGATGAAGATGATACAAACTGCTGCCCGTGAAACCAGGACACATTATAAAAGGATGGCTCAAAGGATTTGGAATTATTTCATCAACAACGGCAGAAAAAAAACTATCTGCCCTGCGGCTGGAAATATGCGGAAAATGCGAGTTCGCAAAAACATCATCTATGCTGGAAGTAGTGAACGGTGACCTGATGTGGGAAATGAGATTACAGTGTACAAAATGCCATTGCCCATGTTTACAAAAATCATTGGTAACAGATGAAAAGTGTCCGATTAACAACTGGTAGTATATGTATGTATGCCTGATTATTATTCTCAATACTGTGTTTGTGATGAAGAACCGGTTTCGCTTTGTATGGCAAATTTGGCGGGAGTGCCGACGACTTCCTATCCGGTGGATGTTTTCAACGTAGACCTGCAAATTATTGGAACAGCAGATGATCAGGATGAATATTTAAGCATTTGGAATGGAGATCCGGCAAACCAGGCAGTAGGACAATTAGTGGCATCAATAGGACCGAACTGCTTTAAGTTATTTCCCAATGCCGGTCAAACGGCACCAGATTATGTGATTGGGGTTCCATTGGCAGGCAGGCCACAGCTGGGGATATATGAGATAGCGTACGAAGACGAATACGAATAAAGAATGGCAACAATACTTTCTATAAAGACCACGGTTAATGATCAGATCCGCACTATTGTAACAGCAGGCGGGATACTGAAGACAAACCATGCCAATATTGAAGATGCCATATTAAATGAAGTGCGCGATCGCGGTGCACTACCATCAGCCACAACGGGAGCCTTGGCAGCCATTTCAGCCTTGGCAGATAGCAGGTGGGCGGTAGTAAAGAATGTTGGTGTTTTCCGAGCATTGGAAACAGGAGCATCGCCAAACGGGACTACAACATTTGCCAGTGCAGACAGTGGTTGGCTTTGGGAATTATATTTTTCTTCTGCGATTGCCGAGAATGTTCCTGATTCTGAAGATACAGATCAGGATTTAGATTATGTACTCGACGAAGGACTTTCCATTTGGAAAGTAAAAGTGAAACCAGAAGGAACTTATAATCTAAAAATAGGAACCACAGATGGCGGAGAAGAATTAGCATCAGCCACACCACTTACAGCCAATGAATGGAACACCTTCAATTTTGATGTGGATGCATTTGGGGGTGACAAGACAATATACTTCACTGGTGTAACCGAGCAAACAACATTTGCTATTTACAGAGTTCAATTACCATTATAATGAAAAAGATATTATTAATACTGACCGTTTTGTTTTGCTCGGCAGCATCTTTTGCCCAGCAAACATCCGTGGTGGCAAAAAGAGTAGAGGCGAAAGATTCGGTAAAAATCAATGACCGGTGGGTGAAGCTGGTTAATAACGACACCACGCCACTGGATGCGCAGACGCGGGATATAATGACCTCTAATGCTATCTATGATTTTGTTACCGGCAGAACGATAGAATTATGGTTGGGTTTGGCAGATACTGCAGCCAATTTGCGCCTTTTGCAAGGGACACCTACCTGTGAAAATAAATTATTGACCGAATGGAATGTCAGCTGGCAGGGAGCTGGCTATAATTATAGCGTTCATGGAGGGCTCTCTGATGGCACAGGTAGATATCAGTTATTATGCGTTCAATATACGGCAGACAGCGCCACAGTAACATTTGATTCTTCAGACGCCGATCAGGACCGGATTGACATCATTTACCTGGATGCCACAGGAGTCCACACAAGAGAGGGGGAGTTATCTGCTCCAGGAACAGCGGTCCGGCCTACTGTGGACGTTGATGAAATTCTATTAACTGAAGTTTTGATTGCTGCAGGATCTAATGAGCCGCCACTTACTACGTTACTAGTTTATGATGATAATTTAGGAGAATCAACGGTTACCAATACGGGAACAACCACAAACCCGGATAATACCACTAATACATTCATTGGCACAAAATCATTGAACGTTACTAATATAACTCACAATGATCAGATTTTTATTACCAAACTTCCCGGGTTAAGCACCTGGAATGTCTTAGGATTTGATGCCCTTACTCTTGCTATTCGATTAAAGGCAAATATGCCCACAAATGCAAATTTGGGTGTGGCCTTACAGGTCGGAACCACCACAGTAGGAACCGAAGTAATAGTTCCCTTGGTTAAAACAAATTCAACCTCTTACCAGCAGATATCCATTCCACTTTCGGCGTTCGGTAATATGGCAAATACCAGCATTACGCGGGTAAGATTCAGGTACATAAGAACGGCCAGCGGTGCGAATTATACAGGCTTTTATTTAGACTATATAAATTTCGTTGATGGCATAGTAGGTGGCCCGGGTGGACCCACTGCTACGTTCACATTAAATCCGATGGTAGGATTTACTTCCACACCGACAGCTACACAACAATCGCCAGGAACGTGGACGTTGACGCCTACAGGGTACAGTTCGTTGGATAATTTTTTAAGTCCTGATGGATGGCAAAACCTACCACAGATATTATCTGCTATTGGGACCCTGGATGGAAGAGCAAAAACAGCCGATGGAGCAGAAGTTGATGAAGAAGAAATTTTCTTGCAAACAGTTGATGATACTTATCCCGGTCTTATGACACCGGCCATGTTTTCAAAACTGGATAGCAATTATTACATCACCAACCTGGACGTATATCCAAATTCTGATTCATTGGTAAGGCCAGTGTCAGCAAATATCACAGGAGTAAAAGGCTTAAAAGATAGTACCGGGATCGGATTTGCAGTGTATGATGATTACATCGCCATTTATGCAACAGGCGGTGGTGGAGGTGGAAGATTTGGGTTTGCCGGTGAAGACGTTACAAGTGGCGGGGCTGACAGGGATTTTGATTTCGAAGATGATAATTTCTTAATACATGGAGATGGAGCGGGTAGAGATTTTGTAATCCAACAAGATGAGGCAGCAGGTGGGTTTACGGCACAACTTAGAGTCTATTCTCAGGAGGCATCACTTCTACAAACTGATTTAGGAGATCAAACAAAAATAGCAGTTGGTGTTGCTGGAGTTGTATTATCGAGTTGGCAGGGTCTATACAGGATTGAAAACATTACAGAATACACAGATAATGCTGATGCTATTTCTGGCGGTAAAACAACCGGGAATTTATATCGTACAGGTGACATTTTAAAAATAGTTCATTAACTATCAATCAAACAACTACTAATATGAAAGCAATCCTGATTTCCGTACTTCTTTTTTTCTCAATAATATCATTTGGACAACAAGCAAAGAAGGACAGCACAACCATTCCTGTTCTTTCCATGCAGGACATGAAGCAAATAACAGATGCATTGCAATACTTGCCGGCAAAGGAATGGCTGAAAGTGATAAAGATTATTGACCAGGTTTATTATATGAAGTTGAAACAAATGATAAAGGATCAGCCAAAGAAGGATTCGACTTCCGGTAAATAAATAAAGGCTTTCCCGGATAAATACCTGGCAGCCATTTATGAAAGCACTACGTACGATATTAATATGGGCATTGTGTGCCTGCTTTGTTACAAATGTATCATCGCAGGTAAACTTTTCTTTTACGCCTATTCCTTTAACGACTGATTTTCGCAGACCAGATTGCGGCGGAACTCTTTGGAATGGCCAGGATGCGCCATTTGGCACCATGCATATTCCTGTTTCAGGATCTCCCGTAGAGCCGATGGACGGTTATCACCGTTTTGGTATGACTGAATTTTTCGCCAATAGCGGGGCTGCTGATAGTACAATAATTTTTACAAGGTTTGACGCCTTTATGAATTATTGTATAGACCGCAGGCAGGGAGCCAGGTTTAGGGTAATGGGTCTTTGCAATAATTGCGGCAATCCTCCAAACGACAATTTTAATCAACTTGTCAATTATGGAGGGGGATGGAATGTAATACCTCAGTTCTTACATAATCTTCAGCAGGCTGAACCTAACGCAGCTGACCGGGATTGGTTTAGCACTCAGGGCGATCAGGATCAATGGGTGGCAAATACAAATTCATGGGCATTCCAAAGATGGGTAGGAAAACTTTCTTTAGCTATAAAGAATCATATTAATGCTACTTCACATAATGGAGTGAATTACGGAGATGTGTTAAAGATTTACGATTTAGGTTATTACGGATGCTATTCTGAGCAGCATAGCAATTGTATATGCAATACGATTTCGGACGGAACTATTCCAGTAGGTGCAAGACATACAGATGCGGGACTTCAGGCTATAGTTAATCAGCAAACAAATGCATTTGGAGGAGATCAGCGGTGGAAAATAGTTATTCCGTTTAATGCATTTGACGCAATGTGGTTATCCCACACTTTCAACACGGTAGTTTACGGAAACTTTTTACTAAATCATCCTGATAGTATCGGTTGGATTAATGATCATATCGGAGCGGATGAATCTTACGATCATTCTTATTTAGAAAATAATAATAGGATCAATAATGCCAAGTTGATGAATCGTTGGAGGTTTACTCCCATTGGCGGAGAGCCAGTCGAGTGGGGAAGCCCTTCCGGAAGAGCCGCTGTTCCGGATTATGTTTCCAGGTATCACATGAGTTTCTTTGGTAACGGAAACCTTAACGGTGTATTTACAAATGCCAATACTACCGAAGCAAACAATTTCCGATTAGCATCGAGGCTGGCTGGCTATAGGCTGAGATTAACAGGCGGAAGTGCTAACGCTGGTGCATCCTTAACTATAAATTTAAACTGGCTGAATGAAGGTGGCGCACCGCCATATTATAATTGGACTGTTCAGTACTTGCTGAAGAATGGAGGCGGCACTGTAGTATCAATACTTACAAGTTCGTTTAATCCGCGATATTTTCAGCCATCCGGATCACCGATAACAAAGACGGATGTATTTGGCATTCCTGCAATACCGGTAGGCACTTATGGTCTGTACGTTATTGTTAAAGACCCGTTGAATTTCAGGCTTCCAATGCCATTAGCAATTACGCCTCAACAAGGAGATGGAAGTTACTTTTTGGGTAATCTTACCCTTGGTGGCGGCACGAACACACCTCCTATTGCTAATGCTGGTCCTAATCAAAGCATCACAGGAACTTCAGCTTCATTGACAGGATCATCTTCATCCGATCCAGATGGAACGATATCAACCTATGCGTGGAGCCAGGTAGGGAGCACTCCGAATACAGCATCTATTGTTTCGGCATCAAGTGTAAATACGAGTGTCACAGGTTTGGTTGGTGGCGTATATACATTTAATCTCACCGTCACAGATAACAGCGGGGCAACAGCGAGCGACCAGGTACAGATCACCGTTAATGGGAATTTAGCACCTAATGCAAATGCAGGTCCTAACCAGGTTATTACACTTCCAACGTCACAGGTAACATTAAATGGAAGCGGAAGTTCAGATGATGTCGGTATCGTCACTTATGCGTGGACTCAACAATCTGGTCCAAATGTCGCCAATAGACAAACACCTGCGGCGGTAAGCACGATTGTCAGCAGTTTAATTGCCGGTACTTATACATTCCGTTTAACAGTGACAGACGGATCGGGTCTTACCGCTTTTGATGATGTTCAGGTAACTGTTGGTACAGGCAACACCGCACCAATCGCAAATGCAGGTCCGAATCAAACTATTACTTCACCAAGTAATTCTGTTTTTGTTAATGGAGCTGGCAGTACAGATCCAGGTGGTGCCGTCACAGCTTATCTATGGACTCAGGTGGGTGGGCCGGTTACGGGAACAATAAGCACTCCAACAAATGTTTCAACTGCAATTTTTGATTTAGATGCTGTTGGTGTCTACGTTTTCAGACTAAGAGTTGAAGATGCAGGTGGGTTATTTAGTGTAGATGATATACAAATAACAGTTGATCCAGCTCCCCCAACTATCCCCATTGCAAATGCCGGACCAAATCAAACGATTACTTTACCAACAAGTTCTGTAACGGTTAATAGTTCTGCCTCCACTGATGATGTTGCTATTACATCAAGGGTATGGAGTAAAACAAGCGGGCCATCGTCCTTCAGCATTACTTCGCCTACTTCAATAAGTACAACAATAACCCTTTTGGTTGCCGGAGTTTATACATTCCGTATTACTGTTTTTGATGGTAGTTCAAATTCGGATTTTGATGAAGTTACCGTCACCGTACTTGCTGCGGCCAATGCAGCACCCATTGCGGTGGCAACTGCGAGTCCGCAAACTATGACGCTGCCAACAAACAGCACAACATTGAACAGTACCGGAAGTTCCGATGATGTATCTATTACTGCATATTTATGGACTAAAGTTTCTGGTCCAACTGGAGGAGCTATTGCAACACCTACATCGTCGAGCACCGCAATCAGTTCACTTCAGGCCGGAACATATGTTTTTAGATTACGGGTAACCGATTCACAGGGTTTATTTGACACCGACGATATTACAATCACCGTGAATCCTGCGGCGAATGCTGCACCTGTTGCGGTGATTACCGGCGGGGCACAAACAATTCAGTTACCTACAAATTCAGTCGCACTCAGTGGAACCGGCAGCACAGACGATGTTTTAATCGTTGCTTACTTATGGACACAGATCAGCGGTCCATCAACAGCAACAATCACAACACCGACATTTTCAACAACAAGCTATACAAACCTGGTTGCAGGTGTTTATTTCTTCCAGCTGCAGGTAAGTGACGCCGGCGGATTAACAGATACAGACATTGTTCAGATAACAGTATTGGCCGCGGATCCACCAGATCCTCCAATATTAGGTGGCCGGCCAGCCTTTGGAGGTAACATAAAATTTTTGCCTCGAATACCATAAAAATAATATCATGAAAAAAATTATCTCTTTCCTTCTGCTCCTTTCGCTGATAACTACAGCGCAGGCGCAGACTATTATCATCGAGAAGGACCTCGACACAGTTGTTCTCAGCTCTCCCGATTGCATCGTCGCGGTGAAAAAATATGTGCCGCCAACGTTGAATAGAAGGCCAATCGCCAGGGCTGGTGAAGATTTCTCCATTACATTGCCTGTAACGCAGTTTCAACTAAATGCAAATGCTTCAGTAGATCCGGACGGATTTATAAAAAGTTATGGTTGGAGAAAAATTGGTGGACCGGCGGCGGTGCTGAATGATGCAGCAAAGATGATCGCAACGGTAACGAGTGCATCAACCGTTGGTATTTATTCCTATGAATTAAGGGTGGTTGATAACCTTGGATTGATGGGTGCAGACACGGTAAAAGTTGCTGTGAATAATGCTGTACCGGTCAACCAGCCGCCAATTGCAAACGCCGGACCGGATATTACGATATCATTGCCTCAGAGCTCTGTTCAATTGGATGGATCACGTTCATCCGACATAGATGGAATAGTACAGTCATTTGCCTGGAGAAGAATATCAGGGCCAACAGTATCAATATCAAATAGTGACAGAGCAGTTGCGACAGTATCTAATTTGCGACAAGCCGTTTACACTTTTGAATTAAGGGTAAGCGACAATTCCGGTGCTGTCAGATCAGATAGCGTAAGGGTTACAGTAAATGCTGCGCCTGTGGTTAATCAACCACCCAATGCAGTGGCAGTGGCAGCTCCTTCTTCGATTACATTACCAACAACGACTGTCAATCTTAGCGCAGCATCTTCCAGCGATGCCGATGGCGCCATTCTTTCCTGGTTATGGGAGAAAGTAGCAGGACCACCCGTTGGCACAATTCAAAACGTTTCTGCCAGTGAATCGGTTGTAAATGGTTTAACGATAGCCGGCAGTTATACCTACCGGCTTACTGTTACAGATAATGAAGGCGCGAAATCTTCAGCCAATGTTTCGGTTACCGTTAATCCCGAAATAGTAAATCCTCCTGAAGGGCAACCTTTTAATTTTTCTATCGCTAAAAACACGGCATTTAAACCGCGTAAATTTTCAGGCACAGAAGATTGGAATGGTCAGTATTATACTTCTTTCTCCGGAGGATTTCAAGATAAATATTTCAGATACTGTTGGACCGACATCGAGAAACAAACACAGGGCAACTACGTTTGGACAAGATTTGATCAGGAGTTTCAAAAGGCTATAAATGCAGGTGCTAAGTTCTCATTTGGGGTAATGACTGTTTGCGATAGCGACGACTTCTTAGCTGAAGAAATTATAAACGGCTCATCATCCCGATATCCAAAATATGTTCATGACCGGATGCAGAGCGAATCCGTAAAGGATTATGCAAAGAACGGCCAATGGATTCCAAACTGGAATAGCACTTTCTTCCTGGATAGATTCGACGCCTTACTTAAAGCAATTCAGGCCCACATCATTTCAAAAGGCTGGCAGGATAAAATCAACTATGTTGACATCCGCGGGTATGGACAGTGGGGTGAATGGCACAGCGTTGGTTTTGGTCAGCCAGTTTCTTCCATGCCTGCCGGCACACGTCCAACACCGGCAACTTATAAAAGATTCGTTGATGGCCACATTGCCGCTTTCCCGGATTATCAGTTAGTAATGCTGCTTGCTGCTTTGGATGCAGAGTGGTTGGATAATACCATGACGCCAAAAGAAGTGACTGATTATATCTTAAAAGCAAAGAACAATGTTGGTGTAATTGGTGTAAGAAGGGATCAGTGGGGTGCAACAGATGGTTATGTGCACGACTATTTGGAAAATAATAATCGTAACTGGAACGGAGGCCCCGCATTTAAGACCGCTATCATGGACAGGTGGAAGACTGCTCCATGGGTAGGTGAGCCGATGGGCCCGGGTAGCAATCTTTCCGATTTACCAAGACAAGTTACATTCTATCATGCAGTCAGTGTTGGTAATGGAAACTATACTGCAGATGGTACAAGCCAGAATCATTTCAAAAATGCGGAAGCAGCAGCTGGTTACAGGCTTGCTTTAGGTGCCGGCGATGGGAAGTTTTCAAAGTCATCATTGACCGTAAATATGTCAATAGAAAACTTTGGCCTGACCCCATGCTATGAAGCATTCGACCTGGTCTATGAATTAAGAAACTCCTCAGGCACTAAGGTGGCCAGCTTCACAAGCAACTGGAAGGCCAGGTTAAAACTTCCGGGCACATATTCAACAGGAGCAGAAACGTGGATCATTTCGTCACCACTCCCTGCAGGGACTTATTCATTAGTGGCAACATTTAAAAACAGTTACCGCAGCATGCCTGTGTTCAATAATGGGCAGGGCTCGGATGGATATATCACATTGAAAACAGGATTAACAGTTTCTAACCAGTAACCTGAAAAACTAACGCATGATGAAAAAGGATGCCGGTCCTTCTATACTTATTTATTGCGCTGATAGGAGCAGGTGCGATTGCTGAAATAAAGTGGTTTTTGGCAAGGAGGAAAGGTATCATCGAGAAGAAAAAGCAGAATAATATTTTATGAAAATACTGGTCATAACATTTGCCGAAATAGCCGCATGGGTTTCCCCTGTATTAAGTGGCGCTATTATGTGGATACTGGCCAGAAAAAAAAACTCGGCTGAGATCAGGAAGACTGAGGTTGAAACCGATGGATTGGAATTGAATAACCTACACCTGGCAACAAAGATTTGGAAAGATATGGTTCGGGAACTGCAGGTGGAAGTAAATCAGCTCCGCGTTCAGGTCCAGAAATTAAGCCACCAGGTTTTGACATTTAGCCTGGAGAACACATCGCTGAAAGAAGAATTAGAATCGCTGCAGAAGTTGATTAAAGAAAGAACAAACGAGAAATAATTTTTAAACTATAAAAAATAATAATTATGGAACAGACATTTTGGGACAAACACAAAGTATTTATTCTTGGTCTCTTAGCCTCTATTAGTATCGTCCTGCAACAGTATGTCGGTCAGGCACAACCAGACACAAAGGTTTTACTCTATGCAGTTGTGATGACTGTCCTTTCTTACCTGGCGTCAAAATGGCGTGGACAGGGTCTTTCTATCATTGGTATAGTTGGTACCTTGGCCGGTGTATTTGTCACTGAAAATGAAACCGGAAACTTTACGTGGTTTCAATTTGGCTTACAGGCTACCATTGCCGTGATTGCTGCAGCTGCACCTGATCCCAAAAGCAGAGGGTATGAACATTCAGAAACAATTACAGCGGCTAAGAAGGAGGGTAATAAGCTGATGGATGCGCCGATAACATCCAAGCCTGAGGAGTGAACAGGAATGCACTGATAGTCCTTTTGATTGCTTATGCAATAATCGTGGCTGTGGTATTCCTTATCGCAACCATATTTTACCATTTAAAATAACTGTTATGGATCAATCACAATTAGAAATGATCATGATGTTTCAACTTGAAAACATCAGCCGTACGGAAGAAGAATTAACACCTGATACCATTCATGAAGATTACCTGAAGCCAACAGCACGGGGTAAAGTGGACCCAGCCCGGGTGTACCAGGATTTCATCGGGTGGACATTTGATGCCAACGATGTGGAAGAAAAGCCATGGCCTGAAGATTGGAAAAAGTTATCTGTCCGCGATCTGGCTTCAAAACTTTTAATGATCGCTTTCATCCTGATGATGCCTTTTTTTGCAAAGTCTCAGCTGCAGGTAACCATAGGCGCCGGTAATACTGATTTAAGAGAAGCGGCCGTCACGATCGGCATTTCTTATTTCAAAGCATTTGACAGCATCTGGAAACAAAACAACAGGCGCTGGTATGGAAAGAATTCAACGTTCAGCATTAACCCGGAATTGAACATACAAACCGGAACCGAAGATGCTTTTTCTTCCATCACTATGAAAGCAACGGGATTATTAATGAAGTTTAAAACCACCACCGTTGCTGGCCTCCTTACTCCCAATAGCAATGCTTTGTTTCACACTTTTCCAATGTCGCTGGGTATTGAAACGAACAACCTGTTTAGTTCAGTCAATGCGATCGTTGAAGGAGGATGGATGCCATGGTACCAGGCAAACGGAGTGGACCTGCCGAAGCTATTAAAGACAACCAGTTTCGGAGTATTCCTGCAGGCCGGTTATAAAATGTATGTCGACAGCAGCGGTCGGATCCCGGTGGGCGGGGATAAGGATGAAAGCGAAGAATTGCCGGACAAGTTTTTAGCCAGGGTAAAAGGATCCTTTGATGTGGACACAAAAACAATCCTGAAGGTAAGCGGCCTGGATGTGGGTATAGTTGGTGGTGCAGATGTGTGGTTTGACGTAGTAAACGGCGCCACATATTACCGGCTCGAAGGTCGTGGGCGGTTTTATATTGACAAGCTAAGATATGTTGATGTTATTTACCAGAAAGGCAGCGGAGCGCCCAATTTCAACCAGGGTGATCAGTATGGCGTCGGATTAACAATCACATTCTAATTCATTCATTATGACAAGACCAAAATTGACCCAGCTGGAAGCTGAGGCCATGATAAACAAATTTGCTCCTTATACAATCGTTGAGCCGGTAAAAGTACTGGCAATTCGTGGCTATTATAAGCAAACCATGGGCGATCCAGAGGCAAACGATCGCGGCATTTATGATGATGCCTTTATTCTGATCGGCCCAAATTTCTACAATACTTATAACGGGAATACGGATCCATCCAAATATAAACCCGGGATTGCAAAGCTGGTGCCTGGGCTTCACTATTTCAAAAAAGGAAAGCATGGCATCAGCAGGCCCGGGGGCGGGTACAATGCCTTCAGGCCAGATACACCCGACGAAGGTTTAGATGTTACCAGGGACGGCAAAACAGGCGTCTACAGGGGCATTGCAATCAATATTCATAAAGGCGGGGAGATTTATACCAATAGTGCCGGCTGCCAAACAGTGTGGCCATCACAATGGCTGGAGTTTCAAACGAAGGTTTATGATATGATGACAATGGAAGGGCAGCGGAGGCTTCCCTATTTACTTGTGGATGGATAGCCATGCAGGTTGGCTTTTTAATTAAAATATTCTATGTGACAGAAAAGCAGCGGATCAGAGAGTATATTTTAAAAAACCCAACCGTTTCGGCAAAGGAAGGGGCAAAGGCATTGGGAACAACCAGGCCATATTTTCAGAAAGCCAGGACGCAGATGAAGAAGGAAGGGCTGGCGAAGAAAAAGCCCGATGGATGGCAAAGGAAAGTTAGAAAGCATGAGCACGAAGCGCTGGAAGCAGAATGTGCGGCTGTTGGGATCCCGGTTGAAAGGGTGGGGCACTACTGGTATAAATCAGAGCACTTTTCAATAAATGTAAAGGGGGAGCAGGTTAGTTTCTTTGACTTAGCGGAACAGTTGATTGAACAGATGGGGAAACATTCGCCGAAGTATTCGGTGATAAAATACCCTAAAATAAAAGAAGGGCATTTGCTGGTGATTGATCCTGCTGACGTGCATATCGGGAAATTATGCAGGGCGTTTGAAACAGGCGATGAATTCAATCATAAGATAGCGGTTGAAAGGGTCCGGGCAGGAGTAACGGGCATTTTACAAAAGGCACAGGGATTCCCGGTTGATCAGATCTTATTCATCATTGGTAACGATGTGCTGCATGTTGACAATGCTAAAAGCAGCACCACTAGTGGAACTTTTCAGGATACCGATTTGATGTGGTACGATGCTTTTAATATCGCCTTCAAACTTTATGTTGAAAACATCGAAATGATTTCACAGGTGGCGCCGGTCCATATTCAGCATAATCCATCGAATCACGATTACCTGGCTGGTTACTTTCTGGCACATAGTTTAAAAAGTTGGTTTAGTAAAAGCAAGAATGTAACCTTTTCGATATCGACAGCGCACAGAAAGTATTATACCTATGGTAAAAACCTTATTGGAACAACGCATGGCGATGGAGCAAAAGAAACGGACCTGGCATTGCTGATGGCACACGAGGCAAAAGAAAGTTGGAATCATTGCATACACCGATATTTTTATATGCATCACATACACCATAAAAGAAGCAGGGATTATATGAGCGTTTGCGTTGAAGCATTGAGAAGTCCAAGCGGGACGGATAGCTGGCACCACCGAAACGGGTATGCCCACAGTCCGAAAGCAGTTGAAGGTTACATCCACCATAAAGAGTTTGGTCAAATTGCCAGGCTTACAAACATATTTTAGATATGAAAAAGTGTAGTAAATGCGGAGAATTAAAGCCACTTGATGCTTTTCATAAAAGATCGAATAGGCCTTGTGGAGTAAGGTCGCAATGCAAAGAATGCTATTCGAAATACCCGGTTAAATTAAAAAGAAGGGAAGGGTATATGAGGGAGTATGATTTGAATAAATCTTACGGCATTGGGTTGCCTGAATATAATAGGTTATTTGAACAACAAAACGGCAAATGTGCCATTTGTGGGCAATCGGCGGAAGAAAAACACATGGGAAGGAAAAAGAATTTATGCGTTGACCATTGCCATGATAAGGATACGATTAGAGGGTTACTATGCGACCAGTGTAATCGGGCTATGGGACTGTTTCAGGATGACCTGGAAATATTAAACAGTGCATTGGAGTATTTATTAAAACACAAATTAAAAGTAGCCTAACGTGGAAACTTTAACGATGTGCAGAGACAGTTTATGCCCGATGAAAGGTCGGTGCCTTCGTTATACGGCGAAGCCCGGTTTGCTGGTCCAGAAATATTTCACACAATCACCGCGAAACCCGGATGGCACCTGCAGCGAATTTTGGAGTGATACGGCGCAGTTAATTCATGAACAGTTAAATGATCTGTTAAATGGAAGATCAGGAAAAAACGGAACCGGAAAAGACGGCACCGGAGGAAACGGGGGATCAGTTTGAAGATGAAGTATCGGATCATATACTAAGTCTTACAAGCGCATTTAACAGCCTGATGGAGGTAGATGGCAAGTTATTGTCAAAGGTGCGGCAGTCAAAGCTGGCAAAGATGAAGCGACAGATATTCGATGCCCTGGTTTATTACTGTGATTGCCTGCCGGAGCCTGAAAAAAAAGATGAAGGAAAACTGGAAAGTGAAGCAGACGAAAGTGAAAATGTTTAGTAAAATATAGCGATTGTTTTTTGGATTTTTTTCAGCAGTTAGTTTTGGTTGCGGCCTGGCTGTTCTCAGCCGGGCCTATTTTTTTCAGAATGTGCTAATTTAAAAACTACGTAATGTCGTAAATTAATTACTTTTGGCGGCAATCGAAATTCAATGCCTATTCATTTTATCCAGCCTTTTAGACAAGACCGGAACCTTGGATTTGCTTATAATGAGGCAATGGCATTGATCCCTGACGGCGATTATGCCTGCATCCGCGACATCGACACACTCTTCCTGACGCCAAATACTCCCAATCTTATTCAGAAATATATTGACACCTATCCCGATGCTGTACTTACCTGTTTAGCCAACCGGGTTAGCCATTACAGCAAACTGCAGCTATACCAGGGCGTAGTAAACGACAATCCGGACATCATATATCATGGAAAGATTGCGTTGGATTTAGAGCAGCAGCCTATTGGCGTGAGGCGAATTACCAGTTTTATATCCGGCTTTCTTATGGTGGTTTCAAAAAAGATATGGCGTCGGTTCCCTTTCCCTGAAACCGGTAAATGCCTGGGGGTTGATACCGATTGGAGTAAAAAGCTAATTAAAAACGGAGTGCCGATATATTCCATGCAATCCGTGTACCTGTGGCATACATACCGGCTATTTACTAACGTCAGCGATAAAAGCCACCTGAAGGTATGAAAGGTATAACCCTGATAGTAATAGCGGTATTTATAATTCTTTTGGCCTTTTGGCTGAAGGAAAAAAGGGAAGCTTATTTCCGGCCATCCAAGGACGCACCAAAAAGCAGCGTCAGAATTTCTATTGATTCAAGCAATGGGAATGTTATTACTGTCACAAGTTCCGACACTACAATAATAATAAACGGCGATGAAAATATTAGATAAAATACCATACTGGCTGCAGATAACTATAGCATTGATAGCACTGGCGGCCGTTATTTATTTCACCTGTTCCTTCGATTGGCTGTTTGAGAAGGATGAATTTGATTATCCATTTTAATTATGATCAACATTGCCATAGAAGACATGCTGGCCGCTGTACAAAAAAAAGTACAGGATAAAGTACCTGTTTCTGTAATAAGATATGGCGATGGGGAAGCCATCATCCTTAATGGCTTTAAAGACGAAGCAAAACTGGTTTATGTTTCAAAGCGGCAGTTCGGCCAAATGCTCCCCTATGATGACCTGAAGCAAATACAGGCTAACCTGGTGGAGGCTTATGCCGGCGCTGATATCATAGGGGTACCGGTAAACAACCGGTTTATGGAGGATAGGAATAGCTACTGGTATAAAGCTTTTGGCATCCTGGATGAAGCGATCGGCATCGATGTTTTACAAAACAAACTTCTCACTTCAATAGACTTTCACATTCACTGGCTTCAACACAAAAGTTTTGAAGAATTACTCACCGGCAGAAAGCATCTGTGTTATATATCCTGCAGAAAGTTGGATCAGGAATTAAAAAAGCGATTCAGCATTGAAAATGTTTGGTCATACCAGATCGCGCCTGAAATGAAATTCACTTCCGGATATAAAGGCAAAAAGCATTTCCCTGATCAATTTAAAGAAATAAGAAGGTGGGTGACAAAAGTACCTGTTGAAGATACTATTTGCCTGGTGGGCGCTGGTGTGGCAGGAAAGATATACTGCAATTGGTTTCGTGATCTTGGCGGATATGCAATCGATGTGGGATCCGTAATGGATTCGTGGGCCGGAAAAGTTACAAGAGGCCAGAATCGTGGATTGGATGCCGTTGATGAAACTTATAAACTGTAACAATGGACATCATTTATTCTAAGATACAGCCACGTTTAGTCTGTCATTTAGTAATAAGAGCAGAAGATTTTACTTCACAAAGAATCGACGTTACTGAGGCATATCATTTGTTGCAACTGGCTTTGCTGAAATTACCAAAAGGAAAAACATTTAAGCCTCATCGTCATATTCCAAAAAAGCTGGAAACGAATTCTGCAGCGCAGGAAATGTTCATTTGCATCAAAGGTCAAATCAAATGCAAATTTTATGACATTGAAGGAAGTGAAATAATTGCGGAACCAATATTGAATCCCGGTGATGCCAGCCTTACTTTGGCTGGTGGGCATAACTATGAAATGTTAGAGGACAATACCATTATTTATGAAATAAAATCGGGGCCATATTTAGGAGTTGAGAAAGATAAAACATTTATAGAATGAGTTTGCCAGTAACTGTGACCACGTCAGATGCCTATCACCACATATTGCCGGTATTCTTTAAGCAATACAATAAATTTTGGGGAGATCCATTCGATCTTGTTGGATATAAAAAGCCGCCTGACTTGCCATCTAATTGCACATTTGTTTCTTTAGGTGTGCAAAGGGGTCCTAAATTCTTTACTGATGATTTAGCGCCCTATTTCCAAAAGCAAGATACTTGGGTGGTATGGCTTTTTGAAGATTCACTGATCAAGGGCTTTGATAGAGTTGCCTTTGATAAAATAGTTGATACGTTTAGTATAAACCCTGATATTGGAAAAATAAACCTCACTAACGAGGGCATGCACCGGGATCATGAACTTGCGGGTGATTATTTCTATGTCGTTACAAACACTTTATATCGTTTATCAACGCAGCCGGCAATCTGGAATCGAGACTTTCTTTTACGCTACATGACACCCGGACTATCACCCTGGGGTTTTGAGACAAAAGTGGCATACCCATCAGACAACTATAAGATTGTTGGACCTACAACAAATATTCTGAACCACAACGAGGGCGTTCGCAAGCATGATATTCATAATCTAAATATGGAGGGTATTGAATAATGAAAATCGCGATTGGAACTGGTAAGCGTTTTATGGGGGATGATTGGCTCCACATAGACGGTGCCCCGTTTCCCCACGTACAAAGTGATGATATCTGGCTGGGACAACTAGCGGATGACAGTGCTGAAGTCGTTTACTCCTCACATTTTTTGGAGTATTTCAACCGGCAATTCGGGATGGAATTAGTTAAATGTTGGCGCCGGGTTTTAAGGCCAGGGGGTACGCTCCGGCTGGCGGTTCCCGACTTTGATGCAATGGCTTATGCCTTGCAAAACGGGTTTAAGTTGAAGGATATCCTTGGTCCTTTATACGGAAAGATGATGATGGGCAACCAGGAAATCTATCACAAGACTGTTTATAATTATGAAGATATGGTTGAGTTTTTATTGTCTGCTGGATATAACCATATCAGACGCTATGATTGGCGGCTAACCGATCATGCGAATATAGACGATTGCAGTCGAGCATATCTCCCCCACGACATCGAGGCAATAAGAACAGGCGTTTTTGATAATCATCTTTTGATTTCACTAAACGTGGAAGCTACTAAATGAAGATTTGCTATATCATAGCGACCTGATCCGGCAAAAGGAGAAACCCGAGCACGGAGTATTTAAAAAAGCACCTGAAGCGGTTGTTTGAATTAAAACATTCTATTGATAAAATAGTTGTGGTAAAACCAATCGGCAGCGATGATAAAAGGTTTTACGATCTTGATCCGGAAACATTATCTAAAATAGAAATACTGGAAAGGCCGGAAAATGACCGGTCATACGGACAGTTTTTATTTGCCTACAAGGAATACGGACAAGAGTTTTCCCATTATATAATTACTGAGGATGATTACATTCCCAACCTGGACAATTTCGACTCGATACTGGTTAACCTGATGGAGGAAAAACGCTGTGATTACCTATGCGGGAAATATGGCCGCGCTAAAAGGTCCGACCCGTTTCATCCACAGCAAAACATGGGGATAGTCACCGCCGAAGCATTTGATAAAATTTTGTCAGCAATCCCTAATCCAACATTTTATAAGAACGGAGACAACGACGGCCAGGAGTTTATCATGTTCGGAAATCTGTTCTCACAGAACGGGCTAACGATCGCCGATTATTCAGCACAATATTCTGTTCCGCAGTTTGACAGGTATATGAGGTGGTTCACAGCCGACCGAAGCATAGAGACGATTTTTGTTCCTTACCAATTATTATACCACAGGGCTTTCACGTATGAAGAAGATACCGAGGATTCTGTTGGTGATCCCAATTCCCATTTTTTAATGGATATGTCCTTTGACGGAAGGAAGAACATTTTTACCGTAACGATTGACGTAGATAATAAAGGCTTTTTCTCAACACATCGGGAAAATAATTTACTGTTCATAGAACTTAATCTCAAAGCTTACGAATTATCAGTATTAGAACGGTTTGTTTATGAAAATAGAAGTGAAAGGGTTTATATGCGGCTGCCAATTGATGACCTGATAATTGATAAAATGATATCACTGAATTGGAATATACTTTCCGAAGATAATGGGAAACTTACTCTAAGCAAATACTACTATGAACAAGCACGAAATTAAGAAGCTGATCGATAAAGCCAACCCGGTGGTGCTGGATATCGGCTGCTATAATGGTAAAGACAGCAAGGAATTAGCTGATATCCTTAACTGTGAAGTCCATTGTTTTGAACCGGATCCCTTATCGCAGGAAATATTCTTACAGGATCACATGAATGATCGCCGTTTAAAACTTTATGGTTGTGCATTGACGAATATTGATGGTGAGATTGATTTTTATCAAAGCGATCATCCGCAAAGTAATTCAGCCAGGCTGCCCCATGAACACTTGGATATATTCCCGGATATAAAATTTGATGATGTAATCACGGTATCCAGTGAAAGGCTGGATACCTGGTATCAGTCGGTCCTTAAAGATAAAATCATCGATTTTATTTGGGCTGATGTAAACGGGTCTGAAAAGGATCTGATCGATGGTGGAATTCAGGCACTCAGTAAGACCCGTTTTTTATACATAGAAGCCGCAAAAAAAGAATTGTACCAGGGACAGCCGCATTATGATTTCCTTAAACAGATCCTGCCGGATTTCAAAGCGTTGTGCATGTATAATTGGGGGGACAACTTCGGGAATATTTTATTAAAAAATATGGCTTTATGAATTGGGAAACGGTAAAGGAGTTTGAAAACAAGGTGGCCGAATTTTTCGGTGCGCCTTTTGGCATTGCTGTAGACAGCGCCACTCACGGCATCGAGCTTTGCTTACGATACACCAACGCAAAGGTTATTGCCTGCCCGAAGCGAACATACTTGTCAGTTCCAATGCTTGCTGAAAAATTAGGTATCAGACGAGAATGGATGGATTGGAATTGGGAAGATTATTATATGCTGACACCAAGAGTGATCGATGCTGCTGTTCTATGGAAAAGGGACAGCTATATCAGGAACACATTCATGTGCATCAGCTTTCAATTTCAGAAGCACCTTAATCTCTGCCGGGGAGGAATTATTTTGACCGATGATGCATTTGCTGCTCACATGTTAAGAAAGATGGCATACGATGGCAGGATCCCGGGCATACCCTGGCGCCAACAGAATGTTGAAGTAATAGGTTACCACTATTATATGGCACCAGAAACTGCACAATTGGGGCTGGATAAATTGGATGTAGCTATAAATACTGAGCCGAAAAAATGGAAGGTTGAAGAATGGCCGGACCTTACAAAAATGTCAATATTTAAAAATGGTTAGCAAGGCTGAAATTGATTTTTATAAACAGCACATTCAGGATTGGAATGTTGTCTTTGATGTCGGCTGCCAGCATGATAACATTTTCGATGAACTGAAGCCTGGAATTGAAGTCCACATGTTTGATCCAATAGGTAGTGCGGAACTACCGGATAAGATTAAAGGCAAATCAAATATTTATTATAATGAATTCGCATTAGGAAACTTTACCGGAACAGTTGGGTTCCATCCGGGTTATGGTTCCATCCATCATCGAAAAGAACTTGGTTCCAATTACGACCATACTGAAACAATGGTTCCTATTGATACTTTATTCAATTACTGCGACCAGAAAAATATCAAATCAATCGACCTGCTTAAAATAGACACAGAGGGGTATGATTTTGAAGTTATCAAAGGTGCAAAAGAATGGGTATTAAGCGGGATAAAATATATCCAGTTTGAAGATTGGTCAGACGAAATGTTTTTACAAATAATATACTATTTAGGAACAATGGTTAAAGATACTGTGCTATTAAAAAGCAAGCCAATAAACTATATTATAAAACTTCTATGAAGGCACTGATAACGGGAATTAGCGGACAGGATGGATCTTATTTATCCGAGTATCTTTTATCACTTGGTTACGAAGTGCACGGAATTATTCGCAGGAATAGTGTGCCAGAACACCAGGAAAGCAGGATTGGCCATTTGGAATCAAAAATAAAAACCTATTACGGCGATCTTATGGATATGGGATCGCTGCTTTCCATTGTTGACAATGTGCGGCCGGACGAGGTCTATAATTTGGCAGCACAGAGCCACGTGCGTATCAGCAGCGATGTGCAAAGTTTTACCGGAAATGTAAATGCCGTTGGTGCGTTGAATTTACTACAGGTGGTTAAATTCATTTGCCCGAAGGCGAAATATTACCAGGCTTCATCGAGTGAAATGTTCGGCAGTTCTGTTGATAACGATGGCTACCAGAGAGAGAGCACCCCAATGCACCCGGTTAGTCCTTATGGCGCTGCAAAACTGTATGCCTACCACATGACCAGGCATTACCGGAAGGCTTATGGAATGCATGCCTGCAATGGTATTTTATTCAACCACGAGAGCCCGCGACGTGGAAGCAATTTTGTTACCAATAAAGTAATTAAAGCGGCAGTGCAAATAAAGTTAGGGTTGCTCGATAAGCTACAATTAGGCAACATTGGTTCCTTCAGGGATTGGGGCCATTCAAAAGATTACGTCCGGGCTATGTGGATGATATTACAAAACCCCACACCGGATGATTTTGTGGTTGCAACAGGACAGGCGAGATCCGTAGAAGAAATGGTGCACTATGTTTTCGGCAAATTAAATCTTGATTACCGGAAATATATTGTAATAAATCCAAAATATTTAAGACCAGATGAATTGCCTTATTTAAGAGGCGATGCTAGTAAGATAAAGGGAACATTACATTGGGAACCGGAAATAAGTTTTGAGCGACTAATGGATGAGATGTTGGATCACTGGTTAACTATCTATGATAAAAACCACTTACCAGAATTCCTATGAAGACAATTTTCACCGCCATATTCGGTCCCTATGATGATCTCAAAGATCCACTGATCATCACTCCCGGATGGGATTATATCTGTTTCACGGATCAACCATTTAAAAGCGATGTGTGGAAAATAATCCAAAAGCCAATGATGCCGGAAGGTGCAGCCAGAACAGCCAGGTACTATAAGATAATGTTTCACCGGCATGTCGAAAGAGATGAAAGTATTTGGATAGATGCCAGCTTTATTATTAACTGTAACCTGGATGACTGGTGGATGCGATTTAAAGAGCCCATGACTTGCGTGAAGCATCCCATTAGAAATGATGTGTATGCCGAAGCACAGGCCTGTATTGATCAAAGGAGAGGCGATAGCAGGACAATTATGAAGCAGGTTGAATTATATTGGAAGATTGGCCTGCCGAAGAACAACGGCCTGATTGCTTCGGGGATATTAATGAGGCAAATGAAGCAGCCTGTAATTGATATCTGTGACTTATGGTGGCGCCAGCTGTCACAGCACAGTACCAGGGACCAGATATCACTTGCTTACGCCGTGTGGAAGATGCCGGTCCCTTATTACACTGAGTATAATTACAGCAGTGAAACTGATTTTTTGTATATGTATCATTTGAATTCCCCGAAACGGCAAAAGAGGATTGACTATTATAAATCGATAAATCTTTTAAAGTGAACCACACCTTCCTTTTAAATTTGATCGCTGAAAAAATAAAGGCTACATCCTATTTGGAAATTGGTGTGCAGAACACGGCCAACAACTTTGATAAAATTAAAGTTCAGGATAAGATTGGTGTGGATCCAAATGTTCAAAACAGTAAGATCCTTCCACTTACTTCTGATGCTTTCTTCCGGTTGAGTTCAAAGCATTTTAAACTTGGTTTTATTGACGGCCTTCACCATGATGACCAGGTAAAAAGGGATATCATCAATACGTGGTTTGCGCTAAAGCCTGGCGGTGTCATGATGATACATGACTGCAATCCCGATCGGGAAGAAATAACCCATACTCCAAGAGATAGCAAAATTTGGACAGGTAACGTCTACAAAACCATTTGCCAGATTGCTTCACCACCAAAATTTACTATAGACGTGGATTATGGGTGTTGCATTTTAAGAAACAATGATGACCGGTTATTATTTAATGACCGAGAAGTAAGCTGGGAAGATTTTGATAAAAACCGGAAGCAGTTATTGAATTTGGTAACCGTTGAAGAAGGATTAAAAATTATTGATTCATGGATCTAATCTACATTGTCGGAGCTGATTTAAAGCACAATCACCTGGAATTGAAGTATTCCATCCGTTCTATGCAGAAGCACCTGGATAGCATTGGCAAGCTTTTTATTGTTGGTGAATATCCATCTTTTTTAAACGGTGCCATTCATATCCCGGCCACGGATCCGCATAGGCATAACGATGCCAGGAATATCTATGAAAAAATACTGCTGGCGTGCAACGATAGGCGGGTAGGTAAAAAATCACTGTACTGCAGCGATGATTATTTCCTGAACCGGAATTTCAACAGCTCTGAGTTCCCTTATTTCTATGAGGGTGATATAATAACAGTCAACAACCGTGTGAGTGCAACCGGAACATATAAGCCATACGTGCAGGCTACACTGACCGCTTTACAGCAAAGAAATCTTCCGGTTAAATATTTCAATGTTCATTCCCCAATCATTTATGACAAGGCACTATTTAAAAAACTGATGCCTGACTTTGATTGGTCAGGAAAGTTTGGCTTTATCGCTAAGTCTCTTTATGGAAATGCCGCCGGGATTGAAGGTGTGCCGGTAATGGATTGTAAGATCAGGACACCAAAAACAAAAACAGCAATCGCCAGGTATATTAACGATGTGCCATTCTTTTCAACCAACCATCATGCCATCAATAAAGAAATGATTGAAACGCTGGAGGAATTGTATCCTGTAAAATCAAAATGGGAAATCTAAAAACTAAGGATAATGAAAATCACTAAACTTATTTCCTTCGCCTTGCTGTTGTGCCTATTATCATCATGCCAAAGAGGTTGCCAGAGAATGAAGCGCAAACTTACAAACTCACCAAGATCATACACCATTCAAATGTATAGCGGCGGCAAGGTGGTGTTTGAAGATAGTTTTAGGGGAATAATTAACCAGGAAGAGGGAAATGGTTGCTACTATTATAAATCAGACACATTGATTGAACTATCTGGCGACTATATCTTAAAATCAATTAAGTAAATATGAAAACACTAATCCTTACCCTTCTTTTCACACTTGCACTTAATGCCTGTATCAAAGAGCCATGCTTCACCGAAATTAGGGTCCCTGTGACGATGCTGTGCAAAAACACATCAAACTTAAAAACTATATCCATAAATTTCTACCAAGGATCCAGACCAGTGGGTGCTGATATCGTAAACTCTTCAAACTTTATACAGGACACAGCAAAGTATGTTTATAAATTTAAAGACACTGATCCCGATTTCATCACTTTTAAGACTTACACTTTAGATGGTGGTTGGGTCGAATATGGCACACACATCTTCGCAGATACTACACTGACAAATAGCACTCAGGAGAATGGTGTACTTATTCACTTTGAGGTATCAAAACAAGAGTGGCTGAACTGCAAACAATTGGAAATTCAAAACTTCCACGGGATGGAAAAGCAGTAGCGCATTAACGTTTTTCATATGGCAAGCATCGTTAGGCCGGCTGTCTTTACAGCTGGCTTTTGTTTATTACAGCAAACGTTGCACGCCTGGTTTGTGTGCTGTAGTGAACGTTACATTCTTATACCCGATCGGGGCGTTTTGGTACTATTTTACCCAATTAATACCTTTTCGGGTATAATCCTACAAGTTATTACGACAATTATCACGACAGAAACAATTCAATTACGACGAAAAGTATTTTTCCAATTATCCGGAATGATATTACCTTAGCGGAAGAAAACCGGAAATAGATTTTTCTATCTGTCAAGAGGTGCATACCCTGATAGAAAAATCTTATCCCCACAAGATGCTATTAAAAAATGCCCTTTGCGTATAACTATATATTATGTTATTTGGTTGGGGCTGTGGTGATCGGTTTTATTTTTTCACGTCTAAACCGATCACAAGATGGCGGGTGAATTAAAAGAAAAAAAAGAAGGGGTTACTAACGTCGGCACAGCCGACGAAAAAACACATCAACTAGAAACGACTGATCCAGAGAAAATAAACCTGACCTGTCAAAAAGAATTATTCTTTGACAAGCTAAAGGATAAGGTTGGAAAATTGATTGACCAGTTTCCGGACAAAAGCACAGTCCATTTTTTTGGCACTTACGCCGTAACTACCGAAACAATTATTTAGGAAATTTTCCACTTATCTGCTTGTCAACTTCGGCTTCATACCGCTTTCTGATTTTCTCATCAAATTTTGGACAACACTGTGATGGATATTCAATTTTGTTCTGAATAATTCTAATGCCTATTGGCTTTTTCCCATGTACGTCGCACACTAAATTATCAAGTGCTCTTTTTATTATCGGTAAATTCAATCCAGCCATAAGTTTTGGTTTCCTGTAAGATACTCATTGCTTTAAACGACCCAATAGAAGCGTGGCTTTTTTCTTGTATTCGCCCCGTGCGCCATTTAACATAAAATCAAGTTATATGGAAAGCTTCAAATTTCCCTTCTCTGCATCTTGTGGGGTTTCCGGTTTTCGTTGCCGGTCCCACATGTATTATCAATTGCATTTGGTATCTTTAATTTGCTTTGCTCTGTAGTATTTTAATTAATACTATATGGCAGATGTTGTCTGGAAAGATGTAATCGGGTTTGAAGGACTATATAAGGTAAGCAGCGATGGCAGGATATTGAGCCTTCAAAAAATTAGATATTGTAGTTCTGATGTAAATCCAGTAATATACCCTGATCGGGTGCTATCCCCAGGCGTCGTTAAGGGCTATTTTTTGGTCAGCCTCTCTAAAGACACAATTATTTTTCAGCGAAAAGTTCATAGACTTGTAGCCGAAGCCTTCCTTCCTAAGCCGATTCATAAAGATCAGGTAAATCATATTAACGGAATAAAATGTGACAATAGGGTTGAGAATTTAGAATGGTGCACAGCACAGGAAAATGTAATCCATTCATATAAGACCGGCTTAAAGAAAGGAAGAAAGTTTGGCGCCCATCATTCAGCAAAAAGAGTTTTAGATAAATCATTGGGCGTTCACTATGACACAGTAAAAGAAGCAGCCAGCGCCGAAGGGGTCGCATGGAGCACTCTTTCTTCCTTTATGAACAACCACCATAAACCCATGTCAACCAAAATGAGGCAACGATTAAGCAAATTTATTTTTCAAACCTAATAGCCTTTCATGCTGTCGTTGTTTGTTCCTGATGTCGTACACTTTTGCAACCATGCTGGTTGTCGTATGAGCGCTTAATTCTGCAGCTGCTTGTTCATCGAGGGCATCAACAACTTCCGTCACGTTAAGATGTTTCAGGTTATAAAATCCTACATCGATACCAAGATCCTGTTTCACGTAATATTGCCAGTAACGGCTTGTCATAGATTCACCCATTGGCTTCATCCCGGGCCTGAGTAGCGGACCGAAGATGAAATGATCATCAGGACAATTGTCCAAAAAATACTTCCAATATGGCAATGCGATGGTTTTGATTGTCCGCTCCACTTCCGTGTATTGCTTTCTCTTCTTTACAATGCATCTGTAAGTTTGCTTCTGCAGGTTGACCATCGATGGCTTCAGCTGTCGGAGCTCCGGCATCCGGCCACCGGAATGAAAGAACAGGTGCACGAAGTTTCGGAATGCCGGGAATACTGCAGCCAGATGCTCGTCAATCTTTTTTCGCTGATTATCAATCAATACTTTTTTCAATTTCTTGGTTACTGGTTTTTTTGAAATGTCCCGTAGCGGATTGGTCGGCACTGCTTCCAGTTCCACCAATTCTTTAAACAACATCATCAGGTAACCGCGGTACGTGTTATACCTGGTGTTGGTAAACTTGATTGAATTGATGGCGCATTGATCCAGGATGGTTTTTAAATGCCTCCTGGTAACGCTGTTAATCGATGTATTGTAAATGCCCAGCTGCCTGGCTGCCTTTTCCAACTTGGTGATCATGCTTTTCATATCAATTTTGGTGCGCTGAGTGATGGTTAATCTTGCTAGTGATTTCGTCAGCGCCTTAATAAACGGCGTAGTAGGATCTATCTCCGATTGATCAGAAATGCCAGGCGGTATAAACGTTTTGGTGATCGGGTTATAACCATCTTCTTTAAGGAGGCGCAATTCATTCTCCAGCAATTTTTCTGTTGCCTGCCGGCGCTCAGGCAATGTCCTGTAGACATTCATTCCCTTTACAAATACCAGCTTACCATACTTGTATTTATCCATATGCTCAGGATCCTTAAAGTAGTATTGAATACGCCATGTTTTTGTGAGCAGAGAAGCACCGCCATTGCGCCAATTCTTGGGGGAAACTGATAGGTCGCTGCACCAGCAGCCGTGAGGAAGTTGTAGCATTTCTATTACCGTTTATATTACCGTTAAGTAAATACTACAAAGCAAAAGTTCCGAATCGAAATCAGCCGAAAACCGCTGTGATAGTGGCTTTCAGCTTTGTGCCCAGAACAGGAATCGAACCTGCACATCCTTGCGGACACCAGATTTTGAGAATGAGGCTGGACGTTTTCAATTTGTAAACCTTTTGATCTATAGCTAGTTAGTTTTTTTAATATCATCGTATTACGCACCAGATTCTCATGACTATTACCGGCACTATTACCTCCAGCTATCTCCTCGACTTCAGCTCCAGATCCACGGCCCGTACAGCTTCTCTCAATTGTTCCATCGGCTTTCTTTCAGGCTTTCGCAACCTGGTGTTGGCGAATCCGAATATATAATCAGCACTTGCACCGGTGAGCTGGCATGCATTCCAAATATGCTCTTTTGTAAAACCTTGCTGGCCTTTACGCGTGTTGCTGATGTTGGTCCTGGTAAATCCGATCTTCTCCAGGTAATCAGCCTGATTGACTGCAATGCCATCAGCAATTGCCCACTCCATCAGCTGCAGCATGCGTTCGTCAGATATAAATAGTTTTGGCATCGTTAATATATTTCTGCTGGCTTTTCTTTTGGCTGTTTTATAAATGGTACTATTGTGTCAATTGCAGCAATCTTAACTTTAAAATATTTTACAGTTTCTTCGGTTAGCCGTTCTGCTTCCTCCTTATCATAGGTAACAACACGCCCATCCTTACTATCGACCATGAAATAAAATGGTACTGGAGATGGGTCAACAACATCGTAACCTTCATATCTTTTGTTATTTTCCAAAGCAACGATTTTGTGAATCCAATAAGTTTGACAAGCTTCTTTAAATGCACTCGTATCGTTTGGGGCTTTGAAAACCTTCTTTTTCTCAGAATCAAATTTTGACACCGGGTGTTTACTTATTATCGTGACACTATATTCTTTTTCCCGGGGCGTACAGCTGACAATAATTCCCACTGACAACCCTATGGCAGTCAGAAAAATCAGCCTGTGGGCGGTTGTTTTTGCGATCATTTCAGTATCAAATGGTTAAAAATGTTAACAAATTTTATCGTGTATACCCTTCGTAAGTATGCTATAAAACATATAGTATTGTTACACCATTACAAGCTGTAAAAACACGAACTAAATATGAGCACTACGAACCAAAACACCCCGAACTGCGCTACCTGCCCAAACCAGAAACGCTGCCCTTTTTTCTCGCCTTTTTCAAACTCGAATGAATTTTTAATTTGCCCTCGGTTTCTATCGGTAAAGGATCGTCCTGCTGGAAAGCATGGCGCTGCTTTTTATCTTTCGCCTGAGAAAGCGAAGAAGCTTTCAAGATTTCAGTTAAACTAACCAAAGCCTTGTTTACAAGGTTCTCATTATTAATTGTCAGCCTTTCTCCCTGACGGGCCAGCGTCTCGGCGTGATCAACCAATTTTTTATTAGTCTGCTCTAAACTGGCAATTATTGCCAGGGGATCTGTTTTGGTTCTAATCAGGTATTCCACTGGTGGCTCCTCGAAAAGCTTTTCTAATGACCTTTTTTCATGTGAAACAGAAATTTCTGTATTACCGTTGAGCCCAAAGTGTTTCTTAAATTTCTCCCAACCTTCAGGTTGAATGTTTTGTCGCCTGCCTAAGATTTCTGTTATAGTCGACTTACCTACTCCTATAATCCCAGCCAAATCGACGTTTGAAGGCAATAGTTTATCCTGGTCTAGCCTCTTATATGCTGCTATAAAATCCTCCGTTCTTGGTTCAATTTTCCTCGCTTTTGCCAACGGGTAAATTTTTTTTTGTAAAAAAATCCAGAAAAATTTGGATCGTACAAATATTTCTGTATATTCGTACGGAAATTGCAGTATTGCAAATAAAACTACAAACATGCAACTATCAAATATAACAATTCTGGCTTTACGAGGGTGCGACATCGAAGTCAAGCAGAAGATAGCGGATGCAGCCGGGGTTTCCATTGACACCGTATACCGGTGGATCAAAGGAAACGACGATAATTTAACTAAGGCCGCTGTATTAAAGGTTATTCGTGAGGAGCTGGGATTATCTGATTCTCAGATACTGGAGGAGACGGAGGTTAAGGCTGATTAAATATAATCATCCTTTAGCCAATATATATTTAAAATAATACTAAGGTAATTATAATAATTGCACGAAGTGACGACGGAACAAAAAATTAGGAAGGCCCTGGCAGACATCGAGATGGCACAGACCCATAACCAGCAGGCCGCAAATCTTTACTACAAAGCAAAAGAACGGTTGGAGAGTGTCTACTCACCAACCGGCCCCAAAAGGGTTAAGGCCTTAAACAATGGCCAGGTGTCGCACCTGGTGACCAGAAGAATGAACAGTATCAGAAAACGATAAAAGCAAAACTGTATGGCAACACAATTTCCTAATAGTATCCCGGCAATACCGATGGTGAGGATCCTGCGGCAATATGCCACCGCACACAGGCTGCCATTTGATATGCGACGCTGGGAAGACATAGTAAGATGCTATCATCATTACAGTGAACACGCCAAAAGATTAAACTGATGCAAGCCTTATCCGAAGCTGAAAAGAGAACCCTGGACGAGTTAAAGACTGTAAAGCTGGAAAGCATTTGGGGAATAGTAATCAGTAATGTAGTAAAAGATATTGATCCTTATAAATTCCGGTACCTGATATGTGAACTGAAAAGCCAGGCTGCTGATGCTCCTGACTGTATGAAACAGATCCTTGGTCCCGCCTATGAAAGCGTAATAAATCTTTGAATAACCTTTTTTAAAGCCCCTATGAAGATGAAATATGAAAAAGCTTTATACTATCGTAATGGCGGTTTTTATGCTGCTGATCGCCATTATCCTTTTGACAAGCTGTGCAAGTCCTTATAAATGCTATCCAAGCAAGAAATCAAAGGACTATGCAACAAGAGTGTGGATGAATCAAAGAAGTGACGGTTATTGGAAGGTGTACGTAACCAGGGGAATGATGCCTACTAAAATGTTTTTGTACGAGTGCAGGCCAGATACCATTAACGTCGATAGTTTATTTAAAGGTTGATCATCCTGAAAAGCCAGAATAACAATATTCTTTGAACGGCTTTACTGAACAAAAGGTTTTGGTTAATGGTCGCTTCAATCCGCCAGTTGGCGGATCAAGCAGGGCGGTGATGATAGGATGGTACCTCAAAGCCGCCCTTTTTTAGAAAGTTATTTGAGCAAAATAATTAAAGAGCCTCTTTGGTGGAAGAGGATGTTGGTTAAAACGGGTCGGCTTGGTTCGGGCCGGCCCATATTTAAAACAATCAAACTGAATAGTATGAAAGCAATTGTAACGATCGTCTTTTTTGAAGTGATGGGAAAGAAAAGATATGTATCTGATCTGACAGTAAGAACGGACAATTCCATCCTTCCAATTTATAATACTGATAAAGACGAGGCGCACCATTTCTTCAATATAGAAGCTGCAGCAACTGCTATCGGGAAATTCCACAACGTGCATAACCGGGAATTCAAAACAGAACCATATCAAGTAAGGCTATCAACGAAGAATCCATTTTCAGCCAGGTCAGCTGGTGTCAAAGGTGCCTTAGTAGATTTAAAATAAAACAGCCCCGCTGCGAGCGGGGCCATTAATAATCTTAAAAAACACAACACAAAGGTATGACAACTGAACTAATCAAACTTACCCTCACCAATTTTAAAGGGATCCGGCACTTCAGCTCGGAGTTTGCACATGTTGCAAATATCTGCGGCGACAATGCTACGGGTAAGACAACACTGAAGGATGCTTTCCTGTGGCTGTTCTTTGGTAAAGACAGCACAGATCGCAAAGATTTTGAGATCAAAACCCTGGACGCTAACAATCAACCTTATCATAAACTGGATCACGAAGTGGAAGCATTGATCCGGGTGGATGATAATCTGCTCATCATCCGTAGGACCATGCGAGAGAAGTGGGTGAAGAAACGTGGCGAACAGGATGCTATTTTCTCTGGCCATGAGACCGCCTTCTTCTGGAACGATGTACCGATGAAGGAAGGAGAGTACCAGGCAAAGGTGGCCAGCGTGTTCAATGAAAACATCTTCAAGCTGATCACCAACACCGACTATTTCAATTCACTGAAGTGGCAGGACCGTCGCGGCGTGTTGATGCAAATGGCCGGCACCATTTCAAATGATGATGTTTTTAATACCATTCTTACTGCAGCCAACAAGGGAAATTTCACCGCGCTGATCAATGCACTCAACCAAAAGAAAACGGTTGATGATTTCAAAAAGGAAATCGTTGCCAAAAAGAAAAAGATCAAAGATGAGCTGGAGCAGCTGCCGGCACGTATCGATGAAGCAAACCGGTCCCTTCCGGAACAGATTGATTATTCTGTTATCGAGCAGTCAATACAAGCCACCAACGAAGTCCTGGAGAATGTGGAAGATCTTATTTCAAATAAGACCAAGGCTCAGAAGGAACGCCAGGAGGCTATCCTGACAAAAATCCGGGAGGTAGGAAAGTTACAGCAGCAAGCTCAGCAGATTGAATTCAGCGAACAGCAAAAGGCGAAGGAGCACAAGATCGAAAGAGAGAAAGCGATCCTTACTAAAAAATCAGAGCTACGTGCTAAGAATGATGAACGGTCGCGCTTGCTAGTTGACTATAGCACCGAAGAAAAGCGGAAGGCCGGATTGCAGCTAATAAAAGATGAGCTGGCTAAGAAGTGGCAAGCGATCAATGCGGAGCAATTGGTGTTTAACGAAAACGATTTCCATTGCCCGGCCTGTAAGAGAGCTTATGAAACCACCGACATCGATGCGAAAAAGGATGAGCTCACCAATAACTTCAATACTGATAAAACACGCCGGCTTACTGATGTAACGGAACGCGGGATGAAACAAGCCGATGATATCAGGATCATTGACGCCAACATGGGCACCATTCAAAACAAAGGCGTTGTTTTAAAATCAGAAATAGATCTGTTGCAAAATAATATCGCCATCCTGGAACAGGAACACAGCCGGATGTCACAGAATGAAGAAGTGGAAGTGAAAGAGGCGATCGCTACTAATACAGAGTATTTGGCGCTGCAGGAAACGATCACGCTTCGCAATGAAGAGATCAATGCCAAACAGCCGGAAGATAACAACGCCGAGTTGATTACTCGTAAAAAAGAGCTTCAATTAAAAATTGATGAACTGAAAAGTCAGTTGGCCGGCAAAGCGCAGCGGGAAAAGACACTGGCGCGTATCACCGAATTAAAAGAACAGGAATCTAAGATGGCACAGGAGCTGGCCACCCTGGAAGGTGTTGAATTCAGCATCGAGCAATTCGTGAAAGCTAAAATGGATGAGCTGGAAAACCGGATCAATGGCCGATTTAAGATCGTTCGCTTCAAAATGTTTGAAGAACAAATCAACGGTGGGAGGATAGAAGCCTGCACCACCCTGATCAACGGTGTGCCATATAGTGATGCCAACACTGCCGCCAGGATCCAGGCTGGCCTTGATATCATCAACACGCTTTCGGATCATTATGAAACCTACGGTCCGGTATGGGTGGATAACCGCGAGAGTGTGATCAGGCTTCCAGAAACAAAATCCCAGCTGATCAATCTTATCGTATCGGAAAAATATAAGAAGCTGACTGTACTGCCCAGTGAAGAAATGGCAATGGCTTAAACATTATTTATTAAAATATTCAACTAAAATAAAATGACTACTCAAACTCATAATAACGGCGCCGCGACTAACCTTCCTGCAGAAAGGAAGCAGACAAAATCTGAGCTGATGCTTTCCTTCTTTGAAAAGGATACTGTAAGAACACAGCTAAAAAACGCTATGCAGGATAATGCCGATTCATTTATCGCTTCGGTAATTGATTTATACACAGGCGATGACACGCTTCAAAATTGCCACCCGGAACTAGTAGGAATGCAGGCGCTAAAAGCAGCCGTGCTGAAATTGCCAATCATAAAGGCGCTTGGCTTTGCCTATATCGTGCCCTTTAAGAAAGACGGCAAACAGATCCCACAATTCATGATCGGCTACAAAGGGCTAATTCAGCTGGCCATCCGGACCAATCAATACAGGATCATTAATGCCGATGTGGTCTATGATGGTGAATACAGGTCTGCCAATAAGCTTACCGGTGAATTTGATCTTACCGGCCAGAAAAAGAGCGATGCTATCATCGGCTACTTTGCTCACTTCGAAACCAAAGAAGGCTTTTCGAAAACACTCTTCATGACAAAGGAAAGGGTAACGGCCCACGCTCAGAAGTATAGCAAATCATTCAACCAGAACTATTCTCCGTGGAAGACAGAATTCGATGCGATGGCCATTAAAACCGTTCTACGTGGATTAATCAGCCATTGGGGTATCATGTCAACAGAAATGCAAACAGCTATCACCGATGATGACCGGGACGTCGCTGAAAGAACTCTCCAGGAAATAAAGACCAATGCCAACAAAAAGGATATGTCGTTTGATGCTGTAGATGAAGCTGACCAGGTGAATGAAGATCAAAATCAAAACACAAACAACGGGCAACACGCAACAGCTCCCTTCTAAATGCAACTAACCATCATCAATAGCAATTCTTCTGGCAATGCTTACGTGCTGCATAATGAGTACGAAGCTTTGCTGATTGAGTGTGGTGTACGATTTGACCAGATCAAACAGGCACTCAACTACAACCTGAAGAAGGTGGTTGGGTGCCTTATCACACACGAGCATAAAGACCATTGTAAAGCCGTGACGGATGTGATGGCCGCCGGCATCAATGTGTTTTCCACGTTCGGTTCGCTCAATGCTATGGGTGTTTCGATCAGTCACCGGGCCAATGCGATCACACCAGGTCAGTCTTTTCTTATTGGAGAATTCAAGATCCTTCCTTTCTCGGTGAAGCACGACTGTGCGGATCCCGTCGGCTTCCTGATCAATCATAAAGAAACAGGCAATGTACTATTCCTGACGGACAGCTACTACTGTGAGTACACATTCAAGGGACTGAACAATATTATCATTGAAGCTAACTATTGCCAAAGCATTCTGGATAAACGCCTCGAGGATGGCACAAACCCATTGTTCCTTCGGGACCGGGTGATCACCAGCCATATGAGCCTGGCGACATGCAAGGAGACGCTAAAAGCAAACAACCTGGCAGAAGTCAACAATGTGGTGCTGATTCATCTGAGCGATGGTAACAGCGACGCGAAGCGGTTCAAACGTGAAGTTCAGGAAGCCACCGGGAAAACCGTGCATGTAGCTGAACCTGGATTAACAATTGAATTCAATAAACAACCTTTTTAAAAACTAACAATGGAAAATCTTCAAGTAACCAAAAGCAACGCCTTAACGGCTTATAATAATGGCGATGTAACTATAAAGAAAGCGCTCAGTGATCTTTTTGGAAAAGAAGTCTTTACACCAAAAAACATTATGGAGCAGGTTAAAACAGCCGATGATGCCTTTGCTATCAAAGGTATCTCGATCGGTAGCATCGTGAATGATAATGACACGACCGACGAAATAGCCTACAAGATTTTAAAAGTAATTGTTGAAGTATTAAATGAAGGCTGGGTTCCTGACTGGAAAAACTCCAACCAGTACAAATACTATCCATGGTTTGACTTGTCTTCGGGTTCCGGCCTGTCGTTCGGCGACGTTGACCCGTACTCGATTTCGACTGTCGGCTCTCGCCTTTGCTTTAAAAGTAGTGAGCTCGCCGTATATGCCGGGAAGCAATTCATAAAAGAGTACACTGATTTTTTCATCATAAAATAATGTCCATGTCGAAAATCAAAACATTTGAAGCTGCTTGCAAGTTTCTAAAACTGGACCCGGATAAGGTTCTACCTAAAGTTACGGGCGTGCCTAAGCATCACCAGGAAGCAATTGTAGCACATGCTAAGCTGGTGATCATTGCTGAAGCATTAAATACTGAAGCGAATGACGGCAAACCGTGGAAACCGGATTGGACTAATGGTAATTGGGATAAATACTATCCATGGTTTGACTTGTCTTCGGGTTCCTGCCTGTCGTGCGGCGACTTCGATCTCCGGATCTCGGCTTCGTATGTCGGCTCTCGCCTTTGCTTTAAAACTGCGGAGTTGGCAAAGTATGCGGGAAAACAGTTCTTGAAATTATATGAACAATATTTCCTGCTGAAAAAGTAGGAATGGGTGGTGTGCTGCTAGAGCGGCCTTCTTCAGGTTCCAGCCTGTCGTACAACGACTACGATAACCAGAACTCGAATTCGAATGTCAGCTCTCACCTATGCTGAATTTAAGTAGCGGCGCAGACCCTGCCTCTTGGCAAAAGATAACTAATTAACAAAATTCATTGGTAGGGTAACCGAAGGTGAGTTTTTAAAGCAAAGCGCCGAAGTGAGACGAATTAAAAATCTATATCAGGAAATCTGCAGCATGAAAAACCTGTTGCTTGCAGATGAAAAAGCCAGAAAAGGTAAAGCCTGGCAATACGGCGTTCGGATCCATGAGAAAAACAGGGATGGGAATCTACTCGTATTGCAGGACCAGTTACTCAACAAAACATATAAAACTTCCCACTACACCACTTTCAAGGTTTATGAACCAAAGGAAAGGGAAGTATTTCGCCTTCCATATTATCCTGACAGGATCACCCATCACGCTATAATGAATCTGATGGAACCCGTGTTTGTCTCAGTCTTTACCGCCGACACATATAGCTGTATTAAGAAGCGTGGAATTCATGCAGCCGCGTATGCCGTTAAAAAAGCTTTGCGGGACGTACCTGGCAGCCAATATTGCCTGAAACTTGACATAACGAAATTTTACCCAAATATTGATCACGATGTCTTAAAGCAGCTGTTGAGAAGGAAAATAAAGGACCAAGATCTTCTTTGGCTACTGGACGAGATCATTGATAGCGCACCCGGGCTTCCGATCGGCAACTATCTCAGCCAATACCTGGCAAATTTCTATCTCACTTATTTTGATCATTGGATAAAGGAGCAGCTGCAGGTGAAGTATTACTTCCGTTATGCTGATGACCTCGTGATATTGTCTGGTAATAAAGAAATCTTACACATGGTGTTTGACAGGATCAGTGAATACATGAGCGATCGGTTAAAGCTTCAGGTGAAATCCAACTGGCAAATATTCCCGGTTGATGCCAGGGGAATTGATTTTGTCGGATATCGGTTCTGGCATACTCATACTCTTCTCCGGAAAACAATTAAGAAAAACTTTGCCAGGATGGTCCATATGAACCGAAACGATGCGTCGATCGCTTCTTACTTGGGTTGGGCGAAACATTGCAACAGTAATCATTTAATAAAAACATTATTACATGAAGCGGTTTAAGGAATTGGGTATTGCCGCACCGGCGAAAGGATTTGTTGGTGATAAAATAAAGATCGCCAGGATACTCAACAAGGAAGTAATGGTGGAGGCCTTTAAGATTGAAGCATCAAAGTTCCCGGATAAAGGATCCGGGCAGCGTCTATGCCTGCAGCTGATGGTGGATGGCGAGAAGAGGATCCTGTTTACCAGCTCCGGTTTTATGATGGAGATGATAAAGAAAGTGCCGGCGGAACATTTCCCGTTCTTAACAACCATCTGTGAGATTAATGAGCATTACGAGTTTTCTTAAAATAAATATTCAACTATAAAAACGCAACCAATGTCAGAGTCACTAACACCCACGATCGTAAAGCAAAACTTACGGGTGGATCTATCGGCAAAAGAGGTCCACGATTATTCCATTCAGCTGGCCAACGAAAATAAAAAAGTCGTGTCCATTGAAGAAGAAAAGAAATCGATCATGTCGCAGTATAAAGCCAAGATAGATGAATCAAAAGCCCGCATTAACAAACTATCGGCTATTGTCACAGACGCCTTTGAAATGAGGGATATAGAATGTGAAATAGAATACAACAAGCCGGAGCACGGGAAGAAAACCATTATCCGGAGAGACATCAACAAGGTGCACGCCATAGAAAAAATGGATGATCATGAGCATAATCTTTTTACACAAGTGGATGATGATGACACCAGCGATTTGTTGAACGCTGAACTGGAAAAGCTGAGTGGGAATGGAAAATCAGGAAGAAAAAGCCGTAGGAAATTTTAATTCTTAGATTCTGTGAAATCAATACATAAGATTACTAACCCCACCGTAACAGCTAAACGCACCTGCAGAGTTTGTGGCTGCACCGATGATGATTGCCGGCAATGCGTTGAAAAGACGGGATCCCCTTGCTATTGGGTAGATGAAGATCTCTGCAGCGCCTGTGTTGACCAGGAGAAGCCATCTATTATGCTCGGCAATTCCGAAGTGCCGGTAGATCTCACCGACAAAGAATTTAATCAACTAAAAAATTTGATGGACAATAAATCTTCTTCATCCCAAAATAATAATGCTATGTCACAACATCAACTACTATTTGTAAAGCTATCCGATATCAACGCTTCTGAAACCAATCACCTGCAGCGCGACAAGTGGGAGCTGGAGGAAACTGCTTTAAAAGAGCTGGCAGAAAGTATTTCACAGAAAGGGGTAATACAACCGATCATGCTTCGCCCTAATGGCAAGGCCGGTAAGTACTTCCTGGTCTGCGGGGAGAGGCGCTTCCAGGCATCCCTACTGGCGAAGCAAACCGATATCCCGGCATTCATAAAAACCATGACGGAAGATGAAGCCTTTGAGCTGCAGATCACCGAGAACCTGCAACGCAAAGATGTGCATCCTATTAAGGAAGCTCAGGCCTACAAGGCGCTGATCGATGCGAACCCGGAAAAGAATACTATAAAGGAGTTGTCTTTACGATTCGGAAAGTCGGAGGCTTACATCACACAGCGCCTGGCATTTAATAATCTCATTCCTGAAATGAAGAAAGAATTCGCAGAAGGAAAGATGCTGATCGGTCACGCTCAACTATTCTGCCGGCTGCAGCCAGATGATCAGAAGGTGGCTTTCAAAGAATGCCGCGAATTTGGTTTTGGTAGTGATAAAAGAGAATACGAAACGATCGAAACGGTTGAATCTTGGATTGATGATGAAATCATGCATGTATTATCCGAAGCTCCATTTGATAAGAAGGATCCGAACCTGGTACCCAAAGCTGGCCCATGCACCACATGCCCGAAGCAATCAGGAGGTAATTTATTATTCACTGATATCAAAGAGAAGGATCGTTGTTTTGATGGCAAATGTTATGCATCCAAGAAATTGGCCCACACGATTAACCAAATTAACAAACTCGTTCTCACTGAACCGGCGATGCCTGTAGTTAAGGGTTGGAGTAATGATAAATTGGATCCCTCGGTTGATAAATTACTAAAGGATAATAAGATTAAATCACTAGTGAAATACAACGACTGGGATGAAGCAAATAAAAAGGACAAGGGATCCACGATGGCGCTTGTTATTAGTGGCCATGACCTGGGTAAGATCATAGGCATCAAATTCAAAGAAACGGAAAAAGCAAAAGCTGCAAAGGCTGCAGCTGCGGAGTCCGATAAAGAAGTGCTGACGGCTTCAGCGATCGACCAGCAGGTCGCCGGCATTAAGGACAGAAAGAAACGATCGGAAGAACTGGATGCTGATAAAGTACATCACCGTATCACCGAAACGCTGAAGGACCTGAGACCTTACAAAGAGAAATATACCGGAGGCCTTGATCCGACAGAATACAATGCCCTGGTCTATCTCGCTTATGAGAATGCTGGCTATGATACACAGCATCTGGTGGACAAGGAGCTCAAATTAAAAGGTGGTCTATCATACCGCGACGAGAAAATAAAACTTGTAGAGAAGCTTTCGGAGGCTCCTGTTGAACTAAAGAACCTGATCATCCGGTCGGCGATCGCTAACCGATATATCGGACTTAATGTCTTACCAAGCCTGAAAAGTCCCGGATCCTGGCTGGTCCGGAAAATCGCTGAAACCTATCCCGGTGTGCCGATAAAGGAATATGAAAAGGAACAAAAGGTGATCAGTGATAAACGTGATGCTTCTGCGGCAAAAAGGATAGCTGACCTACTGAATAAAAAGAAGGAACTGAAACCCGCAAAGGCCAAACCAAAAAAAGCAGCTGCAAAGAAATGACCGATTGTAAACCTATTAAAGAATAAGATAGGCAATGCCTGATGAAAAACTTTTTAGTCCGCTGGAGATCCAACTTGTCCGTTCCTCGCTGGCCACCAAAACAGACCAGGAGATTGCTGATCTGGTGGAAACTAGTGTCGCGAATGTGCGGGAGCTAATCAACGAGATCACCGGTGGTAATTCGGATGAAAGATCCAGGGATGTCATTAAATACCAGGAGGAATGTCGGCAGGCTAAAAAGAAGAAGAAACCGGTAATTGATAGAGCCCCTTCTCATAAGCAACAACTGGTTGATAAAACCAAGGCCCGGCTGAAGGAAAGAAAGGACGCTGAAAATAAATGGGAGAAACAAAGAGCGATTAACAAAGTTCGGGAACACAGGAGAACTTATAAAACCCTTGAAATAGATATGACTAAAATGATATCGGTTAGGATGGATAAAAGGACTTGTGTGCTGGTAGAACGCCAATCGACTCAACAGGCTACGGATGCATTGATCGCTCAGGCTAAAGTGCAATTCGAACTCACCAAACGTAAAAACCCACTTTTCAATAAAGATCAAAACTAATATTTATGCAACACCAGGTATCCAAGATAAAAGTTTATTGTACGGAAAATTACAACCTGTTTAAAAAAGTTGATGGTAACCGCGGCCTCAATACCAAGAAGATTGAACGGATCATTTCAGAGATCGAATCCGGTAATGATGTCCTGGATCTGCATCCTGTTGTCGTAAAAGAAAATAAGACTTCTTTGGAGGTCCTCGATGGCCAGCACCGAATAGAAGTCGCTAAAAGGTTGAAGCGGCAGGTTCATTACGTGCTCAAAAAAGAAGCGATGAATCTTTACCAGGTGGCCAAGGTCAACAGCAATGTGGAAAAATGGAAGGCGGATGATTTTATTAAATGTTACATCGCTGCCGGCAACAACAACTACAAGCAGCTGGAAAAATTTCATCAGACCTATAATATATCTGTTGGCGTTTGCCTGACTATGCTGGACCAGGGAATTATTAATAACGACCAGGGTGCTACAGCAAACTTGTACAGGGATTTCGAAACCGGTGTTTTCGTTGTGAAAAAATATAAAGAAGCCGTTCAGCTGGTGGAGATATGCAAATCGTTTGAAGCCTTTGAAGGGTGGAACCACAGGAGTTTCATCCTTGCGATATCAAAAATAATCAGCTCAGATAAATGCGAGATGGATGTCCTGCTGAAAAAATTTAAGGCGGATCCCCGGCTTCTGCAAAAGCAGTCAGACTGGAGGAAATACCTGACCAACCTGGAAGAGATTTATAACATCGGCAATCATAAAAGGCGCGTGATCTTTTAATGGATCCGGACTATAAAATATTATATGAAAAGCTCTGCGATAAAGTGAAGCGGATGCGCAGCTGGCAGAAGCAGAAGGAACAGAGGATCCGGTATGGTATACTGCTCGGTAAGGATGACCATTTACGTATGCGCCGGCTCGAGCGGGAAGTGGACAATATTTTACTACTGGATGAAAAAGGAATGGTGGTGTTTCAAAAAGCAAATCATAAATAATGACAGAAAAACAAATCATCGAACGACTGATGCTGAAAGTGGAAGACGTCCGCAAGGCACAGCGGGATTATTTCAAGAACCGTATGGATGTGAGTAAGCGACTCAGCATCGCTAAGGAGAATGATCTGGATGAATATGTAAAGCAGCTGCGCCGGCAGGGATATACACCGGAGAGCCAGGCAGGATCCTCGCAACAGAATAAAATATTTTAACTGTATGAATTATTCAGAGAAATTGAAGGACCCAAGATGGCAGAAGAAACGGCTTGAGATTCTTGAGCGGGATGAATTTACATGTCAATCCTGTACTGATAAAGCTACTGAATTACATGTCCATCATATAAAATATACAGAAAACCCATGGGACGCTCCTCCAGCTGATCTAATCACTTATTGCAAATATTGTCACCTGATCCATGAAACTATAAAAAAGAAATATCCGGGAACTAAGGTCATACGGATTATCAAAAGGTCGTATGTCTCAACGGTGTTTATCCCTTTCTCTGTATTATTAGATTATGAGCAAGAAAATAAGCATAGGATTCTAGCTATCTTTTTCTGCTCATACCAGGATGGTCGAATAGATTACGATTTTTTAGTTGATTTTAAAGGATTACTTAAAGAAGTCTCAGATATATCAGAATATATATTTGATCATTACATAGATCTTAATAAAGATAACCACCTGCCAGATATGTACAAAAATTGGAAAACTTGGCCAGTAAATGACGATCTACCATTCAAATAACTATGGGAAAACGATTTAGAGAAACCAATATCAGCCGGGAAGCCTGGTACCGAAAACTATCGCCAGTATATAAATGCGCCTGGAATTTTTTGTGCGACGAATGCGATGTGGCTGGCGTCTGGTCTATTGACGATGATGCGCTTGTATTTTTTGTTGGCGAACATATCGACCTGAAACAGTTTATGGCGGCTGTTAACTCAGATAAGATCAGGGTTGAGTATTATGGGAAGGATAAGTTATTTATTCCGGGATTTATTGAGTTCCAGTATGGCCAACTCAGCGAACATTGCAAGCCTCACCAGAAAATAATATCTCTTCTTAAAAAGTATCAATTATTGGAAAGGGTGTGCAAACCCTATACAAAGGGTATGGATACCCTACAGGAAGAAGAAGAGGATAAGGAAGAAGAAAAGGAAGGGGAAACAGAAAAGTTGGCGTCAGTTAAAAAAATAAAATTGTTAACCCCAAGGCTATCCATTGATGATCCAGATCCGGTCCTGAAAACAGAATACGACGGTATTATCACGGAAGTTAATAACGGTTTGGATATAAAGCAGTCGTGGATTAAAATAAAGGATTTTATCGACCAGAAGAAACCGCATTTTGTGGAACCGTTTGTTGACGTTTGGAACATTTTCGCCACCCACAATAACTTAACAAAGGTTAATTCGATTACGCCGAAGCGTAGAACCAAATTTAAAGTTAGAATTCGTGAGCCTGAGTTTGAATTTATTAAAATTCTTGATGCCATCAGGAGGAATGATTTCTACCTCGGCAAGGGAAATTCAGATTGGAAGGTTGATTTTGATTTCATAATTCATTCCCAGGATAACTACATAAAAATCATAGAACGAAGAGCCTAATGCCAGATAGACCACGAAATAAGAAGCAGGATGTGGAAATGATGATATACGGAAAAATTCCTCCGCAGGCCCGGGACGTGGAGCAATCTATTCTCGGCGCGATCCTCCTTGAACGTGATGCATTTGACCGGGTGAATGATTTGTTACGGCCGGAATGTTTTTACGTGGAAGGCCATCAGCACATTTACGAATCCATGCAGCAGTTGAGCCGTACAAGTCAACCGATCGATGCGCACACGGTGATGGAAGAGCTTCGCAAACGCGAACAGCTGGAAATAGTTGGCGGACCATACTACGTCACACAACTGACCAACTTCGTCGTCAATAGCGCCCACACAGAAAAGCATTGCAAGATCGTCTATGAGAAATGGCTGAAGCGTGAAATGATTCGCCTGGGCGGCCAACTGGTCAGCGACGCGTATGAAGACAACACAGACGCTTTTGATTTACTGGATGATCTGGAAAGAAATTACCAAGCTATCACCAGCCAGATGGGCATGCAGACAATAACACCACTCGATGCCGAGCTGGTCCCGATCTTCAAACGCATCGCTGAGCTGCAGCAGCGCGATCAGCACATCACCGGTGTTCCATCCGGATATTATCCGCTGGATAAAATCACCCATGGCTGGCAGCCGACAGATCTCATTATCCTGGCAGCAAGACCATCAGTAGGTAAGACAGCGTTCGCACTCAACCTGGCACGTAATGCTGCACGCACGGCGCTGCGCGATCGCCCAGCGGTTAAAGTCGGAATGTTTTCTCTGGAAATGAGCAAGCAGCAGCTGGTGGAAAGAATGCTGGCATGCGAAAGTGATACCTGGCTATCCAAGATAAAAACAGGCCAGCTGGAAAAAGAGCACCTGCAGCGGCTCTACCAATACGGTATTCAACCGCTGGCTGGTCTGGGAATTTACCTGGATGATACTGGTGCATTAAATGTCTATCAGCTGCGTAGTAAGTGTCGGTATATGATCCGGAAGTTTGGTGTCAAGCTAATCATCATCGACTACCTGCAGCTGATGTCAGGTGTGGAGGACCGTAAGATTAACAACCGGGAGCAGGAGATCAGTAACATCAGCCGCAACCTAAAATTATTGGCCAAAGAATTGAGTGTGCCAATAATAGCATTGAGCCAGCTGAGCCGGGATGTTGAAAAAAGAAAAGGCGAAAATCCACGTCCACGTTTAAGCGATCTCCGGGACAGTGGCGCATTAGAACAGGATGCAGATATGGTGATGTTTTTATATCGTCAGGAAGCGATGGATGAAACTCTCAAAGGACAGATCCTTTTATCGATCACTAAGAACAGGCACGGTGCACTTGCGCAGGATGATGAGGCGATAAAGTTTCGTGCGGATCTGCCAACACAAAAATTCTCCATATGGCTGGATGATCCTTTATCGATAACACAGTCGGCCGGCATACCCGGTGGGAATTGGAGGCCTGTTAAAACAGAAAACCAGGGACTTCCTTTTGCGAATGATTAGCAATTTTAATATAAACCAAAGCGCATGAAAATAATAAACGCACCGGTAAAGTCATACATCCGTAAATGGGCCGGGAAAAAGTCGCCAATTGAAATGGCAGTTGATCTGGATGTCAGTAAAAGCCTGATTGTTTCACACGCATCCAGGATGAACATTAGCCTGCAGAAGAAGGACATTATCAAATCAAACAAGCTGATTGATAAAATAATTACCCAGCATCATAAAGAAATGACGCCAAGAGAAATGGCAGCCCTGGCAAATGTCGGCATACATCGGATCAGGCACCGAGGGTACAAGCGCGGAATTGAATTCGTAAGGGAAGTGGCGCCACCGGTAAAAAAATTTATAAAAAAGGGTAATCGTCTTCTATTCGATGAAACTCATCACGAAAACTGGCTTATATGAGTAAATGGACCGAAAAACATCTCCTTGGATTGGTCCACGATCGCAAGATCAAAGGATATCATATTCCGCAAAGGCAGAAAAATTATTCCGGAAATCAGCAAATAAATATTCCACGGGAAAAGCCAAAAGGCCTGGTATGGCTGGAATGGAACCTGTTGTATTGGGGTAATGAACGATCACTGCAGCTGGAGCAGGAACATCAGTTTGACCAGCAAAGAAAGTGGCGGTTTGATTTTGCTTTTCCAGCTATTAAGATCGCCGTAGAATATGAAGGCGGAATTTTTATGGACCGCAGTGGACACAATTCCCACACCGGAATCCAACGCGATATCGATAAGTATAACCGGGCCCAGGCGCTTGGGTGGAAGGTGATCCGGTGCTCGGCGAAGGATTATACGACGGTACCGAGAACTTTAAATGATCTCGTGAAATGAAAACGATAGAGCAACAAATGTCGGATAAGTGCATTCATTTCAATGGGATAATGAATGAATGTTGCAAGGCGGGGATAAAATATGCAGACGTAAGATCAATCGATAAGCCGTACAGATTCCCTTGTTTGAAACAGGGAGGTTCATGCGCCAATAGTCAATTCAGGACACCAGAAGAAGTTGAAAAGAGAATAGCAGAAATGGAGGACAATAGTATCAAAGTTTTAGGCGCCTATTTGAAAGTGAAAGATCACAGTGAAAAGACAAAACAGGATCATGGCAAATTACCGTGTGAATGTGGCGGGGAATTACATTACGCTGTTGCTCAGGGAAACGGGCATATCCGCGTGAAGTGTTCAGTTTGCGATATTGCATTTATGGAATAAAAAATTATAATCATGACAGCATCATTCACAGGAATTTCAAAAGTAACGCTGGAGCCAAATCCTGATGGAAAAAGCAGCCGGCATATCGCTACAGACTTCAGGCTCGAGGTTTCAAAGAATCAGGAGAAAAAGATATTTCTTGATTTTAATGACCGTCCAAAAAAAGAAGGAATAAAACCGTTAACGATCGCTTTTATCCACGGTCTTGTTGGTAATATTCACCTGGCCCACGAGAAAGGTTGGTGGGACAGCGCTGAACACCTTAGATATATCATTGATGAACTGACAAGGGGATTTGCCTCCGTTGCTAAAACAAGCGAAGGCGAAATGTAATTTCCCGGCTATATAATTTTAAAGAGTTGAAGAAGATTGTAAATAAAGGCGAGGACACCGGCAACAGCAGCAAGCCACCAGTATTTATTTTTCCGTCTTATTTCTATGATCTGTTGTTGAAGCAATGTCAGGCTCAAGTCTTCCTTAATATTTTCCTTTTCTTTTTTGGCGTCCAGTTTTTTTACAAATTCAGCAATACCAGACTTAGCTACTTCCCTTCCCTCAGTCGTGCATATGTAATTCTCATTGTGGGTTTTTACAATAAGGCTGTTATTTACAAGAAAATCAAATCCTTCTCGTATGGCGACTTTATTATCCTGCCAATGGGTATCCATTTTAATCAGGGTAACATAATTGTTGACCCCAGGATAAAGTTCAGCGAGATGTTTCAGGATATTATCAGCAAAATCAATCCAGGTAGAAGACATATTTTTTTTAAACAAGTTATAATTTTTACGTGAAAGAAATACCAATCCTATTCAGCACCGCGATGTGTCAGGCTCTGATTGCCGGTAGGAAAACAATGACCAGGCGGATGGTAAAGGGCACACCTCTTAAATGGCTGGATGACTTTACTTCAGAGTATGTAGCCATGCCGGAGAATAGTCTATGTCCCTACGGAAAGCCGGGGGATCTCCTTTGGGTAAGGGAAAGCTGTCTGTTTCTGCAATCGCAACCAAAGTCCGGATGGATATACAGGGCAGATGGTCACGACGATATTGACGAAGCATTGAAGCGGGAACGCTACCGGTGGCGGCCATCAATCCACATGCCAAAAGTAGCAGCACGTATCTGGCTGGAAGTAACCGATGTCAAAGTGGAACGGCTGCAACAAATTAGTAAGGAGGAAGCGATCGCGGAAGGCATCCTACACGACGAGATTGGGTTCAAAGACTATGATATGGCAATGGCAAAGGGATATGGGCATCCTGATTATGATTATCAACACGTTCAAGATGCGAAATTATCATTCAAATCGCTGTGGCAATCAATAAATGGTTGGGAAAGTTGGAATATCAATCCTTGGGTATGGTGTGTGTCGTTCAAAGTGCTCAGTACGACAGGGAAGCCACAACTAAAAGTATAAATTGACAACCAGGTTAACGAATCCTAAAGGTTGGCGTGACAACGATCGTTGTCATAAGCCATGAGTTATAATGAGATAGCTATTATCAACACCACGTGACAAAATTCTGCAAGCAAGAATTTTGTTTTTATGGCTCAGTAGCCATAATATTGAGTTTAGAAAAGTGGAGCTGGAGGGAGTCGAACCCTAAAGGTGACCCGCGCCAACGAGCACTGCGACCTCTCGCACCAGCCCCGCTAATCAACCCAAAAGTCGCATCACACGTGAATGCGGCTTTTGTCATTTGCAATAATATCTAATAGGCTTTTATATTTCTTTATTCAAATATTAACAATGTGTGGATAAGAGGATTTGACATGATGTAAATCATTGCACGGCAATTATTAATGATTTTTTTCACATTTGGATAAGTTTAACACATTTTCACATTATTCTGTGCATTTCCCTCGCTTCTATTTCACCACATTCAAAGCCGCCGGAACGTTTGTAACTAACGCCATAAATCCCACTTTCTCCCACTTATTGACATTGTAAAAATTACATTGTAATTAAAATAATTACATTTGGGTTATCTATGGGAGGCCGGACAATCGGACACAATAAAAAAGGGAAAAGATCAAAAGAGAAGCAACAGGCTGATTTTTTGGCTCGATTTTCCACCTTAGCATCGGTTTCAAAGGCTTGTAAATTATCAAGGGTACCACGATCAAATATTTACGATTGGTTAAAAATCGATACACAGTTTAAACAATTGTACGATTTAACCGCCGACCAAGCTTTGGGTGCACTAGAAGATGAAGCCGTTCGGAGGGCTTTCGAGGGAACAAACAGGCCTGTTTTTCAAGGTGGCAAGAAGGTGGGTTTGATAAGAGAATACTCAGATACACTTTTGATCGTGCTTCTTAAAGCCAGGGCTCCAGAAAAATATAAGGATCGTATGTATCAGGAACTTACTGGAAAGGGAGGCGGACCAGTGGCCACCGAATTAAAGATCATCAATATTGCTTCAAAAGTTCCTTTAGCCCAGTCCGAAGAAGAAATCAAGTAAATGCTTCAGACAACTATTGTTTACGATAGTAATCTACATTCAAAGAAGAAAAAGAATGTAAATCAAGGCGGAACAAGCTCGGGGAAAACATATAGCATACTACAGGTGCTTTTTATCCTGGCAATTAAGGATCCCGGATGTATTATCACTGTAGCCGGTCAGGATATACCCAACTTAAAAAAAGGGGCCATCAGGGATGCTCACAGGATCGTTCAATCATCAAAGACAATTGAAAGTCACATACTATCTTACAATAAATCAGACCGCATTTATGAGTTTAAGAATGGCAGCATCATAGAATTCAACTCATACGATGATGAACAGGATGCGAGAAGCGGTAAACGTGACTACCTGTTTGTGAATGAGGCAAATGGTATCAGTTATGAAATTTACTTCCAATTATCAATCCGAACCAAAAAGAAAGAATTCCTCGACTATAATCCTACGGCTAAGTTTTGGGTGCATGAAAAGCTTATTGGTAATCCAGAAGTAGCGCTGTTTATTTCTGATCACCGCCACAATCCCTTCCTTTCCGCGGAGCAGCATCATGAAATAGAAAATATACCAGATGAAGAACTATGGAAGGTTTATGCCAGAGGGATGACCGGAAAGATCAAAGGGCTGATCTATCCTAACTTTAAAATCATTGATGAATTCCCTTATATCCTTCCTTCGGTCTTTGGCCTGGACTTCGGATTCAACCACAAAACAGCGCTGATCGAAGTGGCTAAGGACTCGGACCGGTTGTTTTGGCACGAATTGATTTACCTGACGGAGCTCACCATCGGGGACCTGATCCAATTAATGAAGGAATTGAACCTGGGAAGAAAAAAGATTTATGCCGATCATGCCGCTGCCGATAAAATTGAAGATTTGAAAAGGGCGGGGTTTAATGTTCATAAGGCCGATAAGGATGTTCTGAACGGGATTGACTTTGTAAAGCGAAATCAATTATACATCACCAAAGGATCCACCGGGCTGCGCAAAGAAGCGATCGCCTACAAATGGAAAGAAAAGGATGGTGCGCAGCTAGATGAACCAATAAAGTTTAACGATGATGGAATGGATGCTGGCCGGTACGGCAGCTATAGTCATTTCAGAAAGCAAGGCCAGGTGGTTGTCGGAACAGGCGGCGGACCGGATCCAAACGATTTCAACGATGATCTTGCTAATTATAATCCTCTCGATTACATATAAAAAACAAGCCCACCGATAAAGATCGGCAGGCTGTAAATACTTAGTTAATCAGAAATCGTTTAAAACTGTTCTGCACACAATGTAATTAAAATAATACTCTTTGTAGTGAAATAATTTCTACATTTGACAAACTCTTTCTCCCAATGCCTCAACCTGTGCAAGACTCTTTGGCACTCATTCAACAGTGCCAAAAGGATGTAAACCAACTGCTAACCGGCCCAAAATTCTCAATGATTTTAGTGGAAGTCAATACTCGATTTGAGTTCATTAAAACGAAACTAAATCTAACAAAGGCAACGCTGGAACCGGAAACCCTGGAAAAAATTAACAGCACAAAAAGGTTTCAACCAATAACCCATATCAAGGGCAAACTAATTGAACGGCCAAAACATACCAAACGCGAAGCAATAGCAGCTGATATGCCTTACGTGGCCATCCTGCGGGAGAAAGGACAGAAGTTGTACGACAATTTCGTGGATATGAAGCCTGACGTTATCCTGCGGGATTTCCGGTCAAAGGAAGGCCAGGACGTGATCAGGACCGTGGCTAAGATGGCAGGCCTGGAAGATTTTAAAGAGGCAAAGTTGACAGTTCCATATATGGAAGAAATAGCCCTGGCGATCATGGAAAAGGAAGACGGGAAGGAAAAGCAGGAGAAGTTTAAAGATGATCTGAATAAATCCAAAGTAACCGTTGGTAATCCTGACGAAGAAGAAACTACGCAACCGGCTGACACCGGGAAATCCAAAAATAATGCGGCCAAAGCAAAATGAGGGTAACCATAAATGATAAAGAAATTATCATTCCCTCTTCGCTGTCTGAAATAACCATTGGCCAGCGCATAGAATTTCACAACCAATACGGCCGGCAACTGGATGAAATGCTGGACAGCATCCAGCAGATGAAGGATGAATACTTTA
>Ga0184628_10000068_pt1 | contig 52672 bp, 49 predicted proteins | sample PLM4_5_b1_FD_133149 | JGI IMG/M metagenome (GOLD analysis project Ga0184628, IMG submission 133149) | Groundwater sediment microbial communities from an aquifer in East River, Colorado, USA - PLM4_5_b1 | ecosystem: Environmental > Terrestrial > Soil > Riparian zone | place: USA: East River...
AGTAAACGTCCTGCGCGGCGGCAGGTTGACTCTTGGCAGCGGCGGTTGCGCGCAGGCGCTCGCGCAGTTCGCGCTCGCTCACCGGCTCTTCGCCCCCGGGCAGGATCTTGTAGAAATCGAAACGCGGCTTCTCCGGCCCTTTGGCGGCGGCAGCGGTGGCAGGCACCTTCGGCGGGACCGGCGCCGTGGCCGGTGCGGTGCCGCTTTGTGGCATGCCGGCCAGGGCCGGCGGCTTGCCGGCGGACTTGGCGTCCTCCGCCATCGGCTTCCTCGTCATGAACGGGATCGGTGTCTTGTTGAGGTACAGCGCGATGGCCAGCGCGATCACCAGGCCGGCCAGCAGCCCGACGAACATGCCGAGCAGAAAGCCGCCGCCGGTGACCTTGCGCGCAGTCGCGTGCGGTATCGCCGCCATCACATCCTTTCCGGGGCGCGCACGCCTAGCAGCGCGAGCCCGTTGGCGAGCACCTGGCGGACCGCGGCGCACAGCGCCAGACGCGCCCTGCGCACCGCCTCGTCCTCGACCAGAATGCGCTCGGCATTATAGTAGCTGTGGAACTCGCCCGCGAGTTCGCGCAGGTAGAACGCGACCGAGTGCGGCGCGTGCTCGCGCGCCGCCGTGGCGAGCAGTTCCGGGAATTCCGCCAGGCGTTGCATCAGTGCGGCTTCGCGCTCGCCGGCAAGGCTGTCAAGCGGCGCGTCGCCTAGCGACGACGCATCCCCGCCCCACTGCCGCAGCACGCTGCACACGCGGGCGTGCGCGTACTGCACGTAGTACACGGGGTTTTCCTCGGTCTGCTCGAGGGCGAGGTCCACGTCGAACACGAAGTCCGCGTCGGCGCGCCGCGACGCAAGGAAGAAGCGCACCGCGTCGCGGCCCACCCATTCGATCAGGTCGCGCACCGTGACGTAGGAGCCGGCGCGCTTGGAGATCTTCACCTCCTCGCTGCCGCGCACCACTTTCACCAGGTTGTGCAGCACGTAGTCCGGATAGCCGGCGGGAATGCCCAGGTTGAGCGCTTGCAGGCCGGCACGCACGCGTGTCACCGCGCTGTGGTGGTCGGTGCCCTGCACGTTGATCACCTTGCGGAAACCGCGCTGCCACTTGGTGACGTGATAGGCGACGTCGGGGACGAAGTAGGTGTAGCTGCCGTCGGACTTGCGCACCACTCGGTCCTTGTCGTCGCCGTAGCCGGTGGTGCGCAGCCATAGCGCGCCGTCCTGCTCGAAGGTCTTGCCGCTCGCGACCAGTGCCTTCACCACCGCGTCCACCTTGCCGTCGGTGTAAAGGCTCGACTCGAGGTAGTAGACGTCGAATTTCACGCCGAAGGCCTGCAGGTCGGCATCCTGTTCTTTGCGCAGCGCGGCGACCGCGAACTGGCGCACCGCATCGAGATCCCCGGGCTTGCCGCCGCTGGCTGCGTAGTCGCGCGCGATCTCCTCGATGTACTCGCCGCGGTAGCCGTCGGCCGGCCAACCGGCGTCCTCCGGCTTCACGCCTTTGGCGCGCGCCTGCACGGAGAGGGCGAGGTTGTTGATCTGGGCACCGGCGTCGTTGTAGTAGAACTCGCGGCTGACGGCGTGCCCTTGCGTTTCGAGCAGCGCGGCGATGGCGTCGCCGAGCGCGGCCTGGCGGCCGTGGCCGACGTGCAGTGGGCCGGTGGGGTTGGCGGAGACGAACTCCACCATTACTTTCTCTGCAAGCGGATCCTCTGCGCGGCCGTAATTCTCCCTCTGCTTGAGGATTTGACTGACGATCTTCTGTTTGGTCGACTTCTTGAGGCGAATATTGAGAAACCCTGCACCGGCCAATTCGAGCGGCTCGCTCAACCCGGACTTGGCGATGTTTTCGGCAGTGACTTGCCTCAGCTTCTCCGCAATTTCTCTCGGTGGTTTCGCGAGAATCTTTGCCAGTTGGAGTGGTGCAGAACTCGAATAGTCCCCATGTTCCGGCCTGCGGGGCTTTTCGAGCACCCCGTAGAACTTGATCGGCTCGGACGAAAGCTTCTGGACTCCCTCGTTGAGGATGCGTTCGAGCTCGGTTTTCGGATCGGAAGGCATTTGAGAGGGCGCGAATTATACGTTGGCGGCCGCAGGCGGGGTCTTGTCCTCGACGATGTTTCGGATCGTCTCGTAGGCGCCAGGACGCTGCTTCTTCAGCCGCGCGATTCCGCTCTCGAGCTTGGCCACCCAGGAGGCGCCGCGCCCGTGGGCGTCAGCATAGGCGTCTTGCAGTGAATCGAGGTCGGACTGGGCGAGCGCTTCAATCAGGTCCGCCGCCTGTTCGACGTCCTTGCGCGCCTTGGCGCGTTCGTGTTGCGGCCTGTTGCTGGCGACGATCAGCTTGTGCCAGCAAAGCCGCGCTGGGTTCGGGACATTGACCAGAATACCCGCTTCGAACGGAAGTACGGCTTTCATTGGCTCTGGCGTCAGGTACTCCATGTACGGCATGGGTTGCGCGGCCGTCCCGAGCTGCTCCATGTAGACCGACTTGCCGCTGCCGCCGCTGTCCGTAGTCAGAAATTGGACCATCAGATCGCCATCGCGCACCTTGAACGTCGTGGTCGGGCTGCGCGGATCGAGGCCTGGCACGGGAAAGAATCCTAGCTTGACGCGCTCCAGCACACTGCCGACGTTGATTGCCGCAGTGCCTGGCAGCAATGATTGTGGTGCAGGTCCTATTTGCAGGTCGATATCGCCCGTCAAAGCCGTACCAATGTCGGATCGAAATCCAAGCGTAATGACGCAGGCCACGTAGGCCGGCGTGCCGATGAGGATGGCACCAAGGTGGAACACGCCGGAATTCGCGAGCGTCTCGAGTGTCGAGACCAAGGGCTTGGGCCAGTGCGGGAAGCCCATGGCTCGGATTGCGGCGCAGAGCTCCCTTCGGCGGGCGATGTCCGGTTTGCGTGCCTTGCCGGCGGCCCTGCTTGATTCGATGACCTGGAGCAGTGCTGGCGTCTCGGGTCCGAGGTAGGTCTGCTTCATTCCCGTGGACTGGCGGTGCTGCAGGTACCAGTAGGTCTTCCTGCCGATCTTCTTCGAGACGAATGAGCGCGCGAGCTTCTCCATTGGGGCCGCAATGACGTCAGAAAGCACCCGCTGGAGCAGTTCCGCGTAGAGTGTTTGCGCCTGTAGATCGAGTCTTTGCATACTTATACTAGGTTATTAGAATGCTAGTATAAATATTATACTAAACAATTGCAACTGTAGTATAAGTCTCGCTTGAGCAACAATCGGCTTTAGTCGAACTCGATGGGGTCGACATCCAGGTGCCAGCGCACGCTGCGCGGGGCGGTGGCGAACAGGCGCTCGGTCCAGGAGGAGAGGAATCCCTGCAGCGCGGGACGCGAGGCGGACTGCACCAGCAATTGCGCGCGCTCCATGTCCGCACGGCGCGTGATGACATGCGGCACGGGATCGAAGACCCGCACTTCCGCGGGCACGGGCACCAGGTGCGCTGCATCCTCGAGGAAGCTCATCGCCACCGCCAGTTTGTCCGCTTCCGCGCGCAGCGCCGCCTCGTGCACGAAAGGCGGAAAGCCCGCCGCTTCGCGTTCGGCGAGCTGCGCCGCGGCGAAGGCGGCGAAGTCGTGGCTGGCGAGCGACGCGTAGAGCGGGTGCTGTGGATAGCGCGTCTGCACCAGCACTTCGCCCGGCTGTGCGCGCCGCCCCGCGCGGCCGGCGACCTGGGCGAGCGTCGCGTACAGGCGCTCGGCGGAGCGGTAGTCGGTGGAGAGGAGGGCGCCGTCGGCGTCGAGCACGCCGACCAACGTCAGCAGCGGAAAATCGTGTCCCTTGGCGAGCAGCTGGGTGCCGACCAGGATGTCGGCCTCGCCGCGGGTGATCCCTTCCAGGGTGCGCGAAAGCTCGCTGCGCCGGCGCGCGCTGTCGCGATCGATGCGCACGATGCGCGCTTGCGGAAACTGCGCCTCGAGCGTCTCCTCCACCCGTTGCGTGCCGCGGCCCATCGCTTTCAGGTCCACGTTGCCGCAGGTGGGGCAGGCGCGCGGGATGGCGCTCTCCGCACCGCAATGGTGGCAGCGCAGCCGCCGGCCGGGTTTGTGCAGCACCATGCGCGCGGTGCAGCGCTCGCAGCCCGCAGTCCAGCCGCAGCCGTGGCAGGCCAGCACCGGCGCGTAGCCGCGGCGGTTGATGAACACCAGGCTCTGCTCGCGCCGCGACAGCCTCTCGCCGATTGCCGCGATGAGTCCCGGCGCGAACCCGTTTTCTGCAGGTTGAACCTTCAGGTCGAGCATGCGCACCATCGGCAGCCGCGCGCCCGGCACGGCGCGATCCGGCAGCGAGATGCGCTCGTAGCGCCGGAGAAGCGCGTTGTGCCAGGTCTCGAGCGAAGGCGTGGCGGTGCCAAGCACCACCGGGCAGGCGGCGAACTTGGCGCGCATCACCGCGGCATCGCGCCCTGAGTAGCGCAGCCCTTCCTGCTGCTTGAAGGACGTATCGTGTTCCTCGTCCACCACTACCAGGGCGAGCCGCGGCAGGGGAGTGAGGGTGGCCAGGCGCGTCCCGAGAACGATGCTGGCTTCGCCCCGCGCCGCGGCCAGCCATGCCGCGGTGCGCGGGACATCCTGCAACGCACTGTGCAGCAGAACGATATGCGCCTCGGGAAAGGCGTAACGGAATCTCGCTTCCAGCTGCGGAGTGAGGCTGATCTCCGGCACCAGCACCAGCGCCTGGTCCCCTTTGTCGAGCACTCGTGCGATCAGGCGCAGGTAGACCTCGGTCTTGCCGCTTCCGGTGATGCCGTGCAGCAGGAACGGCTGGAAGCGCCCGAGCGCGCCGCCGATGCGCTCGATGGCCTGCGCCTGGTCGGCGGTTGGTGTGTGACTCGCGACGAAACGCGGCGACGCAGGCTGCGGCGAAGCAGCTTCGCGCACTTTCTTCGGCAACGCCTTCAGCGACTTCAGGCGCGGTGGCAATGCGCCGATCACCGTTTCCCCGAGCGGGCGCTGGTAATAGGCGGCGAGGAATCGCATCAGCTCGAGCCACTGGGGCGGCAGGCGAGGGGTTTCCGCGAGCACGCGGGACACCGGCTTGAGTTTGCCGGCCGCAATCGTGCTGCCCGCGCTCTCCTCGATCACCACGCCGACGCGCGCGCGCGTGCCGAAGGGCACCACCACGCGGTCGCCGGCGGCAACCTCGAGCGCGTCAGGCCGCGAATAGTCGAACAGCGTCGCGAGCGGAACGTCGAGTGCGACGCGCAGCACTTGCATCGTCAAAGAGTTATTTTTTCGAGTTGATCCGAAGCTTCGCGATTGCGCTGGTAACCCTTGCCGCGAAAAGGCATTTTTGTTTGTGCACAAGGGGTGTGGATAAAAATGTGAATAAGCTGGTCACGCCGGCGTCACACTCGGTACCCATACCCGGCCGGATTTCGGGAGTGTCGGTCTGTATGTATTTTTATATATTCCATTCAATGGGTTACAGCCTTCTGCGGACGAGATCGCAGCGCACTCCGGTCTTGTCGAGCGGGAGCGCCAATTTGTGCATAAGTCAAGCGTTTGTTTGAAGTGGCGCGCGCAGTTTCCGGCTGTAAGCGCGCACTTCGTCCACGAGCGCGGCAACGCTTTCGACAGGCGTTCGCGGCGCGATGCCATGGCCCAGATTGAAGACGTGGCCGGGTGCGCTGCCGAACGCGTCGAGCACGCGTCGAGCTTCCGCGCGTACGCGCTCCGGGGGTGCAAACAATACTGCGGGATCGAGATTGCCTTGCAACGCGATGCGCGAGCCAACGCGCGCGCGCGCCGCCGAGGCGTCCACCGTCCAATCGAGTCCGACCGCGTCGCAGCCGCTCGCCGCCATCGCTTCGAGCCACGCGCCTCCGCCCTTGGTGAACAGGATCGAGGGCACGCGGCGGCCCGCCGCTTCTTTCTTCAGCTGCGCAAAGACGCGGCGCGAATAGGCCAGCGAGAACTCCTCGTAGCCCGAATGGCTGAGTTGCCCGCCCCAGGTGTCGAAGATCATCACCGCCTGCGCGCCTGCTTCTATCTGCGCGTTGAGATAATCGGTGACCGCGCGCGCGTTGACCTCCAGGATGTGGTGCAGCAGGTCCGGGCGCGCGTAGAGCATGGTCTTCAGCGCGCGCCAGTCTTCGCTGCCCGAGCCTTCCACCATGTAGCAGGCAAGCGTGAACGGGCTGCCGGAAAACCCGATCAGCGGCACGCGGCCCCCCAGTGCCTTGCGGATCTCGCGCACTGCGTCGAGCACATAGCGCAGCCGGTCGGCGGGGTCCGGCGCGGCGAGCGAGCGGATGGCGGCCTCGTCGCGCAACGGCCGCTCGAAGCGCGGCCCTTCGCCCTCTGCGAAAAACAGACCGAGGCCCATGGCATCGGGGACGGTGAGGATGTCGGAGAACAGGATCGCCGCATCCAGCGGGAAGCGCTCCAGCGGCTGCAGGGTTACCTCGGTGGCAAACGCGGGCGACTTGGCGAGCGCGAGGAAGCTGCCGGCGCGGGCGCGCGTCGCGTTGTACTCCGGCAGGTAGCGCCCCGCCTGGCGCATGAGCCATACCGGGGTGTAGGGCGTCGGCTCGCGGGCGAGCGCGCGCAGCAGGAGGTCGTTGCTCAAACCAGTTTCCCGGTGATGTATTTCCACTCGGCCTCGCTCACCGGGGTGATGGAGAGCCGGTTGCCGGGCCGCAGCGTCCACATCTTTGCCAGCGCCTTGTGCGCCTTCAACTCGGCGATCGGAATCAGGCGCGTCTCTTTCAGCGCTCGCACGTCCACCAGCACCCAGCGCGGGGCGTCGCGCCGGGATTTCGGGTCGTAGTAGTCGTTCTTGCGGTCGAATTGCGTGGGGTCGGTGCGCGCGGCGGAAGCCACTTCCGCCAGGCCGGCGATGCCCGGCTGTTCGCAGCTCGAGTGGTAGAACAGCACGCCGTCGCCGATGCGCATCGAGTCGCGCATGGTGTTGCGCGACTGGTAGTTGCGCACCCCGGTCCAGGGCGTCAGGCGCCCCGGCGCGGCGAGTGCGTCGTCAATCGAGCACTCGTCGGGCTCGGACTTCATCAGCCAAAACTGCATGGGTGGAGTTCCCCGCACATGCCGGTGGGCTCTGCTCCCGAACCCTGCGCTTGCAAGGGCGGTCGCTTACCGGTCACCTCAGGTTCGTCCGGCACCCGAAGGAGGGACGATCGCAACAGTGACACTGGGTCCGCAACCTAAGGAAGCTATCGGTTCGGAAAATTAGAGCCCGGTCGAACACAGCAGGGAACAGAGAGCTAGAACAACTTCTCCTGCTTGGCGAGTGCCGCTTCCAGCTTCGCCTCGATATCGCCGATTCTACGCCGGGCCTCACCGACGTCAAAGCCTTCGCCCAGGCGCATTGACAGGAGTTCATGCGCGATGTTCAGGGCCGCCGTGACCGCGATGCGCTCGGTGCCGGCGACCTTGCCGGCTTTCTTGATCTCGGCCATCTTGCCGTCCAGGTAGGCGACCGCCTGCAGCAGGGCTTCGCGCTCGGAGTCGCCGCAGGCGACTGTGTAGTTGCGCCCGAGCACGCTGACCTCGATCGATTTCGCGGTTCCAGCCGCGCGCTTGTCGCTGGCGCTCACTCAGGCAGGCGCTGCAGCAACTGCTCGACTTTGGCGCGGGCGCCGTCGATCTTTTCGTTCAGGCGCTTGGCGTCGTTCTGCGCCACCGCCAGCTGCTGGCGCAGCGTGATGTTCTCCGCGCGCAGGCGCTCGCACAGTCCAACGAACTGCGCGACCTTGTCCTCGAGTGAATTGAACTCCGCCTCCACGCGGCACACTATCTTTCAATTTCGCCGCAGCGTCAAGAAGGTAGGGGAGGTTCTGAATGTGTTCGTTTAAGGCGCACGGCCTCCAGGATCCGGCACAACTCCTCCGCCCCGTCCAGCAGGCGCGGGGTATGCCGCTGCAGCAGCTCGGGCCGGATTGCATAAAGATTGTCATGGCGGGCTGCCGCGAGCGCCGGGAATGCCCGCCAATCGTCCAGCCAGGCGGGGCGCGCGCCGTCCGGCCCGCTCGCCACGATCGCCTCGGGGTCGGCGCGCAGCACCAGCTCACGGTCGATTTCCGGGGCGAGCGCCGGCAGCGCGGCCAGCACGTTCTCGCCGCCACATAGGCGCATCGCCTTGCTGATCACGTGGTTCCCGTTCACTGTGACGAGCGGCCGGTCCCAGACCTGGTAGAAAACGCGTACCCGCGGCCGATGGGCGTACACGCGCTCGATGCGTGCCGCGCGCTCGCGGAACGCCTTGGCGGCCGCACCCGCTGCGGCTTGCGTGCCCGCCAGCCGGCCGAGGGTTTCCATGGTGCGCGCGATGTCCTCCAGCTCGCGCGGCTCGGAGCGAAACACCGGGATGCCGAGCGCCGCGATACGCTCCACGGCACGCGCGCTGCCCGCGTTGGGCCAGGCGATCACCAGGTCGGGCCGCAGGGCGACCAGCGCTTCCAGGTCTATCGACGCCTCGCTGCCCACGCGCGGCAGCGCCTTCGCCTCGGGAGGGTAATCGCTGTACTCGAGCGCGCCGACCAGCCGCGCGCCCGCGCCGGCGGCGTACATCATTTCGGTGAGGTGGGGGGCCAGGCTTACCACGCGTTGCGCGGGCGCAGCGAGGGCCACGTAGCGCCCGTAGTCGTCGACGACGCGTGTCTGCGCTGGCGCTGTGCTGGCGGCGAGCAGCAGGGCAATGAGCATTGCGCGGGGCATGCCGGTTTGTATAATCCCTCGCGTAGCCAGCTGCAAGGTGTCTTCGCGGAGATTCCCTTCGCGACGATGAAACGGGAAACAGGTAAGCGGCCCTGCCGCGATTCCTGTACTGCCCCCGCAACGGTAAGCGAGTGGGTGCGTCACCCAGCCACTGTGGCGTGTCAAGCCACGGGAAGGCGGCGCACCCGGCGCGTGGTCCAGCGCCAGCTCGCGAGTCCGGAGACCGGCCTTGCGGTTGTTCTCAACCGCTTCACGGCGTCGGGGATGACGCCCAGGGAGGTCTCATGCGCTCCATGGCCGTCGCGCTGCTCGCTGCATTCGCGCTGCCGGGTTTCGCCCAGCTCGATGCCGTGATCATCAACGCCACGCGCTTTCCGGAGGAAGTGCAGCGCCTGCCGGCAAGTGTCACTGTGCTGACTGTCGAGGATATCCAGCAAAGCGCGGCGCGCACGCTGCCCGAATTGCTCACCGAGCAGGTGGGCATCACCATGAAGGACTTTTTCGGCAACAACGCCTCGTCCACCTCGGTGGACCTGCGCGGTTTCGGCGCCGCCGGCACGCAGAACACGCTGATCCTGGTGGATGGCCGGCGCGCGACGGACGTCGACCTCTCGGGCGTGCAGTGGGCGGCGATCCCGCTCGCTTCGGTGGAGCGCATCGAGATCCTGCGCGGCACGGGCGCGGTGCTCTACGGCGACGGCGCCACCGCCGGCGTGGTCAACATCATCACGCGCTCTCCCCTGCAGCAGGGCCGGCGTGCAGAAGTGCTCGGGAGCGTCGCCAGTTTCAACACCCTGGCGGGCCAGATCTATGGCAGCTACGCGACGGCCGGCTTCGGCATCAACGCGTCGTTATACGGCTACTCCTCCGACGGCTATCGCGAAAACAATCGCAACGAGCAGCTGAATTCCACCGCCAACCTGCGCTGGGGGTCCGGGGCGAGCCACTTCGACCTGCGCTTCGGTACGGACAGCCAGAACCTGCGGCTGCCGGGAGCACGCCGCGTGCAGCCTTCGATCGGCCTGGACGAGTACACGGCGGACCGGCGCGGCGCGCAGACGCCGCTCGACTGGTCGAGCCGCGACGGCCAGCGCGTCGGGATGAGCTTCGCCACCAGGCTGGGCGACGCGGAACTGGGCATCGGCGCCGACTGGCGCACCAAGTCCCAGCAGTCCTTCTTCGACCAGTCAGGTTTCCCGATCAGCCGGGACGATGCGCTGGATGTCGGTTCCTTCACGCCGCGCGTGCGCTTGCCCGTGACTATCGGCGGCATGCGCCATCGCTTCACTGTCGGCGCCGACTGGTATGCCTGGCGCTACGACTCGCTCCGCTCCGACCTGCCGCAGAACCTCGGCCAGCCGATCAACCACGTGCAGGTGGATCAGAACACGCGGGGCTGGTACCTGCAGGATGCAATCGAGCTCACCCCCGCCAGCCTGCTTACGCTCGGCTGGCGCGAGGAGCGCGTCAGGTACGAAGCGAGCGACGTGCTCGACCCCGCGGCGCCGGGCGCGGGTTTCGCCACGCAGGCGCCGCCCGCGAGCGAGGCGCAGCAGCAGCACGCCTGGGAGATCGGCCTGCGGCACGCCGTATCCGCCGGCACGTCGGTGATTGCGCGCGCGCAAAGGAGCTTTCGCTTCGTCAACGCGGACGAGATCTACGAAGACGACGCGACCTTCAGCAAGCAATTCCAGATCCTGCGGCCCCAGACTGCGCAGTCCTACGAAATGGGTGCCGAGTGGCGACGGCGGGGGCGATTTGCGCGCGCGACGCTGTTCCGCATGAACGTCGAGGACGAGATCCACCTCGATCCCTTCACCGCAGGCACCGGCAACACCAATCTGCCGCCGTCGCGGCGACAGGGCGTGGAATTGGAGACTGCCTGGCAGGCTTCGCCCGCGCTCAAGCTCACCGCGGGCTATGCCTATACCGACGCGAAATTCCTCGAAGGCACGCTCCCCGGCGGCCCCTTCGTCATTGGCTCCAACTTGAGCATCGCCGGCAAGCGCGTGCCGCTGGTGCCCGAGCACAAGCTCAACCTCGGGCTCGCCTGGGATTTTGCCGCGCGCACGCGCCTTTCCGCTGCACTCACCGCAGTGAGCGAGCAAACCATGGACAACGACGAGCCCAACACGCTCGGCGCGCAGATTCCGGCCTACGCGGTGCTGGACGTGAAGTTCGCGCGCGAGTTCGGCTGGGGGCGCGTCGCGGCGGCGATCAACAACCTCCTCAACGAGCAGTACTACACTTACGCCGTGCGCAGCCAGTTCACCGCGGACCGCTACGCGGTGTATCCCCTGCCCGGGCGCAGCTTCAGCTTTTCTGCGGAGCTGATGCTGGATTGAGTGCAGCGCCGAACAGGGCGCCGCCCAGCACCGCCCAGAGGTGGCCTTCGGTCATGTCCCAGAGAAAATCGCCGAACAGGCATCCGGTGGCGAACGCAACGACGAAGGCACGCGCGAGCTCGGCTTCGAGCTGCGGCAGCCGCGCAGCGCGCCGGAATACCGTCGCCAGCAACGCGATGAACAACAGCAGGCCCAGCGACCCCAGTTGCACAGCAAGCATGAGGTACTCGTTGTGCGGATGCTGGTTTGCACGGTCGTGCAGGAATGGCGGGTCGTTGACGGTGGCTTCGTAGAAAGCTTCGCCCCACGCTCCGGTGCCCGCCCCAAGGACTGGCCGCTGCACCAGCGACTCGAGCGAGCGCTTCGCGAAATGCAGGCGAGTGCCGATCGAAGTCTGGCCCGGAGCGTATTGCACCTGGTAGTCCCGCGCCTCCAGCACTGCCTGATCCACGCGCCGCTGGAACGCGGGCGCCCACTGCCACGCGGCGGCAAGCAGCAGCGCCAGGCCGATCGCCGAAGCGACGAGCCCTCGCAGCGACCAGCGGGCGTAGGCCAGCCAGAGCAACAGTACCGCCATGACGACGTAGCCTGTGCGCCCCTGGACGGCAAACCACGCGTTGACGGCGGCGAGCGCGGCCACCGTCACCATCGCCCAGCGCCGCCACCCGGACGTGCGCAGCGCGACGACGATTGCGCCGCCGGCGAGCAGGCTCATGATGAAGCCATGGGTGATGTGGTTCTTCAGCAGCACGGCGTTCTGCCGGTTTGAGAAGCCGCGCGAGTCGGAGTGCTGGTACATGCCGAGGAGGATCGCGTAGGACGCGACCAGTAACGCCAGCGCCGCGGCGAAGAACACCCACAGCAACCGCAGGCGCCAGCGCGCATCCGCGAACAGGAACATCGTGATGCCGAACAGCGCCAGTTCGCGGTACTTTGAGATCGCGCCCAGCGCGTCGGCCAGGGGCGCACGCGACCAGGCGATTCCCGCGCACAAGGCGGCCAGCAGCGCGCAGCCCATCGAGGCCGCCGGCTCGGCGGCAATCGCGCGCAATGTCGCGCGCCATTGGCCCGCGAGCACCCAGCAGAGGAGGGCCAGGGCGGTGAATACGTTGGTCGCGGCCGTGGAGAATGGCAGCGAGGCGGCGGTTACGAGCATGCAGGCGCGCGCTGCGTCCAGGAATTGGAATGTCACGAGCATGATTTGAACCGCAAAGCGGGCCTGGCGCAATTCGCTTTCGCGCGAAAGGTGCGCCGAGCGCGAGCGGCTACAATTCGCCCATGCCGGAGACGCAGAGCCAGAGCAGCCGCCAGCTGTACCTACGGCTGCTGTCCTACGTCCGGCCGCACGGCGGGATATTTGCGTTGGCCATGCTCGGGACGGTGGCGGCCGCCGCCACCGAGCCGCTGTTCCCGATGCTGATGAAGCCGCTGCTCGACGGCGGCTTCGCCGCGGGCCAGCAGCCGGCACTGCCGCCGCTCGCCTTCGCCGCGGCATTGGTGGTGATCTTCGTCCTGCGCGGCGCGCTCAGCTTCATCGGGCAATACTGCATGGCCTGGGTGGCGAATCGCGTGGTGCTCGACCTGCGCGCATCGATGTTCGAGCGGCTGGTGCGCTTCCCGACCCGCTATTACGACGACCAGAGCTCGGCCGCGCTGCTCTCCAAGGTGGCCTACGACGTGGCCAACGTCAGCGCGGCGGCGACCACCGCGCTCACAGTGCTGGTGCGCGACAGCATCGTCATCGCGGGCCTGTTCGCCTGGCTGTTGTATCTGAACTGGAAGCTGACCCTGATCGCGCTCGCCATCGCGCCGCCGGTGGCCTACTTCGTGCAGCTGCTGTCGCGGCGCCTGCGCCGGATGGCGCGCGGCTCGCAGCACGCGATGAGCGGCCTGGTGCATGTCCTGGAAGAGACCATCGAGTGCCACCGTGTGGTCAAGATCTTCGGCGGGCAGGACTACGAGGCGAAGCGCTTCGCGCACGCCAGCCGCACGCTGCGCGGATTCAACATGCGGCAGAAGGTGCCAGAGTCGCTCACCGCGCCGATCACGCATTTTCTCGCCGCCTGCGCGCTGTCGGTGATCGTGTACATCGCCCTGCAGGAATCGCTCGCCAGCCGCACCACGGTGGGCGAGTTCGTCTCTTTCATCACCGCGATGCTGATGCTGTTCGCGCCGATCAAGCACTTGACGGAGGTCAACGCGGCGCTGCAGCGTGGCTTGGCGGCGGCCGAAAGCGTGTTCGGCATGATCGACACGCCGGTCGAGGAAGACCGCGGCACAGTGGTGCTCGCGCGCGCGCGCGGCGAAATCACCTACGAGGGCGTGGGCTTCACCTACCCTTCGCGCACCGAGCCCGCGCTGCGCGACGTGGACCTGAAGGTGCGCCCGGGCGAGACGGTGGCGCTGGTGGGCCCGTCGGGCGGCGGCAAGACCACCCTGGTCAACCTGCTGCCCCGCTTCTACGCCCCGACCGCGGGCCGCATCACGCTCGACGGCCACGACATCCAGACGCTGACCCTGGAGGGTTTGCGCGGCAATATCGCGCTCGTTTCGCAGGAAGTGGTGCTGTTCAACGATTCCATCTACGCCAACATCGCCTACGGCCGCATGGGCGGGGCGAGCGAGAAGGAGGTGATCGCGGCGGCGGAGGCCGCGCACGCCATTGGCTTCATCCGCGAGACCCCCGAAGGCCTGAACACGCTGATCGGCGAGAACGGCCTGCGCCTTTCGGGCGGCCAGCGCCAGCGCCTGGCGATCGCGCGCGCCCTGCTCAAGAACGCGCCCGTGCTGATCCTCGACGAGGCGACCTCGGCGCTGGACACCGAATCCGAGCGCCAGGTGCAGGCGGCGTTGGAGACGCTGATGCGCGGGCGCACCACCATCGTCATCGCGCACCGGCTCTCGACCATCGAGCGCGCCGAGCGCATCGTGGTGCTGGAGCGCGGCCGCGTGGCGGAGTCGGGGCGCCACGCAGAATTGCTCGCGCGCGGCGGCCTCTACGCCAAGCTCTACCACCTGCAGTTCGCCGATCCAGCCGAAGCGGCGGCATAATCCCGCCATGCTCCTGGTCACCGGCGGCGCCGGCTTCATCGGCTCCAATTTCGTCCTCGCCGCCGTCGGGCAGGCGGGCGAGCCGGTCCTCAACCTCGACAAGCTCACCTACGCCGGCAGCATGAAGAACGTGGAGGCGCTGCGCGGGGATGCGCGCCACACATTCGTGCACGGCGACATCGCCGACCGGGCGCTGGTGCGCGGGCTGCTCGAACGCCACCGGCCGCGCGCCATCGTGCACTTCGCCGCCGAGAGCCACGTGGACCGCTCGATCGAGGGACCTGCCGAGTTCGTGCAGACCAACGTCGTCGGCACTTTCTGCCTGCTGGAGGAGGCGCGCGCCTACTGGTCCGCGCTCCCCGCGCAGGAGCGCGCGGCTTTCCGCTTCCTGCATGTGTCGACCGACGAGGTCTACGGCTCGCTCGGCCCCGACGATGCCGCGTTCAACGAGCAGACGCCTTACGCGCCGAACAGCCCCTACAGTGCCTCCAAGGCCGCCTCCGACCATCTCGTGCGGGCGTACCACCACACCTACGGCCTGCCGACGCTGGTGACGAATTGCTCCAACAATTACGGGCCGCACCAGTTTCCGGAGAAGCTGATCCCGCTCATGATCCACCAGGCACTCGCCGGCAAGCCGCTGCCGGTGTACGGCGACGGGCTCAACGTGCGCGACTGGCTCTATGTCGAGGACCATTGCACGGCGCTGGGCGAGGTGCTCGCGCGCGGCCGGCTGGGCGAGGTGTACAACATCGGTGGCAGCGCGGAGATGAGGAACATCGACCTGGTGAAGACGCTGTGCGCAGTGCTCGACGACGCCAAGCCGCGCACCGGTGGCACCTACGCGAGCCTGATCACCTTCGTGAAAGACCGCCCGGGCCATGACCGGCGCTACGCCATCGACTCGGGCAAGATCCAGCGCGAGCTGGGCTGGCGGCCGCGGGAGAGTTTCCAGTCGGGGCTGAAAAAGACCGTGCGCTGGTACCTGGAGCGCCGGCAAAAGAGGGCCGCATGAAAGGCGTGATCCTCGCCGGGGGCTCGGGCACGCGCCTGTACCCGGTGACGCAGGTGGTCTCCAAACAGCTCCTGCCGGTGTACGACAAGCCGATGGTGTACTACCCGCTCACCACACTCATGCTCGCCGGGATCCGCGACATCCTGGTCATCTCGACACCGCAGGACACGCCGCGCTTCGAGGAATTGCTTGGCGACGGGCACAAATGGGGAATACGGCTGAAATACGAGGTTCAACCCAGGCCGGAGGGCCTCGCCCAGGCTTTCGTCATCGGCCGGGCGTTCATTGGCAATGATCGAGTTGCGCTGGTCTTGGGTGACAACTTGTTTTACGGAAACGGCCTCATCGACCGATTAAGGCACGCTGCCGGACTGAAGGAGGGGGCCACCGTCTTCGCCTACCAGGTGATCAATCCGGAGCGATATGGCGTGGTCGAATTCGATCGTCGGGGCAAGGCGGTGAGCATCGAAGAGAAGCCGAAGATGCCGAAGTCGCGCTTTGCGGTGGTTGGGCTCTATTTCTATGACAACCGGGTGGTCGGGATTGCATCGAAGCTCAAGCCCTCGGCGCGAGGGGAACTGGAGATCACGGACGTCAATCGCGACTACCTCAGGCGCGGCCAGTTGAACGTCACGACTCTGGGCCGTGGTGATGCGTGGCTCGATACCGGGACTCATGAATCACTGCTCGAGGCTTCAAACTTCATTGAGACGATCGAAAAGCGGCAAGGGCTGAAGATTGCCTGTCCCGAGGAGATCGCTTACCGGCAGCGGTGGATTGGCAAAGGCGAACTGAAAGCATTGGCAAGACCGCTGGCGCATAGCGGTTACGGCGAGTACCTGCTTCGGCTTGCAGAAGAGGGCGGGCTCTGATGCAGGTCCTGCGCACCGACATCCCGGAGGTGCTGGTGCTCGAACCAAAGGTGTTCACCGACGAGCGCGGCTTCTTCCTCGAAAGCTACAACCGGCGCGAGTTCAGGCGCGATACCGGAATGGACCTGGAGTTCGTGCAGGACAACCAGTCGCTTTCGGTGCGCAACGTGCTGCGCGGCCTGCACTACCAGGTGCGCAAGCCGCAGGGCAAGCTGGTGATGGTGGTGGCGGGCGAGATTTTCGACGTGGCGGTGGACCTGAGGCGCGACTCGCCGACGTTCAGGAAGTGGGTTTCGGCCATCCTCTCTGCGGGCACCCACCGCGCCCTATGGATCCCGCCTGGCTTCGCGCACGGCTTCCTCGTGCTCTCCGAGCAGGCGCTGGTCCACTACAAGGTGAGCGCCTACTACGCCCCGGAGCACGAGCGCACGCTGCGGTGGAACGACCCCGCCCTGGCGATTCCCTGGCCGCTGGAAGGCGACCCGATCGTCAGCGACAATGACCGACGCGGCACGCGGTTCGCCGCAGCCGACCTGTTCGATTGAAGATCCTGCTCACCGGCCGCAACGGTCAGGTCGGCTGGGAGCTGGAGCGCTCGCTTGCGCCGCTCGGTCAGGTGATCGCCACCGACCTCGCGACGCTGGACCTGGCGGATGCGGACGCCACCCGCCTGGCGGTGCGCGCCGCGAAGCCGGATGTGATCGTTAACGCGGCGGCGTACACGGCGGTGGACAAGGCGGAAAGCGAGCGCGATCTCGCGCATGCGATCAATGCCACCGCGGTCGGCGTGCTTGCGGAGGAAACGAAACGGCTGGGGGCGCTGCTCGTGCACTACTCCACCGACTACGTGTTCGACGGAACCAAGCCCTCACCCTACGTCGAGGACGACGCGCCGAACCCGGTCAACGTGTACGGCGCGTCGAAGCTCGCCGGCGAGCGCGCGGTGCAGGCGTCGGGCTGCGGGTACCTGATCCTGCGCACCAGCTGGGTGTACGGGCCGCGCGGGAGCAACTTCCTGCTCACGATGCTACGCCTCGCGCGCGAGCGCCCGGAACTGCAGGTGGTGGATGACCAGTTCGGGGCGCCCACGTCGAGCCTCGCGATTGCACGCGCCACGGCGCAGCTGCTGCGGCGCGGGGCTGGCGGCCTCTACCACCTCACTGCGGCGGGAGCGGTAACCTGGTGCGGCTTCGCTCGAGCGATCCTCGCGCGCGCCGGCATCGCCACCCCCGTGAGGGCGATTCGCACCGAAGACTACCCGACGCCGGCCAAGCGGCCGCGCAACTCGCGGCTGGACTGCTCGCGGCTGTGCGCGGACTTCGGTCTTTCGCTGGCGCCGTGGGAGGAGCAGCTCTCCGAGGTAACATGCGACGCACCATGAGCAGGAAAGTCGCATTGATCACCGGTATCACCGGCCAGGACGGCGCCTATCTCGCCGAGTTCCTGCTCGCCAAGGGCTACGAGGTGCACGGTATCAAGCGCCGCGCCTCGAGCTTCAACACCCAGCGCATCGACCACCTGTACCAGGACCCGCACGAGCCCGACCGGCGCCTGATCCTGCACTACGGCGACATGACTGACTCGTCGAGCCTCACGCGCATCGTGCAGCAGTCGCAGCCCGACGAGATCTACAACCTGGCCGCGCAAAGCCATGTCGCGGTGTCCTTCGAGGAACCCGAGTACACCGCCGATTCGGACGGCGTCGGCACGCTGCGGCTGCTGGAGGCCGTGCGCATCCTCGGCATGGACAAGAAGACGAGGTTCTACCAGGCCTCGACTTCCGAGCTCTACGGCAAGGTGATGGAGACGCCGCAAAAGGAGACCACGCCGTTCCACCCGCGCTCGCCCTATGGCGTCGCCAAGCTCTACGCCTACTGGATCACGGTGAATTACCGCGAGTCCTACGGCATGTATGCCTGCAACGGCATCCTGTTCAACCACGAGTCGCCGACCCGCGGTGAGACGTTCGTGTCGCGCAAGATCACGCGGGCGCTCGCGCGCATCAAGCTCGGGCTGCAGGAATGCCTCTACCTCGGCAATCTGGATGCGCGGCGCGACTGGGGCCACGCACGCGACTACGTCGAGGCGCAGTGGCTGATGCTGCAGCAGCCGCAGGCGGAGGATTTCGTCATCGCCACCGGCACGCAGTACAGCGTGCGCGACTTCGTCAACCTCGCGGCACAGAAACTGGACATGAAGCTGGCTTGGCGCGGCGCGGGAGCAGACGAGCACGCGTTGGATGGTGCCGGCAAGAAGCTAGTCGCCGTGGATCGGCGCTACTTCCGCCCGGCCGAAGTGGATACGCTGCTCGGCGACCCTTCCAAGGCGAGGGCGAAGCTCGGCTGGACGGCGAAGACCCCCTTCGACACCCTGGTCGAGGAGATGGCGCGCGCTGACCTGCGCGAGGCCGAGCGCGATGCGCTGGTGAAGAAGCACGGCCACCGCGTGCACCGGCAGCACGAGTAGCGTGGAGCCTGCCGCCAAGATCTACGTAGCGGGACATCGCGGCCTTGCCGGCTCGGCGCTGGTGCGCCGGCTGCGCGCGGCGGGCTACGAGAACCTGGTGCTGCGCACGCACGCCGAGCTAGAGCTCGCGGACGCGGTGGCGGTGCGCCGCTTCTTTGAGGCCGAGCGCCCGCAGCACGTCCTGCTTGCGGCGGCGAAGGTCGGCGGCATCCTCGCCAACGACACGCAGCCGGCGGAGTTCATCCAAGAAAACCTGGCGATCCAGACCAACGTCATCCACGAGGCATGGCGCGCTGGGGTGAAGCGGCTCCTGTTCCTGGGCTCCTCCTGCATCTACCCGCGCGAGTGCCCGCAGCCGATGAAGGAGGCGTACCTCCTCACGGGGCCGCTGGAGCCGACCAACCGCCCCTACGCGCTCGCCACGATAGCGGGCATCGAGATGTGCTCGGCGTACAACCGCCAGTACGGCACGCAGTACCTAGCGGTGATGCCGACCAACCTCTACGGCCTCGGCGACAACTACGACCTGCGCACTTCGCACGTCCTGCCGGCGCTGATTCGCAAGGCGCATGAGGCGAAGAGTCGGGGTGACGAAGCGCTGGTGGTATGGGGCACGGGAAAGCCGCGACGCGAGTTTCTTTACAGCGACGACATGGCGGATGCCTGCGTGGCGCTGCTGCGGCTGGAGGATCAGAAGTTCCAGTCCGCGATTGGGTCTTATCCGCCGCTCGTCAACGTCGGCTCGGGCACTGACCTCACCATTCAGGAACTGGCGGAACTCGTCGCGCGTGTCGTCGGCTTCGCGGGGGCACTGCAATTCGACACCTCCAAGCCCGACGGCACGCCGCGCAAGCTGCTGGACGTGTCGCACATGACGAAGCTTGGCTGGGCACCCAGGGTGAGCATGGAGGATGGCATCGCGCTCGCCTACCGAGAGTTCCTTCGCCTCAGCGAGGCACGGGCAGCCGCCTGATGGCGAAATTCACCGTCGTCACGGCGTGCAAGAACGCGGCCCGCTACATCGAGGAGACCGTCGAATCCGTCCTGCAGCAGTCGGTGTTCGGCTCGGGGCAGTGCGAGCTGGAGTACCTGGTCTACGACGGGGCCTCGACCGACGGCACGCTGGAGCGCCTGCGACCCTACGAAGCGCGGGGTATGAAACTGGTCTCGGAACCCGACGGCGGGTTGTATGCGGCCCTGGCGAAGGGGCTGCAGCGGGCGAGCGGCGACTATGTCGCCTACCTGAACGCAGGCGACTTCCTCCATACGGCCGGCCTGGGCATCGCCGCGGAGTGCTTCCAGCTGCCCGGTGTGGATTGGCTGACAGGCTACTCGGTCACGTACAACGATTGCTCGCAGCTGACGCGTTGCTCGCTGCCGTTCAGATACCAGCGGCGGCTCCTGCAGTGCGGCGCCTACGGCACGCTTCTGCCCTTCGTCCAGCAGGAGTCGACAGTATGGCGGCGAAAGCTGCACGCCAGCGTAGACTTCGGTTTCCTCGGCGGGCTGCGCTACGCGGGCGATGCATATCTCTGGCGATCCTTCTCGACCGTGGCGGAGCTGTGCATCGTGAGGGGATACATCGGGGGCTTTCGCATCCACAAGGGCCAGATGTCGGAGAACCTGGAGGGATACCTGCGGGAACTTCGCCTCTTTTCCCACCCGATCACGCTCACCGACCGACTGCACTCCGCGGCAGAACGCGTTCTGCGCGCAATGCCGGAGCGGGTGAGCGCGACTATCGCGGACCGCTCCATGCTCATCCTGTTCGATCACGCACGCCAGGCGTGGCGCAGGACGCCGTATCTGAATCCCTAGCCTACCGATAGCCGGTGTAGCCGAACTCCGGACGATCGCTGCGCACAAAAACCAGATCCATCTGCCAGAACGCGTCGTCGCGCGGTCGGTGCATGGGGCCCACGAGATCAATGCAGCGGAAGCCGCGATCCGCGAGATATCGGCACATCTCGTCGAAGGTCAGGCACTCCGGCGCGATGCGGAAGTTGTAGCACTCCATGACGATGGCTTCGGTACTGGCCAGCGTATCCGTCGCCCCGCTGAGGATCGGCACCTCGTAGCCGTGCGTGTCGAACTTCAGCAGATAGGGGCCCGGCAGTCCGTTCGAGGCGAGCGCCGCGTCGAGCGTGATCACAGGAACTTCGATGTCGTTCGCGGGAAACGGCGTGTTCGACGCCTGGCCGCTCAGCGGCTCGCTGGCGTCGAAGTGAATCCGCCCCTCGCGCTCGCCCGCAGCGGCGAGCACGAAGCGCGCATTGCCATGGTGGGTGCAGAACCTACGCAGCGCAGGCTCGTGCACTGGCTGCGCCTCGATCAGCAAGTACTGGCGGTCGGGAAAGTGGCGCATCAGCGCCTCGGACCACTGGCCGTTGGACGCACCGATGTCCACCACGGTCTTGAAGGCGTGTCGGCGGCGCGCCAAGGCGCGAAAGGCCCCGTCCATGGTGCAGCGGTCCGCAGGACTCCCCACGCCTGACACCACCACACCTGCAGCCCGCAAGATGCTCTTCACAAGAGCCTTGCCACGCCGCAAAGCACTAACCGTCATGTCCGGCGCCGCATCGTGTTGTGCACTCTGCCACTCTAGATGAAAGCCCAATCCGCATTGCCTTTGAGCGCGGCGCGGATAAACGTGCCAACGCTCACTTGACCGCCAAGCAGTGGCCTGGCCACTACGGCGATGTCATGGCGACGCATTGTTCTCACTACCGCCCTCATCGTGCGCACGTACTCCTCATAGATCCAGCGATTGCTCCTGCCGATCGCGTACATGTAGTACAGCACCAGCAATTTGCTTGATACGACCTTGAGGCCGTGGAAATGGAAGAAGACAGGGTGAGCCTTCCCGTGCATCTTGCTGATGTGGGATACATTCCATGGCGCGACGGCCCTGTCCGTGCGTGAGAGGATATGTACGGCCTCGGGAAATCTCTCCGGCCACTGGTCAAGGTATTTCTGGTCGCCAAACTTGCCGTCCTCCTCGCGCGCGTAACACCATTCTATGCAGCGCTCCTGCCACCACTGCAGCACGGCTCTTGCCGGATCGGTATTGCGGAAGGTCACGAACTGGACGCAAAACCTCCCGAACTGGATGTGTGACTCGTACTCGGGAGCAAACGCATGCTCCGTGATGAGCACGTGCTTGCGCGCCTGGGCGAGTTCGTCGAAGAGCACGCTCGGCGACTGAAAAAAGTACAGGTCGGCGTCCAGATATGTTACCCGCTGTACGTGCGGGGCTTTATGCAGCACATACGTGGGGAGAAACGGCGTCAGCGTCCAGCAGTACTCGCCTACCGAGCGTGCTTCCTTGACCGAGCGTAGAGCGTCGTTCTCGATCTCTTGCAGCCTGACGATTGTGGCGTTGGGCACGCCGATGGCCTCCAGAGCGCTCGCGCACGCATCGTCCATTGCAATGACCCAGAGGTGGTAGGGATGACCAAGTTTCTCAAGCGATCGATGCAGGCAGAGGCCCTGCGGCAGGTAGTGGCTGTCGAACAGCGTGACGTAGTGCTCCATCGTCCTAGCGGAACTCGTTCAACGCCCGGATGACGCTCGACACTTCGTCGTCGGTCAGTTGGGGGTTTCCGGGAATCGAGATGCACGAGCGCGCGTGTCGCTCGGCCGCCGCCAAGCCGTGTGGATCGCGGCGCATGGCGGTGCAGGGCGGCTGCTCGTGCACCGGGATCGGATAGTGAATGAGCGACTCGACCCCGCGGGCGCGCAGGTGCTCCGCCAGCCGGTCGCGCTGCTCACAGCACAGCACGAACAGGTGATACACGTGATTCGCCTCTTCGCGCGGTTCTGCCAGAAGGCGCAATGCTGGATTGGCGATGCTTGTGCGGTAAGCGCAGGCGATGCGTCGGCGGCGCGCCGTGTACTCCTCGAGCACCGTCAGGCGCACGCGCAGGATGGCGGCATGCATTTCGTCGAGCCGGCTGTTCAGTCCCAGAAGCGGATGGTGGTAACGCGCGGACTGGCCGTAGTTGCGCAGCTGCCGCGCCGTCTCGGCCAGCGCAGCGTCAGCCGTGGTGAGCGCCCCGCCATCGCCGAGTGCGCCGAGGTTCTTCGTCGGATAGAAGCTGAAGGCGCCCACTTGACCCCAGGCCCCGGCACACGTGCCGTCCCAGCGCGCCAGGTGCGCCTGCGCGCAATCCTCGACCAGCACCAGCCCAGCAGCGTCGCAGAACTGCTGCCACTGGTCTAAACGATGCGCGTGGCCGTAGAGGTGCACGAGGAGGACCGCCTTCGTCCGGGGTCCCAGGCAGCGCCGCGCGCTGTCCAGGCTCATTTGAGCGGTCGCCGGATCTATGTCCGCCAGCACCGGCGCTGCCCCGGCGCGCAGGATGGCGAGCACCGACGCGAAAGCCGTCATCGGCGTCGTGATCACCTCGTCGCCCGGGCCGATGCCGAGCGCACGCAGCGCGATCTCGATGGCGTCCATGCCGTTGCCGACACCGACCGCGTGCGCCGTCCCGACCGCGCGCGCCCACTCGTTCTCGAACTCACGCACTTCGTTGCCCAGGATGTACCAGCCCGAGCGCTGTACGCGTTCCACCGCAGCAAGCTCGCGCTGGCGCAGCGCTTGCGCCTCGCGTTGAAAGCCGTTCATCGGGATCATGCGCCCGCCCAGTAGTGACTTCCGTGCGTGGCGAAGTAGCCCAAGGTGCGCCGCAGGCCTTCGTCCAGGCCGATCTTCGGGGTCCATCCAAGCGCCGTGCGGATCTTCGCGAAGTCCGAGTAATAGTCACCGATATCAATCGCTTTGCGCTCTGGCGGAAACGGCACCACCTGGTACGTGCCTTCGCCGTGCAGGCCGACGAGCTTCTCGGCAAGCGCCTTCAGGCTGATGACCTCGCTCGAACCCAGGTTGAAGACCTGGCCTTCGGATTTCGGGTCGGCCGCCGCAGCGAGGAGCGCGCCCACCGCATCGTCCACGTAGTTGAAGTCCCTCAACTGGCCGCCGTCCCCGAATACGAGGATCGGCCGGCCCTGGATCACATTGCGGATCCAGATGCCGAGGAATGTCTGACGCGCATCCTTCACCCGCATGCGCGGGCCGTACGTATTGGTGAGTCGCAGCGCACAGGCGCGGATGCCATAGACGTTGTTGTAGAGAAGGTGATACCACTCGCCCGCAAGCTTGTTGATGCCGTTCACGTCCACAGGCTGGATCGGGTGTTTCTCGTCCACGGGGAGATACTGCGGCCGGCCATAGAGCTGCCGCGTGCTGGCGAAGACAAGCTTCACGTGCGGGTTGTGCCTTCTGCAGGCCTCGAGGATCGACAGCTGCGCAGCGGCATTGATCTCAAGATCGGTCTTCGGATCCGTCATGGAATCGACGTGACTTGTCTGTCCGGCGAGATTGAACAGGAAGTCCTTTCCCTGGACCAGCTTCTCCACGGCATCGGCATTCCTGACATCGGCGATCACCACGGTCACCCGGTCGCGAATCTCCCGGACGTTGTACTCGAGTCCGCCGTACTCGGGAATCAGGCTGTCCATCAGCGTCATCTCGGCGCCAAGCGCGACCAAGCGATGCGCCAGGTTGGAGCCGATGAAGCCCAGGCCGCCCGTGACCAGGACATTCGCGCCGGAGAACGACGATGCCGTCATAAAGCTCGTTCCACCTTGCGTGCGAGCACCACGTTGTCGAGGTAGAAGTCCGGATTCGACGGTGTGATCCAGGCCAGCAGCGTGCCGACTAAGTTGAAAGGCGCCATAAGCACAAGGGTCGCGAGCAGATTCACGTAGGGGTTGGGGGACACCGTGATCTTGTACAGATACGCATTGATCATCTGGAACAGGGCTCTGACATCGGCCGCCGTCTTGCGCGTCTGGAGCAGCTCGAAGCCATGCCTGGCGAGGAGGGCGGCGAGCCCGAAGGACGAATAGCGCCCGTAGTCGCGCGGCTGCTCGTGCTCGTCCCACACGAACGGCACCGTGAGGAGCAGGCGGCCGTCGTCCCTGAGCACCCGCGCGAGCTCGCGCACAAACTCGTCGGGCGCGAACACATGCTCAAGCACCTGGTTGCAGAGCACGGAATCGAAGGAGCCGTCGGCGAATGGAAAGCTGCGCCCGTCGTAGTACGCGTCGGCGCGACCTCTCGCCCGGCTCGCCGGGGTGTCGAGCTCGAGGCCAATGTACTCCTTTGCAGGAATCAGGCTCTCGTAGGGGCGGTCACCGCACCCGACGTCCAGAACGCGGCCACCGAGCTCCCTGCCGAGCTCGCTCATTGTCGACAGTAGCTCCCGGCGAGCGAAGTAGAACGGATTGACCAGAAGGCCCAGTGGACCGGGGTACATGGCCTGCTTGCGAAAGTGGGACTTGAGATCAACCAGCATGGCGGTAAATGGTGATCACAATTTCCGGTCGAAGACGAATCCCGCTAGATCGAACGCACCGCCCGGACCATTCCAGGAATGCGTCGTGTCCTTGAACGGTGCGACGAGATGGTACTGGTCGGCGAGCGCGTGCAGCAGCTTCGTTCGGGAAAAGATCCAGCAGGGATAGCTGGCGTCGTAGATCGACGGCGGCACGAGTTGAACGGTGAGCACGTCGTCCGTTGACGCGGAGCAGTAGGTGCGGTCTACGATCAGGGCGGCCGATGTCAGAGCGGCGATCTCGCGCAGCACGCTGCGCGGGTCCTCCAGGTACTGGAGTACGCCGGAAAACAAGACCGCGGTGGGCTTCGCGAAGCTCACGGCGGCGGAGATGTTATCGAAGAAGCGCAACTCCTCATTCTCGAAGTGAGTGCGGCCGCACTCCACGTAGCGCGGCTGCTCCACGATGCTCCATTGAAGTTCGGTCAATGAAGCCCGGAACGCCTTGAACTGCCGGTAGGATGTGCCCAGCGATCCGCCAAAGTCGAGCACGCGCAGGCGACCATTGTCGGCGCAGGCGTGACGCAGCAGTGCGGCGATGACAGGGAACGAGAATTCCACGTGCTCGAACAGCACGGAATCGCGCTCGTACGCAGCCTCGCCACGGGCGACCTTCAGCGCGGCATCACGAGTCTTCTGGAGGATCAGATCGCTGTCATAGCCGCGCGAGGCCGCGAGCGCTGTGCGCCAGTTCGGGAACTTCCCCACGAATCTGATTGAACCTGCGGCGGGGGCCCTGAATGCCCGCAGCAGGACCGGGGGCGTGAAGTCCCTCGCTAAGCTGCGCCATCCCTTCATCGCTCGCCTCTCACCAGGGGAGACGCGAGGCGCGCAATCCGGCTCAGTACACGCTGGGCAAGAGACATGGTTGAACCGCGCAACCCCATTGCGAATGCCCGGCGGCCGGCCACGCATTCCTGAGTCGGGATCGTCTCCAGCGACACCGGGGCTCCCCACGCGGTGTGGTGAAAGGAGTTCGTCTTAGTGACATGGACGCCGCTGCCGTCGGCGCCGATGTTCTGGATCTGCGAGGAGCGCGGGTAGAGGGTCAGACGGCCGCGCAGGAAGGCGGACGCGTACCAGCGCACCGCCCATGAGTCGTTCCTGCCCTGGATCTGCTCCTCGAGCATGCGCGTATAGGGGTAGCTGCCATCGAAGTCGAACTCGCGCTCGACGCCCCGGCGCCGCAGCTCGCCCAGCAGTTTCTCGCCCGAAGGCTCGAACTCCGTCCATGCGCGCGCCCACGTCGCCCAGCCCCAGCAGTCCGCTCCGCGAACGAAGAAGGTATCCGGCAGCGGCGCGGCGACGGGAAAGAAGTAGCCGGCGACGCTGGCGACCTCATTTGCGTTCTCGTAGAGGTCGAGCGCACCGTTCATGTAAGCGAGGAAATGCTCGGACGGCAGGAGGTCGTCCTCCAGCACGATCACCCTGCCGAAGCGCGCGGTGAGGCTGGATACCCCTTCGATGATCGACTTGGCGACGCCCTGATTGGACTCGCGCTCGACCAGTTCGACGGCGGCGAATCCCCTGATGCCGCGCGCGAGCGCGCGCACCTGCGCCACCGCCCCGGCGGCGGCGGAATTCTTCGGCGCGTCGGAGTACACGAAGAGCCGCGAGGCGCTGGCTTCGGGATTGCGCGCAAGCGCCCCTACGACCCTCTCGAGATGAGCCGGCCGGCTGTAGGCAAAGACCGCGATCGGAGCCATGCTCACGCAGGCTTCACTGCATCGACAATGATGGACGTATAGTGCAACTCGCCGCTCCGGTTCCGCTCATCGAAACGCGCAGACCGGAGAATCTTTCCGCCCGCCGGATCCCACGCGGCCGAATGGAACTGGCCACATCTGTCAAAGTACTCCAGCGCGTGCGTCTCGAATCCCGCATTGCTGAGGGCGTTCCGAAGCATGTCGCACGAGTACAGCACCTTGTGGTCCTCCGCGCCCGCGCCAGTACCGCCCGGCTTGACAGCTTCGACGTACTTGGGGTCGGGATGCAAGCCATCCGGTACCGCGATTCGCAGGTAGCCACCGGGGCGAAGATACTTGAAGCAAAGGCGCGCCGCGTCGATGCCTTCCTCCGGCGACAAGTGTTCCCAGACGTGCTCCGCCAGTATCACGTCGACCGAACCGGGCGAGAAATGCCGCCGCCAGTCACGATCGACCAACACGTTCAGTTGCTCAATGTCAGTTGCAATCCATCCCTGCTCTGCGATTCCTCCCGAGCCTAGGACGATCCTGACAGGACGGACCGTGCTGATTTGCAGCTTCAACCGGAAAGCCTTGAAGATTCGCCGGAGGCGCATCCTGGCGGTGCGCAGTGCACTTGCGACTGGGCTTGGCGCAAGCGGCAACAATCCTTGTCGCAGGACTTGCAGCGAGGCCTGCCACCAGATGCGCGCGAGATTTGCGGCTGTCCAGCGCAGCGGGCAAGCGAGCAGGACGAAGCTGCTCTTGTAGATCGGGTTCGTCAGGCACCGTCTGGAAAATAGCTCGCTGAGAAAGCGCCACCCGCTCAGCGAGGAAAGGTCTCGCGTCCCGCTGAGGCTCGCATTTGCCTCGATCCAGACGGACTCACTGGTAAAGGCCGTCAGGCCTTTGCGCAGGGCGCGCATGGTGTACTCATAGTCGGACCAATAGTGAGGAAGCAGGACCGGATGAAGGCCGCCGATCCGCTTCACATCCCCCCAGCGCACGAACAGCCCGCGGGTGGAAAGGCAGTTGATCGTCGCAGGATCTTTCGCTTCCAGGAACGCGAGCGTGCGCAAGTCGGCGCAGACCCCGGACTCCTCGACGCGTCCCGTCGTGGCGTCGAGGTAGCGCGAAAGCAACATGCACCCCTGTTTGCCGGCCAGGTACTGAATCGCACGCTCCACGTAGTCCGGCGCGAACGTCGTGTCGTCGTTAGCGAACAGGACGACGTCCGAGTTGTTCGTGCCTTCCCGCGCCAGCCGGTGCAGCCCGCGCTGCAGGCAGCCGGCCCACCACCAGGATCCAGGACCGCGCATTACTTCCACAGACGGATACGCTGCTCGCACCGCCGTTTCCGTGCCGTCGGTCGAGCCGTCGTCGATCAGAAGGAGGCGAATCGCCTGGTAGGTTTGCGCGCTCAGGCAGCGCACGAATCCGAGAGTGACCTCGCGCCGGTTGTGCACTGGCAGGAGGACGTGGACGGTGTCCATCAGGCCCGGCGCAGCCTGAAGAGTTGCGAGTCCCCGACCCCGAGCGCGTCGAACAGGCGCGTGATCAGGTGATTGAGCTTCGCCCGGTGCAGCAGGGACGCAACCTTCTGCAGGGCGCGCCCCGCCCTCCCGGGAGGCTCGCCGCCGGTCCAGAATGCCGCCGGGCGACTTGCTGACGGCTGTGTCGCGAGGTGCATCCATTGGTAGTAGAGCCACTCGGAGCTGGTGAGCGTGCCGAGCGGCTCCACTTTGAGACCGGCGCGCCTCGCGGCGATTCGCATCGAGCGACGCGTGAAGAAATGCAAGTGATAGGGCGCGTGCCAGTTGATCCAGCGCGCGCCAAATACCTTCGCGCCCCAACCGGCGGCGTTCGGCGTGCTCAAGATCGCCATGCCGCCGGGCTTCATCACGTTGCGCACACCGGCCAATGTTGCCACTGGGTCGCGCGCGTGCTCGACGACTTGGTCCATCGTCACGACATCGAAGTATTCCTGCGGAAAGTCCTCGACCCGGAAGACGCCGATGCGCAGCTTGAAGCCATGCAATTCGGCGATGGCACGCACGTTCTCGTCGGATTCGACGCCCCAGGCCTCGCAACCCCGGCTGGCGTGGTAGCCGAGCGCCTGCCCGAAGCCGCAGCCGATATCGAGCACCCTCACGTCGCGCGGGACCCAGCGGAACGCGGAGGCGCGCGCGCCGTCCAGCCAGGCCACGAGGCCAGACCGCTCCACCTCCGCCCGGTAATCCTCCGGTCGCATGCTGCGCCTGGGATAGTAGTCGGAGTACAGCGCCTGTATCTGCGCGTCGGAGAACTGCGCGGCTTCCAGGTGGCGATGGCCGCAGCCGGCGCATTGGCACGACTGGAACGTCCCCGGATAGCCATAGCGGTCGTCGAAAACCTCGAGCGCGCGCCTGCTCCTTCCGCCGCAGATGGGGCACTCAACCACGGCGGAGCACCGCGAGCATGTGATCCGGCCCGATCGACGGCAGGCCCTCGTAGGCACGGCGCAGCCATAGCGGCGCCGTGGCGCGCACGGCGCGCAGGAACGGAACGCGGTAGCCCAGCGACGCGTACGTGCGCACCAGGCGTTCCAGGCCGAGTCCGGCCGGACGCATCCCGAGGTAGCGGCGCGAGGGGAACACGATGTGCTCCGGGTAGCGTACGTACCACCAGCGGTTCGTGCAGATGCGCGCGGACGGCGATCCGTTGTCGCCGGTCAATACGAGGAGCTTGCCGCCTGGCTTGAGCAAGCGGGCGAGGTTTGCGAGGAATCCCGCCAGGTCATAGCTGTGCTCGATGACGTCAAATGCCGAGACTACGTCGAAGCGCTCGGCGCCGAACTCGTCGAGCGCGGTCGCGAAGCGATGCCCCTTGCGCTCGTTGATCTCGCGGCAGGCAGCGGAGAAATCCACGCCCCAGGTCCTCGCGCCGCGCGCCTTCGCATAGTCGAGCAGCTGCCCCGTGCTGCATCCCACGTCGAGCAGCCGCGTGCCGGCGCCGACATGCCGGTCAAACTCGGCGATGAGCTCGGGACCCTTTGCCGCCTCGAAGGCCTCGGCCGACCATCGCTCGCCGCTCGTGCCCGTGGCGTATAGGTTCCGCGAGACGTCCTGCGGCACGGCGTTCTGCGTGAACCAGGACCCGCAGGCGCGGCACCGCCAGATCTCCGGCGTACGCTCGAGCGTGATCGCATGCGACGAATACTCCGTCCCTGGCGGCGTCGAGACCTCGCCGAGCCGCCCGACGCCCGCGTCGCCGCAGGCCGGGCAGGACTGCCTGCACAGGTCGTTGCGGACATGTGTACGGTTCAAAATAGCCCGCCCCGGCGCGTCGCCATGGCCTGGTAGAGCTCCAGGTCCGACTGGCTGTCCACCTCATACCAGGGCTCCTGCACGGAAACCGCGGCGATCGGGTGCCCGCGCGCGAGCAACATCCGCAGCAGGGACGTCATGTCCAGCTTGTCACGCTGCCCCGCCCCGATGCCGGCGAGTGCCTCCTCCACCCACTGCCAGCCGCGCGGCGTGAAGCGCAGCAGCCCCATGTACTGCCCTTGGACTTCGTCCAGGTCGCGCGGGCGCGCCCCGATGTCCAGCAGGCGGCCCGCTGCGTCGAGGCGGAAGGTCTCGGCATCCGAAAGCGGATCCTTGAATCTCGCTTCCCACAGGCGGCGCCAGTCCTTGTAGTACGTGATGGCGATGTCGCCCTGAGCGGCCGCGAGCGCCCGCGCCGTAGCGGCCGGGTAGACGATGTCCGAGTAACTGACGAGGCACACGTCGCTGGCAAGCCACGCCGACGCGCAGGCGAGCGACATCACCATGTTGGTTTCGGCCCACCTGGCGTTGTCGAACGTGCGCCAGCCGTCGCGCGGCAGCTTCTCGCCCATGTAGCCGCGAACGAGCGCGATGCTCTCGATGCCCGCGTCGCGCAGCGCCTCCACCTGCCAGTCGAGCAGTGTCCTGCCGTGGAGCGGCGTCAGGCATTTCGGCTGGTCGGCGGTGGCGCCTCCCATCCTGCTGCCGCGGCCGGCGGCGAGGATGATCGCTTTCACCCCTCAGCTCGCTCCGAAGAACCGACGGAAGCGGTTGACATCCGCGTCGCGGAACGCGGGCGCGAAGCGTTCCGGGTGCCACATGATGCCCTCTACGATATGCCGGCGGTGGCGCACAGCCTTGACGACGCCATCGTCCGCCACGGCCCACACCTCCAGATCAGGGACGGTCGAGCGCGCGCCGAAATCGTGGTAACTGTTCACGGTTTCGCGTCGACCTTCCACGGTAATTTGCAGCTGCGCCGCGACGTGCCCCTGCACCGCAGTGAGCGGCACCCCGAAGAAATGCTGGATGGTTTGCATCCCCCTGCACACACCCATGGCTGGCAGGCCTCGCTCCAGAGCATGGCGCAGCAGCGCTCTTTCCGTGGCATCGCGCTCGGGCGCGTTGCCGCCATACTCGACGAGGTCGCCGCCGCCGGTGAGGACCACGCCTTGCAAGGGCACGTCTCTTAGAAGGCGCGGCAGCGCGTCCGGGTTGTTGGGCACCAGCGCAGGGACAATCCCGCAGCGATCGAGGAACGCCGACCAGCGCTGGTCGAGCGAATCCCGCCGCTCGCCGCGCGGAGCGACGATTTCCACTCGTTGGCTGAGCGCCACGCAGGTCACCGGAGCACCTTGACCTGCTTGTTCGCGCAGTCGATCTCGAGCACCCTGGCCTGCGACCACTCGCGGTAGTAGGCCTCGCCCGCGCCGATGACGGCCGGCACGTTCAGCTCGGCGGCGCGGATCGCCATGTGGGAATTGGCGCCGCCGAACGTCGTGATGAAGCCGGCAATGCCTTGGGCGAAAATCCAGTCGAACCCAGGATCGGCGCTGGGAATGAGGACGATCCTGCCTTTGAGCGCCTGTCTCCCCGCGTCCGCCGCAACGACTTCTGCCGATATGCGACCCAGCGTGATGAAATTGGGTTCCGAACGCGGCAGGTGGAAGGCGAATACATCATCTGGCGATGTGATCAGAGGCGGCAAATTGATGCGTTGCGTGATCCGGTATGCCGCCTCCCCGGCTGCAATGGCGCGGGCCAGCACTTCCTTGGCGCTCGCGCTCGAGGCGTACAGGTCCTTTATGCAGGCGACATCCGCGAACGCGCATTGCGTGACCGAATAGCCGTGCTCTGCGCCCAGGTGCTTGAACAACTCCAAGACATCGCTCAGGCTCTTTGTGAACACGAATTTGGCGTACTCGCGGCCTTCGATGGCGCCCTTGATGAAGTTGAACAGGCCGAGCACGTCGTGCTCCAACCCGTGCTCATCCAGCAACGACTCCGTCCGCCGCAGCTGCTCGAGCGAAAGCGCGAAGGTGGCGGGGCCCTGATAGGCAATCGAGGACTGCCGCGCCCAGTCGAAGTACAGTTCCGGCGCCTCGTCATAACGCGGTGACGTGATGTCATAGGTGCCGGGACGCAGGTGGCCGTAGCGCGCCAGAAAGGCGCCCTTTTCCATCGTGCCGAAATCCCGCGTCATTCCGGAACTGACGGTTTCCAGCGACGCCATGAAGCGCTGATAATCCTCGACGCTCAATATGCCAACGCTGACCAGTGACTTGAGAAGCTGCACAGCGATAAAGCCTGCGCGGGCAAGGCCGGCAAACGGCAGCGTGCCGTAGCGCTTGCAGTCCTCGATCAGCCAGTAGATCCTCGACACCGGGTCTAGGGCGCTGTCCAGGATCGCCGACCGGCGCGATTCAAGCTGATGGATCTTGTCCACGTCCTTGCGCCATAGCCCGCGTTCGCCGTGGATGATTCCGTTCGTCAGCCGGCGCAGGCTGGAGGCAAGGCCTTCGACCTCCGCCGCGGACAAGCCTGCCTCCCTCAGTACGCCCAGGCGCGACGGCAGATCGAGCGTATAGCACGAGAATATGATCTCGAACTCAACCTTGTCGTGGTAGTTGGGGGAGCGGACAAGTCTTTCCATGTAGTAGTTGGCGAGCTTCTCTGCCAACGCCGGGCTCACCTCCGCCGGTATGAACGAGTTGAAGCTGACCCGCACGTCGATGTATGGCAGTCCAGCGAAACTCACCAGCAGCGGGAAGCTGCGCAGATTCCGGTATCCATAGTTGTCTCGCTGGTAAGCCCAGATGTTGTCCGTCACCAGCTCCTTGTACAGCGACAAGGCCAGCGGGCGTGGCCTGACGCCCACGATCTCGGCCGGATTCCAGTCAGGCATCACGCCGAACACGCTCCGCGTGCCGTGCAGGTACGGGTGCGGCCGCATCATCGTGCTGACCTTGGCGTGAATCTGCTCCAGCGCAGCCTGGTGGGCGTCGAGGTCCGCCGCGCGAGGTACGCTCACGGCAAGCGGTCGGACCTGCAGCAGATAGAGCTTGTCGGTGGCGTCGCGCGCGAACTCGATGTCAATCGCCTTCGCGCCGAGCAGGTCTTCCAGTTCCGCGACAAGAGCAAGCACGCCCTTAAGCGCCTCCGGCGCGCTTGCCGGCAGGTGCTTGCTGCAATAAAACGTTCGCAACTGATTGGTCTCGCCGGAGGTGACGGTGTTGGTCGCGCCGGAGCTGTCGTCGTAGTTCACGACGTAGTACGGGGCCGCGTTGTTCGGGTCGACGCTAAACGCCACCCCGCTCAATGCAACATCGCGCAACATGGGCTGGATGAAAATCTGATCGGCACCGCCCCTCGCGCCATAGGATTCGATGACGCGGCCGACGGCGGTGCGCAGCGACTTCTCGTCCTCGACATTCGCCACGGAAAGAAACTTGCCCGCCAGGCTTGCACCGGCCGCGTCCTCCGCGAGCGCGGATGAGCGCACGATGACGGAGCGCGCGAGCCATCCGCGTTGCGCGACGCGGGCAACGATCGAGGCTGAATCGCGTCGCCAGTCCGCGACGGTGAAGCGCTCCTGCGGCAGGACGTGCGCCGACTTCAGGAGCGGCGCGAGCTTCTGCAAGGTCTCGGCCTTGGTGTCGAAGCCCAGATGCTTCACTTGGCCTGAACGGTCCATGCTCTTGTCTTGTACGGAACAGGCACGACATCCAGCGAGCTGATCTCGTCAGCAATGGCATCGAGAATTCGCGCGAAGCGCTCCGGGCCTGCTTGCGCCTGAATATCGTTTACTGAGCGCCACGCTCCGAGATAGCGCTCCTTCGTCATCACCTCCACGTGCGGGGCCTCCATGAACACCAGATTGCCGAATTGCCCCGTGCTGACGAGCGTCTTGTCGACATCCTGCGTGTACCTGCCTGAGCCCGAAGAAACGCGGATGATTTCCGGTGCGAGGCGGTGGATCCTCGATTCAATTCGCGAGTGCAGTTCGCTGCTTTCGAGGTCGCGCGGGTTCCACAAGGCAGTGAAGAATCCACCAGGGCGGAGAATCCGATGGAACTCTGGCAGTGCGAGTTCCGGTCTAGTCCAATGGAAGGAGGAGGCCATCAAGACCCAGTCGACGCACTTGTCCGGAAGTCCCGTGTGTTCGGCACTCCCGGTCGACCAGCGGAACTGGCCGGTAGTCGTTCCCAAGCGGACGGCTTCCTCGCGCATGGCGTCGTTCGGTTCGACAGCAAATCCGATGAATCCCATGGCAGAGAGATTTTCGGTCAGTTTCCCGGTCCCCGCGCCGACGTCGGCAATGGCAAACCCTTCCCTGAATGCACCCAGATAGGCTGCGATGGCGCCGAGTACGCGACGCGAGTAACCGGTGCGGTGAATGTAGTCCTTTGCAAGCTTCGTAAAGTCTCCGCGTTCCATGGGGTATCCAGTAGTTGATCAAGACCTTGTGAACTTCTCGTAAAGCGATGCGGCGATCTCGCCAGGACTCAGCCTACCGTCGTTGTCTATGACGATCTCCGGCGAGAGCGGCTCCTCCACAGCGAGATCGACACCCATCACGTTCTTGACTTCTCCGCGGGCGGCCCTGCTGTAGAGCTGCTTCTGGTCCCTCTTCATGAGTATGTCCATGGGTACTCGCAGGAAGATTTCGTGAAATCCACGGATATGGGTTCGATTCCATTCCTGACACTCCCGGAACAGCGAAATCGTCGCGCACACCACGTCAATGCCCTGGTCCGCAAGCATCTTGCATAGCCGCGAATTGCGCATGGCGCTCTTAATGCGTTCTTCGCGCGAATGCCCTAGGTCGTTCCCGAATACCTCGCGCAGAATATCGCCGTCCAGGAATACTGCGGCCGTACGCTCAACGCGCAACAACTGAAAGAACAATCGCCCGACCGTGGTCTTACCGGCGCCCGAAAGCCCGGTGATCCAGAACACCCTTCCCGGTGCGGGGGCGGTCATTTACGCACCCGCCCCGAGAACGCGACGCAAGCGCTTCCACAGCCCGCGTCGCATCCGGGCAAGCGGCATGACCTCGCGGTCCGGCGGCGCCGCTGCAGGCATCGCTTGCGAGAAGCATGCTTCCACCTCATGCCCGAGGCTTTCGAGATATTCACGCAGGCTTGACTGCAACTGCCGCAGTTCGTACTCGGGTAGGCGGGTTCGTCTCAGGAGAGTCGGATCCAGGGATGCAACTAGCGCCATGACACCCGCGGACGCATCCTGGTAGTGGCTGCCGATTCGCTCGAGTTTGGCAGCTTCTTGGAGCCCTTCGAGAGTGCTGAAGAACGCCAATCTTGGAAGATGGCGTGCAAGGGAAATCGAGCCGGGATCTGCAGCTGAGCTTGCATACCCATAATGCGCGAGCAAGTCTGCACATGTGTTTTCAATGTGCACCACAACGCTTCCGTCAATCTCGCCGGCCTCCCATTCCATCGGGCGGCCCGAACGGTTGATCAACTGAGTGTCCTCGGGATGCTCCGCGCGATAGGCGCGCTCGGCAGCGGCCGCCCTCTCGAACGTAGAGCATCGCGTGGCCCGAGAAATATCAGCATCGCTGTACTGCAGGCGCAATGCCGCGAGCACTGACGCCAGGGTCTTGTCGGCGTCCGATTTGTAGTCCTCGAAGCGAAACACCGTCACGCGTGGATGCGCCAGCCAGGTCTTGTTGTAGAGCCACCAGTTGGCCACCTTGTCCAGGAGGGTGTAGACATCCGGGAAGGCAGCGAACTCGCGAAAGCTGAGCTGCGGTGCCTCCCGCTTGAAGCGCGAGAAAAGCGCGTCGCGCGGGTCCCTTACAAAATACAGGATATCGTTGTCCGCATACGCGTCGGTAAACCATTCGTGCATCCACTGCACTTCCAGGTCGTCGCGGAACTGGAAGCTCGAATGGTCGACCAGAGCCGGCAGCCACTTGCGCAGGATGTGCTCAGGCGAATTCAGGAACCAGCGCCCCTTTTCGTTTCGCCACATGCCTGCCGGCGAGTACCGGTACGTCATGATGCCGAGCTCGAGAAGGCAGTTGATCAGCCATGTCGCCCCGGACGGCTCGCGCGGCGACACCAGATAGATCTTGCGCTTAGGCATCGCGTTGCAGCCGCCAATCCGCCGTCAGGTTCACCGCGCCCCACCGGCCATCGAAGGCGACGCCGTTCTGGAAAGAAGGCAGCACTTCGAACTGCTGGCAGTTGTCGACCCAGTCCAGGAAGTTCATCCGCTGGTCGAATGCGCCGGCCGATACTGTGTAGTTGCCTGGCATCAGGCCCAGGCCTCGCGTCTGGAACCGCACCCGGAAGCGGCCGTGCTCAATGCGCACTGTTTCTATGTCTCTCTGGTGGGAACTGAGCAGCGGCCGGCCCGCGGCATCGAACACGATCAGCCAGAACGATACTTCCTCGGCAGTCGTGCTCTCCACCAGAAACTTCAGCTGCAGGTCCTCGCCAATCAAGAAGGAATTGAGCGGCTCGCCCTTCGTCCCCGCAATCGACGCCGACAGGAACTGCACGCGGCCGTCGCCCCGGTTCCGCATCGATGGCTCGATCTCGACGGTCGCGTGCAGGTCGCCGACTCGGTTGTATTCGGCGATGACCTCCGCCGTCGGGCCAAGGGATTGCAGGCGGCCGCCGGCGAGCAGCATGCAGCGCTCGCAAAGCGCCGCGATAGTGCCCATGTTGTGACTGACAAAGAGCACTGTGCGACCCGAACGCCCGACTTGCTCCATCTTCGTGATGCATTTTCTCTGGAAAGCCGTATCGCCGACGGCCAGGACTTCATCGACCACCAGGATCTCGGACTCGAGATGCGCGGCCACCGCGAATGCAAGCCTCACGTACATGCCCGATGAGTAGCGTTTCACCGGGGTATCCAGAAACCGCTCGACTTCGGAAAAGGCGACGATTTCGTCGAAATTGCGTCTGATTTCCGCGCGCGACATGCCGAGGATGGCGCCATTGAGAAACACGTTTTCGCGGCCGGTCAGTTCTGGATGAAAACCGGTGCCGACCTCCAGCAGGCTGGCCACCCGGCCGCGCAAGCGTGCACGGCCACGGCTTGGATCAGTGACTCTGCTCAAGATCTTGAGCAATGTCGATTTGCCGGCGCCATTCCTGCCGATGATCCCAACTCGTTCGCCCTGTTCGATCTCGAAGGAGACGTCGCTCAGCGCCCAGAATCGCTCCCGCGTGGACGTCGGGGCGGCATGCGGGGAGTGTCGCTTGCCGAGCAGCCCACGCACTCCGTCGGAAATCACGTCGCGCAATGCGACATAGCGTGCCGCTGCCTGATGACGGAGTTCGTAGTCCTTGCCCAGTCCTTCGGCCTTGATCGACGAGTTCATGGTGCTGTCATATGACGTCGGCGAAGGAACGCTCAGTCCTGCGGAAGTAGTCCAATCCGGTCGCGAGGATGAGCACGGAGATGCCCGTGCCCAGCGCAAGCGAGCCGGCATCCAGGCGGTAGCCGTCGATCAGGCACCAGCGGAAGCCCTCGATCACGCCGACCATTGGATTGAGCGCATACGCCAGGCGCCACGCATCCGGCACTATGGCGCTGCTGAACCCGACCGGCGAAAGGAACAAGCCGACTTGTATAAGGAAAGGAACGACGTAGCGGAAATCCCGATAGCGCACGTTCAAGGCAGCGAGCCACAGGGTCAAGCCTGTGGTGACCACGAGAACGAGCAGAAGGAACGCCGGCAACGCGAGAACCCGCGCGGAGGGCAACGCTTGGTACCAAACCATCAGGCCGGCGAGCAGTGCGAGAGAAATCAGGAAGTCCACCAGACTAACCGCGATCGTGCTGACGGGGATGATGAGCCGCGGGAAGTACACCTTGGAGACGATGTTGGCGTTCTGCACCAGGCTGTTGCTGCCTTCGCTGAGCGCCGTCGCGAAGAAGTACCAGGGCAGCATCGCGGCGAACACGAGCACGGGGTAGGGCACGCCCTCCGACGGCAGATTTGCGATGCGCCCGAATACCACTGTGAACACCACCATCGTGACTACCGGCCGGATCACGCTCCACGCGATGCCAATCACTGTCTGCTTGTACCTGACCAGGATGTCCCTCCAGGCGAGGAACAGCAGGAGCTCGCGGTAGGCCCACAGGTCGCGCCAGTAGTGGCGCTCAGTTCTTCCCGCCTCGATGACGATCTCCTGCGGGCTACTCACCATTGGTCGTCCCGATCTTTGACTTTCCGGCTTCGCGCTGCAAATCTTCCAGCTCGCGCTTGAGGACCTCGTACTCGTCGAGCTTCACGCGCAGGAAGCGCGCCGTGACCCTGGCCCGCTCCTCGATTCCGCGCGGGGTGAGCAGGTACAAGTACGCGCGCTTGTTTTCGCTATTGCGGAAATTGTTCGCCTTGACCAGGCCCTTGTTGATCAGCGCGTTGAGGCAGTAGTTCACCCGGCCCAGGCTGATGCCGAGCTCGTCGGAAATGCGCCGCTGGCTCGCTTGCGGATCCGCCTCGAGCAGCTTGAGGATCCGGTAGCGGGTCTCATCGGTCAGCATGGCCGATAGGATCTCATATATGTTCAGGCATTGAACGGACATATACTAACATATTGATAATAAGTGTAAAGTAGTTTGCACAATCAGTTCATGCAATGAACAGACCGTCCCGAGCCGGTCCCGCGTAAATTGATACCATCGGCACCCGGATGAAATTCCTTCCCCGCCGCGCGCCCGGCGCGTCCCCCCAGATCAGCGTCATCATCGGCGTGAAGAACGGCGCCGCCACGCTGCAGCGCTGCCTCGACAGTATCGCGGCGCAGGACCTGGCGTCGCGCGAAACGATCGTCATGGACTGCGCGTCTACGGACGGCACGCGGGAATTGCTCGAAGCGAACAAGCGCGCGGGCAAGGTGACGGACTACGTCTCGGAGCCTGACGGCGGTCTGTACGAGGCGTGGAACAAGGGCGTGCTCCGCAGCCGTGGAGAGTGGATCTGCTTTCTCGGCTGCGACGACGCTTTTCACGATTCGCAGGCGCTGCGCTATCTGGCCGCTGCAGCCGATGCGGCCAAGGGCGCGACCGGAATGGTGTACGGACTCGTCAATCGCGTCACGCACAGCGGCGTGGTGGCCGAGGTCTGGGGCGGCCCCTGGCGAGAGGCGAAGGCCCGGACCTTTGCCGGGTTCATGATTCCCCACCCGGGAAGCCTGCACCACCGTTCTATCTTTGAGGAGCGCGGCCTGTTCGACGAGAGCTATCGGATCGCGGGCGACTACGAGCTCATGCTGCGTGAGGTGCTGGTGCGCGAGCCGGTATTCGTCGAGCGGGTCGTGGTCGACATGCGCTTTGGTGGCATGAGTTCCAGGCCGGCCGCGATCTACAAGAACCTGCAGGAAATCCAGCGCGCTCGGGCCGCGCACGGACTGCACGGCAAACCCGCGCGGCTGCGGCAGGCGCTGGCGGCGGCCTGGATCGGCTCGTGGATCCAGCGCCTGTTCGGGGACTGGACCTATCGCTTCTTTGCCGACTTGTACCGGGTTCTGCGCGGCAAGCCGAGGATCTGGACCGCCTGAAGCCGCCGTGATCCGGGTCCTCACCTTCGGCCGCTTCGCGGACGAAAGCTTCGGCGGCCTCGAGCGCGACGTGTTCGATCTGGCGCAGCGACATCGTGCGCCAGCAGAGGCTGCTGAAGCTCTACCGGCTGTTTCTCGACCACTCCTTGCGCGCTGCCGACGCGACCATCGCGGCGACGCCGGCGCACATCAGCTCATCGGAGCAGCTCTCTCCCGTGCGCGAGACCGCGAGATTTCGCGTGGTGCCGCCGGCCGTCTACGCGGCGCGCTTGAATTCGCTCGCGAACTCAGGCGCAAAGGAATCGAGTACAGTTTGCAGCGACGGACTCCAAATCAAGCTGCTACTAAGACAGGGATCACGTCGTTGGCAGCCTTGCTTAACTTAAGTTTCCGTCCTGGCGAACTCTTGTGATTGTCGCTATTACAGGTGGTACGGGATTTATTGGTAGACATCTGCTTGCGAGGCATGTTGCGCGTGGAGATCAGGTTCGCTATTTGACCCGAAGAGGCGCAGCAACAGATACCCGTGGCGCATCTGCTCATATTGGTGATCTGAGCTGTTCCGTAGACGAATTGAGGCGATTTGTGCGCGGCGCGGATGTGTTGTATCACTGCGCCGCTGAGTTACGCGATGAAGCAGAAATGCACAACACGAATGTGCTGGGCACCGCAAATCTGCTGGCCGCGGCCATCGGTGAAATTGGACGTTGGGTGCAATTGAGCAGCACAGGTGTATACGGCAGCGAGCTGCACGGCGATATCAATGAAGGTGCCGAAATCAATCCGGTTAACGCGTATGAAAAGTCCAAAGCAACGTCGGACAACCTGGTATGCGCAGCCGCAGAGAAGCAGAATTTACCGTGTGTTGTGCTGAGACCGTCCAATGTCTACGGTACTGATATGCCGAATCAATCTCTTTTTCAATTGATTAAGATGATTGATGGCGGCCTGTTCTTTTTCATTGGCAAGCACGGTGCTGTTGCAAATTACATACAAGTAGAAAATGTCGTCGATGCATTGGCGCTGTGTGGAACGGCTGGATTACCTATCAATGGCCGTGCATACATTGTCTCAGATTACCTGACGCTAGAGGATTTCGTAGGCGTAATCGCCGCCGCTTTGGGAAAAAAAGCACCTCAAAAAAGGCTGCCGGAATCTTTGGTGCGAGCTGCGGTTGCGCTAGCTGGCTCGATCCCTAAATTTCCTCTAAAGCGATCAAGGGTGGATGCGCTTACCAATAGAACGGTTTACCGGGCCGACCGGATTGGGTGCGAATTGGGATACAAGAACAAAATTTCACTGGAAGAAGGTATCGGTGATCTCGCCCGTTATTGGAAAAATAGATCAACCTGAGGCGAACCGCCCGAAACTAAGGGTCGTTAGAGTTGTTACGGCATCTTATGTTGTGCCATGGCATCTGGCTAACACTCTTAAGAGGATGCCTGCGGACTTTGACGTATGTGTGGTTGGCCAGGGTGTTTCTTCGCGCAGGGATTCGTACCCCGATGTCAGATGGGAGGATATCGATCTTGACCGGAAGATCAACTTCGTTTCAGACTTGGCCGCCCTGTTCGCGCTTTGTCGATTATTTGTCTCGTACAAGCCTGATATCGTGCATTCGATCATGCCCAAAGCCGGATTGTTGACCGCTATGGCCGGATTTATTTGTCGGGTTCCTGTTCGCATCCATACTTTTACGGGACAAGTCTGGGCGACGAAGACCGGCCCGGCCCGGTCGGTTTATTATTGGTTGGACAGATTGATCAATTCTTTGAATACGATTTGTTTGACCGACAGTGCTTCGCAATCGGCATTTTTGCACGCGCACAAAATCTCCTATGCGGGAAGAGCATTGCCTGTCTTATCGAAAGGATCGCTGTCAGGAGTTGATGTTGCGAGATTCAACCTGCTAGATCTCACTGAACAAGCTGGACATTTGCGTAAGCAGTTGGGATTGAACGAAACAAATTTCGTGTTTGCATTTATTGCAAGAAAAACTCGGGATAAGGGTGCATTTGACGTACTCAAGGCATTCGCGGCGGTTTCCAAGATTCACCCGAACGCCAGGCTGCTATTTGTTGGTCCTGATGAATCAAGCGGTGAGATCGACGGTTTGTTCAAATCCGATCCGGAACTTTTCAACAATGTCCTTAATGTGGGGCAGGTGGAAAATCATGAGCTGTACTTGGCGATTAGCGATGCGCTATGTTTGCCAAGCTATCGTGAGGGTTTCGGATCCATCGTAATTGATGCGGCGGCACTGGGTGTACCCGCAATCGGTTCAAATATACCGGGATTGGTAGATTCGATAGAGGACGGAAAAACAGGGTTATTGTTTCCTGCCGGGGATGTCGATGCATTGGCCGGCATCATGGCGGAGTTCTTGGAGAACCCAGGTAAGTACGCAAAAATGCGGCTGTCTGCAAGAACAAGGGTCGATGAATTCTTTACGGCAGATGTGCTTTATGACGCACTAAAAGCATTGTATTTGGAATTGGCTGACAATCGCCTCCGTCATGCATAGCACGTCGTGAAATTACGGATACGGATAGCAAAAACGCATCGCACCGGCACAACGGCTTCGATCGTCGCGCCGCAGTTCGCGATGCCCCGCATGCGCAATGCGGTGTCCTGAAACAGTGTCCGCTCCGATAACAGGGGCAAGAATTGTTTGGGCAGCAGCCTGCGCGACATTGGCCACAGGCGGCTGCCGGAGCCGCCGCACAGAATCACTGGAACTACCGACGAGGCCATGGAAGTCGCTGAGTGGGAACCGCCGCTATTTTATGACGACCGACGCGCCGGGCACGATAATCGGCACCGATGCGCGTCCTCGTCACAGGTGCCGGCGGTTTCATCGGCAGCCATCTCTGCCCGGCGCTCACCGCAGCCGGGCACGAGCTGCGCGCTGCGGTCGGGGGCTGCGACGCGGTCGTGCACCTCGCGAACATCGCGCATACGTCCGCGAGCCCCGCCGATCTGCACCGCGTCAACGTCGAAGGCACGATCGTTCAGGCGAGAGCGGCGCTCGCGGCGGGCGCGCGGCGTTTCGTCTACCTCAGTTCGCTCAAGGCGGCGCAGCCCGATGACGCCTATGGCCGCGCCAAGTCCATCGCCGAGCAGGCATTGCTGCAGCTGGAAGGTCTTCAGGCAGTAATCCTGCGCCCGCCGCTCGTCTACGGACCGCGCGTGAAAGCGAATTTCCTCGCCCTGATGCGTGCCATCGACCACGGGTGGCCTTTGCCGCTGGCGAGCGTCGAGAACCGCCGCAGCCTCATTTACGTCGGCAACCTGGTGGATGTGATTCTTCGCTGCCTTGAGCGCCCGGCGCAGGGCAGAACCTACGCCGTCAGCGACGGCGCGCCGGTTTCGACGCCGGAACTGTGTCGCGCCATCGGGCGCGCGCTCGACCGGCCGGCGCGGCTGTTTCCGTTTCCGCCGGCGCTGCTCGGACTGGTGCCAGGCATGGCGCGGCTCGTGCAATCGCAGGAAGCGGATAACTCCGCCCTGCGCGCTGAACTCGGCTGGCGCCCGCCGTTCACGTTCGAGCAGGGCCTGCAACTGACGGCAGAGTGGTACCGCACGCAGGGCGGCTAGAATGCGCGCCATGCTCGCGCAGGCGCCCCTCGCCGCGTTTCTGGTCGCATTGCTGATCTCGTGGCTGCTGCTCTCGCCCGCTGGAAGGCGCATCGCGCTCGACACGCCGAATGAGCGCTCGCTGCATGCACAGCCGGTGCCACGCACCGGCGGCATCGCCATCGCGGCCGGGGTGGCTGCGGCCTGCGCGTTCGTGATGCCCGGACTTCAGGTGCTGCTGGGCGTCGCCGCCGCGCTCGCAGCCGTATCCCTGGCCGACGACTTGGTGGGCTTGCCCACTCTGGTGCGCTTCGCCCTGCACCTTGCAGCGGCCGCCGCGGTCCTGGTGCTCGAACTGCGCTACACCGAACCGGTGCTGTTCGTGCTGTTCCTCCTGGGCATCGCCTGGATGACGAACCTGTACAACTTCATGGACGGGTCGGACGGGCTCGCGGGTGGCATGGCAGTGATCGGGTTCGGCGCCTACGGCACGGCAGCGGTTCTCGCTGGCGCGGAGCCCTTCGCGATGCTGTGCGCGTCAGTCGCTGCGGCAGCGGCTGGGTTCCTGGTCTTCAACTTCCCTCCTGCGCGCCTGTTCATGGGCGACGCGGGCTCGGCGCCGCTCGGCTTTCTCGCCGCCGCGCTGGGCATCTACGGCTGGAGCCGGGGGGTTTGGCCGATCTGGTTTCCTCTGCTGGTGTTCGCGCCCTTCGTCTGCGACGCGACGCTGACTCTGCTGCGGCGCCTGTTGCGACGCGAGCGCGTATGGCAGGCGCACCGGGAGCACTATTACCAGCGGCTGGTGCGCATGGGCTACGGCCACCGCGGCGCCGCGTTGATCGAGTATGCGGTGATGGCAGGTTGCGCGGCGACCGCCCTTCTCGCGCGGCGTGAGCCGTCCGCCGTACAGGCTGCCGCGCTCGCGGGAGCCGCGGCGGTGCTGATCGCGATCGCCGTCTGGGTGGATTTGCGCTGGGCGCGCCATCAACGCGGCGCAGGCGGGGCGGCGACGTGATCGCCGAGCGCCAGTTCATCGTGCGCGCCTCGCTCGCGTTTGCGCACGACGTAGTCGCCGCCGGAGCCGCGTGGTTGGCTGCGTTCTGGCTGCGCTTCAACCTCGAACTGCCGCCGGCGGATTTCGCGCGCGTGGCTGTGGCCACCCTGCCCGGAGTGCTGGTGGTGCATGCGGCCGCGTTCTGGCTATTCGGGCTGTATCGCGGCCTCTGGCGCTACGCGAGCCTGCCGGATCTGCAGAGGATCCTGCTGTCGGTGGCCGTTGCGGCCCTTGCCGTCCCCACCCTGTTCACGCTCACGGGCCTCGACACACCCGTACCGCGCTCCGTGTATCTCATCACGCCAGTGCTCCTGATCGGCGCCATGAGCGGCAGTCGGATGCTGTACCGCGCGTGGAAGGAACGCACGCTCCTCGGCATGGTGCGCCATCCCGGCGCCAGCCCCGTGCTGGTGCTGGGCGCGGGCGCCGCCGCGTCGAGCCTGCTGCGTGACCTCGCCAACAGCGACCAGTGGCGCGCGGTGGGCCTGCTCGACGACGACACGGGCAAGCGCGGCAGCGCGATCCAGGGCGTGAAGATCCTCGGCGGGGTGGAGCAGGTCGGGTCGGTGGCGCAAGGGCTGGGGGTGACGCAGGCGATCATCGCCATGCCGGGCGCGACGCACGGCGAGCGCAAGCGCGCGGTGGAGCTTTGTAGCGCGGCGGGGTTGCAGGTGATGACCGTGCCTTCGTACGCCGATCTGGTGTCGGGCAAGGTGAGTGTCTCTGCGCTGAGGAACGTTGAACTGGACGACCTGCTCGGGCGCGACCCGGTGACGCTGGACGATGCGGGATTGCGCGGGCTGATCGAGGGCCAGTGCGTGCTGGTCACCGGCGCCGGCGGCTCGATCGGCGCGGAGCTCTGCCGCCAGATCGCGCGCTATGCGCCTTCGCGCCTCGTGCTGTTCGACCTCTCCGAGTACGCGCTCTACGCGGTGGAGCAGGAGTTCCGCGACCACTTGCCCGGCGTGCCGATCGCCGCGCTCATCGGCGACGCGAAGTCCGCGCCGCGGGTGCGGGAGGTGTTCGAGCGCTTCGGGCCGCAGGTGGTGTTCCATGCCGCGGCCTACAAGCACGTGCCGCTGATGGAAGGCGAGAACGCCTTCCAGGCGGTCGCCAACAACGTGCTTTCCACCGTGGTGGTGGCGCGCGCCGCGCAGGCCGCCGGCGCCGGCAAGTTCGTGCTGGTGTCCACCGACAAGGCGGTCAATCCGACCAACGTGATGGGCGCCTCCAAGCGCCTCGCCGAGATCGCCTGCCAGCGGCTGCAGGAAGCCGGCGGCACGCAATTGGTCATCGTGCGCTTTGGCAACGTGCTCGGCTCCACCGGCAGCGTGATCCCACGCTTTCGCGAGCAGATCGCGCGCGGCGGCCCGGTGACCGTGACAGACGAGCGGATGGAGCGCTACTTCATGTCCATTCCCGAAGCAACCCAGCTTGTGCTGCAGGCGGCCCTGATGGGTCGCGGCGGCGAAATCTTCGTGCTGGATATGGGGGAGCCGGTGAAGATCCTGGACCTCGCCCGCCAGCTGATCGCCCTGTCGGGTCTTGCGGAAGGCGACATCCGCATCGAGTTCACCGGATTGCGTCCGGGCGAAAAGCTCTTCGAAGAGCTGCTCGCCGACGCGGAGCACACGCTGCCTACACCGCATCCCAAGCTGCGCGTGGCGCGTGCGCGCGCGCCGCAAGGTGAGGCGCTGCTGCACGAAGTGCTCGCCTGGCTCGGCGCCGCGCCGGAGCCGGATGCGGAAAGCGTACGCGAGCAGCTTCGCGCGTGGGTGCCGGAATACGCGCCCGCGCGTAACTAGTTCAAGCCTGCCGGTAGTAGTCCTTGTACCACTCGGCGAAACGCGCGAGGCCCTGCTCGAGCGGGGTGGATGGCGCGAAGCCGACCGCTTGCGCCAGCGCCCGGGTGTCGGCGTAGGTGGCCTTCACGTCGCCGGGCTGCATCGGCCGCATCTCCTGTCTCGCCTGCTTGCCGAACGCGCGCTCCAGCGCCGCGATGTAATCGAGCAGCCGCACCGGCTGGTGATTGCCGATGTTGAACAGCGCGTACGGCGGCGTTGCGGCGGGCGGACGGTCGAGCACGCGCAGCGTGCCTTCCACCACGTCGTCGATGAAGGTGAAATCGCGCTCCATGTCGCCATGGTTGAACACTTGAATCGACTCGCCCCGCGTGATTGCACGCGCAAAGAGCATCGGCGACATGTCCGGCCGGCCCCAGGGGCCGTAGACGGTGAAGTAGCGCAGCCCGGTCGCGGCAAGGCCATGGACGTGGCTGTACACATGGGCCATCAGCTCGTTCGCCTTCTTGGTCGCGGCGTAGAGGCTCACCGGGTGGTCCACGTTCTCGCTTTCCGACCAGGGCAGCTTCGCGTTGGCGCCGTAGACGCTCGAACTCGAGGCGTACACCAGGTGGCGCGGCGGGTGGCGGCGGCAGCATTCGAGCAGGTTGGCGAAGGCGACGAGGTTGGCCTGCACCGTCGTCGCAGGCCGCTCGAGCGAGGCGCGCACGCCCGGCTGCGCCGCGAGGTGCAGCACCAGTTCGGGCTGCGTGGTGGCAACTAGCGCCTCCAGCGCCGCCGCATCGGCGAGATCAGTGTGCCGGAAGCGAAAGCCGTTGCGCCCCTCGAGCCGGCGCAGGCGGTCCTGCTTGAGCTGGACCGCGTAGTAGGGCGAGAGGTTGTCGGCCCCCGTCACTTCGTCGCCGCGCTCGAGCAGCCGCTCGGCGCAATGCATGCCGATGAAGCCGGCGGCGCCGGTGACGAGGACCTTCACCGGCCCTTGTTCGCGCGGCGCATCTCGATCAGCTTGGCGTACTTCAGGTAGCTGTTCATGCAGCCGATGCCGATGTGCACCAGCCCGGCGAGGCCGTCGAGGAAGCCCAGGCGCAGCACGTAGAACTTGAGGAAGCGCACCGCGGGGGACGCGAGCAGCTCGAAGGCGCCAGCGCTGCGCCCGCGCTCGTAGAGCTGCTCGGCGGCGAGCGTGGTGAAGCGGTTTTGCTTGTCCAGGTAGCGGCCAAGGTCCTCGGCCGAATCGTGCAGCAGGTCGCCTTCCAGCATGCCGGGCGTGACGGCGTAGAGCACCTTCTCGTGCACCGGATCGTCGCTCCAGCGCGCCTTGCGCCGGTCGAACAGGCGCGGGCTCCAGTCGGGATATCCCTCGCCATGGCGCAGCCAGCGGCCGAGGAAGCGATTGCAGCGCGCCATGCGATAGACCGGCGCGACGGGCGCGGTGAGCGCGCGCTCGATGCTCGCGCGCAGCTGGGGCGAGACCCGCTCGTCGGCGTCCAGGCACAGCACCCAGTCGTGCTGCGCCTGCTCCACGGCGAACTGCTTCTGGCGGCCGAAGCCGAGCCAGTCCTTCGTCACCACGCGCGCGCCGTGCTTCTGCGACACTTCCCGCGTGGCATCGGTGCTGCCCGAGTCGACCAGCACGATCTCGTCGGCGAACGACGCGCTCGCCAGGCACTCCTCGAGCTGCTGCGCGGCGTTGTGCGCGATGAGCACCACCGACAGCGGTGCGCGCGACGCGCCGCCGCTCAAGGGTTATCCCGTAGAATCGTCACGCGCCATTCTAGCCGACGCATGCGCCGCCTACTCTTCATCAAGACTTCCTCGCTCGGCGACGTGGTGCACAACTGCCCGGCGGTGAGCGACGCGGCGCGCGCCGCGCCGGGCGCGGCGATCGACTGGGTGGTGGAGGAGGCGTTCGCCGACGTCGCGGCGATGCATGCGCAGGTGCGCCGGGTGATCCCGGTTGCCGTGCGGCGCTGGCGCAGCGCGTTGTGGAGCCCGCGCGCCTGGTCGGAGATCGGCGCCTTCCGCCGCGCGCTGCGCGAGCAGCGCTACGACCTGGTCATCGACACGCAGGGGTTGCTGAAAAGCGCGCTGCTGGCGCGGGCGGCGAGGGGGGAGCGCCACGGCATGGACGCGGCGAGCGCGCGCGAGCCGGTCGCGGCGCGCTTCTATGACGTGCGCCACGCGGTGGCCCCGGGGCAGCATGCGGTGGAGCGCAACCGCCAGCTCACCGCGGCGGCGCTCGGCAGCCCTGCGCCTGCGGACTGCGACTACGGGCTGCGCGCCGATGGCCCGCTCCCGGTGGCGCTGCACTCGCCCTATGCCGTCCTCCTCACGATGACCAGCCGCGCCGACAAGCTCTGGCCGGAAGCAAACTGGGTAGAGCTCGGGCGATTGCTGGCGGCGCGCGGGGTGCGCGCGGTGCTGCCCTGGGGCAGCGAGGACGAACGCTCGCGCGCCGCGCGCATCGCCACGGACGTGGACGACGCGCTGGTTCCGCGCAGGATGTCCGTGGCCGAAATCGCGCGCCTGCTGCGCGGCGCGCTCGGCGTGGCGGGCGTGGACACGGGCCTCACGCACCTCGCCGCGGCGCTCGGCGTGCCGGCTGTCGGCATTTACCTCAGTTCCGCGGCGCGCCTCACCGGCCTGCACGCCGGCGCGCGCGTGCGCAACCTCGACGCGCCGGATCCGCCGGCGGTGCATGCGGCGCTCGGGGAACTCGCCTGATGTGGCGCGCCCTTTACACGGCGCTGCTCTACATCTCCACGCCTTTCGTCCTCGCCCGGCTGTGGTGGCGCGGCCGGCGCGAGCCCGGCTACCGCGAGGCAATCGCCGAGCGCTTCGGCGCGAGCGAGCTCGAACCGAAGGCGAAGCTGCTTTGGCTGCACGCAGTGTCGGTGGGCGAGGCGCGCGCCTGCGCGCCGCTGGTGCGCTCCCTGCAGCGCGAACACCCCGACCACGACGTACTGCTGACCTGCCTCACCGCCACCGGGCGCGAGACCATCGAGCAGGTTTACGGCGAGTCGGTGCAATGCGCGTGGCTGCCCTACGACTATCCCTGGGCCGTGCGGCGCTTTCTCGAGCATTTCCGGCCGCGGTTGGGCGTGCTGGTGGAGACCGAGATCTGGCCCAACCTGGTGCGCGCCTGCGCGCAAGACGGGGTGCCGCTGCTGCTCGCCAACGCGCGCATGTCGCGCAAGTCGGTGCGCGGCTACCAGCGCATCGCGGGCCTCGTGCGGCCCGCCTTCGCGAGCCTGTCGGCGACCTGCGCGCAGGGCGAGGCGGATGCGCGGCGGCTGCGCCGGCTGGGCGCCGCCAACGTCACGGTCACTGGCAACCTGAAGTTCGACATCGAGCCCGATCCGGCAAAGACCGAGGAGGGCAGGGCATTTCGCGCGGCGCTGCGCCAGCGAAAGGTGCTGCTGCTCGCGAGCACGCGGGAGGGCGAGGAGGAGCTGCTGCTGGCGGAACTCGGCGCGCAGGACGACGGCATGCTGATCGTGCTGGTGCCGCGGCACCCCCAGCGCTTCGACGCGGTCGCCGCGCTCTCGCAGCGCATGGGATTCACGCTGGCGCGCCGCAGCCTGGGCGAGGCGCCGCACCAGGGGCGGCGGCTCTACCTGGGAGACACGATGGGGGAGATGGCCTTCTACTACGCGCTCGCCGACGTGGCGGTGATTGGCGGCAGCTTCGCGCCCCTTGGGGGGCAGAACCTGATCGAGGGCTGCGCCGCGGGCATCCCGGTGGTGACCGGGCCGCACATGTACAACTTCGCTGACGTCACGCGCCTGGCAGTAGAGGCGCAGGCCGCCATCCAGGCGCAGGACCCGGCAATGGCGTTGCGCACGGCGCGCGCCCTGCTGGAGGATGCCGAGCGCTGCGCGCGCATGGGCATCGCTGGCAAGCGGCTTTGCGCCCAGCACCGCGGCGCCGCGGAGCGGCATCTCGCGGTGTGCCGGGGGCTGCTCAGGGCTCGAGCGCCCGGTTGACCTCTTCCAGGTCTTCCTCACGCAGGCTGCCGGCGGCGGCCTTCAGGCGCAGCGTGTTGGTGATGGTGTTGTAGCGCGCCACCGCGAGGTCGCGCCGCGTGGAGAACACCTGCTGCTGGGCGTTGAGCACGTCGATGTTGATGCGCACGCCGACTTCGTAGCCGAGCCGGTTGGAATCGAGTGCGCTCTGCGTCGATACCAGCGCCTGCTCCAGCGCGCTCACCTGCGCGACGCCGTTGATCACCGCCAGGTAGCTCTGGCGCGTGGCGAGCGCCGCGCTGCGCCGCGCGTTCTCCAGGTCCTGGCGCGAGCGTTCGTGGTTGGCCGCCGCCTCGCGCTCGCGCGCGCTGATGCCGCCGCCCTGGTACAGCTGCCAGGCGAATTGCAGTCCGATGGTGCTGACGGTGGTATCGCTGCCTACCGTGGACAACTGCGTGCCGGTCTGGAATCCCTGTCCGGTCGTGGCCACCACATCCAGGGTCGGGTAGTGTCCGGCGCGGTTGCGCCGTGCCTCGAAGCCCGCGATCTCGGTGCCGGCTTCCTGCACCAGCACGGGGTAGCTCTGCTTCTCCGCCAAGTCCACCCAGTTCTGCATGTTGTTCGGGTTGGGGGGCGAGAGCCTGACGTCGGCGCGCAGCGCATTGACCGACGTGTATACCTTTCCAGTCAACTGCTGCAGCGCACGCTGCCGTACCTCGGCGTCGTTCAGTGCTGAGATCTCCTGCGCGCCGGCGAGGTCGAAACGCGCCTGCGCCTCATGCGTGTCGGTGATGGTTGCGGTGCCGACCTCGAAGTTGCGCCTGGCCTGCGCCAGTTGTTCGGCGATGGCAACTTTCTGCCCGCGCACCAGGGTAAGGGTGTCCACCGCGGCGAGCGCGTCGAAGTAGGCCTGCGCCACGCGCAGGATCAGGTCCTGGCCCGCCTGGCCGAACTGCGACTCGGCCTGCTTCGCCTGCAGCTCGCCCTGGTTGTATTGGGCGTAGTTCTGCGGGCGGTACAGCGGCTGCGTCAGCGTGAACGTATAGCCATCGGTGCGGTAATCGCGCGTTCCGCCAGGCTGGGTCGTCGGTCCCCTGAATTCGGAATCGAGATAGGTCTGCACCACGCTGGCACTGAGGTTGAGGGTGGGCAGCAGCAGCGCGCGCCCCTGCGGCAGCTTCTCCAGGCCGGCCTGCAGCGTGTATTTCGCTGCGGCGTACTGCGCGTCGTAGGCACGGGCGTCCTGGTAGACCTGAATCAGGTTCTCCGCGGCGACGGGGAGCGGCGCGCAGGCGAAGGCGAAGGCAATGGCGAGTTTGTGGTTCATCGGGCTTTCATCGGAAATCAGAACCTGAAGCGCGGCAGATGCTCCGCGTTGGCGAGCGGCGCGAGCATGGTATCGAAAAGCTCGACGCTGCGGAACGCGCCCGGCGCGCTGCAGGTCACCAGCCGCGCCACCATCACCGGATCCTCGCCCACCACGGCGAACAAGCGTCCGCCCGGCGAGAGTTGCTCGAGCAGAACCTTGGGCAGCACGGGGGTCGAACCGGTGAGCACGATCAGGTCATAGGGCGCGCGGGTGGGCCAGCCGCGCGCCGCGTCGCCGGTTTCCAGCGTGACGTTGTCGGCGCCATGGCGCTCCAGGTTGGCGCGGCCGAAGGCGGCAAGCGCCGGGCGGATCTCCACCGAGTGCACGTGCGCCGCCCGGTGCGCGAGCAGCGCGGTGAGGTAGCCGCTGCCGGTGCCGACCTCGAGTACGCGCTCGCCCTTGCCCGGCGCCGCCTCCTGCACGATGCGCGCCTCCAGCTTCGGCGCCATCATCTTCTCTCCGTCGCCGATGGGGATCTCCATGTCGACAAAGGCGAGCGTGCGGCAGGACGGCGGCACGAAGTCCTCCCGCGGGACGGCGTACAGCAAGTCGAGCACGGCCTGGTCCAGCACCTCCCAGGTGCGGATCTGCTGCTCGACCATGTTGGTCCGCGCTTGCTCGAAGTTCATGGCACTTTCGTGGTGCTGTGCGAGGGGGCGGCTAGTTTACCAAAGCGCTTGAGCCATGCCGCCATGTCGTCGAGATAAGTGTAGATCACCGGCACCACGATCAACGTGAGCAGGCCGGAGGTCATCACCCCGCCGATGACCGCCTGGCCCATCGGCGAGCGCTGCTCGCCGCCCTCGCCCAGGCCCAGGGCGAGCGGGATCATGCCGAAAATCATGGCCAGGGTAGTCATCAGGATCGGGCGCAGGCGGATGCGGCCGGCCGCCAGTACGGCGTCGCGTCGCGGCTTGCCCGCGCGGCGTTCCTGGTTCACGAAATCGATCAGCAGGATCGCGTTCTTGGTCACCAGTCCCATCAGCATGATGAAGCCGATGATGGAAAAGATGTTGAGCGTCGAGCGCGCCAGGATCAGCGCCAGCACCACGCCGATCAGCGCCATCGGCAGCGACATCATGATCGCCACCGGCTGGATGAAGCTGCCGAACTGAGAGGCGAGGATCAGGTAGATGAAGATCACGGCCAGCGCCAGCGCCTGGGAGGCGAAGTGGAGCGACTCCTGGATGTCCTTGGAGGAGCCGCCCATCGTGTAGCGGTAACCGGGCGGCATGGCGATACGGTCGAGCTTGGCGCGCAGTTCCGTCGCCGCGTCGCCCGCCGGGCGGTTGAACACGTTGCCCGATACCAGCACCTCGCGCAGCTGCTCCTTGCGGTTGATCTGCTGCGCGCCGCTGCCCGGGGCGATCGAGGCGATCTCGCGCAGGCTCACCATCCTCGGCGCGCCGTTGGCGTCGAGCTGGCTCGAGGCGAGCGGCACGCGCTGCAGGTCCTCGGCGCGCGCCCGGTCGGCGCGCGACAGCCGCACCTGCACGTCGTAGTACTGGTCGTCCGGCCCGCGCCAGTTGCC
>Ga0184628_10000069_pt1 | contig 51415 bp, 70 predicted proteins | sample PLM4_5_b1_FD_133149 | JGI IMG/M metagenome (GOLD analysis project Ga0184628, IMG submission 133149) | Groundwater sediment microbial communities from an aquifer in East River, Colorado, USA - PLM4_5_b1 | ecosystem: Environmental > Terrestrial > Soil > Riparian zone | place: USA: East River...
CTTCCATGAAGCGGTTATCCATCCTGCATTTGCAGACATCGTGCCCGATGGGTTTCCTTTCCGCGGGACATTGAATGAGTTCTCACTCATGGACAATGTGGTGACCAAGCGGCCGATAATTGACATTCGCCGGCACCAAAACATCATGCAGCGCCGTGATGCGTCATGTGATATCATATACAAAAAAGTATTTGGGGCCACCACAAGGCAAATCAGTGTAGAAGAAATTTATGGCGCAACTGATTTCTGTCGTAATGAATTCTACCAGGGTGACCTGAAGCATTACCGGTCAAAGGATCCTTTGTTTGAAAAAAATATCCTTCCTTATTTCCAGGGCGCTTTGAATGTTGACATTGCCTCCAATGCCTACTTCGGCGATGTGGAACGGATTGCCGTTGATGGTGACCAGTGGAGCACAAACATTTTTGATGGTGTGTTCAAATGGATCGACACCTACATCGCTAACACGCTTATTCCTGCAAGCCAGACAATGACGATAGCTGATGGTGAAGATTTTTATGACGGATCCGGTCCTGCCACAGCTTATGCGCTTTTCAAACAAATGTATGAAGCGCAGCCGGTGCTAATGGAATCATGGCCTGATGCTGATAAGGCTTTTTATGTAAGCAAACAGATTGCTTCAGCGTATGAAGATTATCTGATCGCAACTGCAGGACAAGGCAGCGGTTATATCACAGAATTAAAAACCGGGATCAAACAACTGGCTTATAAAGGCATTCCAATCCTGGTGCAGGATACCTGGACACCGATCATCACACAAATTAAGGGAGCAACCGGTTATGCAGCAGTGCTGACCATCCGTGGAAACTTCGTGTTTGCTACTGATAAAATGTATGGTGAAGGTGAAAACGGCACCACAGCTCTTGAAGTGTGGTATGAAAAGAAAGATATGAAATGGTATTACCGTTTCTTCATCAAAGCCGGAACGCAGATCGCATTGCCTGAGTTCATCGTGGTTGCTAAGAGTTCATGGACATAATTGCTGCCGTTTTTTTGAAACGGTAAGTAGTAAAATAATTATTAACGTCTTAATTCAAATATCATGCTCTGTGTATCATTAAAAGCTTACAGTCGCGCCTGCGGTGGAGTATCCGGTGGTATCTCTGATCTTGGCATCTATGATCCCAACGATATCAACTATACCCAGGCTGCTGCAGTTGATGGAGTAGCGCAACCTTATACTGCTTTGGCTGAAAGGGCAGGTGTTACCACTCCTTCAATATTTCTGGTAGCATTCCAGGTGGATGAAGGTGAGTGGACATTCACACAATCAGTAACAGGGTGCTCTGTAAAATATGAACATGAGTGGGTATTCCAGCTGCCGGAAAACAGCCAATCATTGACTACATTCCAGCAAGCGTTAGATGCAGCTGGTTGTTGCTGCGGTCTTGGTTTGATCTTCCGGATGAACAACGGAAAGATATTCGTGGCCGGTGAAAAATATGTGAACGAAGCTTCTATCACCAAGTTTACAGTTAAACAGGATGGTTCTGAAGGTGGATCTGGTAAACTGCAGGATGATTTCAATGGTGTAAACATTCACTTCAAATCATCTTACAGCCGTAATCTGTATGAATATACTGGAACATGGGACGCAGTAGAAGCATTATCTGAAGCGCCAGGTTCGTAATAATGGTACAAGCAACAATCAAGGAAGAATTTAAAAATAAAAGATTGGCGTTTGGAAAAAGCGCCAATCCTCTTTATAAACGAAGCGATGTTGAAATAAACGAGTTAGCAATAATCGCCCACGAAAGCAAGGATAAAAGTTTGTTACAGTTATTTGAAACATTCCCGACACTTGCTGAATTAAAAAAAACGAAAACAGACCAGCAGTTAAGAGAGCTTGCGGGTGCTGCGGCAAAAAAGGTAAATAAAACTTCTTAGAAAAATGCAATGCAAGGAAGTAAAGCAATCAAACTTAAAGCGAAAACCGAAGCTAAAAAGCCAAGGAAATCAAACACCGTCAGCAATGTAGCAACACAGGATCCTACAAAGCCTATTCCTTTCGAGAACGGTAACATTGCATATTCTTACTCCAATAATTCAGACTATCTCCCATTTCTTCCAGGTTATAATGACGCCGGCGACAACTATGCCCAGCTTCTTTTAGAAAGCAGGCTTTTATCCGTTACACATAATTCATGTATTGTCACCAAGCGGGATTACTGCGCTGGTGATGGCTTTGTTGATAAACAAGATACCGAGTTAAGCCAGGAGATAATGGATTGGCTCGGTAATATGAACCTTGACAATGAAGATATCAGCGATCTTAATAAAAAGATTTTTGAGGACCTATTTACATGGGGTAACGTTCCTATTGAATTGGTCCGGTTTAAAGTTGGCGGCACCCCTAAGCTGTTTGTGTATGTTCATAACGTGCTGGATTGGCGCCTCGGTGCTCCTGATGATGACGACCGGGTAAATAATGCCATTCAATCTAAATTATTCCGCCGGTGTGGTTTTCTTACTTCAGATGATCTAAAGAAAAGTAAAAACCTGCCGCTTTATTCACCCAATAAGACCGATAAAGATAATTGGCTCCGCGACACCGAAAAAGGTGTGGAGAGAACGTTGATTTGGTATAAAAACCGGGTTAGCGGATTTGATTATTACGGCCTGCCTTCGGCAATAGCTGCTTTAATGCACCAGAATCTTGAATATAAGGGCGCCCGGTATAATATGGACAACTTCCTGAACAACCTGGTAGCAGCAACGCTATTAGTATTAAAGGGATCCCATAGCCAGCCTGAAGCCGACAGGATAGCCAGGAAGATAATTAGCACACATACAGGTGACGGAAAACGCGGAAGAACGGTTGTTCTGGCCAGCGAAGAAGGCATCGAGGCCAGCTCCATCCAGAAGATGGAAACAAAAACTGACGGCAGTTTCACACTTGCAGATGAAAAGTGGAGCCAGAAGATAATCATGGCAAATCAATGGGATGCTATACTGGCCGGTATTGTTTCTCCATCCACATTAGGAAAAGGATCTGGGTTTCTTACAAAAATCATCGAGCAGAAAATGATCAGCGTTATCCGGCCGGCGCAGCGGGATCTCATTGATAAAGTATGGCGCCACATATTCACAATAGCAGACCAATGGCTGGGATTAGGACTTGATCAATATGACCTGGAAATAAATAATCCTATTGATATATCGGGATTGACTGATGTTGATATCACTCCTGCAGTAACTATAAATGAAGTTCGGAAATCTAAAGGCCTGCCTGAAGATCCAAAGATGGAAGGTGTTTATATGAAATCAACCGGTCCACAAATGCAGGATCCTAATCCTGTCGATAAAGGAGGTGATAATGTATAGAGTAAATCCATTAATGCGAAATGTGCTCATCACGACTGATGAAGTGATCTTTCATGCACCCACGCAACATACACTGGATCCCAAGATGATTGAACATTCTATCATCATCGCGGAGGAACGTTTTATCCGGCCGGCACTGGGGTTTGATTTTTATGAAGCATTGAAGACTGAAAAGAATTTACTGATCACTTCCGGAAACCAGGCTGCACAACAGATATTACTTGAGGCAAGCATGGGAACGCAGCCAGAAGGTGTAGAATTTCCAACATTAGCGGAAGGTGATATTGTTAACGCCTGGGAATATTTGTCTGAAGCAAACATTGAACTGTGGAAGGAGGTGCTTTGGAAGTTTACTGCAGAGGCTGTGATGGTTTTAGCATTTCCTGAAGCGTTTGTCCAGTTTTCCAGCGCTGGTACTATTCACAACCAGCCGGCATCCGGACCAATGAATACATCAGGAATAGTTACACCTGAATTACGATCGGTGAAGTGGGCAATGGATAAGAAGCTCATGGAAAGGATAGAGCCTATGCGCCAATCATTGCATTTATGGCTATGTAAAAAGCAAAAAGAGGATTCAGCCGCGTATGAGGATTACACGAAGGACTGTGCCTGCAATGAAGATGGCGTGGCGTTCAAACGAAAATCAGATTTCATACTTGGAATATATGATGACGACGATGATCCAAACTGCTGCTAATGAAACCAGGACATGTTATAAGGGGATGGCTCAAAGGATTAGGGTTTATTTCAGTAACAACAGCAGAAAAAAAGCTTTCTGCAATGCGGCTGGAAATATGCGGAAAATGCGAATTCGCAAAAACATCATCTATGCTGGAAGTTGTGAACGGTGATCTGATGTGGGAGATGAGGTTGCAGTGTAGTAAATGCGGTTGTCCATGTTTACAAAAATCATTGATACCGGATGAATCGTGTCCGGTTAATAACTGGTAGTTATATGTATGTATGCCTGATTATTATTCTCAATACTGTGTTTGTGATGAAGAACCGGTTTCACTTTGCATGGCAAATTTGGCGGGAGTGCCGACGACTTCCTATCCGGTGGATGTTTTCAATGTAGACCTGGAGATCATAGGAACCGCGGATGATCAGGATGAATATTTAAGCATATGGAACAGCGATGCGGCAAACCAGGCAGTAGGACAATTGGTGGCTTCAATAGGACCAAACTGCTTTAAGTTATTTCTCAACGCCGGGCAAACGGCGCCGGTCTATGTGATTGGTGTCCCGCTGGCAGGCAGACCACAGCTGGGAATATATGAGATAGCGTACGAAGATGTATACGAATAAAGAATGGCAACAATACTTTCAATAAAGACCACGGTAAATGATCAGATCCGCACTATTGTTACAGTAGGCGGAATCCTGAAAACGAATCATGCCAATATTGAAGATGCTATTCTTAATGAGGTACGTGATCGTGGAGCGCTGCCGGCAGCTACAACAGGGGCATTAGCTTCCATTTCTGCACTGGCAGATACCAGGTGGGCAATAGTTAAAAATGTTGGTGTTTTCCGTGCACTGCAAACAGGAGCCTCACCAAACGGTACTACAACTTTTGCAAGTGCAGACAGCGGATGGCTTTGGGAATTATACTTTTCTTCTGCTATTGCTGAGAATGCTCCCGACTCTGCATCAACCGATCAGCCTTTGGATTATGTGCTCGATGAAGGGCTGGCAATTTGGAAAGTGAAAGTGAAGCCTGATGGAACTTATAATCTAAAAATAGGCACCACTGATGGCGGAGAAGAATTATCATCCGCCACGCCACTAACAGCCGACGAGTGGAACACATTCAATTTCGATGTGGATGCGGACGGCGGGCCGATAACAATATACTTTACTGGAGTAACCGAGCAAACAACATTTGCTATTTATAGAGTTCAATTACCCTTATAATGAAAAAGATATTATATACACTGATCATTTTGCTGACATCGGCAATATGTTTTTCACAGCAAACTTCTGTCGTTGCAAAGCGAGTTGAGGCAAAGGATTCGGTAAAAATAAATGACCGTTGGGTCAAGTTGGTAAACAATGACACCACGCCATTGGATGCACAGACGCGTGATATAATGACCTCAAATGCCATTTATGATTTTGTTACCGGCAGAACGATTGAATTGTGGTTGGGGTTAGCAGATACTGCAGCTAATTTACGCCTGCTGCAGGGAACGCCTACCTGTGAAAATAAACTTTTGACTCAGTGGAATGTCAGCTGGCAGGGTGTAGGTTATAATTATAGTGTTCATGGCGGGCTTTCTGATGGAACAGGGAGATATCAATTATTGTGTGTTCAATATACGGCGGACAGCGCCACGGTAACATTTGATTCTTCTGACGCTGATCAGGACCGGATTGACATCATATACCTGGATGCTACAGGGGTGCATACAAGGGAAGGTGAATTATCTGCTCCGGGAACAGCCGTCCGACCTACGGTTGATGTTGACGAAATTCTTTTAACTGAAGTTTTGATTGCTGCAGGATCTACTGCGCCGCCTCTCACTCAGTTAGTAGTATATAATGATAATACCGGCGAATCGACGGTTACCAATACGGGAACAACCACTAATCCAGATAATACCACCAATGTTTTTATCGGTACAAAGTCTGTAAACGTTACCAATATTACACACAATGATCAGATTTTCTTCACTAAGCTTCCGTCTTTAAGCACATGGGGTGTTTTAGGATTTGACGCCATCACTCTTTCTATTAGGTTAAAGGCAACGATGCCAACCAATGCAAATTTGGGCATTGCATTACAGGTGGGAACTACAACATCGGGAACTGAAGTAATAGTTCCTTTGGTTAAAACCAATTCAACCTCTTACCAGCAGATTTCTATTCCGCTTGCAGCTTTCGGAAACATGGCGAATACCAATATCACAAGGGTGCGGTTCAGGTATATCAGGGCCGCAAGCGGGGCAAATTACACCGGCTTTTATCTTGACTATGTAAATTTCGTTGATGGAATGACCAGCGGCCCTGGAGGGACAACAGCAACATTCACCCTTAATCCGATGGTCGGATTTAATGCCACGCCGACAGCTACACAACAATCGCCTGGAACGTGGACGTTGACGCCCACAGGATACAGTTCGTTGGATAATTTTTTAAGTCCTGATGGCTGGCAAAGTCTGCCTGAAATATTATCTGCAATTGGCACACTAGACGGAAGAGCAAAGTCAGCAGATGGCGCAGTGGTTGATGAAGAAGAAATTTTCCTTCAAACAGCCGATGATACTTACCCTGGGCTAATGACTCCAGCCATGTTCTCAAAACTCGATAGCAATTATTATATCACTAACCTGGACGTATATCCAAATTCCGATTCTTTAGTAAGGCCTGTGTCAGCGAATATAACCGGCGTAAAGGGATTAAAGGATAGTACAGGGATCGGTTTTGCTGTGTATGATGATTACATCGCTATTTATGCAACAGGAGGTGGTGGTGGTGGATTTTTTACCAGTTCAACTTCTTCTGGAGCAACAACCCAAGATGCTGACGGGAACAGTTTTTCTATTACCAACATCTCCGGCTTTTCATTACAGGGATCAACAAGCGGCAGCACAATAACACTTTCAGAAATTTATGAGGCCGGAGATTTATTACAAATTCAAATAGGCGATGGCGATCAGACGATTTCTATACATACTGAGTTTGAATTGCAACAGGCTAATATCTCACTCAATAAGACTGACGCCTCAATCACATTTGATAGTGATACCGGTAAATATTGGATGATGGATGTGCCAGAATTTTCAGACAACGCAGCTGCAATAACGGGTGGGTTAACGGCAGGGCGTATTTATCGGACAAGTGACGCATTAAAAGTGGTTCATTAGTAAAGCATAAATCAAACAACTACTAATATGAAAGCAATCCTGATTTCAGTACTACTTTTTTTATCAATAACATCATTTGGACAACAAGCAAAAAAAGACAGCACAACGATTCCGGTTCTTTCCATGCAGGATATGAAGCAAATAACAGATGCATTGCAATACATGCCGGCTAAGGAATGGTTGAAAGTGATAAAAATTATTGACCAGGTTTATTATATGAAGCTGAAACAAATGATAAAAGAGCAGCCGAAGAAAGATTCAACGACGAGCAAATAAATAAAGGCTTTGCAGGATAACTACCTGCCAGCCATTTATGAAAACACTAAGGACGATACTAATATGGGCATTGTGTGCCTGCTTTGTTACAAACGTATCAAGCCAGGTAAACTTTTCTTTTACCCCTATCCCTTTAACGACTGATTTTATCAGGCCGCAGGCAAGTTTTACGCTATGGAATGAGCAGGATGCTTTTTTAGGGACAATGCACATACCAACTACAACCGGTCAGCCGATGCAGGATGCCTATCACCGGTTTGGTATGACGCAGTTTTTCAACAATGCATCAGCGAGTGATAGCACTATAATCTTTAATGATCTGGATGAGTTCTTTAACATGGCGATCGATCACAAGATGGGTGTTCGATTCAGGATCATGAGCTTGTGTAACAATTGCGGCAATCCACCACAAGACAACTTTAATAATCAAGTAAGCTATGATAACGGCTGGCAGGTAGTCCCTCAGTTTTTGCACAACCTTCAGCAAGCAGAGCCGGTTGCTGCAAACCGGGATTGGTTCAGCACAAGGGGCGATCAAGATGCGTGGGTGCCTAATCCAAATTCACCGCAGTTTCAGCGTTGGGTGCGAAAACTTTCTTTAGCAGTAAAGAATCACATTAATTCTACTTCTCACAATGGAGTGAATTATGGTGATGTTTTAAAGATATACGATATAGGTTATAACGGGTGTTATTCAGAGCAGCATTACAACTGTCTCTGTGATAACATAAGTGAAATTCCGGCGGGTGCAAGGCATAACCCAAACGATGCCGGAGTTATTGAATTAATCGACGCACAAACGGATGCATTTGGGGGAGATCAACGCTGGAAGCTCGTTATTCCTTTCAACGCCTTCGACGCTATTTGGTTGCCGCATACATATAACACGGTAAATTATGGCAACTATATTTTAAATCATCCCGACAGCATAGGATGGATCAACGACCACATAGGAGCCGACGAAGGTTACGATCACTCTTATCTTGAAGATAATACCCGGATCAACAACGCTAAGCTGATGAACCGGTGGAAGTTCACCCCGATTGGTGGTGAACCGGTTGAGTGGGGAAGTCCTTCAGGCAGAGCAGCTGTTCCTCAGTATGTGCAGGATTATCACATGAGTTTCGTCGGTAACGGAAACCTGAACGGTGTATTTACAAATAACAATACTACCGAAGCAAACAATTTCCGGCTTGGGTCCAGATTGGCTGGTTATCGTTTGAGGCTTACAGGTGGAAGTGCGAACGCAGGTGCATCGCTGACCATAAATTTAAACTGGCTTAATGAAGGCGGAGCACCACCTTATTACAACTGGACTGTTCAGTACTTAATTAAAAACGGAGCAACAACAGTTTCAACTCTTACAAGCTCATTTAATCCGAGATATTTCCAGCCATCAGGAGCAGCAGTAACAAAGACCGATGTGTTTGGCATACCAGCTATACCAGTGGGCACGTATGGTTTGTATGTGATAGTGAAAGATCCTTTGAATTACCTGCCTGCAATGCCGTTGGCAATTACACCACAGCAATCGGACGGAAGTTATTTTTTGGGTAATCTTACTTTAGGAGGTGGAACTAATACGCCGCCAGTTGCTAATGCGGGTCCTAATCAAAGCATTTCAACTACATCAGTATCATTAAACGGATCATCTTCATCTGATCCCGATGGAACGATATCAACGTATGCCTGGAGCCAGGTTGGTAGTACTCCCAATGTAGCAACAATAGTTTCTGCTTCATCAGCAAATACAAATGTTACCGGTTTGATCGCAGGCGTTTATGTTTTCAATCTAACCGTAACCGATGATGATGGCGCCACAGCATCGGACCAGGTACAAATAACGGTATCAAGTGGGAATCAGCCGCCCATCGTTGATGCTGGCGTCAATGCATCAATATGCCCACCCACAACACAGGTTACCGTAAGCGCCACAGGAAGCGACGACGTTGCGATAATTAGTTATGTCTGGACACAAGTTACCGGCCCAAATGTGGCCACTATTCCTTCAGGCGGGGCATTTCAAAGCGGTAACATTACTGGTTTAATTACCGGAACTTATGTTTTCCGGGTAACTGTTACCGATGGCGGCGGGTTGACCGCATTCGATGATAAGACTGTATCTGTAAATATATCCTGCAACACCGCACCAATTGCAAATGCAGGCCCGAATCAAACGATATTCCAACCTGCCAGCAGTGTTACTCTAACGGGATCTGGTACCGATAATGGAACAATAACCGCATATGCCTGGACACAAGTAGGCGGTCCGGTTACGGCATCTATCACAAGTCCTTCAAGCGCCACAACGGGGGTAACAGGGTTATCAAATGTCGGCGCTTATATTTTCAGATTAACAGTAACAGATAACACAGGATTAACGGGAATTGATGATGTGCAGATCACAGTACAGCCAGCAGGAAACGGGACGCCTGTCGCAAATGCAGGAGCCGATCAGGTGATCACATTACCTACTAATTCGGTTACAGTTAGTAGTTCTGCATCTACAGATGATGTTGCAATTGTATCAAGGTTGTGGACTAAAACAAGCGGGCCTTCTTCTTTTAGTATTACATCCCCCACTTCGGTAAGTACATCAATTACCCTTTTGACCGCCGGCGTTTATACTTTTCGTATTACGGTTACTGATGGAAGCGCATTAACGGATTTTGATGAAGTAACGATCACCGTACTTTCCGCCTCAAATGCTGCTCCGGTTGCAAATGCCGGGACTAACCAAAACATTAACCTGCCAACCAGCAGTACAACGGTGAATGGTTCTGCAAGCACGGATGATGTCGGTATAACGGTTTATTTGTGGACAAAGGTTTCAGGCCCCGCAGGCGGTACGATCACAACGCCAAATAGTGTCAGCACAACAATAACAGCATTACAGGTTGGGACTTATGTTTTCAGATTGCGCGTTCAGGATGCAGCAGGATTATTTGATACAGACGATATCACAATAGTTGTAATTACTGCGGCGAATAACGCACCTGTGGCCGTAATAACAGGTGGCGCGCAAACAATTCAACTACCTACAAATTCGGTTTCTCTTAGTGGAACCGGAAGCACCGACGATGTCCTGGTTACGGCTTATTTGTGGACGCAGATAAGCGGGCCATCGACGGCTACAATCACAACACCAAATGCATCCACTACCAGTATGACAAATTTAGTGGCCGGTGTTTATTTCTTCCAGCTGCAGGTAAGTGATGCTGGCGGATTAACAGATACAGACATTGTTCAGATAACAGTATTAGCCGCAGATCCTCCGGATCCGCCGATAATCGGTGGCCGGCCAGCCATTGGAGGAAACATAAAATTTTTACCACGAATCCCTTAAACAAAATATATGAATAAAATTCTTTCATTTTTAGTCTCCTGCCTTTTGCTGATAACTACAGCACAGGCACAAACGACAATCATTGAGAAGGACCTGGATACGGTTGTTCTCGCAAGTCCGGATTGTATTGTTGCTGTAAAAAAATATGTGCCGCCAACGATAAACCAGCGGCCATTCGCCAGGGCCGGTTCTGATTTCTCAATTACGCTTCCATTGTCGCAATTTCAGTTAGACGCCACAGCTTCCAGTGATCCGGATGGATTTTTAAAAAGTTATGGATGGCGGAAGATTGCAGGGCCTGCAATAACAATGCCAATTACAAGCCGGGCAATTATTTCGGTTACAAATGCCTCTACCGTTGGGATTTATTCTTTTGAACTAAGGGTTGTTGATAACCTGGGATTGATGGCAGCTGATACGATAAAAGTTGCGGTGATTAATCCGGTACCAATAAACCAGCCGCCAATAGCCAGCGCCGGGCCTGATATTACAATAACACTGCCACAGAGTTCAGTTCAATTAGATGGATCTCATTCATCAGACATTGATGGCATTGTTCAGTCTTTTGCCTGGAGAAGAATATCCGGGGTCCCTGTTACGATCACCGATGCCAATAGATCAATAGCAACGGTATCCAATCTTAAACAAGGAGTTTACGTCTTTGAATTGCGAGTTGGTGATAATTCAGGAGTATTCAGAAACGACACTGTTAGGGTAACTGTAAACCCGGCGATTGTGGTAAACCAGCCGCCAAATGCTGTGGCCGTTGCGGCTCCTTCGACGATTACATTGCCGACAACAACTGTAAATTTAAGCGCGGCTTCTTCAACAGACGCGGATGGCGCCATACTTTCCTGGTTGTGGGAAAAGGTCGCCGGTCCGCCTGTGGGAACAATAGCAAATGTTTCTGCAAGTGAATCTGTCGTTACCGGTTTGACAACTGCCGGGAATTATACATATCGACTAACCGTTACCGATAATGACGGCGCAAGTTCTTCTGTCAATGTTTCTGTTATAGTCAATTCCGAAATAATAGTTGATCCACCGAATGGTCAGGACTTCAATTTTTCACTGACTAAAAACACTTCATTTAAGCCAAGGAAATTCTCAGGAACCGAAGATTGGAATGGTCAGTATTATACATCTTTTCCAAATGGTTATCAGGATAAATATTTCAGGTATTGCTGGACCGATATAGAGAAACAAACACAAGGCAATTATGTCTGGACAAGATTTGATCAGGAATTTCTAAAAGCCATCAATGCCGGCGCTAAGTTCTCCTTTGGCATAATGACCGTATGCGATAGCGACGATTTTCTTGCTGAAGAAATAATCAATGGATCTTCTTCGCGCTATCCAAAATATGTACATGACCGGATGCAATCTGAATCCATAAAGGATTTTGCAAAGAACGGTCAATGGATTCCAAACTGGAATAGCGCTTTCTTCCTTGACAGATTCGATGCTTTATTAAAGGCTATTCAATCGCATATAGTTTCAAAAGGATGGCAGGATAAAATCAACTACGTTGATATTCGCGGGTATGGCCAATGGGGTGAATGGCACTCTGTAGGTTTTGGTCAGCCTGTTTCTTCCATGCCTGCCGGCACAAGGCCAACAGTTGCAACGTACAAAAGATTTGTTGATGGCCACATTGCTGCCTTCCCGGATTATCAGTTAGTGATGTTGCTTGCAGCCCTCGATGCTGAGTGGTTGGATAATACCATGACCCCGAAAGAGGTCACCGATTATATTCTTAAAGCAAAGAATAATGTCGGTTTAATCGGAATAAGAAGGGATCAGTGGGGTGCTACGGATAACTATGTTCACGATTACCTTGAAAATAACAATCGTAACTGGAATGGAGGCCCAGCCTTCAAGACGATCATCATGGAACGGTATAAGACTGCGCCATGGGTAGGTGAACCAATGGGCCCGGGTAGTAACCTTTCAGACTTACCAAGACAGGTCACCTTCTATCATGCAAATAGTGTCGGTAACGGAAACTATACTGCCGATGCAACAAGTCAAGGTCATTTCAAAAATGCAGAAGCTGCTGCCGGCTATCGCCTTGCTTTAGGAAATGGTGATGGTAAGTTTTCAAAATCTTCATTGACGGTTAATATGTCAATAGAAAACTTTGGCAACACGCCATGCTATGAGGCATACGACCTGGTATATGAATTAAGAAATTCTTCAGGGGCTAAGGTTGCCAGTTTCACAAGCAACTGGAAAGCCAGGTTAAAACTTCCGGGTACTTATTCAACGGGTGCTGAAACATGGATCATTTCATCACCACTTCCTGCAGGAACTTATTCATTAGTGGCAACATTTAAAAACAGTTATAGAAGCATGCCTTTGTTCAACAATGGACAAGGCTCGGATGGATATATAATATTAAAAACAGGATTAACAGTTTCAAACCAGTAACCTGAAAAACTAACGAGTGATGAAAGAGGATGCCGGTCCTTCTTTACTTATTTATTGCGCTGATAGGAGCAGCTGGGATTGCCGAATTGAAGGGCTTTTTGGCAAGGAGGAAAGGTGTCATCGAAAAGAGAAAGCAGAATAATATTTTATGAAACTACTGGTCATAACATTTGCCGAAATAGCTGCATGGGCTTCACCCGTTTTAAGCGGTGTGCTAATGTGGGTATTACGCGGGAAAAGGGAATCTGCTGCTCAACTGCGTAAGCTGGATGTTGAAACCGATGGGTTGGAATTAGAAAACCTGCACCTGGCTACTAAGATTTGGAAAGATATGGTCCGGGAGCTGCAGGTGGAAGTAAACCAATTGAGAGTTCAGGTCCAGAAATTAAGCCACCAGGTTTTGGCATTCAGCCTGGAAAATACATCGCTGAAAGAAGAATTGGCATCGCTTCAACAACTGATTAAAGAAAAAACAAACGGTAATTAATTTTTAAACAATAATTCTATTCTTATGGCAACACAAGCAACAACAACATCAAGACAATTCACCCTCAACGGAAGGGATGTAATTAAAGGGCTGATGGTAGCAATATTAAGCCCTGTCGTAACCATTCTGCTTACTTCATTGAATGCAGGATCATTAGTTTTTGATTGGAAGGCAATCGGCGCTGTGGCACTGGCTGCCGGGCTGACCTACATCTTGAAAAACTTCCTGACGCCAACAGAAGTGGTGATCACGGACCCCACAGCGGTTCAGTCAATTAAGGATGGTGATGCTGTGACTGTTAAAAAACAATGAAGCGGGGTGCAGTCATAATCCTTTTTATCGCTTACGCAATAATCGTGGCTGTTACTTTATTATTAGCAACCATATTTTATCATTTTAAATAACTGTTATGGATCAATCACAACTGGAAATGGTAATGATGTTTCAACTTGAAAACATCAGCCGAACAGAAGAAGAATTAACACCGGATTCAATTCACGAAGATTACCTGAAGCCAACGGCAAGGGGAAAAATAGACCCTGCCCGGGTTTACCAGGATTTAATAGGCTGGACATTCGATGCAAACAACGTGGAAGAAAAGGAGTGGCCAGCAGATTGGAAGAAACTATCAATCCGGGATCTGGCTTCGAAGCTTCTGATGATCGTTTTTATTTTACTGTTGCCGTTTCTTTCAAAATCACAACTTCAGGTAACCGTTGGTGCTACCAATACTGATTTAAGAGAGGCTGCCGTTACGATCGGCATATCTTATTTCAAGGCCTTTGACAGTATTTGGAAGCAGAACAACAGGCGCTGGTATGGTAAGAATTCAACCTTCAGTATTAACCCGGAGTTACACATGCTCACAGGTACCGAAGATGCCTTTTCTTCTATTACTATGAAGGCAACAGGTCTTTTGATGAAGTTTAAAACCACTACTGTTGCCGGATTGCTGACGCCCAACACGAATACTCTATTTCACACATTCCCTATGTCGCTGGGTATTGAAACAAATAATATGTTCAGTTCAGTGAATGCAATCGTTGAAGGTGGATGGGTGCCGTGGTACCAGGCTAATGGAGTGAACCTGCCGAAAATATTAAAATCAACAACGGTCGGAGTTTTCCTGCAGGCTGGCTATAAAATGTATGTGGATAGTAGCGGCCGGATCCCGGTGGGTGGCGATAAAGATGAAAGCCAGGAACTGCCCGATAAATTCCTGGCCCGGGTAAAAGGATCCTTCGATGTGGACACGAAAACAATACTTAAAGTAAGTGGCCTCGATGTGGGTATTGTTGGTGGTGCAGATGTTTGGTTTGACGTGGTGAATGGTGCCACCTATTACAGGTTGGAAGGACGTGGCCGGTTTTACATTGATAAGCTAAGATATGTTGATGTTATTTACCAGAAAGGTAGTGGTGCGCCCAACTTCAACCAGGGCGATCAGTATGGCGTTGGATTAACAATCACATTCTAATTCATTAATTATGACAAGACCAAAATTGACCCAGCTGGAAGCTGAGGCCATGATAAATAAATTTGCTCCTTACACAATCGTTGAGCCGGTAAAAGTACTGGCCATTCGTGGATATTACAAGCAAACCATGGGCGATCCGGAATCAAACGATCGTGGCATTTATGATGATGCTATTATCCTGATCGGCCCTAATTTCTACAACACTTTCAACGGGAATACGGATCCGTCGAAATATAAACCCGGGATCGCAAAGCTGGTGCCTGGTCTTCACTATTTCAAAAAAGGTAAGCATGGCATCAGCCGCCCGGGTGGCGGCTATTTTGCTTTTCGGCCAGATACGCCTGACGAAGGATTAGATGTTACCAGAGACGGTAAAACAGGCGTCTTCAGGGGCATTGCAATTAATATTCATAAGGGCGGAGAGATATATACTAATAGTGCCGGCTGTCAAACGCTGTGGCCATCACAATGGTTGGAGTTCCAGACGAAGGCTTACGATATGATGACCACGGAAGGGCAGCGGAGGCTTCCCTATTTACTTGTGGAAGATTAGTGGGTGGAATTATTTTTTAATATTCAAACATGCCAAAGAAAAAGTCTGGTGGAATCAAAAACATTGTTGTCATCAGTGATACTCATTGCGGCTGCAGAATGGGTTTATGTCACCCTAATGGAATGCCGATAGATGACGGGGGTACGGTATTGCCGAGTCAGTTACAGTTGAAAGTATGGGCTTGGTGGGAAGAATTTTGGGGCGAGTGGGTGCCTATGGCGACAAAGGGAGAACCGTATGTCGTTGTTCACAACGGCGATGCGATTGACGGAGTGCATCATAATTCCACCACGCAGATGAGTCATAACCTGCAAGACCAGGTGGATCTTGCTTATGATATTTTAAAACCGGTAGTTGACAAATGCGATGGCCGGTATTATCATATCCGGGGAACGGAGGCACACGTTTCAAAATCAGGAAGAGAGGAAGAAAATCTGGCTAAGATGCTTGACGCTATTCCAACTATTGACAACAGTAAGAAGCAGCACGCCAGGTGGGAGTTATGGCTGGAAATGGGCGGCGAGTTAATACATTTCCTGCATCACATTGGAACGACAGCCAGTTCAGCGCATGAGTCAAGTGCGGTAAATGCTGAGATTAGTGCAATGTTGCATGAATCGGCCAGGTGGGGCTTAAAAAAGCCGACGATCGTTGTCCGGTCGCATAGGCATAGAAGTATTGAAGTCCGATTGCCATCACAGAACAACAGGTATATAACCGGAGTGGTGACACCAGCTTGGCAATTAAAAACACCGTTTACCTACAAGATCGCTGGCGCAAGATTGGCGCCACCGCAGATTGGAGGAATATTGATCCGACTCGGTGATGAAGGCATATTCACAAAGACATTCGTAAAAGACATTAAAGGATCTCCAACAGTATTTATATGAAAAAGCCAATCGTTCCTGCGGAAAAGAAAGTAACAAAACGAAAACCGTCACCTAAGATTACTATGGACGAGTGGATCAATGCCACGTTTAATAATACACTACCCGAAAGACCGTCAAATTCAATTACAACAGAAGAGCTTTCAAAAAAGACCGGACTATCATATAGCCAGGTTTCTAATATTTTAAGAAAAATGTGGCGAGATGGAAATGCGACAAGAGGTAAATGTTTTATAGATGGGAGGGTAACGACATTCTATATACCAAAGGAATTTCAAACGTGAGAAATGGGTATGGAAACTTTAACAATGTGTAGAGACAGCTTGTGCCCGATGAAAGGTCGGTGCCTTCGTTATACAGCGAAGCCTGGTTTACTGGTGCAAAAATATTTCACACAGTCACCGCGAAACCTGGATGGCACCTGCAGCGAGTTTTGGAGTGACACAGCGCAGTTAATTCATGAACAGTTAAATGATCTGCTACATGGAAGATCAGGAAAAAACGGAACCAACAAAAACGGATCCGGAGGATCAGTTTGAGGACGAGGTATCGGATCATATCCTGAACCTTTCCGGTGCTTTCAACAGCCTGATGGAGGTAGATAGCGGATTATTATCTAAAGTGAGGCAGGGGAAACTGGCAAAGATGAAACGACAGATATTCGATGCATTGGTTTATTACTGTGATTGCCTACCGGAGCCAGAAAAGAAGGAAGAAGATAAAAGTAATACAGAAGAAACTTTGTAACAGAATATAGCGATTGTTTTTGGATTTTTTTCAGCAGTTAGTTTTGGTTGCGGCCTTGCGTTTCTACGCAGGGCCTATTTTTTTATAAATGTGCTAATTAAAAAACAACATAATGTAGTAAATTAATTACTTTTGGCGGCAACCGAAAGGAAATTCAATGCCTATTCATTTCATTCAGCCTTTTAGTTTTTCAAAGGATTTGGGAGTCGCATACAACCAGTCCATGGCATTGATACCTGACGGCGATTATGCCTGCATCAGGGACATCGATACACTCTTCCTGACTCCCAACACTCCCAACCTAATCCAGAAATACATTGACGCCTATCCTGATGCTGTACTTACCTGCTTAACAAATCGGGTCAGCCATTACAGCAAACTGCAGTTATATGAAGGAATAGTAAATGAAAATCCGGATATCATGTACCACGGCAGGATTGCACTGGAGCTGGAGCAGCTGCCTATTGGCGTAAGAAGAATTACAAGCTTTCTCTCCGGCTTTTTAATGGTTGTTTCAAAGAAGATCTGGCGCAGGTTCCCTTTTCCGGAAACGGGGAAATGCCTGGGCGTTGACACCGACTGGAGTAAGAAGCTGATCAAAAACGGGGTGCCGATTTATTCAATGCAATCCGTTTACATTTTTCATATATACAGGTTATTTACCGGAGTTCAGGACAAAAGCCACTTAAAAGTATGAAGGGGATAACACTAATAGTGATTGCTGCCTTCATTATTCTTTTAGCCTTCTGGCTGAAGGAGAAAAGGGATGCTAACAACGCGGCAATTATTCCAAAATCTAAAAGCTCTGTCAGAATATCTATTGATTCAAGCAATGGTAATGTTATTACTGTCACCAGTTCGGATACCACAATAATAATAAACGGCGATGAAAATATTAGATAAAATACCATACTGGCTGCAGATAACGCTGGCATTAATAGTGCTGGCAGCCGTTATTTATTACACTTGTTCATTTGACTGGCTATTTGAGAAAGACGAATTCGGTAATCCATTTTAACTATGATCAACATTGCCATAGAAGACATGCTTGCCACTGTACAGAAAAAAGTACAAGATAAAGTACCAGTTTCTGTAATAAGATATGGCGATGGAGAAGCCATAATCCTCAATGGCTTTAAAGACGAAGCGAAACTTGTATATGTTTCCAAGCGACAATTCGGCCAAATGCTACCTTATGATGACCTAAAGCAAATACAGGCCAACCTGGTGGAAGCTTATTCAGGTGCAGATATCATAGGCGTCCCGGTCAACAACCGGTTTATGGAAGATCGGAACAGTTACTGGTATAAAGCATACGGAATCCTGGATGAAGCAATCGGAATACAGACTTTACAAACGAAACTTCTCACCTCAATAGATTTTCATCTGCACTGGCTCGAGCATAAATGTTTTGAGGAATTGCTCACTGGTAAAAAACACCTTTGTTACATATCCTGCAGAAAGCTGGATCATGAATTTAAAGACCGGTTTAAAATAGAAAACGTTTGGTCATACCTGATAGCGCCTGAAATGAAATTCACCTCCGGATATAAAGGCAAAAAGCACTTCCCTGACCAGTTTAAGGAAATAAGAAGATGGGTAACAAAAGTACCGGTTGAGGATACGATCTGCCTGGTGGGCGCCGGCGTAGCTGGTAAGATATACTGCAATTGGTTTCGGGATCTCGGGGGATATGCGATCGATATTGGAAGCGTGATGGATTCGTGGGCTGGAAAAGTTACAAGAGGCGAGAATCGTGGGCTGGATGCCGTTGACGAAACTTATAAACTGTAACAAATGGAAAAGATTTATTCAAAGGTCGATCCGGAATTATTGCTTCATGTAATAATAAGAAAAGAGGATGCCACCGATAAACGAAACGATATCAGTCCGGAGGAAGATTTTTTACAGCTTGCTGTGATCAAATTCCCGAAAGGCAAAACATTCAGATTGCATTATCATATATGGAAGGATGCGCCAAAGTATCAGGTTATTACTCAGGAAAGTTGGGCTGTTATGCAGGGCAAAGTAAAGGCAATATTATATGACACAGACCACACATTATTGGCTGAACCCATCCTGAAAGCAGGCGATGGCAGTATTACTTTCCAGGGTGCGCATAATTATGAAATTCTGGAGGATGACACGATAATTTTTGAATATAAAACGGGGCCATATAAAGGCGTTGAAAACGATAAAGTATTTCTATCATGAGTTGGTTACCACAAAAAGATTTTGAATTCATATATGAGCGCGTTCCGCGCCTGTGCGTTGATCTTGTTATTTACATCGATTATCGTGGCGTCTATTTAACAAGGCGGACGCAAGACCCTCACCTCGGTAAATGGCATCTACCTGGCGGCGCGATCAGATTTAAAGAATCTATCCAGAATGCGATCGTGCGAATCGCAAAAGACGAACTGGGAATCTATCCAGACCATCCAAAGTTCTCCGGATTGATTGAGTTTCCTAATGAAACCAGGGACGGAAAGCCATATCATTCTGTTAGTATAGTTTATGAAGTAAGGTCGGGATCGGCTCCGATCGGCGGTGAATGGTTTAAATCAATTCCAAGTCCTATGATTCCAGAGCATGACACGTTTTTAAGAAGCTATAAAATTCATCAATATTTTAAATGAAAGTAATCGTCACCACTTCTGATGCCTATCATCATATATTGCCATATTTTTTTAGGCAATACAACAAATTTTGGGGTGATCCTTTTGAACTGGTAGGCTATAAGAAACCAGACAACCTACCAGATAACTGCACATTTGTTTCATTGGGTGAACAAGGAATTGTTCAATCATTCACAAAAGATCTAAAGCCTTATTTCGCAAAGCAGCCTGACTATTTTGTATGGATGATGGAGGACAGCCTGATCAGGGGATTTGATAGAATAGCCTATGATACAATCATTGATAAATTCAGCGTCCTCCCATTTGGGAAAATAAATCTAACCAATGAAGGCACACATCGGGAGCACCAAGTTGATGGCGATTATTTTTATGTCTGTCGGAATACGTTGTATCAATTATCAACACAACCAGCAATCTGGAACAGGGACTTTCTTTTAAGTTACATGAATCCCGGATTAACGCCATGGGGATTTGAAACTCAAAAAGCATATCCAGAAGACAATTATAAGATAGTAGGTCCGACAACACATATTCTGCATCACAACGAAGGCTGCAGGAGACATAATATTCATGACTTAAACTTGGAAGGTTTATGAAAATCGCAATTGGTACGGGTAAAAGAAACATGGGTGAGGGTTGGTTCCACATTGATGGAGCGAGGTTCCCGCACATACAGAGCGATGATATTTGGCTGGGACAATTACCGGATGACAGTGCTGACGTTATTTATTCATCTCACTTCCTTGAATATTTCAACAGGCAGTTTGGGCTGGAGTTAGTTAAATGTTGGCATCGTGTTTTAATCCCAGGTGGCACTATTCGGCTGGCCGTTCCAGACTTTGATGCGATGGCAGATGCTTTACTCAATAAGGGATTTAAATTGAAAGATATCCTTGGTCCTTTATATGGTAAAATGATGATGGGAAATCAGGAAATATACCATAAGACTGTTTATAATTATGAGGATATGGTTGAATTTTTAACGTCTGCCGGTTATAAAGATGTAAGACGTTATGATTGGCGGGAAACAGATCATGCGAATATCGATGACTGCAGTCGCGCATATCTCCCCCACGACTCGGAGGCAATAAGAACAGGAATCTTCGATAATCATCTTTTAATCTCACTAAACGTAGAGGCAACAAAGTGAAGATTTGCTATGTCATAGCAACCTGGTCCGGCAAAAGGAGAAACCCTAGCACGGAGTATTTAAAAAAACATTTGAAGCGGTTGCTTGAATTACAACATTCAATTGCCAAAATAATTGTCGTAAAGCCTATCGGCAGCGATGATGAAAGGTTTTATGATCTTGACCAGGAAACGTTGGCTAAAATTGAAATACTCGAAAGGCCGGAAAATGACCGGTCATATGGGCAGTTTTTGTTCGCTTATAAGATATATGGCAACAAGTTTTCCCACTACATTATTGTCGAGGATGACTATATCCCTAACCTGGACAATTTTGATTCGATTCTTTATAACATGATGAAGGAAAAGGGTTGCAATTACTTGTGCGGCAAATACGGCCGCGCTAAAAGAACGGACCCATTTCATCCACAGCAAAACATGGGCATCGTGCAGGCCGCCGCCTTTGAAAAAATATTGAGCACGGACCCGAATCCTAAATTTTATAAAAACGGCGATAATGATGGCCAGGAGTTTATTATGTTCGGGAATTTGTTTGCAAACAATGGCCTAATAATTTCCGATTATTCAGATCATTATTCTGTTCCTTATTTTGATAGATATATGCGTTGGTTTACGGCCAGCCGGTCGCTCGAAACTCTCTTTGTTCCATATCAGCTATTATACCACCGGGCATTTACTTACGACGAAGATACCGAGGATTCGGTTGGAGATCCCTGTTCTCACTTCTTAATGGATATGTCATTTAACGGCATGAAGAATGGGATGTTTTTCTCCGTAATAATTGATGGGCAATATGTCGGAAAGTTTGTAACACACAGGGAGAATAATTTGCTATTTATAGAGCTTAATCTTCACAACGAACATGATGGGGCGGTCTTAGAAAGGTTTGTTTATGAAAACAGAAGCGAAACTGTTTATATGCGTCTCCCTTCAGGGGACCCTTTTATTCATAAACTGAAGTCTATTAAATGGCAAACAATATCTGGAGACATGTCTACCATAACTATGAAAAAATACTACTATGAACAAGCACGAGATTAAGAAGATGATCGCTAAGGAAAATCCGGTAGTGCTGGATATTGGCTGTTACAACGGAAAAGACAGCAAGGAACTAGCCGATATCCTTAACTGTGAAGTTCATTGCTTTGAGCCGGATCCTTTGTCGCAGGAAATATTCTTACAGGATCATATGAACGATCGTCGTTTGAAACTTTATGGTTGTGCATTGACGAATATTGATGGAGAGATTGATTTTTATCAAAGCGATCATCCGCAAAGTAATTCAGCCAGGCTGCCCCATGAACACTTGGATGTTTTCCCGGATATAAAATTTGATGATGTAATCACAGTATCCAGCGAAAGGCTGGATACCTGGTATCAGTCGGTCCTAAAAGATAAAATCATCGATTTTATTTGGGCTGATGTAAACGGGTCTGAAAAGGATCTGATCTATGGTGGAATCCATGCACTGAGTAAGACCCGTTTTTTATACATCGAGGCAGCAAAAAAAGAGCTTTACCAGGGACAGCCTCATTATGATTTCCTGAAAACTGCGCTTCCTAATTTCAAGGCATTGTGCATGTATAATTGGGGGGACAACTTCGGAAATATTTTATTAAAAAATATGGCACTATAAGATGAAAAACATGATTGACAAAAAGGTGGAGTTTGAATTGAGCCAACAAAATGGCAGCTCAAAATCTACTGGAACCATTATTGATGAAATTTGGCTTGCTGGCAGTGGCGGCGGCTATTACGTTTGTAGAGTTACAGGGTATATTATTTTAGATGACGACGGGTCATTACACACCGTCAAACCCGATCAATTAAAAAGACTAATACAATGAATTGGGAAACGGTAAAGGAATTCGAAAACAAGGTAGCTGAATTCTTCGGTGCACCATATGGAATTGCAGTTGATTCTGCGACACATGGCATGGAGCTTAGTTTGCGTTGGACCCATGCTGATATGATTTACTGCCCAAAGCGAACTTACTTATCGGTACCAATGCTTGCTGATAAATTAAACATTAAAAGACAGTGGATGGATTGGAAGTGGTCCGAATACTATTGGCTCACTCCAAGGGTAATCGATGCTGCCGTATTCTGGAAAAGAAACGGGTATATCAGGACAACCTTTATGTGCCTGAGCTTTCAGTTCCAAAAGCATTTGAGCCTTGGTCGTGGTGGAATGATATTGTGTGATAATGATGCTGCAGCCACAATTTTAAGAAGGATGGTATATGACGGCAGGGTTCCAGGGATCCCCTGGCGGGAACAGGACGTTGATATGATAGGTTACCATTACTACATGACACCGGAAACAGCCCAGCTCGGGTTGGACAGGTTACAAACTGCTGTCGATACAGAACCAAAGAAATGGAAAATTGAAGATTGGCCGGATCTTACTACAATGAAAGTATTTAATATATGATCAGTGAAGAAGAAATAGAATTTTATAAAACAATTATTCACGAATTGAATATTGTCTTTGATGTTGGCTGCGGCGACGATAATATATTCGACGAATTAAAACCGGGCATTGAGGCGCATCTTTTCGATCCTCTAACTAATAAGCATTTACTTCCTAAGATTGAAGGCAAAAAAAACATAAAGTATAACAACTTTGGATTAGGCAGCAAAAGAGCAATGATGAAATTTCATCCAGCATATTATTCTATTCTTCTGCGAAACGATGTAAAAAGATTTACAGATCACAGCGAGATTGAAATATTTGTTGATACTGTTGATAACTATTGCGAAGGGAAAAAGATTAATAAAATTGATCTGTTAAAAATAGACACAGAAGGTTTCGATCTTGAGGTTATAATGGGCTCAGTGAACATGCTTGATAAAATTAAATACATACAGTTTGAAGATTGGACAAACGAATTAACATTAGAAACATTACAACTACTGACGCCGTACAAAGACAAAATAGTTTTTAACAGCAATCCCAAAAATTATTTTATAACACTATGAAAGCACTAATATCAGGCGTGAGCGGTCAGGATGGTTCTTACTTATCAGAATATCTTTTATCACTTGGTTACGAAGTGCACGGAATTATTCGCCGGAATAGTGTGCCGGAGCACCAGGAAAGCAGGATCGGGCATTTAGAATCTAAGGTGAAAACTTATTATGGCGATCTTATGGATATGGGATCGCTTCTTTCTATTATAGATGAAGTCAGGCCGGATGAAGTCTACAATTTAGCAGCCCAAAGTCACGTCAGAATAAGCAGCGAAGTGCAATCATTTACTGGAAATGTAAATGCCGTCGGTGCATTGAATTTTTTACAGGTCGTCAAATTCATTTGCTCCAATGCCAAATATTATCAGGCAAGCAGCTCCGAAATGTTCGGGAATTCGCTTGATCAGGATGGCTTCCAACGGGAAACTACAGCTATGCATCCCGTCAGCCCATATGGGTGCGCAAAACTTTATGCCTATCATATGACCAGGCATTACCGGAAGGCGTATAAAATGCATGCTTGCAACGGGATTCTATTTAATCATGAGAGCGAAAGACGCGGTAGCAATTTCGTAACCAACAAGGTTATAAAAGCTGCCGTAAGAATAAAATTAGGCTTACAGGAAACAGTTGAAATGGGTAACCTGGATTCCTTCCGCGATTGGGGGCATTCAAAGGATTATGTACGAGCTATGCATATGATCCTCCAAAACCCTACCGCAGATGATTTTGTGGTGGCTACCGGAGAAAGTAGATCGGTGAGGCAAATGGTGGAATATGTTTTTGGGAAGCTGAACCTTGATTATAAAAAGCATGTGGTCATAAATCCAAAGTATTTGAGGCCGGACGAATTGCCTTACCTGCGTGGCGATGCATCGAAGATAATGGGAACTCTGCATTGGCAGCCGGAGATATCATTCGGAGAATTAATGCAGGAAATGATTGATCATTGGATGTCACACTTTTATGCTAAAAGATTACAACTTCCTAAATGAAAACAGTTTTTACAGCCGTCTTTGGACCATACGATGATTTAAAAACGCCACTGGTAGTTACTCCCGGCTGGCGTTATATATGTTTTACTGACCAGCCGTTCAAAAACGATGTGTGGGAAGTTATTCAAAGGCCATTGATGCCGGAAGGGGCACCCAGGACGGCTCGGTTTTATAAGATCATGTTTCACCGGCACATTGAATCAGAAGATAGCCTGTGGATTGATGCCAGTTTCATTATTAATTGTAACCTGGATGAATGGTGGAAGCGATTTAAAGAACCAATAACATGTGTAAAGCATCCCATTCGCAACGATGTATATAGCGAAGCACAGGCCTGTATTGATCAAAGGAGGGGAGACGGGCGGACAATAATGAAACAGGTTGAATTGTATTGGAAGATAGGGCTCCCGAAGAATAATGGGCTGATAGCTTCGGGGATACTGATGCGGCAGATGAAACAGCCGGTAATTGACATTTGTGATTTATGGTGGCGACACTTGTGTGAACATAGCAGCAGGGACCAGATTTCTCTGGCATATGCCGTCTGGAAGATGCCGATCCCTTATTATACAGAATACAACTACAGCGGGGAAACAGATTTTTTGTATATGTATCATTTGAATTCACCGAAGCGGCAGAAAAAGATTGACTATTATAAATCTATAAACATTTTAAAGTGAATCACACCAGTATTTTGAATTTGATCGCTGAAAAAATAAAGGCGACATCGTATTTGGAAATTGGTGTGCAGAACACGGCGAACAACTTTGATAAAATAAAGGTTCAGGATAAGATTGGCGTGGATCCAAATGTCCAGAACAGCAAGATTCTGCCAATTACTTCGGATGCTTTCTTCCGTTTGAGTTCAAAGCATTTTAAGCTGGCTTTTATTGATGGCCTGCATCATGATGACCAGGTCAAAAGAGATATTATCAATACTTGGTTCGCCTTAAAGCCAGGCGGCGTTATGCTGATACATGACTGCAATCCCGATCGGGAAGATATAACGCATACTCCACGGGATAGCAAAATTTGGACAGGCAATGTTTATAAAACAGTTTGTCAGATTGTTTCACCAATGAAGTTTACTGTGGACGTGGATTATGGCTGTTGCATTTTGAAAAATAATGACGAAAGGTTGTTGTTTAATGACAGTGATGTAACGTGGGAACAATTCTCGGCAAACAAAAAGCAATTGTTAAACCTGGTATCTGTATTTGATGCACTAAAAATTATCGAATCTTGGACATAGTATATATTGTCGGCGCGGACACAAGGCACGATTACGTGGAGCTAAAGTATTCCATCCGGTCTATGCAGAAGCATTTGGATAATATCGGAAAATTGGTCATCGTGGGAACGATGCCGGCCTTCGTTCAAGATGCCATTCATATACCAGCTGGGGATCCACACAAGCATAATGATGCCCGGAATATCTATGAAAAGATTCTGGCCGCCTGCAGCGATCCCCGGGTCGGAAAGAAATCACTTTACTGCAGCGATGATTATTTTCTTCACCGGGACTTCAGCAGCGAAACATTCCCTTGTTTTTATGAAGGCGATATCATTACTGTTAATAAAAGAGTGAGTGCAACGGGAACCTATAAGCCATATGTGGAATCTACACTGAGGGTATTGCAGGAAAAAAATCTGCCGCTTAAATATTTCAATGTGCACTGCCCGATCATTTATGACAAGGATTTATTCAATGAGATAATGCCGGCTTTTGATTGGTCTGTGAGGTTCGGATATATCAGTAAATCACTTTACTGTAATGCGCTTAAAATTGAAGGTGTGCCTTTTGGTGGTTTAGAAAAAATTGGCACCCCGAAAACAAAAACAGCTATCGCCAGAAGAATTGATGGTATGCCATTTTTTTCCACAAATCATCATGCAATAAATGCAGAAATGAAGGAAACGCTGGAGGAATTATATCCTGTAAAATCAAAATGGGAAACATGAAAATACTAATCCTTACCCTTCTTCTTTTGATGATTACAGTTACTACCTGTATCAAAGAGCCATGCTTCACAGAAATTAGGGTGCCAGTGACGATGTTTTGCAAAAACACCTCAAACTTAAAGTCTATAGAAATTCACTTTCTGCAAGGGGACAGAGTGGTTGGTGCTGATATTCAAAACCAATCTAATTTTATTAATGATACTTCTTTGATCGTTTACAAATTTAAAGACACCGATCCTGACTTTGTTGTTTTCAAAACTTATACCTGGGATGCAGGATGGGCTGAATATGGGACTCACATATTATTAGATACAACACTGACAAATAGCACCCAGGAGAACGGTGTCGTTATCGACTTCCAGGTATCAAAAGAAGAATGGCTGAACTGCAAAGGACTCCAAATTCAAAACTCGCACGGAACGGAAAAGCAGTGATACAATGACTTTTTCATATGGCAAGCATCGTTAGATCGGCCCGGATTTCTATCCGGGCTTTTTTATGACATATTTTACGACAAAAAGGCCGAAGGGTAATCTCCGGCCCGGACCTATAAGTCTGTGAATCACATTACAAATATCCATGATAGCTAAACAAAACCAAAGGTGAAAAAACATTCTTTTTTCGTCTTTTTCCCTACCTTAATAGGATATGAATGTGCTCCGCTTTGAAATAGATGACCAGGTATATTCGGTGCGAGTATCTTTCAAGGACGACTATGTGCTTTATTCTGTTTACATGGACATTGAATATCTGTGTACCATAGGATTGAATGAGCATGCGATATGGGAATCTGTGGAAAATGTTGATCAGGATCTGGTGAGGAAATTTGGATCACTGATTGAGGATCATACGATGTAAAAAATTGGCGCAATGAAAGGAATCCCGATATCCTTTGAACATCACGGTGGAAAATTCTCCGGATATTTTGCCGAGGTCACCGGCGCCGGATCTGGCGAACATGCTACTTGGTATCTCATGGGCAATGACAAGTATTACTATGGATGCCTGCGCTTGGTCTTCCGGGATCCGCTGGCGATCGATAATCCAATGCAGGAAAAAAAGCCAGAAGCGATAACTTGGTTCTTCGATGAAAATGCAGGATCCAAAGGATTTTCAAATTATCTTGATTATTTCAGGGAAGTAGTGACAGCCTGGTATCAATAATCATACGAAGCCGTTACCAACATCTTTCAGCCGGTTATGCTGTCTACCTTTTTGCTTCACATCATAGATTGATACAACCATTGCTGTGGATGTATGCGCATTCAATTCAGCAGCTGCGTGCTCATCCAACGCGTCAACGATCTCAGATGTATTTAGGTGCTTGAGTGCATAGAAGTCGATATCAATACCAAGATCCTGCTTCACATGATATTGCCAGTACCGGCTTGTCATTGACTCACCCATTGGTTTTATCCCGGGCCTGAACAACGGACCAAAGATGAAATGATCATCTGGACAATTGTCCGTAAAGTATTGCCAATAAGGTAATGCGATCGTCTTAATTGTCCGCTCCACTTCGGTGTATTGTCGCCTTTTCTTCACTATACAGCGATAAGTTTGTTGCTGCAGGTTAACCATGGATGGCTTCAACTGACGGAGCTCCGGCATGCGGCCACCAGAATGAAAAAACAGGTGCACAAAATTCCTGAAGGCTGGGAACACAACAGCCAGGTGTTCATCAATTTTCTTCCTCTGATCTTCAGTCAGCACTTTCTTTAATTTTTTTGTCACCGGTTTCTTTGATATATCCCGCAGCGGGTTGGATGGTGCCGCCTCCAGCTCCACCAATTCTTTGAATAGCATCATCAGATAACCGCGGTAGGTATTATATCTTATGCTAGTAAACCGGCTGTTATCCCGGGAACATTGATCCAGGATGTTCTTTAAATGCCTTCTGGAAATACTACAAATTGAAGTATTGTAAATACCCAACTGCCGGGCGGCCTTGCCAACGCCGGTGATCATGCTTTTCATATCAATCTTTGTCCGGGGTGTTACCGTTAATCTTTCCAAGCAGGCCAGTAAAGCCTTAATAAATGGGGTGACGGGATCTACTTCGCATGTATCTGCCACTACACTAGGGTTGAAGGCCTTCGTTATTGGATTATATCCTTCTTCTTTCAATAGCCTAAATTCATTAGCCAGTAGTTCATGAGTGGCCTGTCGGCGCTCTGGCAAGGTTTTAAAGCAATTCATCCCACGAACGAAAACCAGCTTTCCTGATTTGTACTTATCGGCATGCGCCGGATCCCGGAAATAGTATTGAATTCGCCATTCAAGATTAAGTAACGCATTGCCGCCATTCTGCCAGTTCTTTGGATAAACGGTTAAGTTGCTTGACATGCAACCATTGGGAAGTTGTAGCATTTTGTGACAGTTTTTATTACGGAAAATATTACTGTTTTGAAAATACTACAGAGCAAAAGTTTGAATCGAAATAAGGTTGAAACTGGCCGTGGTGCAGCGTTTCAACTTTGTGCCCAGAACAGGAATCGAACCTGCACATCCTTGCGGACACCAGATTTTGAGAATGAACCGGGCTTTTTTCTTTTTCAAAGCACTTTGATCTGTAGTACATTATCACAGGAGAATTGGCTTTTCAGGCATCAGATTCCTTTCATTGTTACGGATTTTATTACGGGACACTATCTTTTCGATTTCAGCTCCAGATCCACGGCCCGCACAGCTTCTCTCAGCTGCTCCATCGGCTTTCTTTCAGGCTTTCGTAACCTGGTGTTGGTAAAGCCGAATATATAATCGGCACTTGCACCGGTGAGCTGACACGCATTCCATATATGTTCCTTCGTGAATCCCTGCTGGCCTTTACGCGTGTTGCTGATGTTGGTCCTGGTGAATCCAATCTTCTCCAGGTAATCAGCTTGGTTGACTGCAATGCCATCAGCAATGGCCCAGTCCATCAGCTGCAGCATGCGTTCGTCTGAAATAAATAGTTTTGGCATTTACTTAATATCAGTTTTGGCGTCCTTTATCTTTTCTTTTTCATTTTCTTTAAGAACTGAATTAACATCAGTAAGAAGTTTTTTTCTAGCACTATCCGCAAACAAGTCCCTATATTCAATGGCAAAAAATAAATTCCTTGTACGAGCTAATACGATGTTTTTATACCCATCAAACCAATGATATTTATAACTAATTTCATCGTCATCTTTTTCAATCGTTTGTTCTGGCCCGAATCGGTTTCTCATAAATGATATGACATTATCATAATCGAATTGCTTACCTGGAGCTGGGATATCACCGAATATCGTTAGTGTAATCAATGAATCATTGTAATTAGCGCTGGTTACATAAGCTTCTACGGATGTTGTATCTGATAGGTATAATTTATAAGGATAAACGCCCGGCACGATTGTGAAACCGAGATTCCAATCCGTTTTTTCCCCGAGTTTTTTTGTTTCAACTAATTCTTTAAAGTGTTTTTCGACGCTGGCTGCCGGTTGGCGTAAATGGAAACCCAAAGCAATCGAGTCATTTTTTGGTTTCTTATCGAAATTCTTACTTACTAGTACGCTATATGACTTCATATCATCTGCTTTCTTATCGACAGCGACCTCTTTTTTCATGTCGCAAGCACGTAATAGCACTAATATTAAAAGATAAGTTAGTGTCAGTTTTGGCATATCAAATTTTCTTTGTGAAGTGTCTAACTATACGGGCATTGGTGTCTTCATGGATTGTTTTTGTAGATCCGGGTGAAATACCAGATAGATTATCATCACAAAATTTACCTGTTCTATAATCCATGGCAGGTCCGGTACAAAAAGTCGTACTGGTCTTAGGGATGCACTCATCATAATATTCCCAGGTTTCACATTCATTATCCTTGCTGCAGGCTAACACTGACAACCCTATGGCAGTCAGAAAAAGCAAGCTGTGGGTGGTTATTTTTGCGATCATTTCAGTATCAAGTCGTTAAAAATGTTCATAAATTTTCCCGTGAAATTCCTTAGTAAACATGCTATAATATCATAGTATTGTTTCCACATTATAACCACCGTAAAAGCACGAATTATTTATGAGCACTACGAACCAAAACACCACCATTTGCGCTACTTGTCCTTCTCAGAAAAAATGCCCTTTCTTTTGCGCTTCTTCGAAGTCAAATCAATTTCTTTTTTGTCCAAAAAGTCAGAATGTTCAACGGGATCGTGTTGGAATTTATCTTCTTCCACGGAAGGCTGAGAAGCTGGGACGTTTCCACCTGAACTGACTGTTTCGGAAATAAGCCTCACCAGGTTATTGATAGAATCGGCGTGTTTTTCATTCGCCGTTGCATTCTTTTCATTTGAGGCGGCGTGGATCTTGTTTATTGCAACAAGCTCAGCAATGATAGACATCGGATCAGATTTGCCTTTATATTCTGCTGATCTTTCCTCCAAAAAATCTAACCGGTAAACATCCTCGGCACGTGGAACATCCAGTTCATATATTAGTTCTCTTGTCCTGGTTCCCAAAATTTCATCTATTTTTTCCGCCACACCCTGCTTGTATTTCGGGAAATCGCCATTCTCATATTTGTTATACTGCCTCAATGTAATACCCATTTTCTCTGCTATTTGGTCCTGAGTCCAACCCCTTTTTTCCCTGGCTGTCCTCATGGATTTGCCAGCCTTTGCTCTTTTTTCCTCGGACCATATCATTGTCAGCACTTTATAAAATGTGAATAAAATATTCCCAAAAAAGTTCCTATGAATTTGGAAATAGGAATAAGTTGTTCTTATATTTGTTCCGTAAACAAAATACGAAAGCAATTTATGAAAATAAAGCAAGACATACTGGACCTAGTGGATAATCCACAAAGCCGGACCAAAATAGCCCTGGATCTTAAAATAGGGGAACAGTCAGTGGCGCTTCAAATGCGGAACAATTCGGATAACGGCCGTATGACTAAAATGGATTTCTTGATGGCGATCTCAAAGGAGGCGGGAGTTCCCGTAGAGGAGATACTAGAGGAGACGGAGGTTAAGGCTGATTAAATATACTTATCCTTAGCCAATATATATTTAAAAAAATACTAAAGTAATTATAATAATTGCGAGCAGTGACGACCGAACAAAAAATTAAGAAGGCCCTGGTAGATATCGAAATGGCGCAGACCCATAACCAGGAGGCCGCAAATCTTTTCTACAGAGCCAAAGTACGGTTGGAGAGTGTCTACTCACCGGCCGGCCCTAAAAGGGCTAAGGCCTTAAATAATGGCCAGGTAGCTCACGTGGTGAACAAGAGAAACAACAATATTAGAAAGCAACAAACCAAAACTGTATGATACAGCAATTTCCAAAAAGTATTCCAGCTATTCCTATGGTGAGGATCCTGCGGCAATATGCGACCGCACACAGGCTGCCATTCGACATGCGGCGCTGGGAAGAAATAGTAAGATGCTATCATCACTACAGCGAACATGCTAAAAAATTAAACTAATGCTGACCTTATCCGAATCTGAAAGAAAAACTCTGGACGAACTAAAGAATGTGAAACCAGAAACCATTTGGGGAATAGCAATCAGCAACGTAGTTAAAGATCTTAACCCTTATAAATTCCGATACCTGATTTGCGAACTAAAAAGCCAGGCGGCCGATGCGCCTCACTGTATGAAAGAAATCCTTGGTCCGGCATATGAAAGTGTAATAAATCTTTGAATAACCTTTTTTAAAGCCCCTGTGAAGATGAAATATGAAAAAGCTTTTTATCCTTTTAACCATTGCTGTTTTAATAACAGCCTGCGGAACCCAGCAAAAGCAAAGATGCTACCCCAGTAAAAAAAGTAAAGACTATGCCACCCGGATTTGGATGAAGCAGCAAAGTGATGGCTACTGGCGGGTTTACGTAACTAAGGGAATGATGCCGACAAAAATGTTTTTGTATGAATGCAGACCTGATACGATAAATGTGGACAGTTTATTTAAAGGTTGATCTTCCTGAAAAGCCAGATAACAATATTCTTTGAACGGCTTTACTGAACTAATGGTTTTGGTTAATGGTTGCTTCAACCCGAAAGGGTCAAGCAGGGCGGTGATGATAGGATGGTACCTCAAAGCCGCCCTTTTTTAGAAAGTTATTTGAGTGAAATAATTAAAGTGCCTCTTTGGTGGAAGAGGATGTTGGTTAAAACGGGTCGGCTTGGTTCGGGCCGGCCCATATTTAAAACAATCAAAACTGAATAGCATGAAAGCAAAAGCAACGATCATCTTTTTTGAAATCCAGGGAAGAAAGAAGTATGTATCAGAAATGAGCATACGTCCGGATAACACAGTTGTTCCTATTTATGACGATGATCCCGATGAGGCTCACCAGTTCCCAAATGAAGGTGAAGCAACCAAAAAGATTGAGTTGTTTCACAATGTTCATAACCGGGTATTTAAGACCGAACTCATTGATGTAACATTTTCCAACGCCAACCCATTTTCTGCTAGATCTAAAGGTATTATTGGATCGCTGGTGGATTAAAATAAAAAGAGCGCAGCCGGGACGCCGCACTCGATATATCAACTGACCGTAAAACACAAATGTATGACAACTGAATTAATCAAACTTACCCTTACCAATTTTAAAGGGATCCGGCATTTCAGCTCGGAGTTTGGCCATGTTGCTAATATCTGCGGGGACAACGCTACAGGTAAGACAACACTGAAGGATGCTTTCCTCTGGCTGTTCTTTGGTAAGGACAGCACGGACCGCAAAGATTTTGAAATTAAAACACTGGATGAAAACAACCAGCCTTACCATAAGCTGGATCATGAAGTGGAAGCACTGATCCGGGTAGATGATGAGCAGATTGTCATCCGCAGGACCATGCGGGAGAAGTGGGTAAAGAAACGTGGAGAGCAGGATGCTATCTTTTCCGGCCATGAGACCGCTTTCTTCTGGAACGATGTTCCGATGAAGGAAGGAGAGTACCAGGCAAAGGTGGCCAGTGTTTTCAATGAAAACATTTTCAAGCTGATCACCAACACCGACTATTTCAATTCACTAAAATGGCAGGACCGTCGCGGTGTGCTCATGCAAATGGCCGGCACCATATCAAACGATGATGTTTTCAGTTCCATTCTAACCTCTGCCAATAAGGGAAATTTCACAGCGCTGATCAATGCACTCAACCAAAAGAAAACCGTTGAGGATTTCAAAAAGGAAATCGTTGCCAAAAAGAAAAAGATCAAAGATGAGCTGGAGCAGCTGCCGGCACGTATCGATGAAGCTAACCGCTCCCTCCCGGAGGTTACAGACTATACTTTGATTGAAAAATCCATACAAACCAATAAAGACGTTTTGGACAATGTAGAGGATCTCGTTTCAAACAAGACAAAGGCGCAGAAAGAATACCAGGATGCTATGATGGCAAAGATCCGTGAGGTAGGAACGTTGCGCCAGGAAGCCCAGCAGATTGAATTCAACGAACAACAGAAGGCAAAGGAGCATAAGATCGAGAGAGAAAAAGCGATCCTAAATAAGAAATCAGAACTGCGGGTCAAGAATGACGAACGGAGCCGGCTCCTTGTTGATTACGCTACAGAAGAAAAAAGGAAGACAGCATTGCAACTAGTAAAAGATGAGCTGGCTAAGAAGTGGCAGGACATCAATGCGGAACAGCTGAAGTTTGATGAGAATGAATTTCATTGCCCGGCTTGTAAACGTGAATATGAAACATCTGACATCGAAGCTAAAAAGACTGAGCTCATCAATAATTTCAATACTGACAAAACTCGCCGGCTGACTGATGTAACGGAACGTGGCAAAAAGCACGCAGAAGATATCAGGATCATTGAAGCCAACATGGGTACCATCCAGAGCAAAGGACTGGTTTTGAAATCGGAAATCGATCTATTGCAGAATGATATATCCATCCTGGAACAGGAACACAGCAGGTTGTCGCAGAATGAAGAATTTGAAGTGAAGGAAGCTATCGCCAACAATACAGAGTTTATGGCGCTCCAGGAAAAGATCACCATACTCAATGAAGAGATCAATACAAAACAGCCGGAAGAAAACAACGCCGAATTGATCGCACGTAAAAAAGAGCTGCAATCTAAAATTGATGAACTGAAAGATCAGCTGGCCGGTAAAGCGCAGCGGGAAAAGACCCTGGCACGTATCACTGAATTAAAAGAACAGGAATCAAAGATGGCACAGGAGCTGGCCAGCCTGGAAGGTATTGAATTCAGCATTGAACAATTCGTGAAAGCAAAAATGGATGAACTGGAAAACCGTATCAATGGCCGCTTTAAAATTGTTCGCTTTAAGATGTTTGAAGAGCAGATCAATGGTGGCAGGGTAGAGGCCTGCACCACTCTAATCAACGGTGTGCCATACAGCGATGCGAATACTGCAGCCAGGATCCAGGCAGGCCTGGATATCATCAACACACTTTCTGATCACTACGAAACCTATGGTCCGGTATGGGTGGATAATCGTGAGAGTGTGATCCGTCTACCGGAAACAAAATCCCAGCTGATCAATCTTATCGTATCCGAAAAATATAAGAAGCTGACTGTACTGCCCAGTGAAGAAATGGCAATGGCTTAAACATTATTATTAAAACATTCAACCAAATTAAAATGACTACGCAAACTCATAATAACGGCGCCACCGCCAACCTGCCGGCTGAAATAAAACCAAAGACGAAATCGGAGCTGATGCTTTCCTTCTTTGAAAAGGACACAGTGAAAACTCAGCTAAAAAACGCCATGCAGGATAATGCTGATTCATTTATCGCTTCGGTAATTGATTTATATACAGGTGATGACACGCTTCAAAATTGCCACCCGGAGCTCGTGGGCATGCAGGCGCTAAAAGCAGCTGTGTTGAAACTGCCAATAATAAAGGCACTGGGCTTCGCTTATATCGTTCCGTTTAAAAAAGACGGCAAACAGATCCCACAATTCATGATCGGCTACAAAGGTCTGATCCAGCTGGCGATCCGGACCAATCAATACCGGATTATTAATGCCGATGTGGTTTATGAAGGTGAATATCGTTCGGCAAATAAGCTGACAGGTGAATTTGATCTTACTGGGCAGAAGAAAAGCGAAAACATTGTTGGATACTTCGCTCATTTTGAAACCAAGGAAGGCTTTTCAAAAACGCTTTTCATGACAAAGGAGAGGGTAACAGCCCATGCACAGAAATACAGCAAATCATATGGTCAAAACTATTCTCCATGGAAAACTGAATTTGATGCTATGGCCATTAAAACGGTATTACGTGGGTTGATCAGCCATTGGGGTATCATGTCAACGGAAATGCAGACAGCTATCAGCGATGATGACCGGGATGTTGCTGAAAAAACGCTGCAAGAAATTAAAACCAACGCCAATAAAAAGGACATGTCGTTTGATAATGTTGATGAAGCCACCCAAGTGGGCGAAGATCAAACGCAACATGCAAATAACAGCCAAGCCGAAAGAGCTCCATTCTAAATGCAACTAACCGTAATCAATAGTAATAGTTCTGGTAATGCTTATGTATTGCACAACGAGTACGAAGCTTTACTGATTGAATGTGGTGTACGATTCGATCTGATAAAAAAGGCACTCAACTTCAACCTGAAGAAGGTGGTTGGGTGCCTTATCTCCCACGAACACCTTGATCATTGCAAAGCTGTAAAGGATTTGATGGCTGCCGGCATCAATGTGTTTTCCACTTTCGGTTCGCTCAATGCCATGGGCGTTTCCATCAGTCACCGGGCTAATGCGATCACTCCAGGACAATCATTTCTTATTGGTGAATTCAAAATACTTCCTTTCACAGTGAAACATGACTGTGCGGATCCTGTGGGATACCTGATCAATCATAAAGAAACAGGCAATGTTCTTTTTCTTACCGACAGCTATTACTGTGAGTACACATTCAAAGGACTGAACAATATCATCATCGAAGCCAACTATTGTCAGACCATCCTGGATAAGCGCCTCGAGGATGGCACCAACCCATTGTTCCTGCGGGATCGGGTGATCACCAGCCATATGAGCCTGGCAACTTGTAAGGAGACGCTAAAGGCGAACAACCTGGCAGATGTCAACAATGTGGTGCTGATCCACCTGAGTGATGGCAATAGCGATGCTCAACGGTTCAAACGGGAAGTACAGGAAGCCACTGGGAAAACAGTGCATGTAGCTGAACCTGGATTAACAATTGACTTCAATAAACAACCATTTTAAAAACTAACCATGGAAAATCTGCAAGTAACCAAAACCAATGCTATCACAGCCTATAATAATGGGGATTCGAGTATTAAAAAAGCCCTCATTGATCTTTTTGGTGAGGATTTCTTTACGCCAAAAAACATCATGGACCGGGTTAAGACAGTTGACGATGCTTTTGCTATTAAAGGAATTTCAATCGGCAGCATCGTCAATGATAATGATACCACGGATGAAATAGCTTATAAAATACTCAAAGTGATTGTGGAGGTATTGAACGAAGGTTGGGTACCAGACTGGAAAAACTCCAACCAGTACAAGTACTATCCGTGGTTTGATCTGTCTTCGGGTTCCGGCCTGTCGTGCAGCGACTACGTTGCTCTTAACTCGCTTTCGGATGTCGGCTCTCGCCTTTGCTTTAAAACTGCGGAGTTGGCTGAATACGCTGGCAAACAATTTATCAAAGAGTATACTGATTTTTTCATCATAAAATAATGTCCATGTCTAAAATCAAAACATTTGAAGCTGCTTGCAAGTTTCTAAAACTGGATCCTGAAAAGGTATTACCCAAGGTAACGGGAGTTCCAAAGAATCACCAGGATGCAATCGTTGCGCATGCAAAGCTGGTGATCATTGCTGAAGCATTAAATACAGAGGGGAATGATGGTAAGCCATGGAAACCTGATTGGACCAATGGAGATTGGGATAAGTACTATCCGTGGTTTGATCTGTCTTCGGGTTCCGGCCTGTCGTACGACGACTTCGTTGGTCATGGCTCGGGTTCGAGTGTCGGCTCTCGCCTTTGCTTTAAAAGCGCGGAGTTGGCGAAATATGCTGGTACTCAGTTCTTAAAATTATATGAACAATATTTTCTGCTGAAATAGCAGGAATGGGTGGTGTGCCGTCAGAGCGGCCTTCTTCGGGTTCCGGCCTGTCGTACAACGACTACGATGATCATAACTCGAATTCGAATGTCAGCTCTCACCTATGCTGATTTTTTTATAGCGGCGCAGACCCTGCCTCTTGGCAAAAGATAACTAAATAATAAAATTCATTGGTAGGGAAACTGAAGATGAGTTTTAAAAGCAAAGCGCCTAAGTGAAACGAATTGGATCCATATATCAGAAAATTTACAGCATGGATAATCTTATCCTGGCTGATAATAAAGCCAGGAAAGGTAAAGCCTGGCAATATGGTGTCCGAATACATGATCAACACCGCGAAGCAAATCTTCTAACCTTACAGGACCAGCTGATCAATAAAAGCTATAAAACTTCGGAATATACAATCTTCAAAGTCTATGAGCCAAAGGAGAGAGAGGTGTTCCGCCTGCCATATTTCCCTGATCGCATTACACACCATGCTATAATGAATCTCCTGGAGCCAATATTTGTTTCAGTATTCACAGCCGATACATTTAGTTGTATAAAAGGAAGAGGCATTCACGCAGCTGCCAGCGCCGTTAAAACAGCTTTGACTGATGTGCCAGGTACCCTCTATTGTTTAAAGATGGATGTTAAGAAATTTTATCCTTCAATAGATCATGATGTTCTGAAACAGTTGCTACGAAGAAAAGTTAAGGATAATGATTTACTGTGGCTTTTGGATGAAATAATTGATAGTGCGCCCGGGTTGCCGATCGGTAACTACCTGAGCCAGTACCTGGCTAATTTCTATCTCACATATTTTGATCATTGGATCAAGGAGCAGCTGCAGGTGAAATATTATTTCCGTTATGCTGATGACCTGGTGATTCTATCCGCATGTAAAGATGAATTACATGACTTGTTTCTAAATATCCAATCGTATTTGCTAACCAGGCTGAAGCTTATTGTGAAAAGTAACTGGCAGGTATTCCCGGTGGAGGCCAGGGGAATTGATTTTGTCGGTTATCGTTTCTGGCATACACATACTCTTCTCAGGAAAGGTATCAAGAAAAACTTTGCCCGCATGGTCCACATAAACCGTAACGATGCGTCGATCGCTTCATACCTGGGCTGGGCAAAGCATTGTAATAGTAATCATTTAATAAAAACATTATTGAATGAAGCAATTTAAGGAATTGGGTATTGCCGCACCGGCCAAAGGATTTGTTGGCGACAAAATTAAGATCGCCAGGATCCTAAATAAAGAGGTTATGGTGGAGGCCTTTAAGATAGAAGCTTCCAAGTTCCTGGATAAAGGTTCTGGCCAGCGATTGTGCCTGCAACTGATGGTGGATGGCGATAAGAGGATCCTGTTTACCAGCTCCGGTTTTATGATGGATATGATAAAGAAAGTGCCGGCAGAACACTTTCCTTTCCTCACTACCATCTGTGAGATCAATGAACATTATGAGTTTACGTAACATGAATATTTAATTATAAAAACACAACAATGTCAGACCTACTAACGCCCACAATCGTAAAACAAAATTTGCGTGTAGACCTATCTGCAAAAGAAGTCCACGACTATTCCATTCAGCTGGCCAACGAAAATAAGAAGATCGTTTCCACTGAAGAGGAAAAGAAATCAATCATGTCGCAGTACAAGGCTAAGATCGATGAATCAAAAGCCAGGATCAATAAACTATCCGCTATCGTTACCGATGCTTTTGAGATGAGGGAAGTGGAATGTGAAATTGAATACAATAAACCCGAGCACGGGAAAAAAACAATCATCCGGAGAGATATCAATAAGGTCCATGCTGTTGAAAAAATGGAAGATCATGAGTTCAATCTTTTCAACCAGGCTGAAGATATAGAAACGTCAGCGTTGCTGGAAGCCGAAAGAGAAAAATTGCGTGGAAATACAAACGGGAAATCAAAGGGAAGGAAAACTAAATGGTGATTCAGCTTGACATATTTGCTGCCCGTTTGGAACGTGATAAGGGCATGGATCATGCAGTTGATCATGCCAATAGGATTTTGCCTGGTTGGCAAGATAAAGCTTATAAGTTGTTACTGGAATTTTTGAGTAATCACAACGGAACATTTATGGTGGAAGAAGTGAGGTCATATGCTGCATTGACAGATTTTCCATTACCACCGCATGCCAGGGCCTGGGGAGCCGTAATATCAAGAGCAGCAAAAGCCGGCATTGTGCAGCGAGTTGGATATGAAAAAACAAAAAATATAAAAGCGCACAGAACACCTGCATCGTTGTGGCGACAAGCAAAACCAGCGGCATGACTGATTGGGAAAAAATAGTGTTTTGGCTTTTGAACGACGATGAAGGAAAGAGTGTACATAAATTGATTTGGGACGGTTTCGCTTATTTATCATTTAAAGGTGGTAGGCGGTTTAAGATAGATGATACCTGGACATTGGAAAAAGTAAAAGAATTAATTAATAAATATCAATGAGTAAACCCAAAGCCGTAAAAATTCGTACCTGCCGCATCTGTGGTTGTACAGAAGATAATTGCCAACAATGCGTCGAGAAGACCGGCTCTCCCTGTTATTGGATTGAAGAAGATCTCTGCAGCGCCTGTGCTAATAACCCGAATAAAGATGTTGATGTCACTATGCAGTTGGGTAACTCCGAGGTGCCGCTAAAAATTCGGGTAAAAGACCTACTCAAAATATCTCCATCATCACAAAATAAAAATGCTATGTCACAACCTCAACTACAATTCGTTAAGCTATCCGATATCAACGCTTCTGAAACCAATCACCTGCAGCGGGAGAAATGGGAGCTGGAGGAAGGCGCCTTGAAAGAGCTGGCTGAAAGCATCTCGCAAAAAGGAGTAATACAGCCTATCATGCTTCGTCCTAATGGTAAGGCCGGCAAATACTTCCTGGTGTGCGGTGAACGGCGTTACCAAGCTTCGCTTCTGGCTAATCAAACGGAGATCCCGGCGTTCATTAAAACCATGACAGAGGATGAAGCCTTTGAACTGCAGATCACCGAGAACTTGCAGCGCAAGGATGTGCACCAGATAAAAGAAGCGCAGGCATATAAGGCGCTCATTGACTCGAACCCGGATAAAAATACTGTAAAGGAGCTGTCATTACGATTCGGCAAATCGGAAGCATACATCACGCAGCGACTGGCGTTCAACAATCTTATACCGGAAATGAAGAAAGAGTTTGCTGAAGGAAAGATGCTCATCGGACATGCCCAGCTGTTCTGCCGGCTGCAGCCCGTAGATCAAAAGGTAGCTTTTGAAGAGTGCAAGAATTATCATACTAAAGGATATCAATCTATTGACGAAGTTGAAGAGTGGATCGATGATGAGATCATGCATGTATTATCCGAAGCTCCATTTGATAAGAAGGATCCTCTCCTGGTGCCCAAAGCTGGTCCGTGTACCATATGCCCGAAGCAATCCGGAGGTAATTTATTATTCACTGATATCAAAGAGAAGGACCGATGCTTTGATGGTAATTGTTATGCTACAAAAAAACTAGCACACACGATTAACCAGATCAACAACCTGGTACTTGCCGAACCATCTATGCCCGCAGTAAAATCGGGATATGAAAAAAGCGAAGCTGCTGTTGATAAACTGCTAAAGGATAATAAAGTGAAGATCCTGGTGGAACATACTGATTATAACGAAGCCAATAAAAAAGACAAAGGATCCACCATGGCGCTGTGTATTGCTGGTCACAATATGGGAAAGATCATAGGCATCAAATTCAACCAAACTGAAAAAGCTACGTCGGCAAAAGCGGCAGCTGCGGAGTCCGATAAAGAAGTGCTTACTGCATCGGCGATAGATCAGCAGATTGCCGGCATCAAAGAAAGAAAGAAGCGATCCGAAGAGCTGGACCTCGATAAAGTGCATCACCGTATAACCGAAAGGCTAAAAGATCTGCGGCCATATAAAGAGAAATATACCGGATCTCTGGATCCTGCAGAATATAATGCCCTAGTCTACCTAGCCTTTGAGAATGCCGGCTATGATGCCGAGCATCTCGTGCAAAAGGAGCTCAAATTAAAAGGAGGTCTAACGTACCGCGACGAAAAAATAAAACTCGTAGAGAAACTTGCGGAAGCTCCTGACGAACTAAAGAATCTGATCATCCGGTCGGCGATCGCAAACCGATATATCGGCCTTAACGTTTTACCGAGCATGAAAAGTCCAGGAGCCTGGTTGGTCCGCAGAATAGCTGAAACTTATCCTGGAGTGCCTATTAAAGATTTCGAGAAGGAACAAAAGGTAATCAGTGATAAACGTGACGCTTCAGCTGCAAAAAGGATAGCAGACCTGCTGAATAAAAAGAAGGACCTGAAACCCGCGAAGGCTAAACCGAAAAAGGCAGCTGCAAAGAAATGACCAATTGTAAAACCCATTAAAGAATAACCAAAGTCAATGCCTGTTGAAAAACTATTTAGCTCACTCGATATTCATTTAGTCCGTTCGTCACTGAGTACCAAAACAGACCAGGAGCTCGCTGAACTTACTGATCATAGTGTGGAAGAGGTGCAGATGTTGATAAATGAAATAACCAGTGGTAGTTCCGAGGAACGAAGTCGCGTTGTTGCTAAATACCAGGAGGAGCTGAAACGGGAGAAAAAAAAGAAAAAGGTAAAACAAAAGGTTCCTTCACAAAAAGAGCAATTTAATGATAAGAGTAAAGCCCGGCTGAAGGAGAGACAACATGCGGAAAGTCAATGGGAGAAGCAAAGAGCGATTACCAGGACCCGGGAAGACCGCAGAACTTATAAGACCAGGGAAATTGATATGACAAAACTGATATCGGTAAGGATGGATAAAAGGACCTGTATTTTAATTGAACGACAACCAACACAGAAAGAGACAGACACATTGATTGAGCAGGCCCGGTTACAATTTGAGCTCACTAAACGCAAAAACCCATTATTCAATAAAGATCAAAACTAACATCAATGGAACACCACGTATCTAAAATAAAAATCTATTGCACAGATAACTACAACGTTTTTAAGAAAGTTGATGGTAACCGGGGCCTTAACACCAAGAAGATTGAACGGATCATTGCAGAGATAGAATCCGGCAACGATGTCCTGGATCTGCATCCGGTAGTGGTGAAGGAAAATAAATCTACATTGGAAGTGTTGGATGGCCAGCACCGGATTGAAGTCGCAAAAAAACTAAAGCGCCAGGTCCACTACGTGATCAAGAAAGAGGCTATGAACCTATACCAGGTGGCCAAGGTAAATAGCAACGTGGAGAAGTGGAAAGCCGAAGACTTTATCAAATGTTATATCGCTGCCGGCAACAGCAACTATAAGCAGCTGGAAAAGTTTCATGAAACCTATAAGATTTCTATTGGTGTTTGCCTGACTATGCTGGACCAGGGAATCGTTAATACCGATCAGGGTGCTACTGTAGAGTTATACCGAAACTTCGAAACAGGCGTCTACGTGGTGAAAAAATATAAGGAAGCCGTCCAGCTGGCGGAGATCTGTAAATCATTTGAATCCTTTGAAGGATGGAACAACAGGAGTTTCATCCTGGCTATATCCAAAATCGTAAGATCCGACAAATGCGAAATGGATGTGCTGCTGAAGAAATTCAAGGCGGATCCCCGGCTTCTGCAAAAGCAGTCAGACTGGAGGAAATACTTGACCAACCTGGAAGAGATCTATAACATAGGAAATCATAAACGGCGTGTGATCTTTTAATTAAGTAAAATAATGGGAGGCTACACTAACATACAATGGACGGATGTAACCTGGAACGTTGCAAGAGGCTGCACTAAAGTTGACGAAGATTGCAAATTCTGTTATATGTACCGGGATAGCTTTGATAAGACAAGGTATGATCCTTTTGAAGTCGTCAGAACAAAAACCGTTTTCAACCTGCCTTTAAAAGTAAAAGAACCATCAAAAATATTCACTTGTTCCCTTACTGATTTTTTCCATGATGCCATAGATTCATACAGAAACGAAGCGTGGGATATTATTCGCCGCTGTCCGCAGCATACTTTTCAGATCCTAACAAAAAGGCCTGAAAGAATTATGAGTTGCCTGCCCGATGATTGGGGCGACGGATGGGATAACGTATGGCTTGGAACCTCCGTAGGTAATGCTCCGCTATGCACTGAAGGTAATGGACATCGAATATGCCAATTATCAGATGTGGTTTGCAAACTTCGATTTTTAAGTTTAGAACCGTTATGGGGCCCGGTTGATATTGGTATTAATTACAGTTATCGTGGCTTTGGTAAGAAGTGTACGTCCTGCTCCGGCACTGGATATTACAATGATAATTTTAAAACACCATGTCCAGATTGCAACACAACCGGAATAAATCCAAATCCAATTCACTGGGTAATTGTTGGCGGCGAAAGTGGTAATGAAACAGGTAAATATCGTTACCGCCCATGTGAATTATCCTGGATAGAATCTATTGTCTCAGAATGTAAAGAGAATAATGTGCCCGTTTTTATAAAGCAACTGGGCACCTACCAGGCAAAGAAGTTGGGGATGAGTGATCGACATGGTGGTAACATCGATGAATTTCCGGAACATTTAAGAATCCGTGAATTTCCAATTATTAAGAATCTGATAAATACTTATTGAAAAACTATGGCAAAAGATCCGGCGTTTCTTTTTTATCCTGGTGATTGGCAGGGTGGTACAATGTTATTATCTCGACATCAGAAAGGTTGTTATATGGATTTATTAATCGCTCAGTTTCACTCCGGTCCGCTTTCATTAGAAGAAATAAAAGCTGTTTTAGGTGCTGATTTTGGCCAAGCCTGGCCATACCTCCTAAAAAAGTTTGTAACCAACGGTGATGGGTTGTTTTTTAATGAAAGATTGGCAACTGAAGTGGAAAAGCGAAAAAATTTCAGTGAGAGCCGAAGAAGGAATGCTAGTAATAAAAATCCAGCAAGTGCTGAGCATGTGCTACAGCATATGCATGAGCATATGGAAAATGAAAATAGAAATGAAGATATAGTTAAGGATAGGGGTTCGGGGAAAGGATGGAAAAATATGCCGGCGGATGCTGAGATGGATTTATCACTACCAGAAATAAAGTCGGGAGCTATCATTCAACATTTTCGTATCAGTAAGAATATAAATGTAACTGTTAACCAGGTTCATGGGTTGTGGTCCGTTTTTAAAGCACAAAATTTTACCGGGGAGAGGTATTACGCCAGTGCTAACCAGGTTTATAGTCATTTCATAAACTGGTGTAAATCACAGGAAGTTAAAATAGATGTTGGAATAGAATCATCACCGTCGATCAGCATCCGTGAACAAAGAGCCGCGGACTTATTAAACTCAATTGAATGAACGATCCTATTCCATACAAATCTAAAGGCAACAATAATAAACTAGCTAAGCGTGCCTCTCTGGATCTCGGCACTATGATCTATGGGAAGATCCCACCGCAGGCTAAAGACATGGAAGAAGTTGTGCTGGGTGCGATCATGATGGAACGAGATGCTTATGACGCGGCACAGGAAATTCTTAAACCGGAAATGTTTTATGTAGAGGCACATCAGAAAATTTATAAAGCGATGGGAATGCTGGCTAAGAAAAGTCAGCCGATTGATATCCATACTGTAGCGGAAGAACTTAGGATTGCAGAGGACTTGGAAAATTGCGGCGGTAAATATTTTGTTGCCAAATTAACGAATACCGTAGCCTCTTCGGCAAATATGATATCACATGCCCGGATCATATTTCAGAAATACATCCAGCGAGAATTGATCCGGGTGAGCGGTGAAATAATCCAAAATGCTTACGATGATATCGCGGATCCTTTTGACCTCCTGGATGAAGCAGAACAGGCTCTAGGTATGATAGGAGAATCGATGTCGTTAGGTGATATGGTGCCGATTGATAGTGTGCTGGTGAAAGCCATAAAGCAGATCGAAGAGTGGCGCCAGTTGGATTCAACAATAACCGGTGTTCCATCCGGATTTGATAACCTGGATAAGGCTACCAGGGGGTGGCAGCCTGGTGACTTGATCATCATAGCTGCCCGGCCATCGGTAGGAAAGACGGCACTGGCGTTGAATATTGTTAGAAATGCGGCGTTGCGATTTATCAATGATCATGAAATAAAAAAAGTGAAATCAAAAGCTGTCGCAGTATGGAGCCTTGAAATGAAAAGCCTGATGTTGGTCCTTCGGATGTTGGCTGCAGAAAGCCGTGAACTGCTCTATCGGATCCAAACAGGCCGGCTTGATGATGTGGCAATGAAGAAAATATTTCAGAGAGGTGTGCAGATGCTGGCCAAGCTTAATATTTTCTTTGATGACAATCCAGGTTTGACCCTTTCAAAGATGCGAGCGAAAGCAAGAAAGCTTAAAAGGAAAAACAACCTGGGTTTAATTGTGGTGGATTATATGCAGCTGATGACACCTGATGAACGGGCCGGTACTAGGGAGCAAGAAGTTAGCCGAATAAGCCGCGGCCTAAAACACCTGGCGCAGGAGTTGGAAGTTCCTATCATCGCCTTATCCCAGTTGAGCCGAGAAGTAGAAAAGCGGACCGGATTAAAAAGCAAACCACAACTGAGTGATCTACGTGAAAGCGGAAGCCTCGAGCAGGATGCTGATGTCGTAATATTTCTTTGGGGCCCTACCGAAGAAGAGATACAACAAGATGCAAGTTTATTAAGTCGCAGATACATCCGGATCGCTAAGCAGCGTAACGGTGTACTATTGACGGTAGAGTTGGATTTTAAAGATGATATCCAGTTGTTTTCAGAATTAGACAAACTGCAGGCGATGCCGGCAATACCAGGACTGTGGCGGCCAATACAATCAGATTTTACCGAAACAAAAAAAGCTGACGAGGATCCGTTTTAAAAACCAAAGCGTATGAAAATAATAAACGCACCGGTCAAATCATACATCCGGAAATGGGCCGGCAAGAAATCGCCAATTGAAATGGCTGTTGATCTGGATGTCAGCAAAAGCCTGATTGTATCACACGCATCCAGGATGAACATTAGCCTGCAGAAGAAGGAAATAATTAAATCAAACAAGCTGATTGATAAAATAATTACCCAGCATCATAAAAAAATGACGCCAAGAGAAATGGCAGCCTTGGCAAATGTTGGCATACATCGGATCAGGTACCGAGGGTACATGCGTGGAATAGAATTTTTAAGGGAAGTGGCACCACCCGTAAAAAAATTTATAAAAAAGGGTAATAGTCTTTTATTCGATGAAACTCATCACGAAAACTGGCTTATATGAATAAATGGACCGAAAAACATCTTCTCGGTTTAGTCAACGATCGAAAGATCCAGGGATATCATTTTCCGCAAAGGCAGAAAAATTATTCCGGAAATCAGCAAATAATTATTCCACGGGAAAAGCCAAAAGGCCTGGTATGGCTGGAATGGAATCTATTATATTGGGGTAATGAACGATCACTGCAGCTGGAGCAGGAACACCAGTTTGACCAGCAACGGAAGTGGCGGTTTGACTTTGCCTTTCCTGCTATCAAGATCGCTGTGGAATATGAAGGCGGAATCTTCATGGACCGCAGTGGCCACAACTCCCACACGGGGATCCAGCGCGATATCGAAAAGTACAACCGGGCCCAGGCGCTAGGCTGGAAGGTGGTGCGGTGCTCGGCAAAGGATTATACAACAGTATTGAGAAGTTTAAATCAATTGATGAAATGAAAACTCTTGAAGAACAAATAGCAAATAAATGCATTCATTTTAACGGGATTATGAATGATTGTTGTAAAGCTGGAATAAGATATGCAGAGGTTAGAATGAACGATAAACCTTATAAATTTCCATGCTTAAAACAAGGAGGCGAATGTCCTAAAAGCCAATTTCTCACACATGAAGAAGCAAAAAGGAAATTGGCTGAAACACTTGCGTGGGGTGAAAATGTATTATTAGTATATGTAAAGGCTAAGGATCACTTCGAAAAAAATAAAAACAATCCAGGTGTGATGACATGTGAATGTGGTGGAGAATTGAAGTATATAGTTGCCGAAACGAATGGCCATATGAGGGCAAAATGTTCAGCATGCGGATTGTCCTTTACGGAATGAACGTCATTTGGTGTGACAATGATCGTTGTCATAAGCCATGAGTCATAATGAGATAGCTATTATTAACACCACGTGACAAAATTCTGCATGCAAGAATTTTGTTTTTCTGGTTCAGTAGCCATAATATTGACTTTAGAAAAGTGGAGCTGGAGGGAGTCGAACCCTTAGAGTGACCCATACCAGTGAGCACCGCGACCTCTCGCACCAGCCCCCCTGATCAACTCAAAAGTCGCATCACACGTGAATGCGGCTTTTGTCATTTGCAATAATATCCAATAGCGATAAATACTTGATCGTTCAAATATTAACAAGCTGTGGATAATAAACTTTGTACACCATATAAGTCATTGCATAGCAATTATTAATAAATTTTTTCACATTTGGATAAGTTTAACACATTTTCACATTATTCTGTGCATATAATGCTCCATCAATTGTTCAGTTAAACCTCCGGGAAGATGTGACCATCCCCACTTTCTCCCACTTATTGACATTGTAAAAATTACATTGTAATTAAAATAATTACATTTGAGTTACCTATATTCGGAATAATGGCCGCACCTAAAGGCAATACTTTTTACAAATACGTACAAAAACCAACCGGTAGGCCGAAAAAGTACACACCTAAAAGCCTTTGGGCGAAAGCACAGCAGTATTTCGAATGGGTGGTTAAGAACCCTTTGTACGAAATGAAGGCCTTCGCCAACGGCACCACCAAATACCTTCCTAAAATGAGGGCAATGAGTGAATTAGCTTTTTGTCTCTTTGCCGGTATAGAACGGGAAACATTTAGTAGATATAAGAAAGGGGCAGAAGGATATAAAGAGTTTTTAGGCATCGCAAGTAAAATATCAGATATTATTTATCAGCAGAAATTTGAAGGAGCTAGTGCCGACTTATTAAACTCGGGGATCATTGCTAGAGACTTGGGTCTCCGGGAAAAGACTGAGATAACAGGTTTGGATGGTGGACCAGTTGCCACGGAATTAAAAATTATCAACATTGCCTCCAATATCCCGCTGGCTGAATCAGAAGAAGATATAACCTGATGTTGCAAACCACGATCATCTATGACCGCAACCTGCATTCTACGAAAAAAAAGAATGTCAACCAGGGCGGCACATCTTCAGGAAAAACATATTCCATTCTACAGGTATTATTCCTGCTGGCGATCAGAGATGCCGGCAGTATCACCACGGTAGCTGGCCAGGATATACCCAACCTGAAGAAAGGAGCCATTAGGGATGCTCACCGCATTGTTAATTCATCGCCGGCGATTCAAAGTCACATAATCTCATACAACAAAAGCGACAGGATATATGAGTTTAAAAACGGAAGCATCATTGAATTCAACTCATACGACAACGAACAGGATGCCAGGAGCGGTAAACGAGATTACCTTTTTGTAAATGAGGCTAATGGAATCGCGTATGATATCTATTTCCAATTATCGATAAGAACTAAAAAGAAAGAGTTCCTGGATTATAACCCAAACGCTAAATTTTGGGTGCATGAAAAGCTGATCGGTAACCCCGAGGTAGCACTATTAATTTCTGATCACCGGCACAACCCATTCCTTTCCGAAGAACAACATTGGGAAATTGAATCGATTCCTGATGAAGAACTGTGGAAGGTATATGCCCGGGGAATGACAGGGAAGATTAAAGGTCTCATATATCCCAACTTCAAGATCATTGAAGAATTCCCATATATACTACCATCAATACTGGGCCTCGACTTCGGGTTCAATCATAAAACTGCGCTGGTTGAGGTGGCGAAGGAATCAGACCGTTTATTCTGGCATGAACTGATTTACTTATCAGAGCTCACGATAGGTGACCTGGTCCAACTGATGAAGGAACTAAATCTCGGCCGAAAAAAGATATATGCGGATCATGCAGCCGCCGATAAGATCGAAGATCTAAAGCGGGCTGGGTTTAATGTACATAAGGCTGATAAGGATGTTTTGAATGGTATTGACTTTGTAAAACGCAATCAATTATACATCACCAAAGGATCAACCGGCCTGCGCAAAGAAGCAATCGCTTACAAATGGAAAGAAAAAGACGGTGTGCCACTGGATGAGCCTGTAAAATTTAATGATGATGGTATGGATGCGGGTAGGTATGGAAGTTATAGTCATTTCAGAAAGGCTGGTCAGGTAGTGGTAGGAACGGGAGGCGGACCAGATCCGAATGATATTAATGATGACACTGCCAGTTACAATCCACTCGATTACATCTAAAAGAAAAGCCCGCCGATAGAAATCGGCAGGCCCGTAAATGCTTAAATTATGAAAAACAGTTTACTCTTCTGCACACAATGTAATTAAAATAATACTTTATGTTGTGAAATAATTTCTACATTTGACAAACTCTTTCGCGAATGCCACAACCTGTGCAAGACTCTCTGGCTCTTATAAAAAAGTGCCAGAAGGATGTAAACCAACTGCTAACTGAAGCCGGCCTGTCAACCCTATTACTGCATGTAAATTCCCGCTTCAACCTGATCATTACCCATTTAAGCAACTCAAAGGCTACGCTGGAACCGCAGACTGTTGAAAAGAATACGAGCACAAAAAGGTTTCAACCGATAACGCACGTGAGAGGAAAGCCTATTCAACGGCCGCAATTTACAAAACCGGAAGCTATAGCAGCTGATATGCCTTATGTAGCCATACTCAGGGAAAAAGGACAGAAGCTGTATGAAAGTTTTGTAGACATGAAACCGGATGCTATTCTCCGGGATTACAGATCAAAGGAAGGCCAGGATGTGATCAGAGCGGTGGCGAAGATGGCAGGGCTCGAGGACTTCAAAGAAGCAAAACTGACGGTCCCATACATGGAAGAGATATCTCTGGCGATTATGGAAAAAGAGGAAGGAAAAGATAAGCAGCAAAAGTTCCATGAGGGTCTTGATAAAACCAAAGTCACAGTTGGGGACCCTAACGGCGAAGAAGAAATTACAGCAACTACTACGAGCACTGATAAATCCAAAAACAACGCGGCCAAAGCAAAATGAGGGTTAAGATAAATGATAAAGAAGTTATCATTCCCTCTTCGCTGTCTGAAATAACCATTGGCCAGCGCATAGAATTTCACAACCAATACGGCCGGCAACTGGATGAAATGCTGGACAGCATCCAGCAGATGAAGGATGAATACTTTA
>Ga0184628_10000070_pt1 | contig 51334 bp, 55 predicted proteins | sample PLM4_5_b1_FD_133149 | JGI IMG/M metagenome (GOLD analysis project Ga0184628, IMG submission 133149) | Groundwater sediment microbial communities from an aquifer in East River, Colorado, USA - PLM4_5_b1 | ecosystem: Environmental > Terrestrial > Soil > Riparian zone | place: USA: East River...
CACTCGGTGGTCAGTTCAAGATCCTTATTGTTTGCGAAGCTCAGTTTGCCGTTGATCGTCAAACCGTGCAGCGGCGGCGTGCTGGCATCGAGGACAACATCCATGCCCTGGTTGATGGTGACAAGGGCGCCTTCGGCTGGCACCTTTTTCTCAGCCCAGGTGGCTGGATCAGACCAGCGTCCCCCTTTGATGGCCGAAGAACTTGCTTGTTGAGCCGCCTGAACAATAGCGAATACGCTTACAAGAAGAATTGCTGGAACGAGCAAGGCAAGCAGCAACGAGCGATGTGTTTTTATCATGGTATCTACCCCTGTATGTGTTTGTGACCCCAGAACATCAGCGCCAAACGATAGCGCGAACGTCCCGGTTCCTCAAACACATAATCGACTGACTGCGACCTGGAGGCGGGTGACGGAATTCAAGCCGCTAATTCTTCCTATCCGTTGAGATTTGGATTAAAGATCTTCCTCGGTTTATGCTGCCTATGCTTCAGGTGGCGTAAGGGAGTTGGATATTATTGGAAAATCGGAGGGCTGCTATGCGCAACTTTCCTGTAGCTACTGTTGGCTTCCTGCTGAGCATGGCCCTGGCCGCGTACGGTATCGGGCAAAAGCCCAAAGCCAGAATTGAATTGGACGTACGATCGGTGAATGTCGATGCCGCCGTCCTGGATACAACTGGGAAACCGGTAACCTCACTGACGCAAAAGGATTTCATCATCTACGACGATGGCGAGCCACGGCAGATCGATGCCTTCGCAGCCACCGCGATCCCATTCCATACTCTGATGGTATTTGACTGCCGAAGTCTCGAAACTGCCGAAGCCCTCCTGTACCATTCGGTCGGTCCGAATCAATACTCCAGGGTGATCACCAAACCGAAAAACTCGACATTGAATCCTGGTGACAAGGTATTGCAGACCGAAAAATCATCCATGATGATCTTCGCCGCATCTCGATTCGCGGAGAAATTGGAGACAACGACCCACCTGGCCATTGCCGTAACGGACGAACGAGGCATTCGATTGATTCACGACTGGGATAGGACCAGCGCTGAAATTGAAATACGGTCCGCGTGCGATGATCGTTCCCTCGGATTACTTCTGGCGTCCACTTTCGAATCCAAGGGGGAGCCAAAGAAGATGAAGGTCCAGCTGCCTTCACAACGGCTCATTCCCTCCGAGCCCACGATGAGTACACGCGAATTGCGTGCTTACAATCCAGCATTTGATGAAAGAATGAACGAGCCGCTGGTTGCAAAAACCGTATCTTCTGTCGAAGAGAAAATTCGGGGCACTGGAGGCCGGAAAGCGGTGGTCTGGTTCGGGCCTGTATTCGACTTCGACGGTATCAGCCCGAGTCACGAATATGGGTTTAAGACTCGAGACTGGAGAGTGGATATAGATTTTCAGGCCGCGCTGCGTATGGTTTCCAACCGCTCGGCGGCATATTTTCCGGTGTCGGCACATGAGACCAGGAAACTGATTCCGCCCGAAATGGAATATACGGTGGACAACGAAGAGCAGCGGATCAAGCGTCTGGAAAAACTGGCACAAGCCTCCGCAGGGCGCGTCGTTTATGGGGAAAAACCAGAGGCGGTGGACTCTTTGGCCGACCAGCTCAATCGCGAGATCGGCACGACATATTCCTTAAGCTTCACATCACCAGGCTCTGCCCTCAATGATCGCAACCATAAGATCGAAGTAAAGGTTCGGAATTCTAAATTGACTGTTCTTCAGTCCCGCGCAGGTTACTTTCTCAACGAAAATTGAATTGATGGACTGAGTGCACGCCGATTTCGAGATACTTCAAGGGTGCTGCTTATTACGACTATGCCTGGAGATTCAAAAGTGCCGTCTATTGCAGTCTAGTAAATACGTACGCCGCGCTTACGAATTGCAGGAACTGCCGCATGATGTTATCTCCGGTTCTGGTGCTCACACCTTCCGCCCAAACCCGAAGTACTTCATGTGTTCCTGAAGAATGCAAAGATCCATCACGACTTCCAATCCCGCCGCGCGAGCCCGTTGAGCCGCAGCTTCATGGATCACTCCCTGCTGCATCCAGATGACTTTCGCTTTACTCCGAATCGCGGACTCCACGATGTCCGGCACAAACTCCGGCCGCCGGAAAATATCGACGATCTCGATGGGACCCGGAACTTCGTCAAGACTGGCGTAAGCGTTTTCTCCAAGGACTTTCACTTCGTTTGGATTGACGGGTGTGATTTCGTAGCCTGAATTCTGCATGTATCGGGAAACACCAAAACTCGCCCGGCCGGGATCGGACGACAAGCCGACAACGGCAATCTTCTTGAAGTTCTGCAGGATTTCCTTCGTCGTCATTGTGAGTGAGCGACCTTCTTCCTTGGAGTCTTCTTCTTTGCGAACTCTTCCTGAAACGTCTGAACCTCAGACTCCGTCAGGAATCGCCATTCTCCCGCACGCAGCTTTTTGTCTTCCAGCGATCCAATTTTCACGCGCCGCAATTTGTCCACCGGTGAGCCCATGACCTGAAACATCCGCCGAATCTGCTGATTCCGTCCCTGATGCAATGTCACTTCGTACCATGGCTTTGGTCCCGACTTGAGTAACGCGATCTCGCATGGCGCAAGCCGTTCGTTATCCAGATAGATACCTCGACGCAGACGATCCATGTCGCGTTCGGCAGGATCACTGGCCAGCTTGACGTGATAGATCTTGGGGATGATGCCGGCTTTCGTCATGTGCTCGGTAAAATCGCCGTCGTTGGTCAGGATGATGAGGCCTTCGGACGCAAAGTCGAGTCGTCCGACGGGATAAACGCGCTCTTTCACCTTTGCGACATACTCCATCACGGTGGGCCGCTGCTGGGGATCGCTGGACGTGGACATCACATTTTTCGGCTTGTGCAACAACACATACACGAACCGTGTTGGTATTCGAATTTTTTTGCCGTCGGCCTTGATGACGTCGTGTTCGGGATCCGCTTTGGCCCCGAGCTCTGTAACGAGCGAGCCGTTCACAGACACGCGTCCCTGAAGAATCATCTCCTCGGCCTTGCGCCGCGATGCGACGCCGGCATGGGCGAGGATCTTCTGAAGTCGTTCCTGCATGTGGACAGTGTACGCTACTGGACTTCTTCGAGTGGAAGTTCTGCCGGAATGGCTTCCTCGGCCGAGGCTTCATTGCGGATGAGTTCTTCGAATTCTTCCATGCTTGGAAGTTCGCCGATATCCTTCAAGCCGAAGTGAATCAGGAACTCTTTCGTCGTCTTGTACAGGATGGGCCGGCCCAGCACTTCCTTGCGACCGCCCGCCGCAACAAGCTTTTTGTCGAGCAGAGTCTTGATCACGCCGCTGGCCTGCACGCCGCGAATTTCCTGGATCTCAGGCACGGTCACGGGCTGTTTGTATGCAATCACCGCCAGCGTCTCGAGCGCCGCCAGCGAAAGACGAGTGGGCGGATTCTGGCTTTGAAGAAACTTCTTCAGCACTTCGTGGTGTTCCGGCTTGGTGGAGAACCTCAGTCCGCCGGCAACTTCGCGGATCTCAATGCCATGGTTCTCCATTTGGTATTTTTCGATAAGCAGCGCGAGGGCTCTCTCGACACTTTCGCGGTCCACCTCGGGAAGAGCCTTGTGAATGGCGTCAATGCTCACCGGCTCCTTGGCCAGATAAATGATCCCTTCAAGAAGGGCTGAAAGATTTGGATAGCTCATAATTTGGATTGGCACGGGTTGTTATTTCGCCACACGCGATATCCTGGCTCAGGAAAATCGCCTTCAGTCTTGTCAGTTCCAGCAGAGCAAGAAACGCAACGATCAGTCCCCGCTTCGTAAAGATTTCCGGAAGAATTTCATTCAACGTGACAGGGCCCCGGGTATTGATCTGATCAAAGAGGTATCCCATCATCTGCTCGATGGAGAATTCTTCCCTGTCGACCTGCATCAACGGACGTTGTTTCGCGCGTTCGATGATGTCCCGAAAAGCCGTCAGCAGATCGAAGAGGCCGACCGTGACCTGGCTTTCCACTTCGTCTTCGGCAAACGGTACAATTCCAGGGTTGTTCCAGGCTGCGTTCTCCACCATTTCACGCTGATACAGCATCTGTGCGGCATTCTTGAACTTCTCGTATTCCAGCAGGCGGCGGACGAGCTCAGCCCTCGGATCTTCCGCGTCCTCATCCACAGCGTCCGGATCCGGTGGCAGCAGCATGCGGGATTTGATATAGATCAGCTGCGCCGCAATCACGAGAAACTCCGAAGCCACATCGACGTCCATATCCTGAATGAGGTGCAGGTACTCGAGATACTGTTTCGTGACTGTCGCAATCGGAATGTCGTAGATGTCGAGCTTCTGTTTCCGGATCATGTCCAGAAGCAGATCGAGCGGGCCCTCATACAACGGCAGTGTGATTTTTAGTTCTTCCGTCATTTCAAGTCCATTTCAAGTCCATTTCAAATCTTCATGGCCTCGCGCACCAGTCCCATGGTTTCTCCGGCAGCCCCTTTCGCCTTCTTCGCGCCATCCTCGAGAATCGCCGGAATGTCGTTTTTCCGGCTTTCAAGTTCCTGCCGGCGCTCGTAAATGGGCGCTACTTTCTTCTGAAGACTTTCAAAAAGCCACATTTTGCATTCGATGCAGCCTATTCCCGCCGAGCGACAACCTTGGTCCACCTCGGCCATTCTATTTTTATCGGAAAACACTTTATGGTAATCGCCCACCGGACAGACGTCCGGGTTGCCGGGATCCGTCCGGCGCTTGCGGGCGGGGTCGGTCACCATATTTCGGAGAGTCTGTTTCACGACTTCCGGCTCCTCCGTAAGCGCTATGGCGTTTCCGTAACTTTTGCTCATTTTGCGACCATCGGTCCCTGGAAGTTTGGGAACCTTCGTCAGAAGCGCCTGCGGTTCCGGGAAAACCGCACCATATATATGGTTGAAGCGCCGGGCAATCTCTCGCGTGAGTTCGATGTGCGATACCTGGTCTTCTCCTACCGGTACTGCGTTCGCTCGGTAGACGAGAATGTCGGCCGACTGAAGGAGCGGGTAGCCAAGAAACCCATACGTATGCAGGTCACGGCCAGAAAGCTCATTCATCTGTTCCTTATATGTCGGAACGCGTTCGAGCCACCCCAGAGGCGTAATCATCGACAACAGCAGGTGCAGTTCGGCATGTTCCACGACACGGGATTGAACGAATATCGTCGAGCGATTGGGATCCACACCACTGGCGAGCCAGTCCATTGCATTGTCGATGATCGACGCGCGAATATCGCCAGTCGACTCGTAATTGGTTGTCAGCGCATGCCAGTCGACAAGGGAGAAGTAACTTTCGTATTCATCCTGAAGGCGCACCCAGTTTTCCAGGGCGCCAACCAGATGACCCAGATGGAGTCGGCCCGTAGGCCGCATGCCGCTTAAGATTTTCGGTTTAGCCATAAGAAGGTTACGCAGTCAGGAAGGAACGAATGACATAGATTACCGGCTCATAGAAGAAGGAAGGGACGCCGAGAAGGACCAGCGCCATGATCACGATCATCCCGTAACTTTGAATCGAGTGAAGAAATCTCTGCGCCGGTCCAGGCAGAACCCCCGATAAAATTCCCGAGCCATCGAGCGGAGAAATCGGAATGAGGTTGAAGACGCCAAGAACCACGTTGATGAGGATTCCGTAGAACGCAACCGTCACCATCGTAATGATCATCCGCCCGCCCTGCGGCAGGTAACCCGATGCTATATTTCGTACCACCTCGGCGGATTCGGGAGAAGACGCTTTGAGAATCATCAGCACCACAAACGACAACGCTGCCAGAAGGAAGTTGCTGGCAGGCCCGGCAGCCGACACCAGCATGTAGTCCCGCCTGGGGTTTCCAAGTCGATTGACACTCACGGGCACTGGCTTTGCCCATCCGAAAAGAAATCCAGTGTAGAAAATTCCGATGATGGGAAGAAGAAGCGTTCCGATCGGATCAATGTGGACAATGGGATTCAGGGATACGCGGCCGAGGAATTTCGCCGTCGGGTCACCAAGAAAGTTGGCCGTCCACGCATGGGCAGACTCGTGCACGCTCAGGGAAATCAGCAGTACGATAAATTCAACAATACCGATGTACAGCGTTGTACTCATTGATTGGTATCGTAGCACGTGGGAGGAAACGGGAAATGTATCCCTCTCCCGAAGGGAGAGGGAGCGGAGCATTTATTGATGGGAGCCGGGTGAGGGGTGAAGAGAAATTCTGCACTCCTCACCCGGCTCGCTGTCGCGAGCCACCCTCTCCCTTCGGGAGAGGGATCTCCCCCCAAATTCTCCCTCTCGCCCCTATGCTATAATTTTCCTTATGCTTACCTTGCTGAGACTTGCACTGGGCTTGTATTTCCTAGGTCTCATGCATTCCGTCCTGACCGTACTTCGAAAAAAGGAAACATTCTTCTGGCCCGCTGCCGGAGCCATGATCGCAGGCTTTGTCTGCCAGGCCGCCGCAATCGGATACAAGGCCTACGAACTCCAGTCGTTTCCAGTAACCCGCCTCGACTGGAGCTTCTCCTTTTTTGCCGCTCTTGCCGTGCCGGTATTCTTCATCGCCTATTTCAAATATCGAATCCCTTCCCTCGGCGTTTTCGCCTTTCCGATGATCTTCCTGATGACCTTCATGGCCAACATGGGCTACGACCAGTCCGACGCCATACCCGCCATTCTGATGAGCCACTGGCTGTACATTCATATACCGCTGGTAATACTGGGCTATGTTGCCCTGTTCATTGCATTTTCAGCCGCCATTCTGTATCTGGTTCAGGAACATGAACTGAAATCCAAACGGCCGAGAATGCTCTATCAGCGATTCCCTTCTCTTGAGGTATGTGACGACCTCGCATACCGATCCCTTGCCATTGGATTTCCCCTCATGACGCTCGGAATGATTTCCGGTGTGCTCTGGGCTCATAAAGCCAACTGGGGTCCACAGTGGGAATTCGATACAAAGGTCCTACTTTCATTTCTGACATGGTTGATCTACCTGCTGCTGATTCACTACCGCCTGATCGCGGGATGGAGAGGCAAGAGGGCGGCGTACCTGGCGATTGCCGGTTTCGTCAGTGTGCTCGTCACCTTTGTGGGATCAACCTATTTCAGCGGATTCCATACTTTTACTCAATAATGCAACTCGCGTTAATCGGCGTCAGTCACAAAACAGCACCGGTCGAGATTCGGGAACGCCTGGCATTTCCCTCGGAAAAGATGCGTGCAGCGCTGGAAGCGCTGATGCAACGCGCAAAGGCCGGCGAAGCCATGATCCTTTCGACCTGTAATCGCGTGGAGATTGTGACGGAAGGCCCACCGGACGAACTCATCCGCCAGTTCCTCTGCGAGTATCACCGCATCGGCGCCGACGCCATCTCCGAACATCTCTATTGCCTGCAGAATGCCGAAGCGATACGTCACGTCTTTCGGGTCACCTCGAGTCTGGATTCCATGATGATTGGAGAGCCCCAGATTCTCGGTCAGGTCAAAGAAGCCTATCGTATCGCCAACGACGCCGGGACCATCGGAACCCATCTGAGCGCACTGATGAACAAGGCCTTTGCCGTGGCGAAGCGGGTACGCTCCGAAACTGGAATTTCGCAATCCGCAGTCTCCATCAGCTATGCCGCGGTTGAACTCGCGCGACAGATCTTCAGCGATCTCACCGGAAAAACCGTGATGATTATCGGCGCCAGCAAAATGGGAGAGCTTGCGGCCAGGCACCTGAAACGGAATGGCGTCTCATCCGTGCTGGTGACGAACCGGACCTTCGAGAAAGCGGTGGAAGTTGCCAAGGTATTTGACGGGGCAGCGATCCCATTTGAGCACTTCACCGATCACATCGATCGCGCCGACATCGTGATCAGTTCCACCGGTGCACCCCATTTCGTGATCACAAAGCCGATGGCGGAACGCATCATTAAGCATCGGAAGAACAAGCCTGTCTTTTTGATCGATATTGCTGTGCCACGCGATATCGATCCGGCCGTCAACGAGATTGACAACGTGTTCCTTTACGATATCGACGACCTTCAGCAGGTCATCGATGCAAACCTGAAGGAAAGATTGAAGGAAGCCCACCGCGCAGAGGAGATTGTTGACGGCGAAGTTCAGGCATTCTGCACCCGGATGCAATCCCGCGAGGTGGTTCCAACCATCGTTGAAATGCGGGCAACCATGGAGAAGCAGCGCCACGAAGAAATTGAGCGCTATCGAAGAAGGTTGAAGGACTTCACTCCCGAGCAACTGGCCATTGTCGACCAGATTACCGAATCGCTCGTGAACAAGATTCTCCACAATCCGATTACACAGCTGAAGGCCATGGCGCACGACCCTCGCGGCGCCGAATTTGCAGAAACGGCTCGCAAACTTTTCAACATCAAATACTCCAGTGGGACTTCTGGCACAGAAGAACCTTCGGGATCAACCGGACCATCCAGTGATGACGAACCAGCCTGAAACCCTACGACTCGGAACTCGAAGCAGCCCCCTGGCACTCTGGCAGGCGAACTGGGTCAAGGCGGCTCTCGAACGGCAGTGGGCCGGACTCACGGTGGAACTGGTGCCCATCAAGACTACTGGCGATAAAATACTTAATGTTCCCCTTGCAGAGGTAGGCGGTAAGGGACTCTTTACCAAAGAAATTGATGATGCGCTATTGGCGGGCCGCGTCGACATCGCAGTCCACAGCATGAAGGATATTCCCTACCAGCTTCCGAATGGAATCGACTTCGGCGCCATTCCGGAGCGGGAAGATCCACACGATGCATTTATTTCGAATGGCCGAACGCTGGGAGACCTGCCGCCTGGCGCCATCATCGGGACCAGCAGCCTGCGGCGTCAGGTGCAACTACGGCATCGCTTCCCGTCCATTCGGCTGGTACCGCTTCGGGGAAACGTCGATACCCGTTTGAAGAAAGTAGCCTCCGGCGAGTTCGATGGCATCGTCCTGGCGTTGGCAGGATTGAAGCGACTGGGCCAGGAGAAGCTGGTCACCCAGATCATCGATCCTTCTTTGATGCTCCCCGCCGTGGGACAGGGAGCGCTCGGCATTGCCTGCCGAACTGGCGACAGTGGAGCGAGGGCGAAACTTGCTCCTCTGGACCATCTGCCGACCCGGCTGGCCATTTCGGCAGAACGAGGACTGCTCGCCGTTCTCGAGGGTAGTTGCAAAGTGCCCATCGCGGGCCACGGTACGCTTCAAGATGGCCGGATGACGCTTCGAGGACTCGTTGCGAATCTGGCCGGTTCCATTGTGATTGCGGACGAAATTTCAGGCGATGCCGGCAATGCTTCGGCGGCGCGCGATCTGGGTCTCAAACTCGGCAAACAGCTGTTCGATCGCGGTGCAGGAGTTATCCTGGCGGAGATCAGTCAAAGTGGCGCTACGCGGTAAGACAATACTGACGACACGGGCCGCCGGATCTACTGGCGATCTGACCCAGCGGCTCACCGAACTGGGGGCGAGGGTCGTCGAGTGCCCCACGATCGAGCTGGAGCCAACGGAAAACTGTACCGCCATTGACCAGGCCATCCGTCGAATGAACTCCTACCAGTGGCTGATGTTTACCAGCGCCAACGCCGTGGACTATTTCATGAAACGGATCGCCGTCGATCACAAGGACTGCCGAATTCCAATTGCGGTTGTCGGATCGACGACCGCAAGAAAGCTCGGTGACTGGAAACTCTCGCCATCCCTGGTGCCGGATCGATTCAACGCTGAAGGGTTGCTTGAAGTATTTCCCAGTGATCTGCATGGTGTGCGAATCCTCTTTCCTCGGGCGGAATCGGCGCGCGAAATCCTGCCTGAAGAGTTGCGTCGACGTGGCGCGGTAGTCGATGTTCTACCGGTCTATCGGACAAAAAAGGCAGTTGAGGGAGCCCAGGATCTGCGCCAGATTTTCGGACGCGAGAGCCTGGACTGTGTCGTGTTCACCAGTCCGTCGGCAATTCGATATATGGCCGAAACGCTGGAAGAAGATCTCGGATCCGCGCTTTCATCCATTCCTATCGCCGTAATCGGCCCCGTGACCGCGCGAGCATGTGAGCCGTTCGGGCTGAGAGCTTCGATTGAACCCAGAACGGCCACCATTCCGGATCTTGTCGAAGCAATCTACAGGCACTTCAGCTCGCGCTCCTGATCTGATATAAGGGGCCTCGAAACTGGAGGCCCCATTGACAGCAACTGAAGAAGACCTGAAACAACAGATCCTGGATGAAGAAAATCTCCGCCTCCTGCGCATCGGCTACTTCATTTCCGCAGGGCTGACGGCATTCGCGTCCGTACTTCTCCTTCTATATACCTTTTTCTTTTCGTTCGTCTTTATGCGTATTTCACAGACTGCAGGACAGCCAGGTATTCCGCCAACTGTTGGACGGATAATCGCAGTCCTGGGAATCTTCGTCGTTTTTCTTGTAGTCGGTTTTGCAGTGCTTCAGTTTCTGACGGGGCAGCGGCTGAAGGAACGCCGGTCACGAACATTCTGCATGGTCATTGCCGCCATCACCTGCCTGAGTATTCCTTATGGAACATTCCTCGGGGTATGTACATTCCTTGTACTTCTACGTCCGACGGTTCAGCGGTCGTTTGAGAAAATTCAGTCTTAACGGGCGGGAGTGCTACCAGGGCAGAGGGAACATCAGCCAGCCGACGACAATCGCGACGCCAAGAAATGAACAGAACACAAACGCGCCATAGCGAAACTGCTCTTTCGGAGTCGTCTTTGTAATGAGGCCGAAAACCGTGGAGACGAAGAAGGCGAAAACGAACAGCGCTTCGAAATGCGACAGGTTCACGGTTTGCGTCCCCGAGCGATGTCGAAGGCATCCATGATCGCCAGGTAGTTCAGCAGACCACAAACCCACAGATACGTTGTACCGTAGTCGTACGTCCGGGCACTCATGTTGCCGGTTCCCAGCCTGGCATGCTCGGCGAGCCAGTACATCAATCCCACGCCGACATCCGCGAAAAACCCAAATAAGCGCAGCGGCGTCTGGCTCAGGTCGCTGACGTAGAGTTCACCTTGCATGCTGAGCCCGATGAGGAACATCAAACCGATCGCCAAAGCCAGCATGGCGCCCCGAATCCAGCGCCCCATCAGAATATGGCCCAGTCCCGGAATAATGAAACCGCTGAAGCTGATTGCAAGGGCGAGCCCAAGGTTCAGCTGACGGAGTCCGACAATTTTGTTTTCGGGTTCAGGTGCCGGATTCGGCGAGTATGCGTTCGACATCACTAAGTTGGAAGCCTACAATCTCAAAAATCTTGTGTCTACCCTTTTCTCCCGATATCAGGGACACTCCGGACCGCGAAATACCGAGTGATTTCGAGATAAATTCAACTGCTGCCTTGTTCGCTTTTCCATCCACCGGCGGCGCATTCAGACGGAGAATCCACTCACCATCGCGTGATCCGGCGAATTCCGACTTCCTGGCATTGGGAATCACGCGAACCTTCAGCTTCACTGTCTTTTGCCGAAAAGACCAGTGCCGATACGAACCATCGTGGCGCCCTCTTCGATTGCCACTTCAAAGTCGTTGGTCATTCCCATGGAGAGCTCCGGGAGTTCATATTGAACTGCAAGGTCACGCAGCCTTCTGAAGTAGGGCCGAACTTCTTCCGGGTTTTCCAGAAATGGCGGAACCGACATGAAACCTTTCAGTTTGAGAGCGTCGAAGCGGCGGATCGCTGCAATTAATGCCGGAAGCTCGGACACGTCTGCGCCGGATTTGTTCGGCTCGTCATGCAGTTTCACTTCAATCAATATCGAAAGCGGTTTTGCGGTCGACGTTCCGAGCTTCCCGGCCACATCGATCCGATCTACCGAGTGGACCCAATCAAACTGCTCCGCCACTTTTTTCGCTTTGTTTGTCTGAATGTGCCCGATGAAATGCCAGGTCAGGCCGAGATCTTTTAGTCTTTCCTGCTTTGGAGTTGCCTCCTGCAGCCGGTTTTCCCCAACGTCTGTTATTCCACATTGAGCAGCTTCCCGGATCCGATCCACGGGAACGGTCTTGGTAACGGCAATGAGTTTGATGGATTGCGGATCCCTGTTCGATCGAATCGCAGCGTTATAGATGCGTTGCTGAATATCTCGCAGTGCTTCCATACCTTCCCTCTCCCGAAGGGAGAGGGTGGCACGAAGTGCCGGGTGAGGGGTACAACTAATGAGAATGGCTGATCAAGATGATTGACAATTTCGGCATCGCAAGATGTCCGGACGAAAACTCCTTGCCGAAAAACAACTGCTTCATCGAAGATGAATCATCCGTCTCATCCCATCGTGGCTGTACGTAAACTTTCCAAGGTGTCCAATCTTCCTCCGGACCAAACCTTTCACGACTCCCCTCCTGGAACAGGAGGGGACGGCGAGCCTGGCGAGCCGGGGAGGTAGACAAGTTCAACAAGAGAATGAGTCTGGTACTTGACCTACCACCCCGGCCTTCGGCCACCCCTCCTGTGCCAGGAGGGGAATCGGTTTGCACGTTTTCAAAACCCGGCCTTCGGCCCACCCTCTCCATTCGGGAGAGGAGATATACTACGAACCCATGGAACGGTTCATTGTCATTCACTACCACGAGCTCGGGCTGAAGGGAGGCAATCGCGACTACTTCGAGAATCGACTCTGCAGGAACATCCGCGCGACTCTTGTCGGCTGCGGCTTCGGAGAAGTCCGCCGAATTTCCGGTCGCATCCTCCTCGAATTGAAATCGGACTGCAACCTGTCTGAAATTCAGCGGCGTCTTGGAAAAATCAGCGGCATCGCCTACTTTGCGGAAGCCTGGAAAGCTCCGCTGTCCCTTGAAGGGCTCGAAGAAAAAGCATGGGAGCTCATTGGTACGAAGCCCTTCGAATCCTTTCGAGTATCCACTCGCCGTGCGGACAAGAACTTTCCTCACACTTCGGTTGAAATCAACCAGCGCGTCGGCGGAACGATCAAGCAAAGGTCCGGTCGCCGGGTCGATCTTGAAAATGCAGAACTGACGTGTTCGATTGAAGTGGTGGACAATCGTGCATTGATTTACGTCGATCGCCGTCCGGGGATCGGCGGCCTCCCCAGTTCAACCAGCGGGAAGGTGGTCGTGCTGTTATCCGGCGGCCTCGACTCTCCTGTTGCGGCATGGAAGGTGATCAAGCGGGGATGTACGGCGATCTTCGTCCACTTCCACAGCTTTCCGTATACGAACAAGGAGTCCCAGGAAAAAGCCAGACAGATTGCCGCGCTGCTTGCCGAGTCGCAATTGCGATCAAAGCTTTACCTGGTACCATTCGCGGAAGTGCAACGGCATATCATGGTGGAAACTCCCGCCGACACTCGTGTGATTCTCTATCGCCGTTACATGATGCGGCTTGCCGAACGCATTGCACGGCACGAGCGCGCGAGGGTTCTTGTCACCGGCGACAGTATTGGACAGGTTGCGTCTCAGACGATCGAGAACCTCGATGTCGTTTCACGCGCCGTGACCATGCCCATTCTGAGACCGGTTATTGGAGACGATAAGGTCGAGATCATTGACATCGCGCGCCGCATCGGCACCTACGACATATCGATACAGCCGGATCAGGACTGCTGTTCCCTGTTTGTACCAAAGCATCCGGAAACCAAAGCCCGCCTGGATCAGATTGAGTTCTCCGAGTCGCGACTTCAGATCGACGACGTGATGACCGAAGCCATGAGATCGGCGGAGGTTCTGCTACAATATCCAGCCTGGCATGACATTGAATCGCGAAGTGAAGCAAGGCCGGTTTCTCAGCTTTGAAGGGATCGAAGGCTGCGGCAAGACCACACAAATAGCCATCCTGTCCGAGTACCTTTCCAAACGTTCCATTCCCTTTACTGTCACTCGTGAGCCCGGAGGCACCGCTGTCGGAGAAGGCATTCGGAAGATCCTCCTCAATTCCGAAACGATTCACCTCACGGCAGCGTCCGAACTTCTGCTCTTCTATGCGTCGCGAAGCCAGAACATTGCCGAAAAGATTCTCCCGTCACTGGAGCGCGGCGAGGTCGTCATCTGCGACCGCTTTTATCATGCGTCTCTGGCGTACCAGGGCTACGGACGAGGGATTCCTCTGGAATTCATCCATAAGCTGACCGATCTTGTCTGCGGCGACCATCGACCTGAAATCACGCTTCTGCTGGATATCTCACCGGAAATCGGGCTTTCCCGCGCACGTGCTCGAAATGAAGAAAAGGCCAGCAACGAAGGCCGCTTTGAAAAGGAAGACGTGGACTTCTATACGAAAATTCGAAAGGGATACCTCGAACTCGCGAAGCAGGATCCCGGGCACGTGAAGGTGATACCGGCAGATCGCGGAATCGAAGAGATCCACCGCGACATCGTGCGGCTACTGGGGTTTGAAGATGGGGTTTGATACGTTTCTCGGCAACCGGAAGAATATCGAGCGGCTTCAAGCAAAGCTTCAGCAGAACCGGTTTCCTCATGGAATTCTGTTTTCCGGACCGGACGGCATTGGCAAGCGCACCTGCGCTCTGATGCTGGCAAAGGCGTTGAACTGCACGAATGCTCCCAGCGGCGAGTTTTGTGGTACCTGTGCTCAATGCCGCAAGACTGATGCCGGGACGCATCCCGATGTCATCAACATCGGACTGGAAGACGATGCGTCCGAAATCAAAATCGCGCAGATTCGTGAAGCGATCCGAATGCTGGATTTTCGCCCGCTGGAAGGAAGCAGCAAGGTCTTCATCATCGATCCGGCGAATCTGCTCAACGCTTCTTCTGCAAATGCTCTGCTGAAGGGATTGGAGGAGCCGCCCGATAACAGCTACTTCATTCTTATCACGAACAATTTGCATGCCCTGCTGCCCACGGTTCGCTCACGTTGCCAGTCTTATTCATTCACACCGCTATCCATGAATGATCTCCGCCTGTTTGGCACATCTCATGGAACGTTCGATGAACTTGCATTGCGCTGGTCGCGTGGAAGCATCGGCACCTATCTGACGCTGGATACTGTGGCATTGCGAGGACAGCGCGACGTGATCCTGGACTTTATTGAAACGGCGATTCTGTCGAACCAGGAACAGTTCCGGGAACTGCTCTCCGTCGCGAAAGAAGTTGCCGGCACGAAACAGGATTTCGGCGCACATCTGGAAATGATCGGTGTCCTGCTTACGGATCTGCTTTATCTGAAGGAAGGCCGATCGGAGCAGATCATCAATTGCGATATTCAGTCTCGGATGGAGAAACTTGCAGAACGAGTCACCACGGAGAATCTGATTCGCCTCTCCGAATTCCTTGGATTGATGGAAAAGAGTTTGAAGACACATGTGAATCGACCAATGTTGACAGAGGTTCTGGCGCTTTCTGGGAACCTGGAACTGTCGAAAATACTCGATGACATCCCCAGTCGAAGCCGCTAAACTCGTGAAGAAATGTCAAATCGTAAGTTGATTCGCCCCAGCCTTGCAGAGCACAAGGATCAGGTTGTAACCCGGCCGCCTCGCAAGAAACCCAGTCCCCACGGACAGACCAACGCTGAAAATTTCTATTACCTGAAACAAATCCAGAACGGTACACCGATGGTGATGGTTCTTCAGGACGGAGAAGAGATTCGAGGGATCATCGACTGGTACGATCGGAACTCGATTCGTATTAAAAGGCAATCGGATCCTCATGTGATGGTGCTCAAGCATTTCATCAAATACATGTACAAGGAAAACGAAGACAAGGAAAAGGAGAGCGATAACGAGTACGGTGCATCCCTCTCCTGAAGGGAGAGGGTGGCGCGCAGCGCCGGGTGAGGGGTACAAAAAGTGAAATCCCCATCCCCCTCCCCCATCATCGGGATTTCCGCCGGCGATCCCGCAGGTATCGGACTCGAAGTCGTCCTGAAAGCCGTTCCCGAATTTCTCGGTACCACGCGATGCGTCTTATTCACCGACGCCATCCATTTCGAACGAAGCCAGACAAAGGGTTTTCCAACTCGCTGGATTGAAAATCTCAGCGAAGTGTCCAATGAGCCCATCCTTTTTCTTGTAAATGTTCCCGGTGCCACCGATTTGATCCCCTGGGGCGAATCAAGCCTTCGTTCCGGATCTCGCGCCAGCGCCTACCTGGAGGCCGCAAGCAACGCCGCGATGCAATGCTCGATTCAGGCCATTGTGACCGCTCCAGTCAGCAAGTCTTCCATCGGACCACACTTCAAAGGTCAAACCGAGTTCCTTGCCGAACGCGCCGGAGTCTCTCAATTCGCAATGGCGTTCTTCGCACCAACATTCAAAGTCGTTCTTGCAACCGTCCACATGTCCCTGAAGAATGCGCTGGCCTCGGTATCGACGCCGATGTACGTGAAGCTCATCACGTTCGTGAACCGCGAACTTCTCAGTCTTGGGTTTACTGATCCGAAGATCGCGGTCGCCGCCATCAATCCGCACGCCGGCGAAGGCGGCATGTTTGGCAGCGAAGACAGCGACATCCTGGAACCGGCAGTTCAAACCTGCAAGGCAATGGGGATTCGGGTGTCCGGGCCTCATTCCGCCGACAGCCTGTACTACCGCGCGCACACGGGCGAGTTCGATGTCGTCATTGCGCCGTATCACGATCAGGGTCTGGTTCCTGTCAAATTGATTGCCCACGGCGATTCCACAAATGTGACGCTGGGCCTTCCCTACATTCGCACGTCTCCCGATCATGGGACCGCTTTCGACATTGCAGGCCGGAATGTCGCGGACCCCAGGGGCATGACTTCCGCAATTCGCTGCGCCGTCGATCTGCTTACTCGCCGAAGTTAACGAGGAACAAGGTGCCTGACACCAATTACCGGCAGTTGCTGCAGACGCCGTAGATCTGTAGCTTGTGGTCCATCACCTTGAATCCCAACTGCGCGGATGCTGCGTCCTGAAGAGCTTCAATTTGGGGATTATAGAACTCGATGGAGTTTCCACATTCCATGCAGATCAAATGATCGTGGTGTTCGTGGTTGAAGAGATGTTCGTAGCGGGTGATGCCGTCGGCCAGCTCGATTTCCCGCGCCAGTCCGCAGCTGATCATCAGCTTCATCATGCGGTACACCGTGGTGTACCCAATGCGTGGATCGATCGCCTTAACTGTGTGATAGATGTCTTCGACGCTGCGATGCCCCTCATTTTCCAGAAAGGTTTCCAGAATGAGTTCGCGGTGAGGTGTCAGTTTGAGGTGGTTGGACTGCAGGTAGTCGATGAAGACCTGCAGCTCCGGCTTGATGACTTTCAAGGCACTGGCGGATTCGCCGGAATCATTTTGATGATGTCGTTATAGACAACCATAACGGTCAGCATCAGAAGAGCGATGACACTGACGAAATTGATGCGCTCCTTGAGCCGCAGACTCATATCGCGTCCCATCAGGGACTCCACGATGAGCATCAGCATGACACCGCCATCGAGTACCGGAATTGGCAGCGTGTTCAGCAGCCCCAGGTTCAGACTGATCAGAGCCATCAGACTGATCAGCGTCGCAAAGCCTTCATTCAGGGCTTCACCCGAAGCTCGGACAATTCCTATGGGACCATCGAGTTGTTTGAGAGACGCCTCGCGCTTGAAGAGCATTCCGATAACCTGGAAAATCGTCTTCCCATACTCCACGTTGGTGCTGATGGATTTCGAAACGGCATCCGTGAAGCCAAGCTTGATCATGACAGTCGGCGGAGGGACAAGATCCATTCCGATGTACTTCAAACCGTTTCTCAGAACCGGAGTAATCTGAAACTTCAACATTTCCCCGTGACGATCCACAATGATTGGAAAGTTCGGCTCCGAAATTCCCTGAATGATGGTTTGAATGGATTGTGCCGATGTCGTCAGATCGATTCCATTGACGACTATTACTTCATCTCCAGGCTGCAGGCCGGCCAGCTTTGCGGGCTCGCCCCATACCGCCTTTACCACGACCGGTACGTGGGGCCAGATGCCGACGTATCCCCTTTCGGAGGGCTCCTTCTTAACCGGTGTCAGCGTTGTGGAGATGGTTTCGCCGTTTCGGTCGAGAACGATGGAAAGACTTTTTCCGGCGTTCAATGCAACCCGGCTTTCCACATCCTGCCAGTTCGGTGTCTGTTTGCCGTCCAGGCTGGAGATGCGATCACCTTTCCGAATACCGGCCTGATCTGCCGGCGATCCCGGTTCGATTGCGCCGATGGTGGCCTGTGTCGTCAGTACTTCGGGAACCTCCCGGCCGTACATGAATAATCCGGAAAGCAGGACTACCGCCAGAATCATGTTCATGACCGGACCCGCGGAGGCGACAAGAAATCGTTGCCACTTGGGCTTGGAAAGAAATTCGTGCGGCTCCCCTGTCAAAGTCTCTGAAGGCGTGTCTCCGGCCATCTTCACGTACCCGCCAAGCGGAAATGCGCTGATGCGGTAGTCGGTATCTCCGCGGCGGAATCCGATCAGTCGGGGCCCGAATCCGACGGAGAACGTCTCGATTCGAATCTTGAAATATCGTGCCACGAGAAAATGGCCCAGCTCGTGAAGAATAATGACAACACCCAACACGAGGACTGCAGCGAACAATTCTCTTAGGATTCCCATAATTTTTATTCTAACTGGAATGAAATACGTACCGGCATTGAAATATTCGAGCGGCTAGCGGGCGGACACCTTTACCCATTCGCGAGCGAAGGCACGAGCCCACATATCTGCTTCCAGAATGGCGTCTACGGAGTCCGCAGCTGAATGAGAATCCCTTGCCTCGAGTGAAGCTTCGATCAGCTCCGGGATTCCCGTAAATGGAATCTGTCCGGCCAGGAAAGCTGCAACGGCGATTTCATCCGCCGCGTTGGCGACGGCAGGAGCTGTGCCTCCAAGCTGGATGGCGCGATAGGCGAGGCCGATACACGGGAACTTTTCCCTGTCCGGCGCCATGAAATCGAGGCGGCTGATTTCCGTCCAGTCCAGACGAGGAACGCAGCCTTCGAGTCGATCCGGCCATGTCAGCGCGTACTGAATGGGCTGACGCATATCCGCCGTTCCCAGCTGTGCAATGGTTGAACCGTCCGTGAATTCCACCATGGAATGGACGATCGACTGAGGATGCACCATAATGTCGACACGCTCGGGGGGAATATCGAACAGCCAGCGGGCTTCGATCACTTCAAGCCCCTTATTCATCAGTGTCGCGGAATCGATCGTGATTCTCCGGCCCATCTTCCACGTTGGATGATTTAAAGCCTCCTCCGGAGTGACGTGTTTGAGCCGGCTTGCCGGAGTTTCCCGAAATGGCCCGCCGGAGGCGGTGAGAATCAGGCGTTGAACTTCTCCCCGCTGGCCGGATCTCAGGCATTGATCCAGCGCACTGTGTTCACTGTCGATTGGGATGATTCGAGCACCGGTGCGAGACGCAACCAGACTGAGAAGCTCTCCTGCCAGAACCATGGCTTCCTTGTTCGCCAATGCCACGTTCTTGCCCGCTGATACAGCCGCGTAGGTTGGAATCAGCCCCGCAGCCCCCACTGCCGCAGAGACAACGGTATCGACTTCCGATGCCGATGCGATAGCCCGAAGTCCCTCCTCGCCAATGACGATTTCGGGGACGTTCGAACCAAGGCGGCTGCAGAACTGACGGAATTCATCAACGCGGTCCGCATCCGACAGGGCGACAACCCTGGGTCGAAACGCGGCCACCTGTTCCGCCAGCAGTTGCATTGAAGAGTGGGCGGAAAGAGCAAACACTTTAAAGCGGTCGGCAAGGTGTTCTACGACCTTAAGAGTATTTCGTCCGACCGATCCCGTAGAGCCAATGATGGTGAGCTGCGTCATGGATGAAAAAACCAGTAGAACACGGGAGCTGCAAAAATCAGGCTGTCCAGCCGATCCAGCATTCCTCCGTGTCCGGGCAGCAAGGACGACGAATCCTTAACGCCGGAACTTCGCTTGAGAGCCGACTCGGCAAGGTCTCCGATCTGACCGGCAATCGCGGCAGCAACTGAAGCCACCGCAAGAAATGGCATTGAGCTTCCGAGAAGCCATGTTCCCAATGCAACGCCTGCAATAGTACTCCCGGCCAAGCCCGCGATCGATCCTTCTACTGTTTTGTTGGGACTGATGGTTGGCGCCAGTTTGTGACGCCCGAGAGCCCGCCCTCCGTAGTAGGCGGCCGCATCTCCGGCCCAAATGGTTCCCATCAATACGAGCACGACGCGGGCTGGCAGCCAGACGAGATACCCCGGAAGCAGGCAGCAGTAGACCATACCCAATGCGACGAGAGTGGCGTTCGGCAACATGAAATCCACGGGTCTTTCGAAAGCCATCACTGCCAGGCAGAAGACGAACGATGCGGAAAGTATGGTCAGCACCCATCCGGAATCGCCTACAAAAGACGCCGTAACGGCGGCGCCGGCTACGGCAGTCCAACTCCCCGGACGTGAGCCCATCCGTGATGCGCCGAAGTTCATCAGCTCGTTGAAACACAGTCCCGCCGCCAGAGCGATGATGAGAGCAAAGAGCCAGCGCGGAGAATAGAGCGTAGCGGCAACGACCAGTGGAATGCCGATGACGGCCGTAAGAACTCGTTTCATCCGCTACTGACCGCGAACCAGATGTGGCTCCAGTCCGCCATACCGCCGCTCCCGTTTTTGAAATGCGATGATGGCTTCGTAGAGGTCCTTTTTGCCAAAGTCCGGCCAGAGTGTTTCCGTGACGTAGATTTCGGCATATGCGATCTGCCAGAGCAGGAAGTTACTGATTCGCATTTCTCCACTGGTACGAATCAGCAAGTCCGGATCGGGCAATCCCGCCGTGTAGAGATACCTGGCGAATCCGGCTTCCGTAACAGGTTCTTTGTTTTCACGCTCATTTTCCAGGAGTCGGTTGACGGCATCGACGATCTCCGCTCGTCCTCCGTAGTTCAAAGCGACATTAAATACCATGCCGGTATTTCCTGAAGTGCGTGCTATCGCCTTCTCGAGTTCGCGCTGGACCGAATCGTCGAGTTCCCCGGTACGTCCAATTGTGCGAAATTGAATGTTATTGCGATGGATGCCTTCGATTTCCTTGTTGATGTATTCCTTCAGCAGCGACATCAGTGTCGTGACTTCCGCTTGTGGTCTTTTCCAGTTCTCGACCGAAAAAGCGTAGAGCGTTAAGACGGATATTCCCAACTCCGCCGACCCTTCGACGGCCGCACGCACAGCATCGATGCCTGCACGATGACCGGCAACGCGTGGCATTCCACGACTCGCAGCCCACCTTCCATTTCCATCCATGATGATGGCGACATGGGCGGGCAGTGCGGCCTTATCAATTTGATTGAGGAGTTCCGACGGCTTGCCAGACATTGACCCGAAATCTTAACACCTCTGCGAAAGAAAAAAGGGGTCTGACGGGTCTGACCCCTTTTTCTTAGTATTCGACTCGTACGAGATGCAATCCCTTTGCGGGAACCGACGGCCCGGCAAGATTGCGATTTTTTGCGGCAAGGATCGCAGGAATGCATTCCGGCTGCAGCTTCTCCTGACCGACGTAAAGCAACGTGCCAACGATCGTGCGAACCATGCGTTGCAGAAATCCGCTGCCCGTGATGCTAAATATCCACTCGTCGTCGGCTCTTCGCCAGTGAATATCGAAGATGGTGCGAACGCGGCTTTCGATGACGGTGTCTGTCGCACAAAAGGAAGTAAAATCGTGAGTGCCCAGCAGCTTCATTCCCGCTGCGTCAACGGCGTCGGAATTCATCGCATAGGGATATTTGTAAACGTACCGGCACAGGAATGGGCTGACGATGTGTTTTCGCCAGATGTGATACTCGTAGGTCTTTGAACGTGCCGACATTCTGGCATGGAAGGATTCATCCACATCGTCGACTTCCAGAACACGGATGCTTGTGGGCAACAATCCATTGCTCCCCTTCAGCACCGAGCCGGTATCCATCGTGCGAATCGTTTGAACGTTGGCAACCTGTCCGCGAGCATGCACTCCCGCATCCGTCCGTCCGGATCCGTTTACGGTCACTTCTTGGTTAAATAACTTTGCCAGCGCTGTTTCCAGCTCTCCCTGCACCGTGGAAAGCCCGGGTTGTGCTTGCCAGCCGTGAAATTCCGTACCGTCATACGCGATGGTTAGCTTGAGGTTCCGCATCCGATTCGGTTATAGCATACCGTGGGCACCATGACTCCGATCACCGCCATCATCATCACGCACAACGAAGAAGAACGAATTGCAGAAACAATTGCGAGCCTGTCGTGCTGCGATGAAGTTCTGGTGATCGATTCCGAAAGCACAGATCGAACCCGGGAAATCGCGTCACAGTGCGGAGCAAAGGTGATTGTCCATAAATGGGAAGGCTTCGCGCGACAGAAGAACTTTGGTGCGGAACAGGCTCGTTTCGACTGGATTCTGAGCATTGACGCCGATGAGCGGCCGAGCATCGAACTGGCCAAGGAAATCATGGACTGGAAGCGGCGTCCACAGGAGTCTTCTGCGAGGTCGATGCCCCGGCGGGTTTCGTACTTCGGCGCATGGATCAACCATTCCGGCTGGTATCCGGATCGGAAGATTCGACTGTTTAACCGGCGTGTCTCGAAATGGACTGGAGACGGCGTTCACGAAAGCATGGAAGCCAACGGCCCGGTCGAACGATTTCGAGGAGATCTGCTCCACTTCCCCTATCGCAACTGGGCGGATCACCTGCAGCGAATCGATCGCTACACTCGATTGGCCTCGGAGGCGGCGCAGAAGTCCGGTAAGCGGGGAAATCCCCTAATGCTTCTGGCTGGCCCGCCGATATCATTTCTTCGAACCTTTTTTCTCCGTCTCGGCTTCATGGACGGATGGCGGGGAGCGCTGATAGCGTACGCCGGGGCACGTTATGTTTTCCTGAGGGAGTTACGTATACTTCGCTGACGATGGAACTGGTTGTTTGTTTGTTGTTCGGCCTCGTAATAGGAAGCTTCCTCAATGTCTGCATTGCGAGGGTGCCCCTTAATGAATCCGTCGTTCACCCACGCTCCCGTTGCCCCAATTGCCGAAAACTGATTGCCTGGTACGACAATTTCCCCGTACTCAGCTACATGATCCTCACCGGACGTTGCCGCAACTGCAAAAAGCCAATCTCTGCACGGTACCCTGGAATTGAACTGCTGACCTGCGCCATTGGCGGACTGCTCTATTTCAAATTCGGACTGAGCATTGAATGGGGCGTGTTCCTGATCTTCTCTTCGGCCCTGGTGACACTGGCATTCATCGATCTGGACCATCGCATTCTCCCCGATCCCATCACTCTCAACGGAATCTGGATCGGAATTGTTGTGAATGTCGCACTGGAAACACCGAGCCCGCTGATTTCAAACCTGCTGGATCGTGCCGGCTACCAACTCGGGCCTCGATGGATATCGCTTTTGTCCAGCCTTGCGGGTGCGGTTATTGGCGGTGGTCTGCTGTGGCTTGTAGCAGAAGTGTATTTCCGTGTGCGCGGTGTTGAAGGTATGGGCTTTGGTGACGTGAAAATGATGGCGATGATCGGAGCGTTTCTTGGAGCCCCCCTGGTCCTGCTCACCATTATGGTGGGATCCGTGCTCGGCGCCATCGTCGGCCTTCTCCTGATTCAATTCGGCGGCAAGCATCGCGACTACGAATTGCCGTTCGGTACGTTTCTCAGCCTTGGGGGGATACTCGCGGTCCTCTATGGCGACTCGCTCATTCAGTGGTATTACGTCCATATGATTCAGCCGGCGTTATGAACGCCCTGGCCGAGTTCGCCGTCGCAATCGCGCTGATCGCCATTTCGATTGTTCTGCTGCGCTTCCGCTCGGATTACAAACATCGGCGACTCAACGACCAAATTACAAACGAAATGCCGAGCGGCATGATTACGGTCGATCGCCAGGGTGTGATCATTGGCCACAATCGCGCGAGCGAGCGCATCTTTGAAGGCAAGCTCAGCCACACGTTCCTGCGAAGCATGGTCAGCGAATCTGAACGTCTGCAGAACCTATTGGACCGATGCATCAATTCCGGCGATGTCTTTACGAGAGTGGAGTTCCACGTACCGATAACACCGCACCATGAAAAAAGGATCGGCATCAATCTTTCCCCGACAACCAACGAGAAGGGAGCGATTGAAGGGGCCATCTGCCTGCTGTCCGACCTCACCGAAATTGTGGATCTGCAAAACCAGGTCAAGCTGAAGGAGAACTTTGCTGCGCTTGGCGAAATGTCGGCCGGGATCGCGCATGAGTTCAAGAACTCGATTTCCACCGTTCTTGGATACGCGCAATTGTCGGCCGGGGAAAACAGCGTGGAAGTGCTCCATACCTATGCGAAGGAAATTGAAAAAGAGTCGAATTCCATGTCCAGGATAGTGACCGATTTTTTGAATTTCGCCAGACCCGTCAATCCGTCAATCCTGGATGTCGACATTGACGAGTTGCTTGACGGCGTGATCGACGATATTCGCAGCTCGCGTCCAGGCGATTATGAACTCACACGCACGTCCCGCGTGCGTGCGATCGCTGGCTGTGACGCCACCCTCGTGCGCCAGATGTTCATGAACCTGCTGCTGAATGCCGTCGAAGCGGCGACCGGGAACCCGGGGGTCAAAGGCCGGGTAACCGTTGCGATGGAAAGTATTCGTGAGCGGGATTCTCAAAGCATTCGGATTGTTATAGAGGACAACGGCCCGGGCATTCCGGTCCACGAATTGACGAAAATCTTTTACCCCTTTTTCACGACTAAACCTCGCGGCACCGGTCTGGGGCTTTCACTGGTTCAAAAAATTGCGATGGCCCACAACGGGCGAATCGAAGCCCAGATTGCAGAACCTCATGGAGCTCGCTTTCTTCTCACCCTGCCCATAAACCAGTAAACATCAGTCGCAAATTGGCATGACAAATGCCATGACTTCCGCATGACGGGATGTCGCGGATCGTCGCTTATCGAGACTCTGGTCGCCAGCGTCATTCTGGTTTCGGGTGTCGTCGCATTGGCGTCCATCTTCTCTGCCACGATTCGTACCAGTGTGCGCAATCAGCAACGGACAACGGCGACGATGCTTCTCTATGACAAGATGGAGCAGCTTCAGTCGGGTTCTCCAACCGGGGGTAGTCTGGATCCTTTGAATCCTTCGGATGGATTCATGGATTACGTTCGCGTTGGCAGCGACGGCACGGTATCCACCAGCAACACCAGTCTTGCCACTGCCTATCTTCGCCTGTGGGAAGTTCAGGATTCCGAGAATCCGACAATAACGGTCGTCGTGTTCGCCGGTATTGGCGCAACGACGCCTCTGGAACTCGCACGCGCAACAGGTCCGCGATAGACCATGCAAAAGGGATTTACACTTCTCGAAATCCTTGTATCGATCTCCATCACTCTGGTTCTGGGTGCTGCGGTATTCCAGTTGTTCCAACAGAACGAACGCGTCTTTTCCGATCAGAATCTTGTGACGGAAATGCAACAGGCAGCGCGAGCGGGCATCTTCCAGGCAGCCGACGAAATCCGAATGGCAGGACAGGGTGTTCCGATATATGCGCAGAGTTATGGGGAAGCTCCGAGCGAAGAAACTGTCGTTATTTTGTCCGGGTCCAGTTCAACCCGGATCAATCTTCGAGTCAGCCTGTCGCCCGCCGAAAGTTTCGTAACACTCCCACGGCCGGTTGCGCTCACGGTGGGAAATACCTCCACGGTTACCGTGGATGACGCTACGGGCTTATACGATGCTGTCGGAGGCGGACCCGCAGGCCGATTTGTCTATTTCTGGGGTGATTCCTCAACCACGGGATGGCAGTGGAGCCGCGCATTAATCCGGTCGATTGCGCCGTCTTCCAGGAACGTCAACGTTACGGCGGTTTCGTCGGGTCCGGCCGGGGTTGCTGGCGGCGCCGTCCAGTATCCGGACGCCCCAGCGATATCGTTGGAGGAGGCTGTTGCGCTGTTCTACGACAATTCCACGGGATCCGTGAGACGAACGACAGCGACAAACATGACCGACCCGGTTCATCCCGTGTGGTCCCCTGCCAACGAACTCGTCAGCAACGTCCGACTACTCCACTTCGACTACTTTGACCATTTCGGCAACTCCATCAATCCCGATTCACTGACCGAACGCGTCAGCGTTGCCAGTGTCGAGATCCGGCTTGCGGTGCAGACGGCTCAGGATCTGAGAAATAAATCGCGGCCGGTCTTTGCCTTGTCCGTGAGAACGAATATCCGAAGCTCAAGGATCCACTGAACTGCGGCATGTCGCTTCAGTTATGATGTCGATCCGTGCGAATTCTACTGGTTGAAGACAAGGACAGCCTGCGTCAAATGCTGGCTACTGCAATAAAGAAGTCGGGATATACCGTCGACGAGGCTGCCGACGGCCCGGTCGCGATAGAAAGAATCCGCAAGCGTCCCTATCACCTGGTGATTACCGATCTCCGCCTTCCGAACCTGTCGGGTCTGGAAGTCCTTCGCGCACAGCAGGAAGTCGATCCCTCTATTCCGGTACTCATCATGACGGCTTTTGGCACGATCGAAGAAGCGGTTGAAGCAATCAAGGACGGCGCGTTTGATTTTCTGACAAAGCCTGTCGATATCGCGCACCTGTCTCTTTTGATCGAAAGGGCGCTGCAACACCGCATTCTTCAGCTGGAAAATACCCTCCTGAAGGAGGAAGCCCAGGAGCGTTATGGGATTCCAAGGATTGTCGGAGAGAGCGCCGCCATCCAGCGCGTGAGCAGCGACATTCAACGCGTGGCGCCCACGGATGCGACGGTGCTGCTGACCGGCGAGAGTGGAACAGGCAAGGAAGTATTTTCCCGAGCCATTCATCAACTGAGTCCTCGCCGCGACAAGCCTTTCGTTACGGTGAACTGCGCTGCGATTCCCGATACGTTGATTGAAAACGAGCTGTTCGGACACGAAAAGGGATCCTACACCGGTGCAAACGCTCGCAAGTCCGGAAAGTTCGAACTCGCCGATCAGGGAACCATTTTTCTCGACGAGATTGGCGAACTGCATATTTCGGTTCAGGCGAAGGTATTGAGAGTGATCGAAGAACAGTCGTTTGAGCGCATCGGCGGACTGGAAACTCTCCGAGTCAACACACGGGTCATTGCCGCCACCAACCGAAATCTTCAGGTTCAGGTAGAGCGGAAGGAATTCCGGCAGGATTTGTATTTCCGGCTCTCTGTATTCCCAATTCACATACCACCTCTTCGTGAGAGGAAGTCGGACCTGCGTCTGCTCGCCCAGTTCTTCGTCGACAAATTCGGGCGGGATCTCCATCGGCAAGGCATACAACTCAGTTCAGAAGCGGCTCAGGCCATTGATGACTACTCATGGCCTGGCAATGTCCGAGAGCTGCAAAACACTATTGAGCGCGCCGTGATATTGACGGATGGAAAGGAGATCGAACGGTGCAATCTGAACTTCGCGTTTCAGCGGCCTTCGACATCCGATGAATTTGCGCACGTGTTCGACCTCTCCGGTTCGCTGGCGGATGTTGCCGGCCGTGCAACGCATACGGCGGAGCGTGCAAAACTCAAGCAGGCGCTCGAACTCACCAACTGGAATAAAACCAAAGCTGCGGAAATGCTGGACGTGTCCTACAAGACACTGCTCAGCAAAGTGAAAGAATACGAACTGGAGTAAGAATGGGGGAATGAGGGGCCATCTCCTGATGGCCCCTCATTCCCTCATTTAATGCCGGAGTGCAGGGCGGCGATTCCGCCGGACAGATTCCGATACCCGACATCCTTGAACCCAATCGTCTGCATCATGGCCGCAAGTTCCGCCTGAGCAGGAAATCGACGCACTGAGGTTGGAAGGTAGCGGTATGCGCTGTTCTGTCCGGAAATCAGAGCGCCCAGATGTGGAAGAATGTGATGGAAGTAGAATTCAAACAACTGTCGAAATATCGGAATGACCGGCCGAGAAAACTCCAGAACGATCGCAGCTCCGCCTGGTTTTAGTACTCGTTTCATTTCTGAAAGCCCCACTTCGGCGTCCTCGAGATTTCTCAGGCCAAAGGCAACCGTGGCGACATCAAATGTCGCGTCGGCGAAAGGCAGTACGAGCGAATCGGCTTCAATGACCGGAATGAAGTCACCCCGTCGCTCATTGCGCACTTTTTCCAGTCCGCGGATCAGCATCGGATGGCAAAAATCGGAAGCCACCACCGGCACGTTCAACCCGCGATTCAGCGCAATGGCAAGGTCACCGGTCCCGCTGCAGAGGTCGAGGCAAACCGGGTCGGTCTTCCCTTTCAGACAGGCCGCGGCCCGGGCGACGGCAACCTTTCTCCAACTGCGATCAATGGATACGGAAAGTAAGTGGTTGAGGAAATCGTATTGCGGAGCAATCTCCGCGAACATCTGCCGTACCGCGTTACCGTCGGGTCTTGCTTTCATGAATTAATGCCGTGACGGTTTCGCGAACCAGAGCCAGGGGTACGTCCCGGGTGATCTCAACCCGGCCAATCTCTCGGGGCAGAATAAAATGCACTGCTCCATCCCGGACCTTCTTGTCCTGTTGGAGCGCCCGGGTAAATGGAATCAGCTTTGTGCCTTCCAATGATGGCAGACCACCGATGCAACGAACTGCCGATTCCACCTTCTCCGAATCGGTGCGGGTCATGCGTCCCAAAGTCGCGCTGATTCGAGATGCGGCGATCATTCCATATCCGACGGCTTCCCCATGTTTCAGCTTCCTGAAGTTCGCCGCAGATTCCAAAGCGTGCCCCACGGTGTGTCCCAGATTCAGGACGCGTCGCAGATCCCCTTCGCGTTCGTCGGCCGAAACAATATCCGCCTTGATTTTGGCGCATCGTGCAACCAACGCTTCGACGGACCGGAGATCGCGCCTGCGCAACAGATCGATGTTTTTGACAAATGAATCGAAAAGCGCACGATCGGAAATGACACCGTATTTCAACGACTCATAGAGCCCGCTGGCGTACTCCCGATCGGAAAGCGACTGCAGCGGCAGCGGATCGGATAGAACGAGACTGGGCTGGTGGAATGTTCCCACAAGATTCTTCACCGACCGATAGTTAACGCCTGTTTTTCCACCGATACTGGAGTCCACCTGCGCCAGGAGCGTTGTTGGTATCTGAACGACGGCGATTCCCCTCATATAGAGGGAAGCAACGAACCCGGTAATATCCCCGACAACCCCGCCGCCCAGCGCGATCAATGTGGATTGGCGAGTCATACCAAGGTCGGCGACGCGATCCAGCAGGAGGGAGACTGTCTTCAGGTTTTTCGCGCGTTCACCGTCAGGAATCAACACGACCGGAAAGCGATTCTTGAGATCCTGTCCGACGGCTTTGAAAATCCGAGGCTGGGAAACAATAAGAAACGGGCCGCTGAGTCCGGCCCGTTTCAGGTGTTTTTCGAGATGGTCCAACAAACCCGGCCCAACAATAATGTTGTAGGCCGAGTGGTCCAACTGGACCGGAATTGTGTGCAGAGTGAACTCCTAGCGTTGTGCCACTTGCCGGCGCGTCTTGTTCAGACTGAGCGTCTTGGCTTCCGGCATGTACTCCAGAGCCGCGAGAACCTGCGGATCGGCATCGAGCAGGACCCTCGCCGCCTCGGCGACACCAAGCCGATCCTGGAAAACCTCAAACTTGATCATGCGTTTGAGATATTCCCTGTTGGCCTCAAAATCCGCCTCGGAAAATACAATTCCGCGAGACTGGACATACTTTTTGAAATCGGCAAGCATCGAATCCGACACTTGGAATAAAGGCGTAATTGTCGGGTTGGTTGAGAGGAAGCCGCTTTGTCCGTTCACAAACCCAAAGTACGCGAACTTATTCGCCATCAGCTTCTGGAAATCGGTTGCCTCGGGAATCTTGACGATGTGATCGGGAGTGATACCGCCTCCACCATAGAGTGGCCGGCCGTAGTCTGAAAACTTCGTCTCTGCACTTGTCGGATTTGCTGGGGTGTCGCGATGGTTGTAATAGTCAAACTGCGAGATCTGGGAATAGTCGCGCTGAATCAGGCGACCGCTTGGCGTCAGCCATTTCTGCGTTGTTAAAGCCAGCCCGGTTTCACCCTTGTTACCAAGTCGATAGACCGACTGAACCAATCCCTTGCCAAAGCTGGTCTCCCCGACAATCAAGGCCCTGTCGTGATCCTGAAGCGCGCCGGCAACAATTTCTGAAGCGCTGGCGCTGCCCTGATTGATAAGGACAACGATGGGATAGGTGTTGTCGGAGTTCGTTACCTGAGAGGGATATGTCTTCGTTGAGCCCGGCAGGCGGCCAACGGTTTTCAATATGTCCTGTCCCTTTTGCAGGAAGGTGGCGCCAACTTCGATGGCCTGCGTGAGAAGACCGCCGGGGTTGCCGCGGAGGTCAAAAATCATCCCATCCAGTTTTTTCGCATCCAGTTGTTTGAGCGCTTCGCGCAGCTCGTTGCCCGAGGTTTCGGCAAAGCTGTCGAGCTTGATGTAGCCAATACCCGGCCGGATCATGTAGAAATTATTGATCGTGAATTTGGAAATCGCGTCGCGGATGACCGTCATCTGGAGGGGGTCTTTCTCTCCTGGACGAATAACCGTAATGTGTACCGGAGTTCCCTGGCCGCCCTTGAGTTTGTTGACGACCGCCGTCACATCCAAACCTTGAGTGGATTGGCCCTCAACAAGGCTGATGACGTCACCCACACGAAGTCCGACTTTTTCCGCAGGAGATCCTTTGAATGGAGGGGAAATAACCGTGACTTTACCAAATCGCGTCGTGATCATAATGCCCAGGCCATAGTACCGGCCGGTCTGATCTTCCTGAAGTTGGCTAAACGCTTTGGGGTCGAAGAATTTGGAGTGAGGGTCGAGGGTACGCAGCATTCCGTCAATGGCACCGTATATTGCCTTGTCGGAGTCGATCGGGGCCGCGTAATTCACTTCCACGGTATCGAGAACCTTGTTGAAAAGTGCCAGTGCGGCTTCGTCCGCAGCATCGGTTTTCGGTGCGGGCCTGGACTGACCATGCATGACGCCACCCAGAACGGCGGACAACAACAGTATCACTACCAGGTTGAAAACTCGCGACTCCGTAAATTTCATCGGCTTGCTCCTCTTTTTTACAAGCGAATAGCTTGGGCAGTATAACAGATGCCCGCGCATTTTCAGACGGATCAAAACGAAGTACGATTCACCCATCTGATGCTATCATTACGCCCATTGGAGGCCTCGTGTTTGGACCCCTCGGAATACCTGAAGTTATAGCAATCTTTATCGTCGCCCTTGTGGTTTTCGGGCCTAAAAAGCTGCCGGAACTTGGAAAGTCGCTTGGGCGGGGTCTGCGGGAATTCAATAAGGCCAAGAATGAGTTGAAAGCCACCTGGGATGAACAACTCCGGGAAGCCGAGAACCAGATTCAGGCCACCAAACAAACCATCCACGAGCCCGTTCAGGAAGCCATCGCCGCTGTGAATTCGGCCAATCCTCTCAATGAAATAGGCCGCCAAACGGACCATGAATCGCGCGTGAATCCCCCACAAGCCGAAACGAACGCTGAAACGCCCGGAGAACCCCCATCTCCTTCACCCTCCAATGGAAGCTGAGGACTAATGGCCCATCCCACCGACAACGAAGAAGAAGAACTCGAGGAACAAGGCGAACTTCAGGGACAAATGTCGTTCCTCGACCACCTCGAGGAATTACGGAAGCGTCTGATTCGGGTCCTTATCGCCGTTGGAGTGGCGTTCGGCGCCGCCTGGTATTTTCACGGGAAGATTACGCGCCTGATTCAAATACCTATCGCTGTCGCGACATCGGCAAAGGAAATCACCATTCGGCACGAACTTGAAATGGTGTGGTCGGTGATTCGATACAACGCGAATCCACTCGAACTCTCGGCGATTCAGCTCAACATGTTCAAGCTGACGGACGGCTTCAACCTGGCCATGAAGGTCTCCGTTCTTGCAGCCGTATTCCTCGCTGCTCCATTCATCATGGGTCAGGTCTGGGGATTCATTTCGCCTGGGCTCTATAAGAAGGAACGGCGATATGCGCTGCCGTTTGTCGTCCTTTCGTCGATACTTTTCGTTCTCGGCGGGATGTTTGGATACTTCGTTGCGTTTCCATTTGCGACGAAATTTCTCCTGAATTTCGGAACAGAAGACATGGCGATGAAGCCCATGCTTTCCGGACTGGAATATCTGGATCAGTTCATCGCCATTGAACTCTGCCTCGGCGTTGTCTTTGAAATTCCTGCACTCATTTTCGTATTGAGCCGCTTTGGCCTGGTGAGTGCGTCATTCCTTCTGAAGAACACGAAATATGCGTTGCTGATCTCCTGTGTCGTCGCTGCGATCATCACACCCTCTTCGGATATTCCGAACATGCTGGTCGTGGCCATACCGATGATTGCGCTTTACCTGGTTGGAGTCGGAGTGGCTTTCGTTTTCGGCAAGAAGCGCAAGAAGGAAGAAGACTAGGGCCGGAGGTTACTTCGCTGCCGCTGAAACTCGACGATCGATCTCCGGCAGGCTGGCATATACCGCGTCTCCCACCTTTTTGAGGCTTTCGCCGCTGACTTTATCCAGGGTATCGGATTGCTTGTGCCAGTCCGGATAGTCGAAATCGATTAGATCCGATGCGGGGACCTGAGCTCCGAGATAGGGCAGGTGGTCGTCTTCCACAATGATGGATTCATCCAGAAATTCGCGATTGAACCCGAGAGCGTGCGCGTTATTCCAGATGATGCTCGTCAACCAGTCGGTGGACTGGCCTTCCCTTTTGATATTGAGATTTTTATCGCCGATCATGTCGACCAGAATCAGCGCCTTGAGTTGTTGAAGCGTTCCGGCCTTTTTGCGACGATCGACATCATAGCGACTTCCATAACGGCTATCGGTGTCGGACCATTCCACCACCGCTTCCTCACCATCAAAGAACAGGAATTCCAGATTACTGTCCAGCTTCAGGGTTGAGGTGACTCGCGCCATTTCGAGAAGCCACGCGGCACTGGATGCCCCGTCGCTGGCGCCGACAAATTTGAATTCATCGAAAAGCTTGGTGTCGAAATGTCCTGCCAGCGAAATCGTTATCGGACGAGTTCCCGCTCGGACGGCACGAATATTCGTCATCTTGCGCTTACCAAGCGGCGTGACCGCTTCAAATTCATCGAGCTCTGCCGTCAATCCCGCTTTTTTCAATTCTGCGATGATATAGGCCTTCGTCTTATCGATGGCCGCGCTACCGGCAGGGCGTGGTCCGAAGTCGACCATGGCCTTCATATCCGCATAAGCGCGGCTTGCTACAAATGGGGAGGTTTTCGCGGATCCGGACTGGGCACACGCCAGAGCTCCGCAAAGAATCGCCGCCAGAGACAGCAACCCGAAGATGAAAGAGACTCTCTTCATAGTGGCCCCGAAATTTCGGAATTATGGACGGTAAGGGGCTCGAACCCTCGGCCTCGGCGATGCGAACGCCGCGCTCTCCCAGCTGAGCTAACCGCCCGAACGAAATTCATTTAAGCATTCGATTGCACGAAGTGTCAATCGAACCAACGAATTGGCAGAGACCATATGTTACGCTCAATCGTCGACACTATTCGTGTCCGGGAGGGTTTTTGGAAAGTGCTATCGAGGCGTTAAAGCAGCTGCTCAATGTTCGAGAGCTGATTCAATGGGGCGGAATCATTGGAATTACGGGAATCGTCTTCGTGGAAACGGGACTGTTCTTCGGCTTTTTCCTTCCCGGTGATTCTCTGCTGGTCACCGCTGGAATACTTGCCGCAGCGGGCGAACTGAATATCGTGTGGCTGCTGGTGTTTCCCACTCTCGCCGCAATAATCGGCGACCAGACCGGTTATGTCATTGGACGAACTGCCGGCAACGCTCTTGCGGACCGCTATCCCAAATTCCGAGCTCACCTGGATCGTGCGCATGCCTTTTATGAAAAGCACGGCACCAAAACCATTGTGATCGCGCGGTTCGTGCCCATCATCCGGACATTTGTCCCTGCCGTCGCCGGCGCCGCAAAGATGCGTTACCGCAGTTTCGTCGTCTTTAACATTGTGGGTGGAACACTTTGGGTATTCAGCACGACGCTCCTGGGTTATGGTGTTGGAAGTATGATTCCGAATGTCGACCAATATCTGCATCTGGTGATCGGCGTGGTGATCTTCCTTTCGCTGATACCGGTAATGCTGGAGTGGTACAAACACCGCGCACAAACATGAAACGAGTAATCGGCAGTCTCTTAATACTCATGCTTGGCATGCCCCTGTTGGGACAGGACACCCAGGCTCCGTTTGTCATGAGTGTGAACTCAGATTTCATGGAGCTGCACGTTTCGGTTTTGGACGAAAAAGACCGAACGGTTGGCGGGCTGACAAAAGACAACTTTCAGATCCGGGAAAACGGCATTCTTCAGCCGGTCACTGTTTTTAAACATGAGGATATTCCCGTCAGCCTTGGACTGGTGATCGACAACAGCCGCAGCATTGAAGCCCGTAAAACCCGTCTGGATGCGGCAACTCTGGCATTTGTCCGCCAGAGTAATCCCGACGATGAATCCTTCGTCGTCCATTTTGATTTCGACGCGCGTCTTGAACGGGATTTCACTGCAAATATTTCCGAGCTTGAGCAAACGCTGGCGGCTTCAAAACCGTTCGGCCAGACCGCAATCTATGACGCTCTGTTACTCGCTCTGGACTATATGCCGAAAGCAAGCCACCAGAAGAAAGCCTTACTGCTGGTGACCGACGGAATTGACAACGCGTCCAAAACCAGTCTCGCTCACGTCATTGAAACCGTAAAGCGCAGTCGCGTTGCGATCATCGTCGTTGGACTACTGAGTGCCACCGAAGGAGAGAAGGCTGAAGAAGCCCTGAAGCAAATTGCGGATGCGAGTGGAGGGCGCGCGTACTTTCCGGATGACGTAGATCAAGCTCGCATAATGATGGAACGTGCCGCGCATGATCTGCGCACGCAATACACAATCGGGTATGTTCCAAGCGACCCCGCTCACGACGGATCGTGGCGGTCCGTGCGCGTGGAAATCATCCCTCCGGTCGGTTCCAAAGAGAAACTCGAAGCCGACTACCGGCACGGTTACTATCGTCCGGCCGAATAACCCGAGGGTTTCGGTGAAGAGGCCATCAAAAATCACGGCACTCTGCTTTGTATTGTTTGGCATTCTCTCCCTGTTCGCGTTCGGTGCCGATAAATACCCCGCCTGCACCGCAGCCTCCCAGAAAGTCGACTACGGTATCGGACTTTCGATTCCCGATGCCACCAAAACGCTGATTGAATCGTATCGAGCGGACTGGAGAAATCTGTGTACGCCCAAAGGTGAATCGAAACCGACGCTGTCCGCATTACTTGCGAAGGCAAAACAGATCGAAGCGGACTTCAAGAAGATATTCGATTCCTTTGACGAGTCCATCCTCAACGAAACGAATTTCGATTCCCGGCGAAGCGCGGCCGTCAACGATCTGGTATCGAATCGATTCCCCGCCTTTGTACCGGCATTCAAGGGAGCGTACGGAGAGCATGAAATGTTCTCCCCATCCATCGAAGCGTTTCGCAAAAGCGCTCCACTTGGAAATGCCGAAGACCGGACGTTCTTTGAGAACCAGCTGACGCTGGAAGGAGACTTTCCTCCCTACATCCGAAAGACATGGGATTACGGCGGGTGCGATCAGTTTGGTGAGTTTGACTGGACCGGTACTCTGAAGGATCTGTCCGAGGTGAAGAAGCACGTAAAATCAGCCGCTTATTTGAAGGAATCAGCCCTGTTTGAAGAGGGGCTGTTCCACGAACTCGGAACCAGCTACGACATCTGCACCTGCAAAAAGAAGGACGCGGTCCTTAAAGACCTTCTCGCCGTCCAGAAATATATCCGGAAAGACTCCCAATTTTCCGCCCACGTCCCCACGGTTCAGCAAACCATCGACGGAATTCAGTCCGGAAAGATAAAAGTGAAATCGGAAGCGGAGCAACACTGCTCGGGCGGATAGACAAACGATTGCAACCAGCAGCTGGCAGTCCGCAGTCAACGGCTGAGAAATTTGTCGGCAATCGCGAGGAACTCGGACGGATATTCTTCGCTTGGATAGTGACCGGCGCCTGGCACGGTGACGATCTCAACCTGCGGCAGCGCTTTCTTCAACTCTTCCTGAGTCGTCGCAGGGACAACCGTGCTCCGACCTCCCAGGATATAGATAATCGGTGGCTTGATTTGACGAACGAATCGCCAGAGTTCAGTTGGCACGAATCCGTTGGCGATCGCCGGATCGCGCTTCCAGATTACGCGGCCATCGGCGCGCTTTTTGACACCGAAATGGGAGAGGTCCCGAAGTATGACTTCAGAGGTGCGCGGATAGGAAGTCTTCAGCTGGACGAGCAGTTCAACCTCCGATGCCCATCCCGTTGCGTCTTCCTGTTTGAGTTGTCTCGCCACATTTTCAGCAAGCTGAGCGGGACGTTCCGGCCCGACGTCTTCGGAAATGACGCCAGCCACAAGGTCCGGATGCAGGGCGGCAAACACCTGCGCCACACGGCCACCCGTGGAGTTGCCCCAGACCACAATATTTCGAAGTTGAAGTTGTGAGGCAAGGCCTTCGATGTCCTTCACATAGTCCTCGACCAGGTAGGCCCCTTTTGGATCCCATCCGGAATCGCCGTGGCCGCGCATGTCCACGGCCACGACGTGATATTTCGCGATAAAGTGCGGCGCGATATGGTCGAACGTGTGTGCGACGCGTCCGATACCGTGAAGCATGACGAGTGGCGGTTTCTCGGGAGATCCCCAGTCCAGATAGTGAATGCGCAAACCATCCACAGTTACGAAACGATCGGCAGGCTGTGGAGTTTGAAGAAGCAGTACGGCAAGGATCGCGACTTTCAACGCACTCACTGCGTGAATTCCTTCGACATGGCGGCGCGATCCAGTTCCCTGCCTCGAATGTAGACCTTGAATATGCGCCGCGTGTTTCGGATGTTCTCCAGCGGACTCGCATCCAGAACTACAAAATCCGCACTTTTGCCAGCCGCGATCGTTCCAAGTGAACTGGCTTTCACAATTTCTGCGGATGTTTTCGTCGCTGCGGTGATCACCTGCGCCGGAGTCATTCCGGCTTCGACCATGTCCGCCAGTTCTGTGTGCGTGGTCCAACCAATCGACACTCCCGAATCCGTACCCAACCCAATATTGGCGACGTGCGCGTCATTGATCCGCTTCAGGTTTCGCGCCTGAATGCCGAACAGCCGAATCTGCTCGGCGCCATCGCCGGGTTTTCGGGATGCAATTTCGGTCCGCATTTGTTGCACCTGCGCCGCAGGAAGCGTCTCCGCGATTAGAGGAAGGTCGTCCGTCGTAATCGGCCTTTCGGGAAGGTTGGGTGTAAAGAAAACTCTGCGTTGTTTCAGTTGAGCCAGAAATTCATCGTCGATGTCTTTGTCGCGGACTCCATGGGCAAAGCCATCGACTCCCGCTCGCATGAGTTCCTTTGCATCTTCGAGATAGAAAATGTGCGCGATTGTACGCAGATTGTGTTTGTGAGCCTCGTCGATAATGGCGCGGTAGACGTTGGGCGGCAGCTTCTTTACAGCTCCATTCCGGTCATCCACCCAGAATTTCACGATATCGACTTTCTTCGCAGCAAGCTCCTGCACAACCTTTCGAGCTTCCGCTTCGGTTGTCACGCCATACGCCGCATCTTTTCGATACTCCGCTCCCGGACCCATCAATGGCAGCGCGATACCGGGTCCGGACGTGAAGAACAGTGCCGCCCCCGGCGTCGGATTCGCCCGCACCAGGAAAGGAATATCGCCTCGATCCACTCCGAGACTCATGGTTGCCGCAACCCCGTAATAGGCAAGCCGCTTCAAATGATCCACGAGGTTCTCGCGGGTATAGGTCTCCTTCTCGGTTCGATTGGTCTTGATAATGGTGTAGCCAGGATGGCTATGCGCATCGACAATTCCCGGCATGACGGTCTTTCCAGTCAGGTCCACTCGAATCGCGCCGGGGGGTGCCTGCAGACTCCCTTTCTTTCCAACTCTGCTGATTCGATTGTTCTCGATCAAAAACGCGGAATTTTCGATTGGGGAACTGTCATCGCCCGTAATCAGACGTGCGCCCTCAAACAGGATTGCGCCGGCATTCTGAGAGATGTCTTGTTGAACCGAGATCGCCAGAACCAGGAGAAGCGAACAAAGAACGCAGGTCAGAGGCCTCATGGACTCTCCTTCGCATTACAAGTGCTGAAATATCGCCGGAGTATACCGCGTCTCAGTGAGCGTCGCCAGATCCCTGGACAGTGGAGACAGTGGGCTGTAAAGCGAGTTCGGCAATGCCCAGTTCTCGACACTGCTTCTGCCAGTTCGAACCGGAAAGCGTTCCAGACCTGAGTTGCTCAATGATGGCAAAAGGATTCAAACGGTCCCCATTTCGATTGAGATAGAAAGTGCCAGGCCCTTGATACAGACTCCAGCCGTGATCCAGCAGCGCCAGGCCGAGCCCCACAGAAAACAGATTCGCAGCGCGGTCGGTTCGTTGTTCAGGCGACAGCAACATCCCCTTGGGATCCCGAATATCAAATCCGAGGTTTCGCAGGTTCGGAATATGATTTGGCAACGATTCCACAGTTACGCCGCGGAGTAGCGTGGAGTATTCGCCGACATACTGCTTCCAATTGGGAATCGTTACATTATCTCCGACAATATCCCAGGTGATGGATTTCAAACTGCCCGGCTGGAGCTTCGGGTTCATACACTCGAGAAATCGCAATTCAGCCAATTCCGGTCGATCGAGAAGACTTCGCGCAGGTTTCGAATCCTCCTGCACGAATCCTTCGGGAAGACTCTGAACTGCGGCAATGCGTTCCTTTAAAGGAGGATGAGAGTCATATGGACTGGTTTTCGCTTCTTGCAACTCCCTGGCCAGCCCCGTCTCGATCTGATCGCGAATTTCCGGAACGGAGACGAATCGCGCAAACCCTTCTGCAATCCCGGGAACAATGCCGTCACCGATCATGGGTTGGAGTTCGGTATTCCAGAACACCGGCCATGCAGGAGCACTCCCCTGAATTGCCCGGAGGCCGTCGATGAGTGGCTCGCGCCCCGCAACCAGGCATGCCAGTTCGTCGGCTCTATATTCTTTCTTCCGCGAGACCAGGTTGATGGCACGCAGAAATAGGACGAAGTACCAATTCATCAGAGCCGTTACGATGGAATACATTACTCCGAGAATTGCAAACCGAACCAATACTCCCACCGATCCGATATTCTGAAACGCTCGTACGATTGCGCTTTGGGTCCTGTAAACCCACGGACCAAGTCGCGTATCGCCGCCGTAGTAATGCGCAAACTCATGAGCAACCACAGCCCGGAATTGCGATACCGTCAGAATCGAAATAAGAGGCAGACCAAGACCCATTACACGACGGCTTCCGAATCCCATGAATCCGCCCATATCCGCCACCCATGCATTGACATCTCCAATCAAATAGACTTCACGTGGCATGGGCTCACCGAGCGATGATGCAATGGTTTCGAGTTCCGCAAATAACCGAGGTTGTCCGGACCGTTCGAGCAGCAGTCCTGGAGATTTGAATTTCTCGGGTCTGGGAAGTAATGACCAGACCATAGTGGCTGCAACGACAATTCCGAACAGGAACAGAATGAGGATTTGAAAATTGCCGGACTTGCTGCTTATCAGGAGCAGGAAAGGCAAATAGACGCATGCAGCTGCGAGCAGAAGCACAAAGAGATACGAAGCCACGACCATGAAAATAGACAGAACCGCGTAGAACAACATGGAACGCCGAGGACGAATCTCGACTTTTGAAAACGACGCCATAAATGGGCGGCATATTACACGCAATTGTTGTCGGCAAGCCAGAGGGAAGAGGCGAGTCGCCAGAACTTTCGGGCTATACCCTGGTCAGAATTTCCGGGCCTTCGGGAAGCACGGCGATGGTGTGTTCGAAATGCGCCGACGGTTTTCCATCGAGCGTGACGACGGTCCAACCGTCCTCCAAAATCCGAACCTTCTCTGTGCCCAGATTGACCATGGGCTCTATGGCAATCACAAGCCCGGGTTTAATCTTTGGACCTCTCCCGCTTTGCAGATAATTCAGAACCGGCGGATCTTCATGGAGCGCCCGCCCGATGCCATGGCCACAAAATTCGCGGACAATTCCGAAGTGATGCACATCGGCCAGACGCTGAATTGCGGCGCCCACGTCGGAGAGAAAATTCCCGGGAACCAGTGTTTCAATGGCGGCGTATAAGGACTGCTCGGTGACCTTCAGTAGATTCTCGACATCTGCCGGTATGGCGCCGATCGGAATCGTCACCGCGGAATCTCCATAAAAATCGTCGTAAATGACACCAAAGTCCAAACCGACCACATCGCCACTCTTGAGAAACCGCTTTGCCGAAGGTATGCCGTGGACGACTTCGTCGTTGATGGAGACGCAGATGCAGGCAGAAAACCCGCGGTAGCCCTTGAATGCAGGCTTGGCTTTCTTTTTATAAGTCAGGGCCTCCGCGATGCGGTCAATCTCCATCGTCGACATGCCTTCGTCGACAACTTCGCGCAATTCCAGCAGTATCTCCGCGACAATGCGGCTGGCACCCTTCATCCGTTCGATTTCACGCGGGCTCTTCAAACTAATCATTGTCTGCATTCTAGCAAGGTGCACGCTATAATTCCCGAACGAAGGAGAAAACGAGAGATGGCGGATACGACCCTGGCTGGCAAGAAAGTCCTTATGGTGGTCCCCTACACGCAATTTCGCGATGAGGAGTTCAATGAACCGCGAAAGATTCTGGAAGCCGTGGGAGCTTCGATCACCGTGTCTTCCGGCAGTGCGCGGACCTGCTACGGACTGAAGGGAACACTGGTGGAATCCACTCTTGCCATCGGCGATGCCAAAGCGGAAGACTTTGATGCCCTCGTCATCTGCGGAGGTCCCTCGGTACCGGAATACTTCTGGAACGACAAAAAACTCGCGGAGCTTGCAGCCGCCATGTCGGCTGCCGGAAAAGTTGTTGCCGCAATCTCGCTCTCCACTGTGGTACTTGCAAAAGCGAAACTGCTTTCCGGCAAGGAAGCGACCGTCTATTTTCTGCCCCAGGCAATTCAGGAACTGAAGACTGCCGGCGCCACATACGTCAGCGGGCCGCTGGTTGTTCAGGACAAGCTGATCATGGCGGAAGGCCCCGGAGATTCCGTTCGTTTCGGACAGGCCATTCGCGCTGCTCTGGCGGGATGATGTCCCGTCACCCCCGTCCTCAGACTGGTGTTGCGGCTTCCCTGACGTTCCTTCTCACTTGCACCATAATTTCCTACGGACAGCGCGGCGGGGCATCTGCCCCCGCTCGAGGCGCTGCACCTGCAGCTCGTGGTGCCCCCGCACAGCAGCGTGGAGCAAGGGGCCCTGCTGGACCCCGGCGAGGGCAGGAGGACAAAGAAAAGGAGCAGGATCCCGATCCAACCAACGGAATGGTGCTTGCCTACATCACCGTTACCGACAAAGGGCAGGTTTCCGTTCCTGGCCTCAAAAAGGAAAATTTCAAGATCACCGAAGACAACGTCGAGCAGAAGATCGAACTGTTCTCCGTCGAGAACGGCCCGCTCAGCGTCGGTTTTGTGATGGGTGGGCCTCCCAATGAATCCCGGACGGTCCCGCTGGCCTTCCTGAAAGCCACGCCATGGACCAACGAATACTTCCTGATCAATGACAACCATCGTCCGCCGGGTGGTACTGTCATTCAAAGTTTTACGACGGATATATTAAAAGCCACCGTGATGTACCCAGCGGGAGGGGTTACCGCAGATTCCATATTCCTGGGTCTGGATTACCTGAGAGAAGCGGCCAACAAGCGAAAAGTGCTGATCCTGATCGGAGGAACTCTGAGCGGAGACGATGCGCTTCCCGGCTCTGGACTGGATCCTGCCTATGTTGAACGAATCGCAACGAAGCTGGAAGTTCAGGTGTATTCCATCCTGACTTCGAACGACGGCAGCGATATCTACGATGACGGCGGAACATCGTTTATCTCGCCGCTGACGGGTGGCAGGAACTATCTGGCGACGCCTGTGTCTTTTTCTCTGGAGAGTACGGCAAAGGAAATTGCACGCGGTCTGGGGGTTCAGTATGCGGTGGCCTATCGCTCCACGAACCCGGCGCCGGACGGCAAGTGGAGAAGAATTCGAGTCAGTGTTCATGACGCCCCGGAAACAGCTGGAAAACTGGACGTCTGGACCAAAGAAGGCTACTACGTTGAGAAGGATAAGAAGGCGAAGAAGTAATGTTTTGGGATCTGATCAATGTTCAATGCTCAATTCCCATCCGATCGGATGAGAATTGAGCATTGATCAGATTATTTACGTGGCTTACCCCTCGCGTTCGACGACGGCGTAAATCGTCCTGTCGTCGCGATGGATTAGCAGAAGCACCGACTTCGTCGATTGAGATATCGCATTCCGGAAATCGCTGGCCGATTTGACGGGTTGGCGATTCACTTCCTGAACGATATCCCCTTGCTTGATTCCGGCATCTGCAGCCGGGCTATCCGGCTGAACCTGAGTGACCACCACGCCAGACACGGAGGTCGGGAGTCCCAACTGCCGCGCAATCTGTGGATTGAGATCCTGGATCGAAACCCCAAGTTTGCCGCCTGAACCAGCATCAGGAGTCGGCGCTGCCTTGTTGGATGCAGTTTCGACAGGTCTTGCCGCAACCTTGACGGACAGGGCTTTCTCAGCACCGTTCCGCAACACTTTCAGCGAAAGAGTGTTGCCCGGTTCCAGCTCCGCAATCTGATTTCGAAGCTCGCCCTGGTCATTGATCGCCTTGCCATTCACTTCGCGAATGACATCGCCTCGCTGTAAGCCGGCGTTCGCAGCCGGACTGTTGTCCTCAACGGATGCGACGAGCGCGCCCCTCGTATCCTTGATTCCAAAACTGGCTGCCAGTTGTGGCGTCAGATCCTGGGGATAGATACCAATGTACCCACGCGTCACTTTTCCAGTGTCCTTGATCTGATTCATCAGGGAGCGGGCCATGTTGCTCGGAATCGCAAATCCAATGCCCTGATTTCCGCCGGACTCCGACAGGATTGCGGTATTGATACCGATCAATTCGCCGCGAGTATTCACAAGGGCGCCGCCGGAATTTCCAGGATTAACGGCAGCGTCGGTTTGAATGAAGTTCTCGTACGCTTCAATCCCCAAACCGGTTCTACCTAAAGCGCTAACGATACCCATGGTGACGGTCTGCCCCAATCCGAAGGGGTTGCCGATCGCCAGAGCCACATCCCCAACTTCCACTCGGGAGGAATCCCCGATTGTCACTGCCGGAAGTCCCGTTGCATCGACTTTGATTACGGCAATGTCCGCATCCGAATCCGTTCCCACAACTTTGGCATCGTATTCACGCTTGTCCGCAAGCTTCACATGAACCCTGGTCGCACCTTCCACCACGTGATGGTTCGTCAGGATAAACCCGTCGGAAGTCATGATGACGCCGGATCCGGCCGCCTGTTGTTTGCGCGGCATCCTGAACTGAGGGCTGTCCGGAACCTGGAAGCCCGGAAAACCGCGAAACAATTGCGATAACGATTCGCTGTCGTCGGAAGCTTTCATAATGCTCGTCGAGGTAATACTGACAACGGAGGGACCTGTCTTCTTTACAATGGGGCTGAATCCCGATGCCGGAACCATAGGTCCAATCAATTCCGGGCTTTGTACGGTTGTGGCCGGCGAGACGGCCGGTGTCGTTGTACGTCCAGACTGCGCCACAACAAGACCACCGGCCAGGCTTCCGACCATGAGCAGGGCGGATAAGGCCCAAGCCAATGTCTTTCGATCTTTCTGCATGGTCATTCTCCTTTTAATAATGTTGGGAGCGTGTCCGACATCAATGTTCCCCCAACCTCGATATTTTGACGAACGGATGTCGTCGGGGATAGCGTCTGGTCACAGGTGCTTGCAAAAATTGTGCTTGCGCATCACACGAGGTCTTCCTATTACATGGTGGTGACTTCCGCGGTCGAACGAATCTGCTCGTCAGTAGTCAATATTGACGCACGAAACCGTAAGAACGGTACCAGCGGAGGTTCAGGATTTGGAAACCGGCCTGAATCAGGAACGGTAGGCCTGTCTGCCAAAACCCTGTACGGGAATGTTCTGAGCAGCAAGTACTTCGTTCTGAAGCGCGACCATGCAGGCAGCAGCCTCGTCGATTTTCCGAACGAAGGCGATCGACCCTTGAAGGATGGGTTTTAGGCGTTCCCTGTCTTGAATCCGTGCTTTAGGGTACTCATGTTCAATAATCAAATGAGTATTTGCCACGTTCAGCGGAAGCAATTCTCGGGCGGCCAGTTGATGGTCCAGCCAATCCACGGTTCGATTTTGAAGATACGCCAGGGGGTCATGCTTCGCGGTGCCAGGAAGCTCGTGTTCGCATAGGACGACCTGTTTCTTCCAGGCGTTGAGCTGATCGGCAGGCTTATCCGAAGGCTTTCCCCCGATCCAATCGCCGCGCTCCATGGTCTGCCCGCCATATCCCCACGTTGCGACACCCTTGGAATCGATGACCTGCCCCTTCACGTGAAACCCGCCAATGAGGAACCCATACCCTTCGTCCTTCAGATACTGAAAAATCGACCGGGTGTCCTGGCCCATCAGAATGGCGTGCGACGGATCGTAATGAATCCGAAACTGATCCCCGACTCCGTGTTTCGCGCAAATCCGATGGAGAGCAATCCATGCTCCCGGCGTGTATCCAATGTTGTTGTGGAAATTGTCGCCGGTCGTCCATCCGGGCATCGGGCACTGTTCCACACGAAAAGTGAGACCGCGATCTTTCGCAGCCTTCAGCAACGGGATGAAGTGATCTTCAAAGTCGATCAGGTTTTGATCCATGCTGTGCTGTTGATTTCTGCCGACGAATCCGCACACGGCATCGACTCCCAGCGTCGCAGCGGCGTCGAACGCCCGAATCATGAAATCATGCTTCTTCTGTCTTACAGCGGAATCGTGATGCAGCATGTTGTCGAAATACGCCAGGTCCGACAGACCGATGCCACTGGATTTCAATGCCGATTCCACCCGGCGCGCCCGGGTTTTGTCGAATGGCTTCCTTAAATCCAGCGTGTTGGCAACCGGGTCCAGCAGAGCCTCCGCCGGAATATCGGATTCCGTGGGGTGCAAAGCCGTGGAGAGCTGGATGTAGTCCACGCCGAGCTCTCCGGCAAATGCCAGCCAGTCTTCAATGGCTCGGTCGGGGTCCGCATCTCGAACGTTTCGCGGGGTTAATTCCTGCAGCGCTGCCGTGAGAACGCCAATCTTCATGTATTTGGGCGCAAATGGCTTAATCAATCGCTCTCCTCCTGAACACTGACTCGATTTCTACCGTCGCGCTTGGATTGATACATCGCCTTGTCCGCCAGGTTAATCAATTGATTTTTACTGACAGGAGAACGCTGATGATATCCGGCGACACCGACACTCACCGTGATATCCGCCGTGATGCCGTCGACCTCAATGGGCGTCGCCGCTATTTCCGAGCATATCGTCTTTGCTCGGATTCTTGCGCCATCCACGGTTGTATCCCGAAGCAGAATCACAAACTCGTCTCCACCGTATCGGGCTGGAATGTCGCTGGCACGGCTGCTCCGAAGCAAGTACTGCCCAACGGTGCGAAGAACGGTGTCGCCAATCTGATGCCCGTAGGTGTCATTGATCGTCTTGAAGTTATCGACGTCCAGCATGATGACCGAGATGGGGTGACGGTAGCGTTCTGCAGCTTCGATTTCGCCGGCAAGCGATTCATGAAAGAACCGGTGATTGTAAAGACCGCTCAGATCGTCCCGGAACGCGGCATTGCGAAGTTTCGCATTGGCGGCCTTCAATTCCGAAGCGAGCAGCTCCGCTCGTGCCTTGGATTCCTTGAACTCGACGATCAGTGTTTCGCACGAGAAATTCAGCCGGCTCAACTCTTCATTGGCTTTCTGCAAAATCTCGGAATAGGACTGTGTCTTCCTCGTTTCGATGTTGAATTGCGAAAGAACTTCGTCGCTCTTCTGCGCAACACCGTCAATCAGGTCCATGGCACGCTTTTCGTTGAGATCGAACGTATGCGCCAGATACTCCTTGGATCGCCGTACATTTCGAACAGTGCCGGAACCGTAGTACACGGCCGAAATCCTGTCGGAGGCATGAATCAAATGGCACAACGGCCGCAACTGCAGTGGTGCACCTTCCGTATCGTGGTGATATTTGACGGGCAGGTACACATTCTCCGGCAGGCCCCACATCTTCAACATTTCGGAACCGACATCCTGATGATCGAAATCGAAGATCTCGCGTTCCACAACCGTCAGCGGCCGGCCGGACACCGCCTTCTCATCCAGGACTGCAAGATAATCGTTCCGCCTGGTAAGGAACATGGCGCCGATGCCGATGTCCTGAAGCAGAGTGGTGATAAAGATGTCGTCGTTCTTGAATCGGATTTCCGAACTGAGCAGCTGCCCGGCAACGGCGGAAGTTACGGATCGGCGCCACAAGCGCGAAAAATCAAACCGGTCTCCGCGTTTTCCCTGGAATACATGAGCAATGATGAAGGAGAGCGCAATATTCTTCAGAGCATTTCCACCGAGAACCGCAACGGCGGTTTCGAAGTTCGATACCTGTTGCGGCAATCCGTAACAACCGGAATTGGCGAGCCGGAGAATACGGCTTGTCAGCGCCGGATCTGCCTGGATGATCTCTCCAAGCTCCTTAAACGTGAAATTGTCCCGCTTGACCAGATCCAGTATGCGAACGGCAATAGCAGGAGGCGAGGGCAGGCGGACGTCGTCTTTTAGCAGCTTTTCAACTGGTGTCACAAGGTATCCATTCCTCTAACGATCTTCGAAGCGCATACAGGATAAGAAAACGAACATCGCTTCACAAGTAGTTCTCCTGTGGGGCCGAAATACTTGCACGTGAAATAGTTATACGATATCGTCCGCGCCGTACTGCACTTGTACTGTAGGAGGAATCATGAAACGACATATCGCTCTCTTCTCTGCCCTGGGTGTTCTGGCAATCACCGCCATTTCGACTGGAACTTACGCTCAACAAGCTGCACGCGGAGGCAGGGGCGCTGCACCGCAACCCGTCACCATGGTTTTCAAGGAAACATGGAAAGACACGTCGACCATGGCGCTCATGTCACAGTCGTACGTAACGAATCCGGACCTGGAGTTGAAGATGTACGGTACCGGCAAGGAAGATTTCAGCGTTACCAATGAAGGCGGCGTTCCCCACATCTGGACGGGCGACTGTGCTTCATCCTGCGCTCTTGCGCTACGCCACAAGGACAGTTTCGTCGATTTAACCGGCAAGGCAAAAATCCGCTGGTTTATGAAGACATCGGGCTTTCACGAAATTCGTCCGGTCCTGAAACTCGCCGACGGAACCTGGCTGATTGGGGATCACGTCGATGCCGACACCATCGATTATCGCCAAAGCGAGTTTTATCTTTCCGGAGTGAAATGGTTGAAACTCGACATGACCAAAGTTCAGACGAAGGGAACGCTACTGGATAAAGTCGATCTGAGTAAAGTCGATGAAATTGGGTTCGCCGATCTCACTCCGGGCAGCGGTCACGGTACCGGTGGATATTCCGATGTTGCATGGATCGAGGTCTACGGCAAATCGGTCAAACGCGACGAAGCGAAATAACAAATCCTATGGGTGGAAAATCCCTGCTCGTGATGGCTCTATGGATAGCCGTCGTGCTGCCCGCCTCGGCACAGCTTCCTCCGACGGCAACGTTCGCCGCCCAGCTTGCCAGTCAGTATCAGATGGCTGCCAATGTTACCTATCGCACGGCGAGCAATCAGCAGCTCAAGATGGATGTTTACTATCGTCGTGGAGTCACGACTCCGCAGCCGACGCTGGTTTACATGCACGGCGGCTTCTGGGTCGCAGGTGCGAAGGAAACGGCAATACTCGGGCTCGTTCCGTGGATGGAAATGGGATGGAACGTCGTGAATGTCGAGTACCGTCTGGGGGTTGCCACGGACGTTTCAACACTCGCACCCGCTGCTGTGGTGGATTGCTTCTGCGCTCTTCGATTCGTCGCCGGAAGTGCGGCAGCCTACAACATCGACGTGAACCGCATCGTGGTGACAGGAGAGTCCGCCGGAGGACATCTGTCGCTGGCAATGGGCATGATTCCCGAGAATGCCGTTTCCGCAAATCCCGACTGCGCCGGTGCTTCGGCTCCGGCGCGTGGTGGAGCCGCCGGAGCTGGAGCGCGGGGAACCGCGCCGGCAGCAGTGCCCGCAGGTCCGGTAGTTCTCCCGCCGATGCCAAAGATTGCCGCGGTGATTAACTGGTTCGGTATTACGGACGTTCCTGACGTTATTGACGGAGCAAACAGTCAGCCCGCAGCCGTTCGCTGGTTCGGTGATTTATCCAACAAGACGGAGATTGCCAAAAAGGTTTCGCCGCTCACATACGTGCGCGCCGGACTTCCGCCGATATTGACCGTCCATGGTGATGCCGATCCCACCGTCCCGTACCCCGAAGCGGTAAAGCTGCATCAGGAACTTGCAAAGCTGAACGTTCCGAACCAGCTGGTGACGATCCCCGGAGGCCGGCACGGCAACTTTACAGCGGATGAGCGTGTGAAGATTTATACGACGATTCGCGAATTCCTGTCGAAGAACGGACTCGGCCCGAAGTAGAAATCGGGCAATGAAACAATCCCTGTCCTGAAGGGAGAGGGTGGCGCGAAGCGCCGGGTGAGGGGTACAAAAATTGTTGCACCCCTCACCCGGCTCGCTCGCGCGAGCCACCCTCTCCCTTCGGGAGAGGGATTTCTACATTCCCCCTATTTCGGCTGCAGGTCATTGCGAACGATTTTCCCGCCCTTCATCACCAATTTCACGCGCTGCAGTTCGGTAATATCGGTCAGCGGATTACCCAGCACAACAACCAGGTCCGCATACTTCCCTTTTTCAATCGAGCCAATGCGGTCCGACCATCCCATGATTTCCGCGTTCACAATGGTTCCTGCCTGAATGGCACTCGCCGGCGTCATCCCTGCACGCTTGACTAGAGCTTCAAAATCCAGAGCCTGCGTTCCATGGGCGTACGTCGAGCCGTCGGCGCCGCTGCCCATCATCATCTTCATTCCCTTCGTCGCAGCGGCCATCGTCACGGCCTTCTCGAAAATTGGAATCATCCGATACTTCCCGCCCGTGTTCTTCGAATCGTTGTCGTCCATGTACGGCTCGAGATATCGAACGAAGGTCGGATCGTAGTAGAGCCCTTTCTGTACCATCATGTTGGCCTGCGTCTGATCGAGTCCAAACGCATGTTCGATGGTGTCGCAGCCTGCGACGATCGCGTTTCGCTGACCTTCTCCTCCAAGCACATGACAAGCCGCCTTGTGGCCCAATCGATGCGTCTCATCGATTAGCGCCTGCAGCACCGGCATGGGATACATCAGCAGATACTGAACGTCTCCGGTAGGGGTGAACGAATACGCACCTGTGGGGAACAGCTTGATCCAGTCAACTCCGTGATCAATGTGTTCGCGAACGGCGGCGCGAGCTTCTTCCACAGAACGAACAACAATCTGAGTGAGAGGATTCGGCGCACCTTCCGCCGGAGCCGCACCCCAAATGATTCCCCGCCCCGCCACCTGGTAGCGCGGACCGTCGATTCGCCCCTCGTTAATCGCATTTCGCATATCGACATCGGCGTATCCATTACCGTGAGAGCTCATGTCGCGAGCCGTTGTAAATCCGGCCCGCAAGTCCGCAAGTACGTTCTGCACGGCAATCAGAGTCGAAGCCTCCCTCGACATTCCCGCCTTGGGCGTATTGAACATATGCGTATGGGCATCAATCAGACCGGGAAGAACAGTGGCCGTGCCGAGGTTGATCACGGAAGCTCCGGCCGGAATCTTTACAGAAGCCTCCGGTCCGACTTCGGTGATGCGCTCTCCCTGAACCAGCACCACTTGCTTTGTCAGCATCTGGCCGGACTTGCTGTCGAACAGCCTTCCGGCACGCACAGCCACCACTCCGGTAGTCGGAGCGCATGAAAGAATTCCGCCGTCCGATCCCACGCACGGAGTCGGGCCTGCACCTCGCCATGGCGCCGGTGGAGGCTGGACGGTTTGTGACAGCAGTGTTGAAGCAATCAGCAGCACCGCAAGTGCCGCCAACCTGGACTTGAAACGCATAGGGGAAGCCTCCGGTCAGTACTTTCTCAGAATTGCAGCAGCGGCGGGATATTCCTTCTTGGCATTCGCGAAGAATATTCCTTCCGCCATCATCAGGGGAGTCCAGCCGAGTTTGGTTTTGGCATGCACGTCGGCGCCGTGATCGATGAGGAACTGAACGATTCCCGGCTGGCCGGAAACTACCGCGGCGTGAAGTGCCGTGCTGCCGGACCAGCGCGGGTCTCCCAAAACCTTGTCGACGAGCTGGTTCATGTTCAGCGGGTAATACAGGAGCAGATACTTCGGATCGCCTTCCATTGTGTAATCCCCGAAGTCGGCGTGTGCGTTAATGTCGTTGCCAAGATCCAGAGCCAGCTTGACCGCATCGAGCCTTTCCGCTTCAGAGACTCCTGTAAACGGTCCGGGAGCTTCGCCCTCCCAGTAGTCCAACCCAGAGGCGGCAATCAGCGGCGTCACTCCGAGAACATTGGGTTGCTTCGGATCCGCACCGTGAGCTGCCAGCAATCGCATGTAGGGCGCATCGCCGTTATGTGCCGCCAGATAAAAAGGAGTCGCTCCGATATAGGTCAGGTAGTGTCGTCCGAGCTGGATCAGCGGCGGATTCTTCATCGTGCCACCTTCCTTGTCGAATCGTTTGTCCTGCCAGCTGATCTGCGCATTGGGGTTGGCGCCGTGGTCCAGCAAAAGTGCGGCCAGCTCTAAAGCGGATATACGGCCGGTCGGTACCGGCGGTCCATGGGGCGTATTGCCGACTCCGGCGGCCCCATCGGCACCCGGCTTTCTCAGCCAGGCCAGAGTGTGCAGCGCCGAGCCACGGGGATCCGGAGCATTGGGATCGGCACCGGCATTGAGCAGGACCGAAGCCAGTTCGAAGGAGGCATTAACGACGGCCATGTTCAGAGCGCTTGTCCCGTCCGTCGCAACATCGCTGACGCTGGCCTTGTGCTTCAGCAGGATTTTCACGACATCCATGTGGCCATTGCGAACGGCAAAAAGCATGGGTGTGAATCCCCCCTTCGCTTTCGCCTTCAAATCCGACCCCGACTGCACGAGCAAGTCGACGACGTCCGCGTTACCCTCCGCAGCAGCCCACATCAGCGCTGTCTGCCCCTTCACAGGATCCTTGGCGTGAATGTCCGCACCATGTGACAGAAGAACCTTCACGGCATCCACTTTCCCCGTCAGCGAAGCC
>Ga0184628_10000071_pt1 | contig 51157 bp, 33 predicted proteins | sample PLM4_5_b1_FD_133149 | JGI IMG/M metagenome (GOLD analysis project Ga0184628, IMG submission 133149) | Groundwater sediment microbial communities from an aquifer in East River, Colorado, USA - PLM4_5_b1 | ecosystem: Environmental > Terrestrial > Soil > Riparian zone | place: USA: East River...
ATCATGTTGGCGGCCATTCCGAAAAAGTGGGCGCGATCGGCCCATTGAATGTTTTTCCAGTCCACCAGGCGAAGATACGCTTCGTTGATCAGCGCAGTCGGCTGCAACTCATGTCCCGGCCGCTCTTCAGCCATGTAGTGAGCAGCGAGGCGGTGAAGCTCCTTTCGCACTTCGGGCATCAGCGCATCGAATGCATGGGAGTCGCCTTTTCCCCAGGCAACCAGCAACTGCGTGACATTGGAAGAAGCGTCGCTCATCCGAAAATTTACCGTTCCTGAACGGGGCCAAGATAATGGTCGAACCAACCGATAATTTCACCAAGCAGGTCCGGACGGGTTACGGGATTACGATGGCCGCCTTCATACATAACCAGCTTCTTGTCTCCGGCCGGTGTTCCCAGGGCATCGAACAGCAGTTTCTGGTTCGTTTCATAAGGGATGATGAAATCCTGTTTGCCGTTCACCATCAGCGTCGGCACCCGATATCGGGGCGCGAAATTCCACGAATCGACCTCTGCAGGCTGATCGGGGAGCAAACCACCGGACAGGAGAGCCGCCGCTTTGAAGCGCGTATCCACCGCAAGCAATCGAGGCGCATGACACGCTCCCCAGCTGATGGCGTAAAAACCAAGCTTCGTCGCATCAATGTCGGGGCGTGTCTGGAGAAAATCTACAGAGCGGCTCAAGTCCCACGACCACTTGAGTGCGCGGTCACGCTCTTCCTGGTCCGGGAGAAACATCTCGGATGGACCTCGCTCCAACGTACCCCAGTAAGCCGGAATCATCACGGCTCGCCCTGAACGAATCAGGAACTCATACGGATAACCACCGTACTGCAGGTTCTCCCAATGTTTGCCCGTCATGATGTCTGCCCCGCCAAACACGATCACGACCTGGTATGGAGGCACCGCGTTCTTTGGGAGGAAGAGATGTGCGATGACGCGGTCGTTTGTATGATACGCCGCACGGAACGATACGGTTTGGCGGGTCCAATAAGGAGAAGAGTTGTCGGTTTGGTCGACGCTGGGTTCGAGTTCAGACGACTGGTAGCGATGGTAAGCCGCATAGATCTGGTATGTCTTGTCGTCGACGGGCTTCGAACTGCGCAGCTCTTTTCGTTGAAACTCCCACGGCGCGAAACTTGTTGCCGGGGCCGGCTCCGGACGTTGCACGCACCGGAATCCCAGCGAGATGGTCCGCAGAAACGGGTCCCGCGCATCAGGAATACTGAAGACATACGAAGCTTCGTCCCAGGCTCCGCCCAGGGCGTACCGCAATGTTCCGGTCCGATTCACGGTCCATTCCTTGACGTTGCCCGCCATATCGTATGCACCGAACGCTGTCATACCGTGATACGCGCCCGCAGGAGCCAGCGCTTTTCCGCTGAAATTACTCATCAGCACGACGTCGGAATTGACCTCGACGGGAGCCGCATGCATCCACTCATAGACTGTCGGCAAGGCCTTGCCGGCGAACTCGGCGTAGGCCATGGCTTCGTACCAGCTTACTCCGGCTACGGGAAGATCGGCGGTTCCCTCGGGATAGCCGCCCAGGCTCCAATTTGCGGGACCGGACCGACCGGTGAGGTCATGGAATTCGGCCATGGCTTGTTCCCACGAAAACTTTCGGCCTTCCTTCAAGAATGGCTCCTTCCAATACTCCGGTTTTCGGTAACCGCCAACGTCTACAAATTCCTTGAACTGGCGATTGGTGACTTCATAGCGGTCGATCCAGAAACCCGGAAGCGAAATCGCGGGTTGAATCTCGGCCGCTGGTGTTGGAGCAACCCATACCATTCCCGAGGGGACAGTGCCGTCCGGATGCATCGTGATGAGGACCTCTGGGCTGGTGCCGAATACTTGATCCACCGGGGCGAAACCGGCCTTGATGGCGCGGACCCGGTAATATCCCCAGTTCGGAATTTCCGAAAGTGTGACCGGCGCTTCGCCGACAAATTGCCAATCCGAAAGATTGTCACCCGCTGCCGCCGTATAGTCGGATACATAAACTTTAGCGCCGGGAGGCGTCGTCATGAATTTTATGGGGCGAGCCGCGACACCTTCGGCGAGCTTGTACAGCAGTTTTGAGTCGGGGGCGATTCGTTCCGCCTTGCGATAAAGCCGAAGAGCTTCCAGCGCCCGGTCTTGCTGCAGGAGATTCGTGATCTGCGGTACCGCGGTTTCTTCCAGCCAGCGCAAATCCGAATGACGGCGGTACGAGCCCCATCCGTAATATCCCCCGATCACGACGACGAACAATGCGGCGATCGCTACTGCCGCCCGCGCAGACAGGAATCGTCCGGTCTGTGAGGCGTTGAGGAGCTTGTCCAGATCCTGTTGAAGCTCCGCTCCGGATGCATAGCGCGCTTCAGGATTTTTTTGAAGGCACTTCAGAACGATACGTTCGAGCGGTTCCGAAACGACGGCCCGTAACCTGCGCGGCGGCTCCGGTTGAGACCTCAGAATTTCTGCCATCAGGTCTGCCGTGGTTTTTCCGTTGAAGGGACGCCGGCCGCACATCATTTCATAGAGGACGATTCCGAAAGAAAAGATGTCGGATTGCGCATTGGCCTCCTTGCCTGCGGCCTGCTCCGGCGACATGTATGCCGCGGTTCCGAGAATTGTCCCGGCGGCCGTCATCAATTGTGTCGTCGCTTCGGACCGTGTCGTTGAAGAACCGGAATGCGCGTCAGGAAAATCCTTGGCGAGCCCGAAGTCGAGCACTTTGACCACGCTCTGAGGCGTGATTTTGACGTTCGCGGGTTTGAGGTCACGGTGAACGATGCCGCGCTCATGCGCCGCCGCAAGAGCTCCGGCAATTTGATGCGCAATCTGCAACGTTTCGGCAACCGGCATCGGTCCGGTTTCCATTCTGCTGGCAAGCGTTGTCCCTTCGACGAACTCCATGACGAGGTAGCCGGGAATCTCCGGCGTCGAGCCGATGTCATGGAGCGTGCAGACGTTCGAATGATTCAGCGCAGCCACCATTCGGGCTTCGCGATGGAAGCGATCGGAGAACTGTGCGAAAACGGTCTTGATCGCCACCTGCCGGCCCAGTCGCGTGTCCAGAGCGCGATAGACGACGCCCATTCCGCCGGCTTCCAGCCGTTCCTTGATGTGGTACGGCCCAACCATCGATCCTTCACTCAAAAATGACGGCACCGCTCCGGTGACTGTGCTGGATTCGAGCTTTGAGAGCGCCTCACCATGGAGCAGAAGACTTTCGACCTGCAGCCGGAGGTCTTCGTCGCCTGCGCAGGCTTCCGCGATGTAGGTTGCGCGAGAGCCGGAGTCCCGCGAGCGAGCAGAGTGATAGATCTCTTCCAGGCGGCGCCATCGATCGGGAGTCATGATTTGCCCCCGATGCTAGCACAGCCGTGAGATCCAGGGCGCCTGACTGTCATACCAGTTAAGGCGCAATTGGTGGCCCGAAGTGCTAACGGGCGTGGAAAGTTTTTCGGACGAATCTTTCGATGATAGTAAATTCGTCTGTTACCACTTGACACGACCATCCTCGGATGTTTAACTCCCGGTCCTACTACGTGCGCTAACAGACGCAATTTCAGGGAGAGAAAATGAAACGATTGATCGTGGCTCTGGCAGGAATGGCAACATGTTTGATACTGCTGAATGTAAATTTAAGCGTTGCGCTGGCTCAATCCGGTAACGCGCAATTGGGCGGCCTCGTCGAGGATCCCAGCAAAGCACTCATTCCGGGTGTGACGATTACTGCAACGAATGTGGACACGAACGTCACACAGACGACACTTTCCAATGAATCGGGAACCTATAATTTCGCGGTTCTCCCCCCCGGAAAATATAAAGTTTCCGCGGATCTGAGTGGCTTCAAGAAAATCGTCAACAATGACGTTGTGTTGCCCTATGCAGGCCAGGTCCGCCTCAACTTTACGCTGGAAATCGGACAGGCGAATCAAACGGTCGAGGTTGTCTCCACTGGCGCAGAGCAATTGAGAGAATCGTCCGCATCGGTCGGCGATGTATTGTCGACAGACCAGATCAAAACTCTCCCTCTGGTCGGCCAAAACGTGCTCGACCTGCTGGTGACAATGCCCGGGTTCCGGAAAGACCCGAACTCTGCCACCGCCGACAACATCAACGGCTTGAATATGGATAGTGTGAACGTGACGCGCGACGGTATCACCGTCAACGACGTTCGGAACTCCACCACAATTTACGGCACGAACACCCTCTCGACGACTGTCATCCTGCCGGAGCTGGTCGGCGAGATCCGCATGATTCTGTCGCCTGTCGATGCGGAATTGGGACGCGGCAATTCGCAGCTGCAGATCTCCACCCGTTCGGGGACCAACCGGTATACCGGTTCGGCATCCTGGAACGTGATGAACAGTGCGTTGAATGCGAACACGTGGACCAACAATCACACGGCGTTTACGGATCCTTTCAGCGGCGATAAATACACCTACACGCCGAAAATCTGGACCAATCAGCATCAGATCACCCTTGCTTATGGAGGGCCAATCAAGATTCCGGGCGTGTACGATGGCAAGAGCAAGACCTTCTTTTATGGAGTGTACTCCAAGAACATTCGCGCTACGCGCGAACAGGTCCCGACGGTTGTTTTGACCGACTCGGCGCGCCTGGGCATTTTCCGGTACTGGTCTGGCTACAACCCGGTCGGCTGGAATTCCACGGCATCGACCGTCTATCCGATGCAGGCGACGACCGCGACCTTGGTTGCAGTGAATCAGGATGGCAGTCCGCGTCGTCCGGTGGCAGACCCGTCGTCGCTCACCAGCGATCCCAACGGTGCGGGTTTCGTCGCCTATTCCGGGAACCTGATTTGCTTCAGCGTTTTCGGCACGCAGCGTCTGAGCGAAACCGGCGGAATGGTGCCCTTTACGCAGGCCGACTGTCCCGATGGACAGGCTTCCCTGCCCACGGGCCAGCCCGCATGGGATAGCAAACGTCCTCTCGCCGACTCCAGCGGGCTGATTGCCAAATTCCTGAAGGCGACGCCGCGGCCCAATTATTACGGCTCTGGCGACGGGTTGAACTACGCGCAGATTCGATGGATCCGTGGAAGGACGGGAACGTCGGACACCACTGGTGCGCTGGCGGGAACGAATCCCAACGCCAACATCACGTCATACAACCTGAAGATCGACCACAACATCACCGCGAGCCACAAAGTGTCCGTCGGCTGGACCCATCAGAATGATGACAGCGCCGTTTCACCTCCGGGCTACCCGGATGGGCTCTTTGGGACAACCTTTCGGAACCCGCACACATTGACGGTCAACGGCACCTCGACGCTGTCTCCGCAGATCGTTAATGAGGCTCGTTTCGGACTGACCTACACCTTGAATCACCAGGCTCCGCCCTGGGAAAACCCGGATCAAGCCACAAATGACGCGGCGCGCGACTTCATGCTGCCGGCCGGCAATGGTGTCCGAAATACGGACTACCAGTACCTTGCCCTCGTCAATAGCGGAAGCGGCGCTATCTCCACCAGCAATGGGTTCATGAACACCGCGTTTAATTCAAACTACCAGCGGAGTCTGGCCTATACCTGGGCGGACACGCTCAGTTGGAGCACGGGCAAGCACTCGTTCAAATTCGGCGTCGACTGGCGTCTGACCAATAGCACCGGTAATGGCGGCTCCCAGGCCTACGCAACGGTGAATCTCGGTAACGCTGGGGGTGGTACGACGCCGAGCCCATTTGCCACGGCGGCAAACTTCAACACACCCACCGATGGGATTGGGTATCTGCCGGGATTGCTCAATGCCGCAGGGGCTGGCCAGCCTGTGGCTCGCACGAATGTTACAAGCTTGATGTATTACCTCAACGGCTCCGTCGGCTCCACGTCTCAGAACTATTGGATCAATGGCGCCGCCAATGTGAGCCAGGGGTATTGGGATGACATTTCTACCCAGGGAGAGCGGTTACGAAAGCAATACAGTCAGGACATTTCCCTCTTCGTGAAGGACGATTACAAAGTGACGAAGCGCCTGACGCTGAACCTGGGCTTGCGTTGGGACTACTTCGGAACGCCTTATTTCGAGAGCGGCCTGACTTCAACCTTAAAAGACGCGGGGACTGGCGCCTTTGGCGCGAGCCGCGCCGCCCAGACCTCCCTGGAACAATTCAACGCCGATCCCTTTAACTATTTCCTGCATCCTGGAAACCTGTACCTGAGCGGGTATGGCAGCAACGCCGCCAACCCATTGAGCTGCGTGCAGGGAGTCCAGCAGAATGCGCTCCTGCCGGTTTCAACCTGCGATCCGAATGCGCTCTCGTCCGTTATATTCGTGGGCCCCGACACTCCGAATCCGGGCATTCGCGCCGTACCGACGACCTACGGCAACTTCGGTCCGGCGATCGGCTTTGCCTACCAGCTCCCGTGGTTTGGTGAAGGTAAAACCACGATCCGCGGCGGCTACCAGCAGACGTTCGGCTCGGCTGGTGAAAACCTTGGAACACTCAGCGGTGGTACAGAAGGCACTCTGGGCAACTCGCCGGGCTCCACAACCACCGGCACGCTGGCCGGCCATATCAACGACCCCGTCTACCAGTCCATCCTGGCGACCCGCGCCATCAATCTGAGCGATATCAACTTGTTGGCTCCCATGAAACCGGATCAGGCAACGCCCGGTACGCCGCTGAACGTCTACGGTCTTTCCGCCGGTCCGCAAGCGCTCCTGAGCTGGAGCGTCTACGATCCCAATTTGAAAACCAATTACACCCAGAACATGACGCTGTCGGTCACCCGGCAGGTCAGCCGCAATATCACCGTCGAGGCGCGCTACACCGGCACGCTGGGACGGAGGCTGAACGGCTGGCTCGACATCAACCAGAACAACATCTATTACAATCCAGAGTTGCTTCAGGCGTTGAAGGATGCCCGGGCAGGCACTTGCACGGCGAATGCGGCCGGATACAAAGAGAACTACACGGATAAGGGCATCAATCCCTGCGACGTCAACAACGATCCGGTGATCCTGGATCAAATGCTGGCGGGGCTGAATTTGAATAATACCGTTGTCGCCAGTGCAACCAATCCACAGTTTGGTGCTGTGGGAACCAATGTTCTCCAACCGAACGGCACTCTGCTGGCGGGCCAGACAATCTTTCAGTCGGGCGCCCAGCATATGCGGAGAAGCGCCACATTCCAGAACAATCTCTCCTATGGAGCTTTCGACGGCGTCGCCGACGCCTTGATCGGTTTGGCGCCGAGCGCGGCGCAAGGCCGCCAGAACCCGGCAACCGGCCTTGTCGGCTCCATCGGCCAGACCGGCTTGCGGAATGGTTGCGATCGTATGGGGAACGGCGCCGCTTACGTACAGCAGTCGATAAACACGACGACTGGAGCAGTCACATTTAATCCCGGGTTCAATGCCTCCAATTCCACTCCCTTGCGCTGCTTGCCGGAGGATTACTTGCATTCCAACCCGCAATTCGGGTCCACCGCGGGCACCTCGGTCCGGTACAACACCAACACCGGCCGTTCCAGCTACAATTCGCTCCAAATGCAGGTGACGGCACGGCCAATTCAAGGCGTCAGTACATCGGCGACCTGGGTGTGGGCAAAGTCGTTCAACCTTCCCGGTAGCGCTTACATGGACCCGAACCACCGCAACCTGGACTACGCCGTTCAGGGGCTCAATGCGCACTCGCTTCGCACAAATGCGACGCTTGAATTGCCAATCGGCCCGAATAAGCTCTTGATGGGCAACTCTTCGGGATGGGTCGCACGGATCGTGGAACGGTGGCAGACAAGCTTTATCTTCAATGCCAGCAGTCCCGTGTATTCCACGCTCAACCCCGGTCAAAGCCACTTCTACAACTTCAGCGGATACGATGTGGCCAGCACCAACTGGGTGCTTCCGACGTCCGACTTTAAGTGGAACGAGGGAACAAACAACGGCACCATCTATGGTGACAATTACATCAGCGTGACCGATCCCTCCTGCTATGACCCGTCGGTCGTCACCATGGGCGACAAAATGGGAACCGTCCTGGGCCGCATCGACGCCAATCCGACCACCGGCGCCGCCGCCGTCGGAGTCTGCACGATCGCGGCTCTGGCAGCTCGCAACCCGGATGGTACGGCCGGGGAAGTCCTTCTGAGGTATCCCGACTCCGGCAAAGTCGGAAACCTGGGCAAATCCAACATGAAGGGTATTGGGCAATGGTCGTTCGACGTGTCGGCCAGTAAGTCATTCAACATCACCGAAACCAAGGCGGTCCAGTTTCGCATGGATGCGACGAACGTCCTGAACCACCCCGTTCCTAACAACCCGAACATCTCCGCGGGCCCCCCGGGTTTCGGCATCATCACAGGCAAAGGTGGCCAGGTGCGCGTCGTTCAAGCGTCCTTGCGCCTTAGCTTCTAGTCCGCCTCGCTCCCTGAAAAAAGCCTCTGCCGGAAACGGCAGAGGTTTTTTTTTGGTGCGCCAACGAAAAGCCGCAAATCTCTGCCGCGAACTACACCGCATCGTCAATGACAAGACTTGTGAAAGCGAAATTGACAACCCATCACGATAGTGGTTTGATGGCGATGAATTTCCCACAATTTATGTGCTGAGTTTGGATTAAGTACAGACCAGCCGAACGACCGAGCGTTTGCAAGCCTGCACCTTTGCATGGTTTCCATCGGCGGAAGGGCGCCTCGATTCCGGGGTAATTCGGACCAAAAGTTCGAATTGAATTTAGTAAACCGGATGAAAGATTCATTTGGTGCTGCTACAGCCGAGAAGAACCGTCTCCAGGAAATAATCCGTCGCGATTCCATTCCTGTGTCGCTTCTTCTTGCTCAAGGGTTGAGGGGGTAGTACCGTGCGAAAAGTATTGGTATCCGCGATTGCCGTGCTGTGTTTGATTGCGTGGACATCTACTAGCGCTTTTGCCCAGGCCAACAACGCTTCAGTGGGTGGAATTGTTCAGGACACATCCAAGGCGCTGATTCCTGGAGTGACGGTCACTCTGACCAACACACAGACAGGCGTTGTGGATACGCGCCTGACGAACGAAACCGGTACTTACAATTTTCCCAGCGTTCCTCCTGGAATTTACAAGCTCTCGGGCGATCTTACCGGTTTCCGGCCCGCTGTCGAAAACGACGTGCAGCTGGGAACTGCGGCGCAGGTTCGAATCAACCTCACGATGCAGATTGGTACCAGCCCTGAAACCGTTGTCTCCGTGAGCGCTTCTGTGGAAAGCCGCATTCGTGAAACCTCTTCATCGGTCGGCGAAGTCCTGACCGCGGATCGCGTCAATAACCTCCCCCTCGTTGGTAACAATATTCTCGATCTGCTGGCGGTTCTGCCCGGATACCGTGAAAGTGCCGCTGGTAACATGTTCGATACCATCGGCGGATTGGGTCTGAACTCCGTAAACACCACCATCGACGGTCTCAGCACCAATAGCACGCGCCGTGCTGCAGAAGGCACCAGCGGCCTGGGAAGCAGCGTGTTCACGGTGACCGCGATCAATCCCGACATGGTCGGTGAAGTTCGCATGATTCTTGCGCCGGTGGACGCCGAGCTTGGACGTGGCAATGCCCAGGTTCAGATTCAAACCCGGTCCGGAACGAATCGATACACGGGAAGCGGCGTGTGGAGTATTCAGAACAGTGCCCTCAATGCCAATACCTGGACCAATAATCACACTCCGACGCTGGTGAATGGAGTTCAGGTCGACAACAAGACCACACCGGACTGGCGGAATATTAATCAGGTCACGGGCACTTTTGGCGGCCCGATCATCAAGAACAAAACGTTCTTCTTCTTCCTCTATAGTCAGCAGATCAATAACACTCGAGCTTTGGTTTCAAACGTGGTGATGACCGATTCGGCGAGGGTCGGTATCTTTCGATATTTCCCGGGATGGAATCCCGGCAATGCCGCATTGACGAATCCGACGGGGCCGGCAACGGCAACGTCCTCGGTGCGGACTGTCGACCCTTTTGGAAATCCACTGCCGGGTTGTACGGCCGGTATGGCGGCCGGAACCTGCGTTCCGGATCCGGCTACAGGATTTGTAAATGGTGCGGCGACTTCAAACTATACGGGAGCTCTCACCTGCTTCAGCGTCTTCAACAACCAGATTGACATCGACGGTGCTCTGACGCCGATCACGCAGGCTCATAAGGATCAGTATTGCCCCGGAGGCAATTTTGTCATGGGGCCATCGACGGCTACTCAATGGGATGTATTTCGGCCCTTGCCGGATTCGACGGGATACATGCAGAGAATCCTGTCACTGATGCCGCATGCGAACAACTGGAACGTTCAGAACAGCGGCGATGGTCTGAACACCGCAGTGAACCGCTACCTGCGAGGCAGACAGGGCTCGGCGGAATACCGCGGTTCTGTGAATAGTACCGCCGACTACACCAACAACAAGCAGATCAATCTGAAGATCGATCACAATTTCAACCAGAAACATCGTCTTAGCGCGAACTGGACCACAGAGTTTACCGGTAGCGAAGGAACGGTGGCTGCATGGCCCGGTGGGCTCCCCGGAAGCACGTATCGGCATCCTCAGATTTTGACGTTCAATGGGACCTCGACATTGACGCCGTCCATGGTGAATGAATCGCGATTTGGGGTGAACTACACCCGGGACCAGGGCGCGCCTCCATGGGCCAATGACTACAGCAAGGAAGTGCTGGATGAAGCGCAGTCCTTCATTTTGCATGGTGGTTCGAATCCGAATAACGGTACGCCGTATCCCATCGTTTTCAACCCCGGTGCAAACTACAACGGCTATATGGCTTTTGGTCAAATCGATTCCGGAAACAAGAGCCCGCTTTGGAACTTTGCCGATACCCTGCGATGGACGAAGGGCAAGCATTCTTTCAGCTTTGGAGGCGAGTATCGGCGGCCAATATCGTGGGGATATACCGCTACGGCATACTCCAGCATGGGGTTGGGAAATTGTACAGGCTGTACATCGACAGTCGCCCCGATAAGCGCAAACACGACAAATTTCCAAACGGACCTTCCCGGCTTCCTGCAGACTGCCAGAACCAACTCCACGTCCGTGTCCTACTTCCTCACCGGCTCCGTTGGCTCGGCATCCACGCCCTACTGGATTGATGGTGGCGCCGACATCGCCAATGGAACCTGGCATGATGCGACGACAAATCCGCCGGCGATCGAAAGCTCGGACAAGACGTATGGCCATCAGTACCGGAGGCAGGTTTCAAACGAGTGGCAATTCTTCGTCAAGGACGATTTCAAGATTGCGAAGCGGCTGACTCTCAATCTGGGTGCTCGTGTGGAGTTCTATGGTTCTCCCTATCTGGATGGAGGACTGACCAATCGCTTCGTCGATGACGGCACGGGAATGTACGGCGCCGGTCGTCCGTCGGGCAGTATTGAGACTACCGATGATCTGATATCCCAATGGATGACGCCAGGGAGCATGTACTTGACCGGGTATGGTTCCAATGCAACGAATCCGTTGTCCTGTCAGATGGGAGCCACGCAGGCGGGCGTTCTGGGCTTGAATGGATTGCCCCTTGTTTCAAACTGCAACCCCGATTTGATTTCCAAAATCGTATTTATCGGGCCAGGATCCAACAATCCGAAACAGACCCTCCTTCCTCAGGATTGGCATGTCAGCCCGGCAGTCGGTTTTGCATGGCAGCTTCCGTGGTTTGGCGAAGGCCAGACCACGATGCGCGGCGGATTCCAGCGTTGCTATGGTGGAGCGGGCGCATTGTTTCCCGGTGGCTTGCTCAGCGGCCCTGGTGGCAGCGATACCCTGGCCCCGGCAATCAACACCACGAGTGCGGCGATCAGCTCCATCCTTTCGACTCGGGCTCTGAACCTGTCCGACATCCCTGTTCTGATTCCCATGGCACCCACGCGTCTTCCGAGAGCGCCGATTTCGTATACCGGGCGAGGGACAAACATTGGCTACTCCATGTACGCTCCGGACTACGTGACGCAGTATCAGGACAATATCACTCTGTCCGTGACGCGAAACATCTCTCGAAACTATACGGTGGATGTCCGCTATGTGAATACCTATGGACACAAGCAGCCGGGAACCAGCGCGGGTGGTCTCGGAAGCGCCGGCGGTCTGGATCTGAATCTGGCCAACGTGTATCACAATCCCGAACTCTTTGCGGCCCTGGAGAATACGCGCAAGGGCCTCGACGATCCGTTGTTCGATACGATGCTTCTGGGTCTGAATATTGTTCCGACGACCACGTCGACCAATTACGGCCCGGTGGGAACCGTCACGAACGTTGCCGGTGTCCCGACGCTGCAACGCGGTTCGGCTCAGATCCGCAGGCAGTATGCGGCGAATCTGGCGAACGGTAACTACCTCGGCGTCGTGAACAGCCTGATCGGGGTTGTCAACAATGCCAATGGACCCACTGTAGCCGGCGGATTCCAGCCGCTGCCGACCTCCGGTGGAGCAACCATCATCGACCCTGCAACTGGAGCAACCATGACGACGTCCATGCGAATCCTTCGCAATGGCTGCGATCGCATGGCCAATGGTCTCTCGGGTGGCTTCACGACTCCAGAAGGCGTCGTGATCACGCCGAGGTGCTTCCCCGAAGATTACATCATCACGAATCCGCAACTGAGCGGCGCAAACCTGGCCACGAACTTTGGACATTCCAACTACAACTCCCTTCAAGTGCAGTTCACAGCGCGTCCCATTCAGGGCGTGAGCTTCCAGGGAACGTTCAGCCTGACCAAGACCATGCAGCTCTCCGGTAGTGGATACACGGACCCGTTGAATCGGCAATTGGATTACGGCGCATCCAACAACGACATCGGCAGAGAGTTCCGTGGCAATGGAGTTTTCGAACTGCCCATTGGTCCGAACAAGCTACTCATGGGTAGCAGCTCAGGCATTGTGGCGCGGTTGGTGGAAAAATGGCAGGCAGGGATTATTCTCACCGTGCCTCAGGGGGCAGTTCGAACCTTTGACGGATCGGACCACCTCTACGCCAATGGCCGTCCGAATATCGTCGGTCCGTGGGAAACTCCCATCGGAGAAGTGAAGTACCCGGAAACTGGAAACTTCGGATACTACGTTGGGAACCCGATTCCCTACGGCACGTATACGGATCCCCAGTGCGCTCCAGGCACTCCTTACGTTGGCGGTAACGACCGGAATGGTTTCAACCTGCTCGCTGTCTCCGCAACAACAGGGGCGCTCACCAATTGCACTCTGGTGGGCTTTGGAAAGATTGTTACAGCAGGGACTCCCGGTGCAGTTCTGCAAAGTGCTACAGCCACAACACCGGTTTGGATTCTTCCGCTGTTGGAAAATCCACTGCCGGGAGAACAGGGCAACCTTGGGAAGAACACCATGCATACGGTTTCCCGTCCGCGGTTCGATGCGAACATCAGCAAGAACTTCCGGATTTCAGAATCGAAATCACTGCAGTTCCGGATGGATGCAACCAACATATTGAATCACCCGACACCGGGAGATCCCATTGGCTTCACGGGTACCAATAGCGCTTCAAACAACTTTGGTCGAATTGATACGAAGACTGGCAGCCGCACATTTCAGGGTCAGCTTCGCTTTACATTCTAGTTTCGAGTTCGAAAAAAAGCCCCATTGCAGCATCGCTGCAATGGGGCTGTTTTTATGGGATCACCCAGGATCGACGGCCTCTTCCGGCCATTCAATCGACGTCCCGGAATCCATTACCGTGGTACTATCAGCGGCATGAAGCGCGTCCGTTCTCGAATCACAGCTCAGGGTCAGCTGTCGGTGCCATTGGAAGTACGGCGAAAACTCGGCATTGGTCCCGGTTCCGTATTGGAATGGGAAGAAGAGGGAGAATCAGTCGTGGTTCGGCGGGCGGGGCAATACAGTTCGGAAGATATCCATCGAGTCCTGTTTCAGGACAAGGCCGCCCAAAAGAGATCCATCGAAGAGATGAAGGAAGGAATTCGCCGATCCATGCGGGAGCGCCATGCGCGCCGTTGACACGAATGTTCTGGTCCGATTGATTACCCGAGATGACCGGAAACAACTGAAGGCTGCCGAGGAATTTGTCGAGAAGGGAGCGTGGGTTTCGGTACTCGCTCTGGCAGAAACGACCTGGGTTCTGGCAGCGGTTTATGAGCGGAGTCCGCGGGCAATAGCCACGGCAATCGAGATGCTTCTGAACCATCAAACGCTAACGCTGCAGGATACGGAAGTCGTAGCCGCCGCTCTGAATACATTTCGCAAGCAGCCTTCTCTCGGCTTTTCAGATTGCCTCCTGGTTGAACTCGCTCGAAGGGCCGGTCATCTTCCACTTGGCACTTTCGACCGGAATCTTGGGAAACTGGATGGAGCAGAGAAACTGAGAGTCAGGGGCATCACCTAAGTTCGAGATCAAGCCCATGCAGAGGGAAAGAACCTGGCGGAATCGCTCCTGTATTCATGAAAAGTCGACGCTGGCAGGGTAGTATGCTCTTCTTACTGCAGTGCCATGCAAACCATGCTCCCGATAATATTTCTACTCTTCTTTGGCGGCAGCGAAGCGACGTCGCGCATCGGAACGCAAACGGCGGCCGTGAGGGCATCGAACGAGTATGTATTGGCCGAAAATTCCGGACTGAAAGCAATCGCGCGCGTGAATCCAGTAGCGAGCATGGTCGATGAGACCTGGTTTGAAATCGAGATCATCAATAGCGGTGCTCCGGGAACGATCAGCCGCATGGAACTCCGTGTTCCAGCAGAATTCGAAGGCGGTGGATCTGCTTCGAACCTGATTGGCCTGACGCAGCTGGGGATTCCCAATCCCCGCGGCCTCAGTTCCATCAAGAATGTCCTGCCGTCCGGAATCTCCAGTACTTCGACTCAGGCCGGCGTGTTTGCAGCGCACGCATTGCGTTCGGTGCCGCGGGACCAGAAGGTGACCGCCAGGATAATGATGACTCTCGACCTGCAGGACGGTCGACGCTTACAGACTCCATCAACGGGCGTACCCATCTCGTTTACCTGGGCTGCGCTGACCGTTGCAGATTACGAGAATCTGAGGAAACAATTGCTCGTCTTAATCGACAAAGTGTCCCCTGGCCCAGGGTTGGGTCCGATAGTCACCAATGACCGCAACTTCTCACCGCGTTTGACGCTTCTGGAAAACGTGCGGATCGAAACGCTGTTACAGGATCCAGCTGTTGCCCAGGTCGTCACTGTCGACCAGGCTTTATCTGTTGTCCGGCAACGCCAATTGGACCACGCGTCCCCGACGGAGATATTCATGCGTCTCATTGTGAACCGCTGGCCACGTGATCCTGCGGTGATTGCGTTCTTCCGCGACGCGCTGGTCACGCGCGGCAATGACGCCATTTCTGATTTATTCTGGGCCGATCCATGGGATGACTCATTTGTGCAAGCCATTGTGAAGCTGGCGGAGGACCTGGCGGTCGAACCATGGCCGACGCAACCTCGTACGGATCCGCCATCGTCGCTGTTCGGGCGTGCGATTAACGTTCTGGATCGGCACTATTCGTCATGGAAAGACGATGCGACGATTCCGCCGCGTTTGAGTCAGGCCGTGTTGAGGTTCTATCCGGCGCTGCTCGGTCCTTCAACGCAAGCTTCCCCAGGACTTGCAGCACCCGGCTCTCAGAATTTCCGTATCGGGGTCAGTTTGCTTGCCCACACCCACGATCCTGCGATGATGAGAGTGTTGCTGCCTTTTCTGTCGAACACGACGGTGGACGAGTTTGGTTTGTATTCTGCGAACATGCCTTATGGGCGCACGCCATTGCGCGTGTGTGAGCTTGCCGCAAATGCCATCTCCAAAATTCTGGGTGAAGCAGAAATATATGACCCCTGGATGGCGCAGTCGGCCTCAAGGGGTGGCCCGTATCCGGAATGGGAGGACTGGGACAAACAAAACCGTGCCCTGACCGAGCGTGTCAATCGGCTGCTGCCGAAATAGCTCCTTTTCTCTTCCAGTGAGACTCTATCCGGAGGAGTGCTGCAATCACTGGTTCAATGCAGAGGTATACGAAAGAGATTCCGCATCAGTTCAGTCCTGGTAAAAACGTACATTGAAGGGTCAGGTCCCGGCGATACTGCGCCATGTGGGATTATCTGAACACCTGGTAGCTTCGCCCAATCGCTTTCCGCTGCCGGCAAATCCGGCAACGGTTTGCCTGCTGGCAGTGGAATCACGTACGTCCTTCCCCCGCTGGCCGTGGCATTGCTCGCGAGGGGCTGCAAATAGAAAAATCTCCCGTCCAATGACCACAAGCCACCAGGAAATTTTCTGCTGGTTCCTCCATGTACCGGTATAGCGATTTCTCCCTCCGCCACAGTCGCGAGCACCCATTCACCGTCGCGCGAAAGGCGGCCCTTGTTTTGAATTGGTGTTTCGGTGATCCGTTCGAGTCCCGTCCCATCCTTTTTGATTCTGTATAAGTAGTTCACCTTCTTGTCCAGCTCCAGGAAGACCAATTCGTCTTTCGCACCGAAGGACACGGCATAACCGCTGTGCGCGATCGGGCGGGGGGCCGATCGCCGGTCCAACGATGCCAGCCAGATCTGCGACTCACCGTCGCTGGAAGTTGAGGTGTAGGCCACTTCGTTCTCGTCGAGCGAAATATCGTAGTCACGAACCGATACGCCTGGCAGCACGCTCTCGCTTTTTCCCGAGGCGAGATCCAGGGAGCGCAATTCGTTCACCGAGGCAGAGGAGTCTTTTCGCAGGAGATAGAACAAACGGCGGCTGTCGCGGGAAAGCCGGGGAGCAAAAGCATAGCCTTCGGAAGAAATCGGCCGTTCTCCGCCCGCATCATGAATCCAAATCGCGGCCTGACGCCCACCGACCGACGTCACAAGAGAATGACCGTCCGGGTCTATTGCAACGCCCTCCTCCTCATTCGGGCCGAACGTTATTTGTTCCGGTGCGCCATCAGGGAATCTCTGCCGCCAAAGGTGCGAGTTGTTGGCAACCGTGACGCTGAAATACATCCATTTCCCGTCCGGAGACCAGCCGGTCGACTTGCATTGCCCATGAGGGCCAACCTGCCGGCCTGCAGAACTTCCATCAAACGGAACCAGCCGGCATGGTTGCCACGCTATGGTGCTATCCATCTCGACGATGAGCACCGACTTGCGGTCCGGCGACAAATGAGAGAAGTGCGCCATGGCGCGCTCGTGTTCGGGAAAGTAAATATCCCGCGGCTCCGCCCGGCTTTCCTTCGCCGTCACCAGTCCCATATGAAGAATGGTGCCGGTCATGATCTCGGAAAACAACACGTGTTGGTCGGTGATCCAGGTCAGTCCGAAGGCGTTTGGCAAATACAGCGTCGGAGTGCCGCTAATCACAGGGACAGTCCACGTATTCCAGCCGGGTGCCGCGAAGGCGGTGTACGTGATTCGCGAGCCATCTGGAGTGAATACCGGTCCAAACTTGGCCCCGGCGTCGTACGTAAGTTGCACCGATTCACCGTTCGGGAGCAGCTTCACGTAGACCTGACCCTGGCCGCGGTCGTTGTTACAGCAGAACTCTCCGCCACGAATGAACGTGAGCATTTGACCATTCCGCGAAAAACTGGGAGAAATTGCGGAATCGTTGAAGTTGGTGAGCTGCGTGTATTCTGAGGGTAGCGTGACCGGGGTTGAAGTCCTTTTGAAGTTGAAGAGCCCGACGACGACTGCGAGAAGCACAAGCGCGGAGACCGCAATGACGTACTTCAGCATCCGGCGTGGTGCAGGTGTTGGCGCCAGGACTGCCGCGATTCCACCGGAGCTGCTGTCTCGTTCGACACGCTTCAAATCCGCACGGACGTCCGCGGCCGACTGGTAGCGCGTCTCGCGATCTTTTTCCAGCAGCCGGCCGATGATCCGCTCCACTTCGGACGATATCTTCGGGTTCCGCTCGCGCACGGGAACAGGTGATTTCCCCAGCAGTGATTCAAAAACTATTGCGGAAGTCGCTCCATCGAACGGCCGCACTCGAGTCGCCATTTCATAAAGCACCACACCAAACGAAAACAGATCGCTTCGAGCATCAACGATTTCACCGCGGGCCTGCTCGGGCGACATGTACGCCACCGTGCCGACCGTTGCGCCCTTTCCTGTGTTGAACCCGGTTGCCCTCGCATCTGTGGCTTCCATGGAGTCCGGTCCAATCATGGCAAGGCCGAAATCAAGGATCTTCACCTGTCCGCTGCGGTTGACAAGTATGTTGCCGGGTTTCAGGTCGCGATGGACGATGCCAGCGGCATGCGCAGCAGTCAGGCCATCTGCGATCTGCGAAGCCAGATTGAGGAACTTTTGAGGGCTGTCCGCAGGGCGAATAGGAACGCCTTCGACAAACTCGATCACCAGATAGTTCGGCCCGATATCGTAAAGTTGCGAGATGTTTGGATGGTTTAACGCCGCAACAGCACGAGCTTCTCGCTCGAAGCGTTCGGAAAACTGATCTTTTAAAATCTTGATGGCGACCACACGGCCCAGCCGCGTATCGCGCGCCTTGTAAACCTGACCCATTCCACCCGATCCGATTGGAGCAAGGATTTCATATGGCCCGAGGCGGGTGCCGGTGATCAGACTCATCATCCTTCCTTTGTAAAGCAAACAGGGTTAGAGGCGCCTCATTCTAAGGCAGGTCTATTTTCCTGACAACCGGATGTGCGCGAATGATTCCATGTCCAGCGAAGTCATGTAGGATAAACGGATCCAGATGCGGAGCCTATCATCGTGAAGACCGTAACAACGCCCGAAACCGGCACCACTATCCATACCCGCCGGGAAGACCTGTATCACGTCATCATTTTGAATGACGACGAACACTCTTATGAATATGTGATCGAAATGCTGCAGAGCGTTTTCGGAATCGCTTACGCTGCGGCAGTGGCTCACACCATGGAAGCCGATACCACGGGCAGCAGCATCGTGATGACGTGTGGACTGGAAGAAGCTGAGCGGCGCCGCGACGGCGTGCATGCCTACGGACCCGACTGGAGGATGCCAAACAGCCGGGGTTCGGTTGCAGCGCTTGTGGAACCCGCCGCGGTTTGACGTTCATGGCGAGCAGCAAATTTGAAGAACAGCTTCAACGCATCAGGCTTTTGCGCGACGCGAGTCCGGATTCCGGGACTATCGCGATTCTTCGAAAGGCATTGGCGGATCGCTCCAACCTGATTGTTGCTGAGGCGGCAAGAGCCGCTGGAGAAATTCATGCCGCTGAACTGATTCCGGATTTGCTGACGGCCTATGCCAGGCTCTTCGAATCTCCCGTCAAGACCGATCCGAAGTGCTGGGGAAAGACGGCCATTATCAAGGCTCTGACCCTGATGGATTACAGCGAATCGCCTCCCTACGTTCGCGGATCGACCCATATTCAGATGGAACCGGTCTGGGGCAAAGTAGAGGATGCGGCCGGGCCGCTGCGATCCAATTGCATCCTTGCGCTTCCGCAGTGCGCGGACCTTCGACGGCCCGAGGTGTTTCGGCGCCTCGTCGATGCGCTGATGGATTCTCTGGATCCGGTCCGCATCGAAGCCGTGCGTGCCATCGAGCAAATGAACGGAGACGAAGCCCCGTTATTACTTCGATTAAAGGCTCTCGCCGGCGACCTTCGTCCCGCCGTTACCGGCCGCGCATTCGACGCGATTCTGAGCCTGGAGTCGACGAAGGGGCTGGAGTTCGTCGCGGACTTTCTGAAATCCTCGGACCCCGAAGTTCGCGACGAAGCGGCTCTGGCCATGGGCTCGTGGCGCCACCCTTCCGCAATTCAAATCCTGATCGCCGCCTGGAAGGACACCCTCGACCGAGATTTCCGCTCCGTCCTTCTTCGCGCCATCAGTTCGTCGCGCGAAGAATCCGCCCTCGAATTTCTGCTCAACCTGGTGCGGGAAGGTTCAAGCCACCATGCCGCGTCGGCCCTCGACGCCCTGGAATTGCATGCCGAGTCTCCCGATATCCAGGCGAGAATCACGCTGGCAAGGAATGAGCGGCCTCGCGAATGAATTTGGTCATTGACATGACCAAAGCTACAATCCCGGCAGCGAAATCGAATATGGAGACATCACGCAATTGAACCCATTGAGCGACGATCTGAATTTCCAGCCCCCACGCGCAGAGGGTGCTCCGCGGCTCGATGCCCGAAATACAGATGCGAACCTCGAGCAGGTTCGGGAGATGCTGGACGTCACCAAAAACAATCTCATTCGAACTCAACGCCGCATTGAGCGGATCGAGCGGAATGCCGAAACTCTGTCGCGTCAGGTGATGGCGCTTTGGGTTCTGGTGATCATGGTGATTGTGGGTTTCGGCTTACTGACGTGGTACCAGGTGCTACTGCAGCGAAGACCCTGAACGCGGGAACGGGGATCTGATCAATTCTCAATTCCCAATTCTCATCCGAGTCGGATGGGAATTGATCAGATCCCCGTCACTTGTGCTGGGCAAAGAGCCACTCTACAAGCCCGGCTTCCTTGAACGTAGGCGTCCACACATCATGGCCGACTCCTTTATATTCGGTGAAACGCGGAACTCCTCCCAGTTTCTTGATCGCCGCGATCATGTTGCGGGACTCCGCAACAGGAATCACGTCGTCTTTCTCACCATGGAAGGCCCATATCGGCATGGACACAAGGTTTGAGGCAAGAGCCGGGTTTCCGCCGCCGCATAATGGAATCGCTGCTGCAAACAGGTCGGGACGCTTTGAGATCATGTCCCACGCGCCAAATCCTCCATTCGACTGGCCGGAAATGTAGACACGCTTCGCATCGATACTGAATTCGGATTTCACTGCGTTCAATATCTCGACAACGAGACGTTCCTCGTCACTCAGTTGAGTGCCACTGCTGCTGGCCCACCCTCCTGTCGATTGCGGTACCAGAACGAACGCCGGATGCCGCATCTGATTTTCCGCCTTCGTCCATAAACGCGTGCCCGGGACCTGATCCCCGGAAATCTGCTGCAGGTTGTCCTCGCCCGCACCGCCGGCACCGTGCAGCCAGATGACGACGGGATACTTCTTTGTCTTGTCATACGAGGGGGGAATGAACAGCCGGTAATGCATCTTTTCGCGCCGGTTGGTATAGGTTCGAGCAGCGAATCCATCGACCTTGTCTTGTGCCATTGCCTGCACCACTGCAATAAAGATGAAAGCCGTTACGAAAGCGAATCGATTCATATGGTCTTAGCGGCTGGCCGCGACATGGATGTCAGTATCTGGCGCGCTTCCTCCATCGTACGAATGGGCCGTTCAAAATAAAAGCGCCGCTTCCGGCCGGATTGGATCCCGTCGAAACCTTCCGCGTCAATGCCGGTCATTGTCAGCGGTTCCGTACTCGCATTTCCGGCAATATGCGACAGGGCCGCGGCATGGTCCATGTTCATGTGCTGGATGATTCGTGCTTCGTCCATGGACGAGAACGGGTTTCTCAGACAGAGTTCGTCGCGCGACAACCAGTAGATCTGGCCGAATCCGCCGATGAATCGAGCCTTCACAAATTCGAGACGATAGAAACTGAAGTCGTGCGTGTCATCGTACTGAACTGCAGAAGGGAAGTACCTCAGGTACCGGTCGCGAATGTCCTTATCCGAACGATCTGCGGGCCTGGCATCCGCCAGTATCGTCAGGCGGCCTCGCGCCTGCACATCGTCCGAATCGCCGGCTTCCACCACCGTGAGCGACACCTTCGAGTTTGCGATGATGTTCCGCGTGTGTTGTGCAATGGTGCTGATGTAGACGATGGGAAGGCAGTCGCGGTCGACGCAGTATGGCGTGACCGACCCGAACGGGTACCCCGGAACATCAACGGATATTGTGGAAAGTATTCCGAAGCTTTCTTGAAGGAGCAATTGCCGGGCCGCACGATGTTTATTGGATGTCATGGTCTATCAGGATAACATCCCTCGCCCGAAGGGAGAGGGTGGCGCGCAGCGCCGGGTGAGGGGTGAAAAGATTCTTCTCTGCATCCCTCACCCGGCCCACTGGCGTGGGCCACCCTCTCCCTTCGGGCGAGGGATTCGCTTCAAAACTTTCCCCCCCACCTCCCGCACCACGCGAAATCCGTAATCCGTATACCGAAACTCCGGCGGCAGACTGCTGCGGTGCGCGGCACGCGATCCCCGGATCTGATGCCGCCACGATCCGCCACGCGAAACACGGCGCGTTCCCTCAGCCGGCCCGCCAGGATTCCGCTCCGGAGCGCGCGCGTAGTAATCGGCGGCGAACCAGTCCACGCACCATTCGTGGACGTTGTCTCCCATATTGAACAACCCGAATCCATTCGCCTTCCATGCACACACCGGCCGCGGTGCGTTCCATTCTCCCTGAAAGTACTCGATCGATTCCGGTGCCTCATCGCCCCAGGCGTATTCTCGCTCTGCAATACCGCCTCGGCAGGCCTTCTCCCACTCGGCTTCGGTCGGCAGCCGGTACGTCTCGCCCTCCGTCGCCGTCAACCACTCGCAGTACGCTTCCGCGTCGAACCAGTTCACGCCGACAACCGGCTGGTCCGGATTGGCGAATACCGAATCCATCCATCCTTTGGGCTCCTGATGAGAAGTGGCACGAAGAAAAAGTTCATATTCCCGGCGAGTGACGGAAGTTTCCGCGATGTCGAATTCATCGACGACGACAAGGTGCTTCGGGCTTTCCCAGATGAATCGACCCTCAGAGCCCATCCAGAACGAACCAGCCGGTATCCGGATCATGCGCTACCCCTGCTTCTGCTCCAACTCGGTCCATCGTGAGTACAGTTGATCGATGGCATTCTGCGCCTGCGTGATTTGCGAGTACGCTGCCAGAAGCCGCGGCCCGTCGCTCGCAATTGCGGGATCTTCCAGTGCGTCGCGCTTGAGGGCCAGCTGCGCCTCCGCCTCGGCAATGCGCTGTTCAATGGTTTCCAACTCTCGTGCCTCGCTGAACGACAACTTCTTCTTCGGTCCAGCCGCCTTCTTTGCCGTCGCCGCCGAAGGTGTTGCAGCCGCTGCCTTCCTTTCGTTGGAAATCTGCTTCCGCTGCCAGGACTCCCACTGCGAATAGTCGGCGAACGATTCCATCCCACCGAGTCCATCGAGTCCAAGCACGATAGTGGAAACCCGATCCAGCATGAACCGGTCGTGAGTGACCAAAACCAGTGCGCCACTGTATTCCATCAGGCTCTCTTCCAGGATCTCGAGAGTTGGAATATCGAGATCGTTCGTCGGTTCATCGAGCAGCAGAATGTCCGCGGGCTGAAGCATCAATTGTGCGATCAGCACTCGAGCTCTCTCCCCGCCCGACAACCGTCCCACCGGCTGATTCAAGGACTCACTCTGAAAAAGAAACCGATCCGCCCATGCGGCCACGTGAATCACGCGATCCTGATATACCACCGAATCGCTGTCGGGAGCCAGAGCCCGGCGAAGCGTGATTTCAGGATCCAGCACCCGATTCTGATCGAAGTAAACGAACCGAAGATGATCCGCTCTTCGGATTTCACCGCCTGACGGTGCAATCTCTCCGCGCAGCAATCGAAGCAGAGTGGTCTTGCCGCTGCCATTCGGCCCAACCAGCCCCACGCGCATGCGCGACTTGATGGTGAACTCCAGATTTTCAAACAAGGTTCGGCCGCCAAGGTTGACCGACACCTTGTCGATCTCGATCAGCTGTTTCGTCTTTCGATCCGTCGCCGAGAAATCGATTTCCGCCTTTGCCGTACGACTCCGCCCCTTCAGCTCCGAGAGTTCAACGATCATGTCGCCGGCTTTGTCGATTCTCGCCTTGGATTTCGATGTGCGCGCCTTTGCACCACGCCGCAGCCATTCGATTTCCGAATGAACCCGGTTCGCGAGCGCATCCTGGTATTTCCCCTGCGCGTGAAGGTAGGCATCCTTCGCTTCGAGAAAACTGCTGTAGTTTCCTTTGACGCGGAGCAGACCGTCCGCATACACACGATGCAGTTCCACAACTTCCTGTGCGACGTTTTCCAAAAGATAACGATCGTGGCTCACAATCACGCACGCGAACGACGCGCTTTGCAGCACCGATTCGAGCCACTTGATTCCCGCAAGATCGAGGTGATTGGTCGGTTCATCGAGCAGGAGAATCTCCGGTCCCTGAACCAGTCCTTCGACAATGGCCAATCTCTTCTTCCAGCCGCCCGACAGGGAAGCGGCCGATACCGAAAGGTCTGTGAAGCCTGCGCGCCCGCAGATCTCGGCGCTGTGCGATGCGTGATCCGCATCATGGACTCCCGCACGGTCCAGCGCTTTTTCGATCACGGAGTTCACCGTGTCGCCGTCTGCAAATTCAGAGTTCTGCGCGACGAAGCTCATGCGGGTTCGCTTGCGAATGGCAAGATCGCCGCTGTCGGGCTCGATGCGGCCGGAAAGGATACCGAGAAGAGTCGATTTCCCGGAACCGTTGGGACCAATCAGTCCAATGCGGTCACCTTCGGATACCGTGAACGAAATGTTCTGGAATAGCGGCGTCAGTCCGAATTTCTTGGAGATTCCGCTGGCATTTACAATCGGCGGCAAAGTCGGACTAATCCTCTCGCTTATTGGCGCGGGGAACTGCGCCTGCGGCCGCGGGCCGGATGACGAAGAGAAGATCGTCTCGATTCACGGCCTGGCCATTTTCGGGGACGATGCGGACAACCTCATAGAATTGGCCGGCAGGGAAGAGCGGCGTGTCATTCGCTCGGAATGTGGCAAGACTCAGGGAACTGAATGTCTTCATGGCTTCCATCAGGCAAAGGGTGCGGTAGACATCGATCACATCGCCGGGACGAACGAACTCCGGTTCTCCAGGAGACGGAGTTCGATAGAACACACCCGCCGAAGGCGCGGGCAGGCGCAGTTCGTTGGTTCCGGTAATGCGAAGGGCATCCATGTCCAGCGATCGCGAGCCTAAACCGGCGGCATCTTCCATTTCCTTCGTCAGGGAAATGGTATCGAGGCGTGACGTGAATTCCTTCAGGTAGGTCGTGTCGTAGATTCCCTTGTTGAAGATTTTGTCGTCGAGAATTCTCTTCAGAAGAGGAATGTTGGTGCAGATGCCCTCAATCTCCACCTTGTTCAGATACTCGCGCAATGTGCGAATGGCCTTCTTGCGGTCCGGTGCGTGAACGATCAATTGAACGATCATTCCGTCGTAGTACGGAGTCACCATCCGGCCTTCGTCGACGGCGCGGATCATGCTGATGCCGGGTGCATCCGGGAATTGAAATTTTGTCACTTCCCCCGGACACGGAATGAATGAAAGCGTGCCGTCCGGGCCGGTCGACGGCTTTTCCGCGTTGATACGGAGTTCCATGGAGTACCCATTGGCGCCCGGCACCATTGAATCGATGGATTCACCGGCAGCAATTCGGAACTGAGCCATCACGATGTCGAGACCGGTGACGGCCTCCGTGACCGGATGCTCCACCTGCAGGCGGGTGTTCATCTCCATGAAGTACACTTCGTTGCGTTCCAGATCGAAAATGAACTCCACGGTGCCTGCGCCGACGTAGCTGATCGATTCGGCGATCGTTGAGGCGTAGCCAAGAACTGCTTTCTCCAGATTGGCGGGAAGCATGGTGGACCCGGATTCTTCGATCACTTTCTGGTTGTTGCGCTGTACCGAACAGTCTCGCAGACCCAGAACCTTCGTATGTCCGAACGCATCGCGCAGAATCTGCACTTCGACGTGACGCAGCGATTTGATGAATCTTTCCAGATACACGTCGCCGTTTCCGAAAGCGCTTCTGGCCTCGGCGGAGATGCGCTGGAACGTTTCAGCGAACTCCTCGGTTTTTTCGACGACCGCGATGCCTTTCCCTCCACCGCCATGAACCGCCTTGATGATGACGGGATAACCGATCTGCTCGGCCAGGGCGGCTGCTGCTTCCGGATGCGTCACGATGCCGTTGCTTCCGGGAACGGTCGGGATGCCCAGTTTCGCCGCCGTATGGATGGCGTTGGATTTGTGGCCCATCAAATCCATGCTCTCGGCCGGCGGTCCGATGAAGTTGATGCCGTGTCCACGACAGAGTCGCGCAAATGCCGCGCTCTCCGACAGGAATCCGATTCCGGGGTGTAGCGCCTGGGAACCCGTTCGTTCGGCAACACGAACGACGCTCATGGCGTTGAGATAACTTTCGGCCGGAGTATTTCCGCCAATGCAGACGAGCTGATCGCGGCCCTTGCGAAGATGTCCGGCTGCAGGCGATTCCATATCCGCATCCGACTGGACCAGGACAACGGAGTAGCCGCCCTCCTGCGCCTTGCGCACGATTTTCTCGGCCGCGCATCCCCGCGCGTGCACCAGCATTCGCGTGTAGGGTCCGACGCTCATGGAACCGGAGCATGGAGAGACTGCCGGTACGACGGATTCCGCGACTTCGAGTTCGAGGCGGAGCACACGCTCGATCACTTCCTGAACGGTTTCCTTGGGTACGGGCACCATCGGGTCGATGGCGCGAAGCACTTCATCCAGGTTTTCATGGAAGGGATGTTTCACCATGCCCTGCATGGCTCCGGGCTCACGACTGAGGTAGTTCGAAAGCGTTGCGATGAAGGGCAGATGCTCGGTCACGACAATCTGGCCCGCGAAAGGCATGTTACAGCCGGAGAAGTAGTAGGTCTGGACCAGCGGGTGCGTCACAAAGCTGGCCTGAGCTCCGCCGGTACAGTCTCCGAAGCCGAAGCACAGCACGGGCTGTCCGGTCTCTCGTACAAAGCGCGTAATGCGATCATTGAGGATCGCCATGGGGAACAGCGCACCCGCGCCTTCCTTGGTCTGCATGCCTCCCGATGAGATGAACGCAATGATGGGCAGTTCGCGGCGAGCACATTCCACAAGCAGCTTGCAGAATTTTTCACAGGCGGCCATGTCGAAAGCGCCTGCCTGGAATTCCAGGTTCGAAAGAACAACGCCCACATGCCGCACGGCGCCGCCGGATTTCAGCCGGGCGATTCCGGTTATCGCGCCGCAGGGCGGAATTCCTTTGGCGATGGCTTCTTCAATCGAACCGCGGAACCCGGGGAATCGAAATGGATCTGCAGTCATCAGCCGTGAATCCATTTCCACAAATTCGGAAAAGAACCGCTCGATAATCATCTTCGTCGTCACGACGTTTGCTTTCTTGAGCCGTTCGAGTTCCGTGTGGATCAGGATGTCCTGATAGGCCAGAGTCAGGCGATTCCAGAAATCGCGGACGCCGATGTTCTTGGGACGAATTCTTCCATCGAAGATCGCCTTCGAGCGTCCGGCGGACAATGTTGCAAAGTATGCGGGAAGGAGATGTGCGAAATAGAACGTGATGATGGCGAAGAGCGGCTCGCTGACTCGGGGGTAGACGAACTTCTTCCACTCTTCCATCTTCTTCAGGAGGAAATCCCGTCGATCGTGGCGTGCGAGCGAACTGATCCAGATCATGAACCGGCGGTTCACTTCTTCCTGGCGGGCCGCATCGGCTTCACCCGTGAGACGGTGTCTGGAGAGTTCGGCCGAGGCGCGCTGCAGCGATGCTTCGAACAATCGCTTCACCGACTCCAGGCTGATGGCGTTGGTGTCCTTGACTTCGCGCGCGATCAGACGCATCCCGTTAATAAGGTTGTCGTAGACCATGTCGAAGAGCAGGAAGTTTTCGCACTCTTCGATGAAGGGATTGATGAGTTCTCTTCGCCGCATGACGTCCAGCACGGAGAAGTTGTTGCCTTCCGCAGACTCGCTCGTTGCCGTTTTGCCCAGGAAGTCGGCCAGCGCCAGAAAGTTTCCCTGCGCGGCGCCCTTCCACTGATTCATCAGGTGGAAGCCCACCATCAATAGAAGGTTGGCGACAGCTTCATGGAAGTTCGCATCCTGATCGCCGAGGAATATCTTTCCGATGGTGCTGCGCTCGGCATTGAGTTCACGGCGGCGGCGGATGTACTGCTTCCAGGCTCCGGCCAGCTGATCGTCGTATCGGATTTCCAGGGGGGCCTGCATCCAGTTCTGGAAAATCCGTCGATTCTCGGCCGCCGTCCGGCGCTTGAGTTCGCCGCGCGGAACGTCTGCCGCACTGAGTCGTCCGTACTGTTCCTGCGTGGTCGACTGAATTCTACGCCGCAAGCCCAGATAGCGGAGATGACGCAGTGTGACGCCAAAGATGTTGGGTTGCTCGGTCGGGTTGTTCAACAGCGAGAGCGGGGAATGCTGAAGCTTTCTCAACGGCTGAGACGGATCCAGATAACGGAACACGCTTCGGCGGTAGTGTTCGAAGACTTCCGGAGTCGCCGCGACATACCGTTCCGCAGACCACTCGACGGTTTGAATGGCGCTTCCGATCGCTGCGATCAGGTTTGGAATTTTGAATTCCTCTCCGGGAACGAAGTCAATCACGCCATCGAGAAGTCCCGCGTGACATAGCTCGTAGCTGCTGACGCCAACGTATTTGGCGCACTCCTGCCAGGAGAGGTCATACTTCCGCGCGATACCGGCAAGGCCACGAGGCTGAATCGTATTGAACACGCCGTCGCGGACACAGAGCAGAATGTTGGTGGTAGCCAGAGGTATGGCGCCGCCGCTGTATCCATTGCCGAGAATGATGCCGACAGTGGGCACGGGAATCTGGGCCATCTCGGCAATCAGGCGTGAAATGGAATGCGCCTGATTGTGTCGGTTTGCCGTTTCTCCGGCGTCGGCGCCGGGCGTATCCATGAATGTGACGATGGGTATGGCGCGGCTGGCATATTCGCGGATGATTTCCACGGCGCGAAGATGATGTTCCGGCATCCAGACGCCGCTGTTTCTTTTGCGCTCCTGGGCGAGGATGCCGACGCGGCGCTGCACGCCGTCGCTGAAATCGAGAACCATCTCGGCCGCGTACAACGGTCCCATGTCGACGTCGTTGAGGACTTGCCCTCCCAGGCGGCGAATGACCCAGCGTGCCCCGACCCGGTTCGGGTCTTCCGATGGAAGCACCGCGGCGGCGACATAGCTGTCGACATCGAGCCTTTGAAGATCCCGGACTCTGCGTTCGATGGAGTCGGAGTTCAGGACGCCTCGAAGCGACGCCTTGTCGGAGACAATCTGTTGCGGGAAGCGGGCGTAGTCTGCAGCCTGCCGCTCGGCCAGTAGAAAAAGTGGATCCAGTGCGTTTGGTTTACTTCTCACGTTTGTAACCGCTAACCAATTTAGCGAACAGAAAGCTTACCAGATATTCAGGAGAATCCCTCTCCCGAAGGGAGAGGGTGGCCCGCGTCAGCGGGCCGGGTGAGGGGTACCGAATGAAATGATTTTTCATGTGGTACCCCTCACCCGGTGCTTCGCACCACCCTCTCCCTTTGGGAGAGGGGTTTGTCTGAAAGACTTTTCCAAGTTCACTTTTCCTCCCCTCTCCATATGAGTACAATCTCCGCCTTATGAAAAGTCCGCTCAACTGGATGCTTCTGTTTATCCCCGTCGCCGTCGTGCTGGAGATCATGCACGCGGATCCGCTTTACGTATTCATTGCATCGGCGGCCGCGATTATTCCACTGGCCGGATGGATGGGCCGTGCCACCGAATGGATGGCCGAACACCTTGGTCCCGGCATCGGGGGCTTGCTGAACGCGACTTTCGGAAACGCCGCCGAGTTGATCATCGCGATCATGGCGCTTCGCGCAGGTTTGCACGACGTCGTGAAAGCGTCGATCACCGGATCCATCATCGGGAATATTCTGTTCGTGCTGGGACTCGCCATTGTTTGCGGTGGGGCCAAACGGTCCGAGCTGCGATTCAATCGCACTGCCGCATCCCTGGCGACAACGCTTCTGGCTCTGAGTGCCGTCGCTCTGGTTGTGCCGGCGTTGTTTCACCGGATATCGTCGAACGCCGGTGCGCCGGTGGAACAGACACTCAGCCTGGAAATCTCCATCGTGCTGGCCGTTACCTACATCCTGAGTCTCTTCTTTACTCTTCACACTCACAAACACCTGTATGTCGGTCACGGAGACCACGAATCCGATGCCGCCATTGGAATGCAGAAGGTGCCTCTCTGGAAATCCGGTTTGATTCTGCTTGCAGCGACATCCATGGTTGCCATCATGAGCGAGTTTCTCGTTGGGGCCGTGGAACACACGGCACAGCGGCTGGGCATGACGGACGTCTTTGTCGGCGTGTTCATTGTGGCGGTGGTGGGTAATGCGGCCGAACACAGCACGGCGGTGCTCGTCGCGATGAAAAACAAGATGGATCTGGCGGTGAATATCGCGGTCGGATCAAGCCTGCAGGTCGCGCTGCTGGTCGCGCCCGCTCTTGTATTTATCAGCTACGCGTTTGGGAAACCGCTCGATCTTCTCTTTACGACGTTCGAAATTGCCGCAATTGTCTTGTCGGTCGCCGTCGTCAACTTGATCGCTTCCGATGGCGAGTCGAATTGGATGGAAGGCGTTCTTCTTCTTGCGGTCTACGCCATTCTCGGTCTCGCGTTTTATACGATGCCCGCGTAGGAATACGGAAAATCAGCCCTTCAGCGCTTTGATTAGTGCCTCCATGATCGTTGGAGTGTTCACCGTATATACACCTGACCCGAGCTTATAGACATCCGGCGACTGGGGCTTTTCCGATGCAGGTCTCACTCGGCCCAGCGAGGCATGGTAAGCGTCGGCTTCTGCCTGACTCTGGCCAAACAAGGCGCTGGAGCCGAAACCCACAACCCGGCCTTTGCCGGCGGTTGCTTTGAAGTCCGCCCATTCCTTCAGCGCTGTCGACTGCTGGGATGCAGGCAGTGTGAAATACATGTAGCCTTTCTTTGGGGTCGTCGTTGATCGGCTCGTCGAGAACGCCCCCCACAGCTGAATGCGCTGCGGGTTCTTGTCGTCCGGCTCCAGGACGACACGTTCGACGAGTGCATAAATGCTGACAAATTCGCTGGCCGCCGAAGTGGCCGGCACGCGAAGAAGAGCAAAAGCCGATACCAGCACCAATAACGTCGCAACGATTTTCATGGATGCCTCCTGTTTCCGATTTGTTTGTTAGTTTTATAACAAATGTCTGGCGTTCGATAGCGAAATGTTTAGCCCTTGCTCGTTGCCGCATTTGATAGAATCCGCCAAAATGCAGCGACAATCTGAAGCTGGAGGAACACTTCGCATGAAACGACTCATCCTGACGATTATGGTTTGTGTGATGTTTGGGGCGATTGCTCCCCTGAGCGCGCAGGACCTCACGATCACCAATGCGCGCATCGTTGTCTCCAATGGCAGCGTCATCGACCGCGGCTCCATTGTCGTGCGGTCCGGGAAGATTGTTTCCGCAGCTGCTGGAGCTCCCGCCGCGCCGGCCGGAGTGACCATCGACGCGAAAGGCATGACGGCGATGCCGGGATTCATCGATGCGCATCGGCACATCAATACCGGCCCCAATGAGAAAGCGCAGATGCAGGCGTTCCTCGAAGCCGGTTACACCACCATTCTTTCAGGAGGCGGTCCGGCTGCAGGAAACATCACGCTGCGGGATCACATCGACAAAGGCGACATTAACGGGCCGCGCGTCATTCCTTCTGGGACATTGAGGCTTGCCAACAATACTCCGGAAATGGCTCGCGCCGAAATTCGAAACATGGCGCAGATGGGAATCAAATTTACCGGGGAGATTTCGCTGACGCCGGTTCCGGGTCCGAGCGAGAAGGAATTGGAAGTTCTCCGAGCGGTCGTGGACGAAGGGAAGAAGGCTGGAGTCATGGTGCAGGTGCATGCGGTCAGTACCAAAGCCATGATTGCCGCGGTGGAAGCCGGTGTTCCCCTGCTGGTGCATCTGCCCAACAAAGACTTCATGAGCAAGGAAGACGCGAAGAAACTGGCCGCCTCGGGCACGAAGATTCTGGGAACGGTGGGTTTCGGAACTCCCGTCTTCGGTGTGTTTGCGGACGACAATCTTGCGCGATTCCGTGACGGACGGCCTTGGCCGGATTCGATTGTCGATGGAGTCCGCCTCGGAGAGGAAGCCGGATATATGCCGGTGAATGCCCGTACTGGCTGGGACGCCGGCGCTATCCTGGGCTACTGCACCGACACGACGTATGACCCCCTTGCCGGTTTGGAGCACGAACTGAAGACCATCAATCCGATGTTCTCCATGAAAGACATCATCAAGATGATGGGGCCGAATACGGCATCCTACATTCAAATGGGCGACCAGCTTGGCACTCTCGAGACCGGCAAGATCGCCGACATTATCCTGCTGGATGGCAATCCGCTCGAAGGCTACTGGAATATGTTGAAGACCAAAGTGGTCGTCAAAGGCGGACGTGTCGTGGTCGACAAGCGGTAGCGAGTGAGTTTCAGCCGATTAAATCACTGGTACTGAAATCCACGTCCGGAAAGGCAAGAACGGAAAACGAATCTCCGACTTTGATTGTCAGGACTGTCTGAAATTGGCCCGCTTTCGGATTTCTGAATACCTGAATGACGTTCTCTCGGAGATCGGCGACCCAGCCTTCCGGAACTTCCATCCTTGCATAGAGCGGTATCTTGACCTTCAAATCAAACTTCAGCGACGTGTCGGCAACTTCGAGAAGCAAAAATGTGTCTTCCGCTGTCGGATGCTTCGACGCGCAGTAATCGTCTCGTGGCTTCACCAAAAGAATATCCGGCTGCGGCTCATTGTATTGGTTCAGGTGTGACGGGTTCTGGACCGTAGTGTCTCGGTTTGAAATCTGGCTCGCGGGTGAATTTGAAAATGTGCGAGCCGATTCCCCTCCTGGCACAGGAGGGGTGGCCGAAGGCCGGGGTGGTAGGTCAAGTCCCATACTAATTCTCTGGTTGAACTTGTCTACCTCCCCGGCTCGCCAAGCTCGCCGTCCCCTCCTGTTCCAGGAGGGGAGTCGTGAAAGGCTCTTTTTTAGAGTACCCAATCACCGGTTGACGGAGTGCAGGCGCGGTCGAACCGCGCCTACAAGACGGATTCAAAGCCTGTGCTATATTGTTGCCGCTTCACATGAATACCCAGCCTTCCATTGCGATCGAATCGATGGACGCCGTTGTGGCGGAGGTGCTCTCCGCGACATCCTTTATCGATATTCACACGCACTTATTCTCTCCGTCGCTGGGCAGCCTGGGCCTGTGGGGTATCGATGAATTGCTCACGTACCACTATCTCGAAGCCGAGCTGTTCCGCTTCTCGCCGGTCACGCCGGAACACTACTGGACACTGACGAAGACGCAGCGTGCCGATCTCGTCTGGAAGACACTCTTCGTCGAGAACACGCCGCTGTCGGAGGCCGCACGCGGCGTCATCGCCGTGCTTCAATCGCTCAAGCTGGATACGGCTTCGAAAACTCTCGAGCCGTTGCGAGAATATTTCCGAAATCAGAAGCTCGTCGATTACATACCCCACGTGTTTCGGCTTGCCGGGATTACGCACGCGGTGATGACCAACGATCCGCTCGATCCGGAAGAAGCGGCGCTGTGGAAACGCGGTGTTGAAACGGATTCGCACTTTCCCGCCGTCATGCGCATCGATCGAATTCTCAATCAGTGGTCCGCGCATCACGACGCACTTGCCGCACAGGGCTACGCCGTGGACGCCAATGGCGGTGGGTCATCGATGAAAGACGTGCGGCGATTCCTGGCGGACTGGGTTTCGCGTATGAAGCCGGTCTACATGGCCGTTTCCCTGGAAGACACGTTTCTCTTTCCCCAGGACGACGTTCGAACGAAGCTGTTCCGTGAAGCGGTTCTTCCCACGTGTCGAGAATTCCATTTGCCCATGTCGTTGATGATTGGCGTTCGACGACAGATCAACCCGGCGTTGCGCCTTGCCGGCGATGGCGTCGGACGAGCCGATATGCAGGCGGTGCAGAACATCGCGCGGGACTTTCCCGACAATCGTTTTCTCATCAGCCTGCTGAGCCGCGAGAATCAGCACGAACTCTGCGTCATCGCCCGCAAATTCCGAAACCTGCTGCCATTCGGCTGCTGGTGGTTTCTTAACAACACGTCCATTGTGGAAGAGATGACTCGCGAGCGGCTGGAAATGCTGGGCACGAGCTTCATCCCTCAACACTCCGATGCCCGCATTCTCGAGCAGGTCATCTATAAGTGGCGCAACACACGCCGCACCGTGGGGCCAATTCTTGCGCAGTCCTACAAACTTCTTGCTGCCGATGGCCGATGCGTCACTCGCGACGACATTCAGCGCGATGTGAATCGACTGTTCCGCACCAACTTTGAAAACTGGATACAGCGTGCCGACTGACCCATCACGGCAGACAAGCAATGTCCGCTGGATGATCTGCGGCCTTCTCTTCTTCGCAACGACAGTCAACTACGTCGACCGCCAGGTTCTCAGCATTCTCAAGCCAACGCTGCAATCCGAATTTGGATGGACCGAGACAGACTACGGCTGGATCGTTTTCGGATTTCAGTTTGCCTATGCCCTGGTCATGCCGATAGCGGGCCGCATCATCGATCGGATCGGCACGCGACTGGGCTACACCATTGCTGTCGTTGTCTGGAGTATCGCATCGGTCTCTCATGCGCTGGCGTCCGGTTTCTGGTCGTTCACGATCGCTCGATTCGGACTTGGCGCCGGTGAAGCCGCAAACTTTCCGACGGCGGTACGAACCGTCGCCGACTGGTTCCCGCAGAAGGAACGATCCTTCGCCACAGGAATCTTCAATAGCGGATCGAACGTGGGCGTCATTGTTGCCGCGCTTGCCGTTCCCGCCCTGACACTGCACTTTGGCTGGCGCGCGGCATTTCTGGTGACCGGCGGTCTTGGAATGCTTTGGGTCATCCCCTGGCTGCTTTGGTACCGAAAGCCCTCGGAGCACCCCTGGATTTCGAAGTCCGAACTGGCGCATATCCAGTCCGGTGGTCGAGCCGAGGCCACGGCAAAGATTCCGACCATGGAAATTCTGAAGTACGGCGCGGCGAGGGCCTTCATCGTCGGAAAATTCATGACCGATGGCGTGTGGTGGTTTTATCTGACGTGGATCCCGGGGTTCTTCAACACCATCTACCATGTGAATCTCACCAACATTGGTCTTCCGCTGATCGTCATTTACCTGATGGCCGACGTGGGTTCCGTCGGTGGCGGTTGGCTCTTCGCCGGCATGGTTTCGCGTGGATGGACGCCGAACCGCTCACGCAAGATGGCGATGTTGATTTGTGCTGCGATGGCGGTCCCTGTCATGTATGTCTACTACGTCCAATCGATCTGGCCCGCTGTGCTTCTTATCGGACTTGCTGCTGCGGCGCATCAGGGATGGTCGGCAAATCTGTTCACGATGGCGTCGGACGCGTTTCCTCGACGCATGGTTGCTTCGGTCGTAGGGATCGGCGGACTCGCGGGCGCCATCGGCGGTATGATCGTGCAACCGGCCGTTGGCAAATGGCTCGATTTTTCGGGCAAGTCCTACGGCCCGATTTTTGTCATCGCAGGAACCATGTATCTGATTGCACTGTTGCTGATTCACTGGCTGGTTCCCAGGCTTGAACTTTTGACTCTCGGAGAAAACGAATGAGACTGAACTCGGTTTTGTATCGAGCCGTCGTCGCACTTGTGGTGCTGGCGCTGGCAGGTTGCGGCGGTTCCGCCGACAAATCGGAAACAAAGAAAGTGAAACTGGCGTTCGTCACCAATACGCCGGCGGACTTCTGGACCATGGCCCGGAAGGGAACTGAAGCGGCAGATAAGGAACTCGACAACGTTGACGTCGAATTCCAGATTGCAGACGGAACGGCCGCGGACCAGCGCCGCATTGTCGACGATCTGTTGACGAAGGGTGTGACCGGAATCGCCATCAGTCCGGTCGATCCGGCCAACCAGACGCAGATGATCAACGACATTGCGCAAAAGGGCGTCGTCATCACGCAGGATAGCGACGCACCCGACAGCAATCGCATGGCATACATTGGGACGGACAATATCGCTGCCGGAAAACAGGCCGGCGCTCTGATCCGTGAAGCGCTGCCCAACGGCGGAAAGATCATGCTCTTCGTCGGCAAAATCGATGCGCAGAATGCGAAAGAGCGCTACGAGGGAATCAAGCAGACGATTGCCGGCACGAAGATCCAGATCCTGGATGTAAAGACCGACGATGCCGACCAGGTGCGTGCCAAGGCAAACGCCGCCGACACCATCGTCAAGCATCCGGATGTCGCCGCGCTGATCGGACTCTGGGGCTACAACGGACCCGCAATCGTCAGTGCATTGAAGGAAGCAAAGAAGCTCGGCAAGATCCAGGTGGTCTGCTTCGATGACGATCCTCAGACCATTGCCGGAATCATGGACGGATCGGTCCACGGGACTGTCGTGCAGCAGCCATATGAGTTCGGTTACCGGGCGATCAAACTGATGAGCAGTATTCTCGCCGGGGACAAGAGCGGGATTCCCGCGAACAAACTGCGGATCATTCCGACGCTGGCTGTCACGAAGGAGAACGTGAATGACTACTCGGACCGGATCAATAAACTAAAAGGCGGAAGTTAACCGAGAAGGCGGGTACGGGGAAATGGTCAATGTTCAATTCTCAATTCTCATCCGAGGGGAGAAGTGCAGATCACTCCCTTCGGATGAGAATTGAGAATTGAACATTGACCATTTCCCCTCATTCAAGAATGTCGACACACGTACTTCAGATGTCCGCCATTTCGAAACGCTTCCCAGGCGTGACTGCCCTGGATGAGGTGGATCTGGAGCTCGCGCGCGGAGAAGTCGTCGCGCTGGTCGGCGAAAATGGTGCGGGCAAGTCGACGCTGATGAAAATCCTTGCCGGAATCCATCAGCCGGACTCCGGAGCAATCCGGATTAATGGTGATCCCGTCGTCATCGATTCGCCGCGGGATTCGGCAAAGCATGGCATCGGCATCATCCACCAGGAGCTCGAAGTCATCGACTCGCTCGACATTGCTGGAAATGTTTTTCTTGGGCGTGAGCCCACACGGGGACCGCTTCGATTCATCGACCGGAAGAAAATCGAAGCGGATACCGCCGCGGTTCTGGCTCGTCTCAACCTGCGCCTTTCCCCGAGGACCCTGGTCCGTGAGCTCTCCACGGCACATCAGCAAATGGTGGAGATTGCCCGGGCGATTTCGTTGAACGCCGGCATCCTGATTATGGATGAACCGACTTCGAGCCTCACGCTTACCGAGACTGAGCAGCTTTTCCGCGTCGTGAAGGATTTGCGTGCCGAGGGCGTGGGCATCATCTATATATCGCACCGGTTGAGCGAGGTTCAGGAGCTTGCCGACCGCGTGGTTGTTTTAAGGGATGGAAAGAATGCCGGAACTCTCGAGCGCGACGAGATCCAGCATGACCGGATGGTTCAGTTGATGGTGGGCCGGGATCTGAACAGTTTTTATGTGCCACGTCAGTCCTCTACCGACTCTTCCGGTGAATCGGCCGGCTTCGAAGTAAACAACATGCGAACCCGGAGATACCCGAAGTGCGACGTGTCTCTTCAGGTGCGGCGTGGCGAGATTCTCGGACTTGCCGGCCTGGTCGGCGCCGGACGGTCGGAGCTGGCAGCCGCGATATTTGGAGTGGAGCTGCCGTTGTCCGGAAATATTCGCATTAACGGTGCGCCGGTTGATGTTCAGTCACCGGGTGATGCGATTCGCTGCGGGATTTATCTGATTCCGGAGGATCGCCGAAACTTTGGCCTGATTACGGCGATGAGTGTTCGTGAAAACATCACGCTCCCGGCACTGAAACGATATTCCGCTGCGGGACTCATTCAGAAGTCGGCGGAAGAGGCCGTGGTTCGAAAGATGTGCAATGAACTGAAAGTGAAAACGCCATCCACCGAATCCGCGGTGTCCAATCTCAGCGGAGGCAATCAGCAGAAGGTGGTCCTGGCCAAGTGGTTGTCTCAGGATCCGAAAGTCATCCTCTTCGACGAGCCGACGCGGGGAATCGACGTGGGCGCCAAGGCGGAGATCTACCAGCTGATGCGGCGGCTTGCGGACCAGGGTGTGGCGATTCTCATGATCAGCAGCGATATGGAGGAAATCCTCGGGAACAGCGATCGTGTGGCCGTAATGCACGAAGGCCGCATCAGCGGAGTGCTGGATCGTGCGCAATGTTCCCAGGAAGCCATCATGCGCCTGGCGGTGGCCTAGCCTCCATGCGTCGCAAGGAACTCAGCATACTGATTCTGCTTTTCGTACTTTGCGCCATTGTCGCCTTCATGAATCCGAAGTTCCTGAGCCCGGCGAACGTTCAGAACACCAGCCGGCTGATCGGAACCTACGGCATCTTCAGCATCGGTGTTGGTATCGTCGTGATTACGGGCGGCATCGACCTCTCCGTCGGTTCGATGTTTGCGCTTCTGGGAGTTCTTCTTTCCATAATGCTCACCGAATGGCATTGGCCCGCCGCGATGGTAGTGGCCATCATTCTGGTTCTTGGCGCCGGACTGGGGCTGCTTCACGGACTGCTCATTACACGGCTGCGACTTCAGCCATTCATCGTGACGTTGTGCGGGTTACTGCTGTATCGGGGACTCGCGCGATACATCGCTTCCGACAGCAGCAAGGGATTTGGCAGCGGTAAAGGATTTCAGTGGCTGAGCGATCTTGCAACGGGCAGCCTGTCTGGCGTGCCCATGCCTTTCGTATTGATGGTTCTCGTCGGAGTCGTGATGTGGATGATGCTGCATCGTTCCATCTATGGCCGACATCTGTTTGCCGTGGGTCGAAATGAGGAAGCGGCCCGGTATTCCGGAATACAGTCTCGAAACGTGATCACGATGGCGTATGTGATTTCGGGTGGACTGGCCGGCGTGGCGTCCATCCTGATTGCGTTCTATACGAATTCGGTATCGCCGTCATCGCATGGAAATTTTTATGAACTGTACGCCATTGCGGCGGCCGTGCTCGGCGGCTGCAGCCTGCGGGGTGGCGAAGGATCCATTATTGGGATTGTGATTGGCACCGCCCTGCTGCAGGTGCTACGGAACCTCGTCAATCTGCTCGATATTCCCGGTTCCCTGGATTTTGCCGTGATGGGCGCGGTGATTCTGATTGGTGTGATTGCGGACCAGATTCTGGCGTCGCGAAACTCACAGGGCCGACGTGTGGCATAAATTGGGAGTGAGACTCCCTCTCCTGAAGGGAGAGGGTGGCCCGCGTCAGCGGGCCGGGTGAGGTGTACAGTAACGGTGCCTTCTCTGTACCCCTCACCCGCCGCCCATCTATCGATGGGCGTCACCCTCTCCCTTCGGGAGAGGGATTAGTTCATCCCCGCATTCGACTTCACGTCGCCCACAATGAGGATCAGCGCCAGTTCTCCGGCCTGCTTCTCGATGATCATTGTGGGAAACTTCATTCCACTAAAATCCTGATAATCGCGGTAGATCGTTTCCACGAGTGTCTCGTTCGGATCGATCCATGTCTGGATTTTCTCGATGAAGTTCTGATCATCGATGAACCCGCTCACCTTGTACTTGTTCTGCACCGCGAACGTCACCACGGTATATTTCTGCGCGAACACTGTTTGTGACGAGACCGTCGCATTGTTGGCCACTGCCGCCTTCAAAAACATCCAGGGATTATTCCAAAGCCTGAATTGGCTCGACCAGGGTGTGTCTACGCCGATACTTTGGGTTGTCGACGCTGTTGCCGGTTCGCGGACGATCTGGATTCGAGACGACGGAACACCGGTGTCGATATCGCGAGTGTAGGATTTAATCCAAGCTATGTCCTTTTCCCCCGTATAGCTGGATCCGGAACCGGAAAATCGAATCGTTTTCAGATTCGCGGTACCCATCGCCTTCGTTACGTTGTTAATGACGGTATTGAGATCCTGGCCCTGGCTTGTCGCCGGAAGCGCGGCCAGCAAGATCATCAACACAAGAAAATGTGCATGCTTCTTGACCATAGTCACCTCCGAATGTGGATTTTAATAAATTCCGGGAAATTTTCCAGAGGGACGGGGGATTTTCCATTCTTCGACGGTGATGGCCCAGCGCTCATGGTCGCGCCAGCGGCCGGCAATCTTCAAATACCGGGGCGAAAATCCTTCGAGGCGGAAACCCAGCCGTTCGACAAGCGATCGCGAAGCCGTGTTGCCGGGTTGTATGTTTGCTTCCAGGCGGTGGAGTCCCTGATTCTCAAACGCATCGGAAAGGACAGCGGCCAGGCCATGCGTCATGTATCCCTGCCCGTCATGAGGTGAAAACGCATAGTAGCCGAGATAGGCGGAACAGAATCCGCCGCGAACGATCTCACTGACGTGGATCGCACCGGCCAGCTCGTGCTGTGCGGTAACAACCCAATAACCGATGTGAGTCTTTCGCCGGATGCGCTTCAGGTAGGCATCGAATTCCAAGGGAGTCTGGGGAGCGGATGTCCATCGGCCATGCAGTCTCCTGCTTTTTCGCGCTGCACTCAGGAACTCTTCGCGGCGCCGGCTGGTTGGCTTCTCGAGAAAAAACGGGACGCCCCCGCTGCGATCATTTTCAATGGTGCGGCGGCTCACTTGGGCGAGGTCTGCAGTGTCATGCCTTCCCGCATTTCGTCCGTTGCTCTTTTGATGATTCGGTCGCCCGAGCGAAGCGGTCCGATCACCTGAATAAGATCGCCTTCCGCCGGGCCCTTCCGGACATCGACCCATTCGGCTTTGCCGTTCTTTTCACGCACTACAAACGTTCGTTCCGTCGTTGTTACAATGCTGGTCTTCGGGACATAAAGCGCGGGCTGCGAATTCTGCACCGGCCATGTCACGGTTGGATACATACCCGGAGCCAGCGCCTGATCTTTGTTCGCGACGTCCAGCTCCACTGCCATTGAACGGGTTTTCGGATCCAGCACGCGAGACAGCCGGGTGATGGTTCCGGAGAACATCCGGTTGGGATAAGCGGGTACGCGGAAAGCAACTTTAGCCCCTGAAGCAATGCTCCCCACGTTCTCCTCGGGTAGCGCAACGATGAGCCGCAACGTTGAAATCTGCTGAATCACCAGCAGCGCCACATTCGAACCTGGTCCAACGAGAGCTCCGGGATGTACGAGTCGATCGGTCACGACGCCATCGAATGGCGCGGTCACCCGGAGATACGCTTTCATGTCCTGTACAGCGCGCAATGACGCTTCGGCAGCAGTCTTCCCACTTCGGAGGGCATCGATACTTGCTCTTTGCGCCTGTATGCTTCCACGCTGAGCTTCCATGCCGGCTCGCTGTGACTCGACCAGCCGCAGCGCGACGTCCACCTCATTCCCGGATACGGCCCCCGCGGTTTGAGATGCAGCTTTGAGTCGGTCGTAAGTCGCCTGCGACGATGCCAGTGTGGCTTCGAGCGATGCGAGCGATGCCTGCATCGACGCGAGGCGGGCTTCCGCCTGCAACCGATCGGATTCCGAAATCTGGACTTTGGATTCCGCTTCGGCGATCTGAGCCGACATTTCAGGAGCGCTCAGTTCGATGAGGATGTCTCCCGTCTTCACCGTACTGCCCCGATCGACAAGTACCTTTTCAACGAAACCGGCAACGCGGGAATGCAGCGTGACATTCAAATAAGGTTGGAACTCGCCTGGAAGATCGATCGTTCTGGAAACATTTTTTGAAACAACCGGCACCAGTTCAATGGTCTGTGCCATCAGGGACGATTCGAGAAAGAAGATCCAGGTGAGGGCGATGAACAGGGAACTCATGGCTCTTTTCATAAAATGTGCTCCGGTCCATCGTAATAGCTGCTTCGGGAATCCATGGGATTCAGCGACGGAGATTTCACCGAAGCCTTTGCCTGCAGGATGGCATATATCGATGGAAGGATCGTCAGTGTGGCGAACGTCGAAACAATCAGCCCTCCGATGACCGAGCGGCCGAGCGGAGCAGCCTGAGATCCGCCCTCACTGGCGCCAATGGCCATTGGGATCATTCCGAAAATCATGGCGGATGCCGTCATGAGAACGGGGCGAAGCCTTCCCACTGCTCCTTCGGTTGTCGCCTCAAACAAAGGGCGGCCCTCCTGTCGAAGCCGTTCGGCAAAACTCACCAGCAGAATGGAATTCGCCACGGCGATTCCGATCGACATGATTGCACCCATGAACGACTGAATGTTCAGCGTGGTACCGGTGAACCGGAGCATGAACAGCACGCCACAGAGTACCGCTGGAATTGTCAGGACGATGGCGACCGCCAGCTTCATGGACTGGAAATTCGCTGCCAGAAGCAGAAAGATGATCGCAATCGCCACAAGCAATCCAGCCTGAAGCCCGGATATCGTGTTTTCCAGAGGGGGAATCTGTCCGCGAAATTGAACGCTGACGCCTTTCGGCGGAGGCCCGGCCTTCGCAATGGCCTTGTTGAGTTCTGGCACGGCTTTGCCAAGCGTGATGTCGTGGAGGTTCGCCGTCAGGCTGACAACGCGTTGTCCGTTGTTTCGCTCAATAAGTCCAGGGATCGTTCCAGGCTTCAGGGTGGCAACGTTCACGAGTCGCGTATCCGGATGCCCTGCTTTTGTCAGCGGTATGTTTCCAAGCGAATCCATGCTCTGAATGCGATTCTGCGGGAGCTGCACCTGAATCTGAAATGCCTGGCCCGAGTTGGGATCGCGCCAGTAGTTGGGCTGTGTGAATCGAGACGACGAGGTGGCGGGAACCACCGAGCGTGCCACGTCGGCCATGGTCAGGCCGAACTGTCCGGCACGTTCGCGATTGATGTTGATATCCATCGTCGGGTAATTGAGCTCCTGGGCAATCTGCAGATCGCGCAGGAAGGGCAGTGCTGCGACCTGGTCTCGAATCTTTTGCGCAAAGGCGTAATTGTCCGCAAGACTGGAACCAAGGACCGCGACTTCGACCGGGGTAGGCGAACCGAATCCCATCACCTGGCTCACAATGTCGCCAGCTTCAAAGGACACACTGGAGTTGGGGAGTTCCTTCTGCAGACTGTGACGAAGCCGCTCGCGTAAATCCTCGCCTCTCGGAGTATCCGTTTTCAGTGAAACCTGGATGATCGCCTCGCCCGGCCCGCTGGTGAACAGATGAATCAGATTGACCGGATAGCTCGGAGGTTGCAGCCCCATGAAATCGCTGGTGATCATCACATTGCCCGGTCCGGCTTCGCGCCCGATGACGTCGAGCGCCTTAAGGACTTGTCTCTCGGTTTCTTCGACACGCGTGCCGGCCGCCGCTCGAAGCCGGATTCGGATCAAGGGCGCGTTGGCGTCCGGAAAAATCTCGGTGCCCATTCTCGGCAGATAGACGTAAAGAAGCCCGATCGTTATCGCGAGATAGCCCACAACAAGCGGCCATCGCAGACGAAGCACGATTTCGAGATAACGTCGATAGAACGAGCGCAGATTTCCAAATAGTCCCTTTCCCTCTTCAACTGGCCGGGCATGACGAATCAGCCATGTTGAAAACACGGGAACGAGGCTGCTCGACAGCAGATACGACGAGATCATCGCGAATCCGACGGCAAGCGACAGGGGAACGAAGAGTTGTTTCGAAACTCCCGTCATGAAGAACGACGGAATGAATACTGCCAGCACGCACAGCATCGAGAGAAAACGCGCGACCGACGTTTGCCGTGAAGCTTCGACGACGGCGCGGGCGCGCGAGACTCCGGTTTGCATCTGCGTGTGAATATTCTCGATCGACACCGTTGCTTCATCGACGAGCACTCCAACGGCGAGCGCCAGTCCTCCCAGAGTCATGATGTTGATCGTTTGTCCCAAAGCCCAGAGGCAGATCACTGCGGCAAAAAGGGCAAACGGAATGGTCATCACGACGATCAGCGCGCTGCGCCAGTCGCGCAGGAACAGCAGTACCATTAGTCCGGTCAGCAGCGCTCCAAGCAGTCCTTCGGTTGCCAGATTCCGGATCGCGGCGGAAACATATCCGGATTGATCGAACTCCAGCCGCACATCCACATCGTCCGGTATTGCATTCCTGAATTGCGGCATCGCGGTTTTGACGCGCTGGATGACAGCCAGCGTCGACGCGTCTGCGCGTTTCGTGACGGGAATGTACACGGTTCGTTTGCCATTCACGTGGGCATATGCCGTGATGATGTCGGTTCCGTTTTCGATGGTACCGATATCGCGGAGATAAACCGTCGTCCCGGATACCGGTCGGATCGGAGTGCTCAGCAACTCATCGAGATTGCCGCCGAGCGTCGCGTTTGTTCGTGCGATCCGGTTGGTTTCACCGGTCCACATGTTTCCTGAGGGCAAAACGAGAGTCGCATTGCTCACCGCGGTGATCGCTTCCTCGGGAGAAATCTGGTGCTGCTGAAGTTTGTCCGGATCGAGGGTGACGACAATTGCTCGTTGATTCCCGCCGAACGGCGGCGGCGCCGAAACGCCTTCCAGTGTCGCAAACAGCGGGCGCACCTGGTTCAGCGCCATGTTCTGCAACTCGCCTTGCGTGTGGTTGTCGCTGCTGAATACCAGTTGCCCGACGGCAACGCTTCCCGCATCGAACCGCGTTACAAAAGGAGGGACCGTGCCGGGCGGCATGAAGGCGCGGGCACGATTGACATAGCCGATGGTCTCTCCCATTGCCGAAGCCATGTCGGTGCCTTGATGGAAGACGAGCTTCATCAGGGCCGCGCCTTGAATGCTCTTGCTCTCCACGTGATCGATGCCGGTGATATAGAGGAAGTGGTATTCGTAGTAATAGGTAAGGAACCCCTCCATCTGGGCGGCATCCATTCCGCCGTAGGGCTGGGCCACATAAATTGCCGGATCCCCGACCTGCGGGAAAATATCGACGGGCATGCGCTGAATTGCCAGTATCGACGCCAGTGCAACTGCAATCAGAGCGATAACGACGGTCAGAGGGCGGCTCAGCGCGAGGAGTACAAAACGCATGCTTCAGAGTTTCCTGCGCAGGTCCGTCACTGGCTGGCACCTGCAAGAAAGGGCTGAATGTCTCCGTCCACAGCGGCTACCGCCAGCTGCGCGCGCCATACGCCAAGCCTGGAAAGTGCGTCGTCGATCTGGGACTGAGCGAGTAGTCGCTGTGCATCCGCGACTTCAACGATTGTCCCCAAGCCAGCCTGGTAGCGGGCGGTTGCCTGTTGACTGGCCGCCTGGGCCGCGGAAACCTGAATGGGCGTAAATGCCGCAATCCGCCGCGCTCCCTCCAGCGTCGCAACAGCCGTGTTCCATTGTGCCGTGAGGTTCGAGGTGATCTGATCGCTTCGAGCGGTCTCCGCTCGAATGGTTGCGCTCTGCGCGGCTTTGCGCGCACCCACGGATTTGAAATCAAATATCGGAAACGCCACGCTGAAGCCCAAAGCATAGTTCTGCGTGCTGGTAGCCAGACCGTTGAAACCGCCGAGAATCGTGCCATCTGCGACAGCTCCTGTGCCCCGCGCAAAGGCCGAGCCCTGCAGAGAGAATTTCGGGAAGTAGGTTTTCTCCAGGGCCTGAAGTTCCGCTTTCTTTTGCTCGACGACAGCGTTTTGCTCGACAGCAATCGGGTTTTTCAGCGGGACCAGAGCTGCGGGGGCCTGCTCGGGGGGAAGCGTCAGCAGTTTCGAGGATACGGTCCGGATTTGACGCGAGTCTCCTCCAACGAATTGTCCCAGTACTGCACGAGAGACTGCCGCAGCCTGTTCCGCACGCGCAAGCTGAGTCTGTGCGGCGGCAAGCTCTGCCTGCGCTCGTGATGCGTCTGCGCCTGGACGCAGCTGCGCATCGACCTGCGCCCGCACGATGCGAGCCAGGACCTGAGACCGATCCACTCCCGCCTGGGCTGCCTGAATGGTTTCTTCTGCGGCGACGAGCGTCAGGTAAGCGTCGGCCGTTGCGACGGCGACTTCAAGCTGCGTCCGTTTTGACGAAGCTTCGGAGCGCGCCTTTGCTGCGGTTGCGGCAGAGACATTTGCGCTTCGAAGCCCGAAATCAAACGGTTCCCAGGTGACGAGAGCTCCGACGGCGCTTCCCCAGACGGATTCCGAACTATTCGTTCCCAGCACCGGTCCGGAAATAGAGGGAATCACACTTTGGGGCAACAGCAAACCGAACACGTTATTCCTTGTGGCGCGATTCACCTGTGCGAGGGAGTCGACGCGAGGCAGGTATGACGTTCGTGCCAGATCGATGGCTGCTGCCGCGGCATTGATCTGTTCCTGGGAAACGGATATGGACGGATAGGTTTTCAGTGCGCTATCCACGGCTTGAGCAATCGTCATCGTTCCCGGACTTTCCTGCGCGTGGATCGAAGATGTCCGGATCAGTATGGCGATAGCCGCGAGAGTAATACTTAGCCGCATTAGCGGCCGATGTTGTCACAGGGGAGATTAAGGAATCCTGAATCGAAAATGAAAATCCATTCAGAATCATCAAGGGGGATTGAGGTATCCCTCACCCGCCGCTTTGCGGATAAAGCGGAAGTTCCACACGAAAAATAATGCCAGGTCCGTCCGGATGCCGGATAGCGATCGTCCCTCCATACGCGAGACATATCGATTTCACGATCGCGAGTCCCAGTCCCGCTCCACCAAGCTGACGCGAGCGCGCTTTGTCGACCCGGTAGAACCGGTCAAAGATATGCGCCGCCGCTTCCGACGGCACACCCAATCCGGTATCCGAAACTTCGAGCACAACGTTCCCATCCATCGCGAAATTCGAAACCGAAATCGATCCACCCTCGGGCGTGTACTTGATCGCGTTATCGACGAGATTGACGACGATCTGCTTCAGCCGCATGCGGTCGCCGTCGATATCCAGCCGCTGTGAGGTTTCAAATATCAATTTCTGGTTCTTTTCCTCGGCCAGCAACCGCATTTGCTCCACAGTGCTGCGCGTCATCTCGGAAAAATCAAACCGCGTGCGATCCACAAGCGTTTCGCCGGCTTCGAGCCGTGAGATTTCAAGCAATTGCTCCACAATTCTGGAAAGCCTCTCCGCTTCCTCCAGCGCGCTTCGGACGGTCTCGCGCATTTCCGGGGACAATTCCGGCGCCTGCTGCGCGTTTTCCAGTTCTCCCCGGATAATGGCAAGAGGCGTTCGAATTTCATGTGAAGCATCGGCCGAAAAGCGATTGATGTGGTGGAAGGACTCTTCCAGTCTCCCGATCATTCGGTTCAGCGACTGCGCCAGCTTCTCGATTTCATCTCCTGTTGCGTCGACCGGCAGCCGTTCGTTCAGATTTCTCGATGTGATCCGCTCAGCTGTCGTTGCAATCTCATCGAGCGGACGAACGATTTTGCGCATGATCCCGTATCCCCCGGCGATCGCAATGCCGAGCATCAGGGGGAAGGCAATGGCCAGGGAGAACAGCAATTCGTGCAGCACAGTCTCGACCTGTTCGTACGGCGCACCTGCTTCGATCACGTATCGCTTTCCCGTTCGATCAACATATGGATTGCTGTGGATCAGAAGCGGGCTTCCATCCGGCATCTGCTCTTCGCGCCACGGGCGCAGCGAATCCAGGCGTTCCGATGAAATCCTTGAAGGATCGAATGCATGATTCTCCGGAGTTTCGGATTCATACAGGAGGCTGCCGTCGCCGTGTGTCACGCGAAGAAAACGGCTCGTGATCCTCGGGGCGAAGTGTTCTTCCATTTCCTTAACGACGTATGCTTCACCCGTTTCATCGACATTCTTGAGCAATGCTTCGCCGATCGTCTGAGCGTCCCGTGAGAGACTGTCGCGAAGATTGATTTCCAGAAAATGCTCCAGGGTGAAATAGATGAAAACGGCGAAGAGGATCAACAGCCCCGCAAGCAGACTGGCATACCAGGCCGTGATTCGAAATCGAACAGACCTGAAATTCATGCCGACTCCTCGTCGCTGATGACATAGCCAACGCCTCGCACCGTGCGGAGCAGTTTCTGATCGTCTCCACCGATTTTTCCACGGAGGTGCCTTACGTACACGTCGACGATATTTGTCGCTCCATGAAAGCTCTGGTCCCAGACATGATCGAGAATCATGCTGCGCGAGAGCACGCGACCGGAGTTGGCCATCATATATTCCAGCAGCCCGTGTTCCTTGGCGGTAAGTTCAATGCGTTTCCCACGCCATCGAACCTGCTGGGTGAGTCGATCCAGTTCCAGAGCTCCGACGCGGAGAACGCTTTCCCGTCTCGCGGTGCCGCGGCGCATCAAGGCCTTTACTCGAACCAGAAGCTCCGACATGGCAAACGGCTTTGTCAGATAGTCATCCGCGCCGGCTTCAAAATGCGCAACCTTCACCGCGACGGAATCCCGGGCCGTGAGGATCAGAACCGGGACTTGCGGATTGAACCGGCGAACCCTGCGCAGCACCTCGCTGCCATCCATTTCCGGAAGGAGCAGGTCCAGGATAATCAGATCGTAGTCATAAGCCTTTGCCAGCTCCAGTCCGGTCCTCCCGTCGTTGGCGACATCGACGCTGAAACGCTCCGCGACAAGTGCGCGTTTCACCAGCCGGGCGAGTTTTTCTTCGTCTTCAACGATAAGTAGCCGCATTGCAATTTCCGGAGGTTATCTCAGTTTCGCGCGAATCGATTCCACCTGCGGTCTGTCGGCCGCGAACGGGTTCTCGGTGAGGTATTTATCGAGATGGTTGAGCGCTTCGTTCCATTTCTTCTCGCGGATATAGAGATTGGCCAGGGCCAGCCGTGCTGAACCGAGGTATGGGTCGAAATAGAGCGCCTGATTCAAGCTGCTTTCCGCAAGCGCGTCGGAATTGGCCCGGTAGAAAAGGACGCCCAGCAGAAAATAGGCTCGAGCGTTGTTGGGTTCCAGTCGGGCTGCCGCCTGCAGCATGTGGAGCGCATCGTCGTACATCACCCCGATGACAAATCGCCCCTCGCTTTGATTCGCCTCGGCTTCCTGAAGATACAGGGTTGCGAGATTCAGCAGCGGGATCACCGATCGTGGCCGCAGTTCTCTGAAGGTGTTGTACTGCTGTTCCGCATCGCGGAATCGGCCCTGCCGCTGATAGATCGCTCCCAGCATGCTGTGGGCTTCGAAGAATTCCGGCGTGGCTTTCACCAGTTCTTCAAGCAGCCCAATGGATTTTGCAGTGTCCCCCTGATGCTCGGCATTCAACGCCTTCTGAAACTCTTCCGTCGACTTCCGGGGATATCCGCGCGTGAGATCCGCGATGTCGACGACGTAGTTACTCAGGTCGATGGAATCCGGTCCATCGCTCATCTTCCGTGCCAGCGTCACCGGAACACTGGCCGCAACGCCGGCTGTGACCCGTGTCACGCGCGCGCTTTCGAATCCTTCAATCCGGACGACAACGTCGAAGATCTCCGGAACGAGATTCAGAAAACGAAACTGTCCATTCCGGTCCGTGAATGTGCGAGCGACGACGTGTCCATCGGTGTTTGAAAGCAGAAACACTTCGCACTTGTCCATCGACCGCTGTGGCGACGTGATGTTCCCCACGATGCCGGCAGGGTAACGCGTGGATGCCGTACTCGGGGCGGGAATAAATGAGATGAGAATGGCCGTCGGCTGGACCACCGGTGTCTGACTGAACGCCGAAATTCCAAATAGAAGCAGCAGCAAGGTGTTGAGGAGCTTTTTGCCCATGATGTTTTCCGGCGAATCATTCGTTCTTATACAACGGCAGAATCTTGAATCCCAGCTCTTTCGAGGCAGTCCGGATCCGTTCGTCGAGGGTCAGCAACGCAAGATCTGGAATGGCAGTTCGTGCAATTAAAGCGCTCGCAATGTGCAGGGCATCCAGAGTTCGGATTGGTTCATGGGGAAACGGCAGGCGGGCGCGCTCTACAATTTCCGTACCCACTTTCAGGATGTACCAGTGATTGGACGCTTCGGTAAGTCGACTTCTGCAGTGCTGCGCCTTACTTTCGGTAATTTCATCCAGCGCGCGTGCGCGGATGATGACCCGGTCACATTCAACCAGGGTCAGATCTGAAGAAACAACCGATTCTGCCCGCCGCAGTTGATTGCGAACCACTATGCCACGGGCCTCCCCGAACAGCCAGGAAAGGACGGCGCTGGACTCTGCATATAAATTCAACGAGAACCACGCTCTTCATCCAGAAGACTCGACACGGATCTTTTCAGCGCTCGCGGCATGGATGGGTACAAGGCTGCGGAGTTTCGGCCTGTTCCTGACAAAAGCCCTTTGCGGCGAAGCTCTTCGACAGTGGCGGCAGGCCTGTCAACGTCGGCGGGATGCCTTGCCGGACCCAGCTCCGCGACCACGTGGCCTCGGTCGGTGATGGAGACCTTCTCCCCGACTTTCGCCCGGGCCACGTACTTGCTGAACTTGTTCTTGAATTCTCTTAATCCGACGGTTGGCATTTCGGTAATGTAGCCTCATGAGGCCTCATGCGTCAATCAATCCCTGCCCGGGTTGAAGGTGCACACCGAGTTCTTCAAAACCGGTTGACATCATGACTGTAAATTGAATATATCCACATCACTAAATAGACCTGCCGACGACTTGTTCTTTTCCTTTGGGGGTACTCGCCCGGACGCTTGCGTCAGGGGACGTCTGCACGAAATGCATTCTTGCGTTTATCGACATGCAACAGACCCGTAGGGAGGGACAAAGATGAGACTCAGATTCGTGTTGTTGATTCTGCTGTTGGGCTTCGTCGTTTTTTCCGGGAGTGCCTTTGGCCAGGCAATCGGTTCGATTACCGGATTGGTTTCGGATGTCAGCGAGGCCAAAATTCCCGGCACGAATGTCACGGCGATCAATACCGCCACGGGGGTTCGTACGTCGACTCTCAGTAATGAAACCGGCGCGTATAACTTCCCGAGTCTTGCTGTCGGCCCCTACCAGCTGGAGGCGACGCTGACGGGTTTTCGAACCGCGCGAGTCGCCAACATCGATCTGCGCAGCAACCAGACATTGCGCTACAACCTGACGATGGAGATTTCGAATGCCGGCACCACCGTCGCGGTCACGATCGACGCGCAGGAACTCCTTGCTGTTTCCTCATCGAGCGTCGGCCAGGCTCTGTCGCAGGACCAGGTGTCCGCACTGCCTTTGATTGGTGGCGACGTACTCGACCTCGTCAACACTCTTCCCGGCTTCCGATTGGGCGGCGGAGGACCCGGAGCCAATAGCGACACGATGGCGGGCGCAGCCTCCAGCACGATCAACACGGTGCGCGACGGCTTGAGCGTTACGGACGGACGGTTCCCAAACGGCGCCTTCGCCACCACGGTGCTCAACCCGGATATGGTCGGTGAGGTAAAGCTGATTCTGACGCCGGTGGATGCCGAGATGGGCAGGGGCAACGGCCAGGTGCAGATTACCACCCGCTCGGGAACCAACCGCTACACCGGCGCCGCGGCCTGGAGCATTCGTAACAGCGCCTTGAACGCCAATACCTGGGACAGAAATAATGATATCG